>OCTX012256113.1_pt1 | contig 18498 bp, 18 predicted proteins | sample 1539691 | NCBI WGS metagenome assembly OCTX01 (sample SAMN02144231, study PRJEB22623) | gut metagenome | biome: sheep rumen | host: Ovis aries | place: New Zealand | reverse complement strand
GGCAACGTGACTTGAACGGAGAGAAATGACATGACTACACTCCAACAACAATACATATCAGAATGGCACGACAGTTTCGTGAACTTCATTGGTCGTTTGCTCAGTGTTGTTGAATCTTTGATTGTTCTCCCTGAGGCTACAGACGAAGACAAACGTGCCCTTGACCATATAAAGTTGATGTTGAACTGCAGGGATGCCAAAGATATAGAGAATACGCTTGCCAACGGGATTGTCAGACATGATACTCTTGACAAGATAGAAAAGTTATATAAAGACCTTGTGGATATAAGTGTGGAACGCATCAAAAAAAACCGCCAGGTAGTTGTTGCCATCGACGACATCGCCGCCGTGATGATCACTGCCGTCCCCCGCAGTTTCCTTAAGGAAATTAAAAATACCGAGAATTAAGCACATATTATATTTGCTATCTGCCGCATAACATTTTACATCTAACACAATAATACTTTTCCAAATTAAAAATACATGCATTATGCCACGCCACGCATATTGTATTATAGCGCACAATGAGCCAAAAGTGCTTGAGGTATTAGTGGAATTACTTGATGACGAACGTAATGACATTTACATTCACCTTGACAAGAAATCGGACATCTCACAATTCAGAGTTCAAACGAAATACAGTCGCTGCACGTTCATCCCACGAATTAAAGTCTATTGGGGTGGTTTTTCACTTACGCAGGCGACATTAAATTTATTAGGATATGCTAAATCCCATGGTGCTTACAGTTACTACCACTTGATTTCTGGCGTTGACCTGCCGCTAAAGTCGCAAGACTATATTCACGACTTCTGTGACAACGAACATTCTGGCAAAGAATTCATCGGCATATTAAACAATCTTTCACCAGATTATTTAGCAGTCCAAACAAGATACTACTACATATTTGAAAGTGTCATTCGACCAGGATGGTCTGGTTTGGGCAATCGCATAAAAAATGCGATAAGTTGGAGGATTCGGCATTATCAATCTAGACTGGGCACACATAGAAAAATCAAGAATAAAGAAATCAGGAAGGGCGTAAACTGGTTTTCTGTTTCAGACAAGATGGTATCTTTCATTTTATCGAACAAAAAATGGATAAAAAAACACTTCCATCACACACGTATATCTGATGAAATAGCAATTAGCACTTTAGTATGGAACTCTCCATTTCGGTCCCGTATCTTCAACACTAATTGTGCATACCTTAGTTGCATGCGCAAGATAGACTGGACGAGAGGTAATCCGTACGTTTGGAAAAGCGAAGATGTTTATGAACTCATTAATAGTAACAGTCTATTTGCTCGCAAGTTCTCTGCTACAGATATAGAGGCGATAGAAAGCATTAAGCATCATTTGAAAAGCGCTAAACGCCAATAATACAAATAAAAAACAGTTATAACAAGCCACATAGAGTATAATTATACATGAACAACAATACAATTACCGTTACGTCCCCACTTCTTCCCAATCTCGATGAATTTCATGAGATGCTAAAGGAGATATGGGATAGAAAGTGGATTACCAATAACGGTTCTTTCCACAAGAAATTGGAACAGGCACTGGCAGAATACCTCAAAGTTCCATACGTTTTTCTTTTACTAATGGCACACGACCTTTAATTACCACTTTGCAAGCATTAAGGATTACGGGTGAAGTAATTACTACTCCATATAGTTTTGTCGCAATGACACATGCACTATAGTGGAACGGCATAAAACCATTCTTTGTTGACATTGAACCTGAAACAGGCAATATTGGCCCATCTAAGATTGAAGCGGCCATAACGCCTAAAACCACAGTGATTATGTCGGTCCATGTATATGCAAAGCCTTGTAAAACAAGGGAGATTCAAGACATTGCAGACAAATCAGGTCTGAAGGTTATTTACGATGCCGCACATACTCTTGGTGTTGAGGTAAATGGAGAGAGCATTGTTAATGCTGGTGACATATCCACCCTCTCATTCCACGCCACTAAGGTTTGCAACACTATTGAGGATGATAATGCACGATACAAAGTAACGAAGTAATGCATATTGGCAAGTCAGCAGATAAAGCAGATTTTATTCATTCTAATAAAGCACTGTTTATTGATGATTCTAATGCTGAGAGGGTTAATATCAAAATAGAATTGAATATACCCGTATTTAGTCCAGACATGATAGATGTTTTAAATAAATATGTTATGATAGAATTATGTGATAATAGAAATGAAAATGTTGTTATCAATTATATAGGTAAAGATTATCCTAAATGCCTATATTTATATCTTGATATTATAAAATTTGGATGTCAATCTGATACAACACAAACTTGGATTCAAAGTAGAAATAATGAAATAACATCGGTAGTATTAGCATATCATACAGCAATCCATATCTTTTCAAGAGATAATGAATTTGATATTTTAGAACTTGCAGATCTTTTGATGAAGATAAACCCGACGATTATTAATGCAAGATTAGAAACAATAAAAAAGATAGAGCCTATTTTAAAAGGAAAAGGTTTTCTTTCCGAGTTCGGACATATTGGCGAATGGATGGAGGATGATACAAGTTGGACACAAGACAAAGACATCGATCTTGCCAACGAGAATGACATACCTCAAATAGCCGATTTACTTTACGAAGATGAAGATATTGGCGCATCATATGTTTACGAAGATTTGTTACATCAGATAAAGGAAAGACTTGATGAAGGATTTACTCGTAGTTACGTTATACGTAAAGGTGATAAAGTCATCGCACACGTTGGAACTGGAGCAGAAACAGATAAGGTTTGTACTATTGCATATACTATTACCGCACAAGACTTTCGGGGGCAAGGATTAGCAAAAAAACTATACAACCACGCTTGTGGGATATTGAGAAAAGAGGGGAAACGAGTTTTTTCAGTATATTATCCTGAAAATGCTTATAAGTTTCACCACAAAGTCGGTTTTTCAGACATCTGCAAATTCGGTAAATTATTCAAGAACGTTCAATAATACGAAATCATGATAAATTTTACAGTAGGCCCAGTACAATCAAGTGATACCGTAAGGGCTATTGGTGCAGAAAATGTTCCCTATTTTAGGACGGCAGAGTTCTCTGAAGTCATGTTGGAGAATGAGCGCCTAATCAAGAAATTTGCGCATGCCACTGAAGATAGCAGAGTCGTATTTATGACCTGCTCTGGCTCCGGTGGTATGGAAACTGCCATAATTAACACCCTAACGAAAGCAGACAAAGCCCTTGTTATTAATGGAGGCAGTTTCGGCGAGCGTTTTGTTGAACTATTGACACTCCATAAGATTCCTTTTACTGAGATTAAACTTCAACATGGAAAGGCTTTGAAACCTGAGCATCTTGCTCCTTATGAAGGTAAAGGCTATACAGCATTCTTGTTACAGAAGCATGAAACATCAACGGGTGTACACTATGACATTAACTTAGTCAGCGATTTCTGCAAACGAAACAATTGTTTCCTAATTGTTGATACCATCAGCACTTTCTTAACAGACCCCTTTGATATGGCTGCATTAAATGCAGGTATCATGATAACAGGTAGCCAAAAAGCGCTGGCATGTCCTCCTGGCATTGCTGTAATGGCTTTAGCGCCATCTGCATTGGAGCGCATTGAAAAGACGAAATGCTGTTGCCAATATCTTGATTTGAAGTTGGCACTTAAAAATCAAGAACGTGGGCAGACGCCATGGACACCTGCCGTTGGGGTACTACTTCAGATTAATGTACGTTTAAAAGAAATTGATGTTGCAGGAGGTGCAGATGCTGAAATTACACGCGCTGCCGGCTTAGCAAACTATTTCCGCAACAAGTTACAGGAACACCATCTGCCTTTTGAGATTGTCAGCGAAAGTTTAAGCAACGCCGTAACCCCCTTACACCCTACTACACAATCTGCCTTTGAAATTTTCCTGAAACTGAAAGATGAATATGGTATATGGATATGTCCTAATGGTGGTGACATGAAAGATACCATTTTCAGAGTTGGACATTTGGGCTACCTGACAGTAGATGATTACGACAAACTGATTACTGCATTTATTGATTTGCGTAATAAGAAATTCATTTAAATGGTAAAGGTCATAACATACGGAACATATGATTTGTTCCATTACGGACATAAGCGTTTGCTTGAACGAGCAAAAGCATTGGGCGACTATTTAATTGTAGGGGTCACCGCAGATGGATTTGACCGAACTCGTGGAAAAATAAATGTTCAACAATCATTAATTGAAAGAATAGAGAACGTACGCGCAACAGGTCTTGCAGATGAGATTATAGTAGAAGAATATGAAGGACAGAAAATTGATGACATTAAACGCTACAATGTTGATATTTTTACTGTTGGTTCCGATTGGAAAGGAAAATTTGACTATCTGAATGAGTTTTGTAAAGTCGTTTATTTAGATAGGACAGAAGGCATTTCCAGTTCTGAGATTCGTTCTGAAAAGAGAGAACTCAAATTAGGGCTTATAGGAGAAGTCACTTTTCTTAATAAACTTGAGAATGAGAGCAGATACGTTAATGGCCTAAAGATTATCGGAATTTGCACGCCTACGAGAGCAACGCTTTCTGACAGAATTCTTAACTTGCCAGTTGTCACCAACAATTTGGATGAATTGTTAGAGGAATCTGATGCTGTTTATATAATATCAAGCCCAGTCTTTCATTACGACCACATAAAAAAATCATTAAAGAAGGGAAGGCATGTACTTTGTGAGTCACCTATTTGTTTAGCAAAAGAACAATGGGAAGAATTGAAAGGACTGGCAAAAGAAAACAATTGTATTTTGATGGATGCTATAAGAACAGCATACTCACTTGCATTTTCGAGGCTGATTCTTTTAATAAAAAGTGGGAGAATAGGAGATGTCGTTTCTGTGGATGCTACATGTACGAGTATAAGGAATATTCAAGAAACAAATATCCAAAATTTATCAAACTCCTGGAATAGTATTTGTACTTGGGGACCTGCTGCACTCCTGCCAATTTTTAATTTGCTTGGAACAAAATATGTTCAAAAAACTATTACTTCACATATAATAGCAAATCAGTATGACATTTTTACTAAAATAGCGTTTACATATCCTCATGCTGTTGCATCAATAAAAGTTGGTCAAGGCGTTAAAAGCGAAGGAGAACTGATTATATCAGGAACAAAAGGATATGTCTACGTTCCCGCTCCGTGGTGGAAAACGGATTATTTTGAACTGAGATTTGAAAATCCAGCAGATAACAAACGATATTTTTATCAGTTAGATGGAGAAGGTATTAGGTTTGAATTAGTATCGTTCCTTCGTGCTATAACAACAAGAAAAGACTTCAACAACATTGATGATGTTATATCGTTGGGAATTGTCGAAATAATGGAAGATTTTTATCAAAAAAAAGATTTAATTAATATTTAGTTTCATGAAAACATTTTATCGAGTAATAGATGTATTCAAAAACATATATGGAAGACCCGCTATGCTATTTTATAAAATATGCCATTATCTTCCTCTTAATAAAAGAATGATAATATTTGAAAGCGAGCCAGACTTATGTGATAACTCATGGGCATTATATCAACACATTAAAAAAAATCACCTTGGTTATAAATTCGTATGGGTCGTAAGTAACACCGATAAATTTAAAAAAAATGAAGATGGTGAGACAAAATTTGTTACAAGATTTGGTAAAGGCATGCATTTAAAAACCCTATATTATTATGCCACAGCCAAATATAGTTTTTGGACGCATTGGACACTTCATCACTACATTCCTCGAAAAGGGCAAACGGTCATTAATCTATGGCATGGAATACCAATAAAAGCAACAAAAGTTAAAAATCACGAATATTATAATTGGCTAATATCGACAGAACAGAACACCAATCACTTGTTCTCTAAATACTTGGGGTGCGATATGAGTAAGATATTACCACTCGGATACCCGAGGAACGACCTATTGCTTCACAACATCGGAGTTGGCACTGATAATCCATATTGTAAGAAAGAAGGGATTAAGAAAGTAATAATATGGATGCCTACATTCAGGCAATCAATAAACAAAAGATTGTCCGAGAATTTATGTGATACTTCTACAGGACTTCCGTTATTAGATTCTGAGATGGAACTTAGAAACCTAGACGATTATCTATCGATGAAAGATGTAATTATTATCATTAAAATTCATCATCTACAAGCAGAAAAGGATCTTTTTAAGAAGACATTTAACAATATTATCATTTTAACAGACGAGATTCTTGCCAAAGACAATATTCAATTATATCAAATTGTCGGAAAAACAGATGCTCTAATTACAGACTATTCTTCAATTCTGTTTGATTATATGTTAACAGACAAGCCAATTGGTTTTATATTGGATGATATTGACAAGTATAAAAAGAGTTGTGGTTTCCTAATTGAAGACCCTAAATCTGTTATGAAGGGCGAGCATATTTACGACATTAGTCAGTTATACAATTTCATTGATGACATTGAAAACAACATTGACAAGTATCGTACGGAAAGAAATAATCTTCGCGAGAAGATACACATCGCAGACAATGCCTCTGCATGTGAAAACATTGTTAGATACTTTAATATTTAGACGTTCATGGCAGAAAGATCAAAAAACAAGCAATTAACCATAAATTTAATCAGTTCTTTTGTCGCTTTCGGCGCAAACATTCTGATTAACTTCTTCCTAAGTCCTTTTGTTATCAAAAGATTAGGAATTAGTGCCATGGGATTTCTTGGATTGTCGAGCAGTATTATAGGATACACCAGCCTTATAACATTGGCATTGAATGCGATGGCGGGAAGATTTATAGCCATAAAATACCAAGAGGGCAAAAAAGATGAAGCCAATAAATATTTTTCATCAGTTTTTTTTAGCAACTTAGTTCTAAGCGCAGTAGTCATAATTATATTAATCGTTTTCCTATTCAATCTTGACCGTTTTTTCAAGATACCACCCCACCTTGTTTTAGATGTCAAAGCGCTCTTTGCTTTTTCCATATTAAGTACAATTGTAGGATTGCTAACTAATGTTTATGGCGTTGCCACATTTATAAAAAACAGGTTGGAACTTACCTCGATACGGTCAATAATAGGCAATATTCTTCGCGCATGCTCCCTTGTTATCCTATTTGGTTTTTTTCCCCCTCACCTTTGGTACTATGGAATTACAGGTGTGTTGATGACAATGTATTTTTCATTTACTAATTATGGATTCACAAGGAGATTAACACCTGAGTTCCACCTGTCGATAAGGAACTACGACTGGGCAAAAGTAAAAGAATTGTTATCTGCAGGCGTATGGAGTTTAGTTAACAGGCTTAGTGGAATAATCGGGCATGGTTTTGACTTGGTTATCGCCAATATTTTTATAAATGCGACGGCAATGGGTCTTTTTACCATGTCAAAGAGTATCCCAATGCATATTCTTGGCATCTTCGGTATGATTTCCGGAGTTTTTTCACCCCTTTTCACCATGCTATGGGCACAGAAAAAGAATGAAGAATTAAAGAGTGAGATAAACAAAGCCATCCGTATCTGCGGCTTTCTAGCAAACATTCCATTGGTATGTTTATTTGTTTTTGGAGATAGTTTTTATAAAATATGGTTACCTGGACAAGATTATAAAACTATTCAGTTACTTACTATTATAGGTGCTATGAATAGTGTGATATCTATGCCATTAGAGCCGTTATGGAACATCTTTACAATTACCAACAAATTAAAGATTTCGTCCATTACAATGTTAGGAATAAACATATTAATATTCTTAACACTAATGGCATCCATGCTTTTCGTAGATTCACTCTATACTAGATTAATTATATTGGTTGCAGCCAGTACTTTTTGGAACAATCTCAAGAATTTCTTTTTCTTACCTATGTACGGGGCATATTGTCTGGGGTATAAGAAAACAACTTTTTATAAGCCTTTAATAAAGTCAGTCTCTTGTTTTATCATGGAAATTGCATTGTGTTTCCCTCTTAGATATATATTTACCATAGATAGTTGGTTGAGATTATTTATAATAGCAAGTTTTGCTGTTGCTATCTGTATTATTACCAATTACAACATTAGTTTAGAAAAGAACGACCGCGTTTTTATAAAACAGAGGGTTGCTAATATAAAAAATAAGATACCTTGGATATGAAAAGAATTATGCTCGTCTTCGGGACACGTCCCGAAGCCATTAAAATGGCTCCTTTGGTAAAAGAGTTCCAGAAACATCCCGATACTTTTGAAACAATCGTTTGTGTCACAGGCCAGCACCGCGAGATGTTGGACCAAGTCCTTCATATATTTGATATTAAGCCTGATTACGACTTGAATATTATGAAACAAGGACAAGACCTCTATGATGTCACATCAAAAGTGCTTACTGGCATGAGGGATATACTAAAAGAGACTAAACCTGACGTAGTTTTGGTCCACGGCGACACCACAACAAGTACGGCTGCTGCTTTGGCTGCATTCTATCAACAGATTCCGGTAGGTCATGTAGAAGCAGGACTTCGCACTCACAACATTTATAGTCCTTGGCCGGAAGAAATGAATAGGCAAATAACAGGTCGCATTGCTACATATAACTTCTCACCTACCCCTTTGTCTGAAAAGAATCTCAAGGAAGAAAAGGCTCAAGGTAAAATATTCGTTACAGGTAATACGGTAATCGACGCCCTCCACATGGTTGTAGAAAGGCTGAAGAATGACAAAGCACTGGCAGCAGAGCAAGCAAAAGTGTTGCAGGCTGCAGGCTATGATGTAACCCGTTTGGATAATGGTAAAAAACTTGTGTTGATTACTGGTCACCGTAGAGAGAACTTCGGTGAGGGATTTATCCACATGGTGACAGCGATGAAGGATCTATCCATAAAATATCCTGAGGTTGACTTCGTGTATCCCATGCATCTGAATCCAAATGTTCGTAAACCTATCCACGAAGTATTTGGAGAAAATCTTACTCGTCCAAATTTCTTCTTTATCGAACCTCTTCAATACTTGGAGTTTGTTTATCTAATGGAGAAATCAACGATTGTTTTGACAGACTCTGGTGGCATCCAAGAGGAAGCACCAGGTCTAGGCAAGCCAGTCTTGGTAATGCGTGATACAACGGAGCGACCGGAAGCATTAGAAAGTGGTACTGTTCACTTGGTTGGAACCAACTATCAATTAATTGTTGAAGAGGTAAGTACCCTTATTGAGAATTCTGCTTCTTATGAAAAAATGAGTAAGGCTGTTAATCCTTATGGTGATGGCCACGCTTGTGAAAGAATTGTTTCTGCGTTATGCAAATAGAGAAATCTGAAAGTCTTGCCATTTCATACTTGAGGGTTCTTGCCCTTTTATCTATTCTTTCATGCCATATTTTGCAAGCACTTGAGAATAAATGGGCATGGATTCTTAATATAGGGGTTCAAGTATTCTTCTTTATAAGCGGGTATCTATATGGTCACAAAGCAGTGACAGACTGGAAACACTTCTTTAAGGGGAGATTGCTTAAGGTATATTTCCCCTTCGTTGTCGTATCCTCTTTCTTTATATTGGCTTACATCATTACAGACGTTAAAGTCAGCAAGACAAGTATTCTTTCATATATCATTAACACTCAAATGTTTACAGGAAAGGTAAAAGGCCTTGGTCATCTGTGGTTTGTTTCGGCAATAGCAGTATGCTATTTAACGACCCCTCTTTTGCAAGCATTACAATCGCGAAGTTCTGTTCTCATATGGGTATTACTTGGCTTTTCTGTCTATGAAATAACAATAATGAAGTACGATGTGTCGCTCTTCATGCCTATTTTTCTATATGCTTTCGGATATTTTTATGCCAATATAAAAGGGGAACTTAAACTGCTATTAGTGTCTGTTTTGGCTATTATCTCTTCTGTTATAACATACAGCATTACATGGCAGCAATTACTTAATTACGATGGAACGATGAACCGCTTATTTCATGTTTATGTTGGTCTTACGATATCAATTATAATCATTGGGAGCCTTTATAAAGTTATGCATATAGGGAAATTGTATAGTATCGCAAAATTGTTAGACAATTATTCGTACGAAATATATCTGATCCATCATCCCCTTATTTTGGGGCCACTATCATTAATGCAGATGACCAACAACAGAGCACTTAATGTCGTTGTCATCCTTGCAATCACAGGTGTCAGTGCTTACGTTTTGAAAAAAACAATGGCATTAATATATCAGTATTCCTTATCAAAACTCCTTCTGTAAAAAATGACTTATTCCGACATCCTAAATAGAAAACAAGAACTTATGGGATTTGCCATTATATGGATTTTCCTTTTCCATTCAAAATTTGGGCAAAATTTATACATAATAAAAGATGTCATAGGATTCGGAGCGCATGGAGTTGATATCTTTTTCTTCCTAAGTGCCTTGGGGCTTTCCCATTCTTTGAAGAAAAACTCAAATACTTTGGCGTTTTATTCGAGACGCTTTTGGAGAATTGTCCCAACATTCTTGTTCTTTCTCATTGTTGTCCATTTAGTTGGTTTATCGTTGGATTATCCTCATCCCAAAACTTTATTTCAAGGTCTATGCTGGTACTCAACTATTGGATGGTGGATAAACGGATTATTTTCAGATCCATATTGTTATTTCTATGAATGGTATATACCTACTCTAATACTTTTCTATGCTTTCGCACCTATATTATATAAGTGCTCCATAAAGAGTCTATTCACAATTATGGTTTTGAGCACTATATTATCTTTAATATTCTCATATTTCGGAATTCTCGAAACAGTATATTGGTCTTATCAAAGGGTTGCTATTTACGTTGAGGGATTCCTTTTTTACAAACTTATCAAGAACCATTCTCTTGGCAGATTCAGTAAAAAAATGCTTCTTGCATCCTTCTCGGTAGGGGTAATCCTTCTTCTCTTTTCCTCACATCTCTCAAATGAACAAAAAATATTCACTGCAGCCATTTATAGATGTTCAATGGTTCTTGGAATGCCAGTTTTCCTACACCTCCTATCAGCAACTATTTGCAGAACGCCTTTTCTTCAGTCATTTTTATGTGTTTGTGGTACACTGAGCCTTGAATTATATTTACTTCATGTATATAATCGACCCTTAAGTTTTGTAAGAAACTATATACTTGAGAATAAATCTCTTTCTATCATATTAACTTTCTTTATTCTGATAGTTCTGGCCTACATTATAAACAGTTTTATTAAGATTATAACATCACGTACACAAATGTTGTTTAAATATAAATACTAAATCATATGATACCCAAAAAGATTCATTATTGCTGGTTTGGACGTGGTGAAATGCCACAACTTGCAAAGAAATGCATTAAGTCATGGAAAAAATATTGTCCAGACTACGAAATAAAGGAGTGGAATGAAGACAATTTTAATCTTGACATGTATCCTTATGCCCGTGAAGCATACGACAATCGGAAATTTGCTTTTGTAACCGATGTTGTTCGATTATATGCCATTTACACTGAAGGTGGTATTTATATGGACACAGATGTTGAAGTTATAAAGCCGTTAGATCCTTTCTTAAAACACATTGCCTTTAGTGGATATGAGAATGATACTCTCGTCCCTACTGGCATCATGGCAAGCGAAAAAGGAGCGAAATGGGCCAAGGATAATCTTGATTATTATAATGGAAGACATTTTGTCAAAGAAGACGGCAGTTTCGATATTACAACAAACGTAATAACCATAAGCAACTATATGCTAAAATATGGGTTGAGGCAGGATAACACGTATCAAGACTTTCCCGGGCTCTGCACCATGTATCCAAAAGACTTTTTCTGCCCCAAATCCTATCATGACTTTAAGATTTATAAGACAAAGAATACCGTGACCATCCATCACTTTGCTGGAAGTTGGTTACCCAAAGATGTTAAAGAAAAACACTCCAAACAAACATTTTGGAGAAGGCATCCTTACCTACATAAACTATATCGATGGTGCTATTTAAAGCCCCGCCATTTCGCAGGGAATTTGTACCATGCCATTATAAAATAAACCACGTAATAGAATAGGATATTCAAGGATAATTAATGTACATATAATGGAAGAAAAACTTATATCAATTATAGTTCCATGCTACAATCAATCCATGTACATGCGTGAGACTTTAGACTGTCTTAAGAACCAAACATATCAGAATTGGGAGTGTGTGATTGTTAACGATGGTTCAACAGATAACACGTTGGAAATTGCGAAAGAATATGTCGCGAATGACCATCGCTATATATTGGTAAACAAGGCCAACGGAGGTCTTGCTGATGCTCGTAACGCTGGCATTAAGGCTTCTCATGGACATTATATTCTGCCTCTTGACTCTGACGATTTAATAGATCCATCATATACAGAAAAAGCCATTGCATGCTTTGAGCAACATCCAGAAATAGCACTCGTTTATTGCAAGGCGAAATTTTTTGATGATATAAATGACGAATGGCTTCTACCTGCATTTGATTATAACCTGCTCTTGCGCCGGAATCTTATATTCTGTTCTTGCGTTTACCGTCGATCGGATTATGATAAAACTCAGGGCTATAATACAAATATGAAATATGGATGGGAAGATTGGGATTTTTTATTGTCTTTGCTTGACAAAAATAGTAAAGTATACCAAATACCTGAAGTTCTCTTTTCCTACAGAATCCATGGAAAATCCATGCTTACGACAACTCACAATCGTAAAGAGTATTTGTATAATAGGCTTATAGCAAATCATATCGAGGTATATTATTCCTCATTACATAAGATAATAACAAGTGAAAAAGAAATTGATCTATGGAAAAGTAAATATCATAGTATATGCAGTTCAAAATCGTATAAATTGGGGAATGCCATACTAAGACCTTTCCGTTATCTTAAGAAGTTATTTGTAAAAAAACAATTCTGACGTATTCCTTGGAATTTATCCGATTTTTTTCTTGCCTCGGCATAGCTAAACAAGATTTGGACTCTGCTCTCGGCTGTACGAAAACGTTCTTTGAAAGCGTGCAAAGCCCGAACGATAAGAGAAAGCCTTAATATAAATTGCACAAATCGTTTACTAGGTTTCTATAACCATACATTTATCTTTATACAACACATCAAATGGAATCTATTTCTGGAAGAATTTTCGGTGGAGATTATTACGCACATTCAACAAGACGTAGCATAGCACGATTCTTTGGGATAATTAGGTATTATCATATTATTAAAAAACAAAAGGATACGCGAATTCTCGTAATACTCCATCTGTTCTATATGGATGCATGGAAAGAGATATGTGAATATCTAAAAAACTTATCTCCTTACAATTATTCACTCGTAGTGACATGTATGGAGGGTTGCTATGTTGAATCCACGCTTACTGCAATTACAAAATTCAAACCCGAAACCAAAATTATCAAATGTAAGAATTTAGGGTGGGATGTATTACCTTTTCTGACGGCTTTGCATACAATAAACCTTTCCGATTACGATATAATTTTTAAACTACAATCTAAGGGTACCAAACGAAACCAAATTTTCTTATATGGGCAATATTTCAGAAAAAGAAATTGGTTCTTAAATCTTTATGAAGGGTGCATAGGGGCATTCACCGTTCATACAACTATCCGGGATCTAATCGATAAGAAAAAAGAAATCGGTCTTGTTGCAGCTAAAAATTTAATAGTAGAAGACCCCATCCATAAGAAACATATGGTTGAGGAAACTTTAAAGGAACTAGAATTACCCACACCTATACCGTATAGATTTGTTTCGGGTACATGTTTCGCAATAAGAGCCAATTTGCTTGAAATAATTCAAAAACTTAATATCAATCCCGAAAAGTTCAATACAAAAGGTTTTTCTTTTGCCCATAGAATGGAACGCATCATTTGTTTCCCGCCATTATGGGAAGGATTAAAAATGACAGGGCCAAACGTGTTAAGAACTAGACGAATGCAATGGTTTTTCTTTCCTTATGGTAGGTGGTGGAAAAAGTATAACGGAGTTCGAATGCTTAATGATCCAAGAGTACACATTGATGATCAATTTGCATTTGACTGTATAGAACCATCATTAATTAAAGATTGGAAATTTATTAAAATTTCTATTGGTGAAATTCAAAGAGAATTACGCCCCCATGGTGAAAAGATACCACTTTCAGTAACTTTACCATACAAATACATTATAACACGCGATCCAGTTGTATATGAAGAGTATTGTGAATACAACAAGAAGACCTGGAACAATGACCTAATGTCACAACAAAGATTTGACAATCTCATAGATAGCATGGATAAAAATGGTAATAATAATAAAAATAATATTGTTCTAGTTGATGATAATCTTATCTGGGATGGTCAACATCGGTGCTGTTGGCTGTTAAGTAAATATGGAAAAGACTTTGTTATAAATGTCCTTCATTGTAATCGGTTTTATCCCAAATATCCTCTTCCGCTGAAATTAATAAAATCAATTCGAAATTTTGTATTATCGATAAAGAGATAATAATTATACATGCCGAAGTTTTTTTAATACGCATTATTCTTAATGCAACCATACCTAAATTCTTGGATAACGTTTTCAACATCCTTTAAACGCCAGGTTTATTAGACACATGTCATGGTAACAAAAGAAAAGCTCAACAACAATATTTCTATAGCCAAAGGAATAGGCATCATTCTAATGGTCTTGGGGCATACACATTTTTATATATATGGTTGTACGTGGATCAGCATGTTCCACATGCCGTTATTCTTTTTCTTTTCTGGATATTGTTTTAAAGAAAAGCATCTAGACCATTTCATTACATTTCTAAAAAAAAGGATGAAGGGGCTTTATTGGCCTGCTATAAAGTGGGGCCTTTTATTCCTTGTTCTTCATAATGTCTTCTTCCGTCTTTATCTATATACAGAAAACACGTCGTACATTTATTCTTGCAGAGCTTTATTCACAAAAGCATGTTATATTATTGTAACGATGACGCATTTCGAGCAGTTACTCGGCGGTTTTTGGTTTCTTCATACACTTTTCTGGTGTTCAATAATTAGTTTTTTCGTCATAAAATACATACCATCACGAGTTGGGGTGGTTGCCTTATTGCTAATAAGCGTTGGCCTACTGGCCATCAATATAAAAGCTCCATATTTTGATATCGGAGCAAGAGAATTTATGGCATCTCTGATTTTCGTATGCGGCTATTTATACCGCAAGAGCAACTTTAAATGGGAATATTCAAAACATATTTACTTTATCGGCATAATCCTTGTTACATTAGGAACCTTTTTCTGGAAAGCATCGATGGGGTGGTTCCCGACAATGACATGGTGGAAAGTTTTGCCTTGGGTGTCAAGTGCTATTTTCGGAACCATAGCCATCTATGCTTTAAGTATTAGGATAAACAAATGTAAGAGATTATCACCCGTGTTCTCCTTTATTGGAGAACATACACTTGAAATTCTCACGTGGCATCTACTTTGTTTCAAAATGGTATCATATATAATTGTCATAGTATATAGTCAAGACTTGTCACACATGGCAGATTTTCCCGTAATTGACTATTATTCTGGTCAAGGATGGTGGATAGCTTATCTAGTTATTGGATGTGGATTACCGCTTTTGTTCGTTTTAATAAAATCAAATGTAAAAGGATACATTGACAGACGTTATAACTCTTAATTGTAACCAGACAAGCATCTTGATAATAGAATGTTTAGTGTCACAATAAATCATTGACATATTTTACTTTTAATATCAGAACCATGAAATTTAGTGTTATAATACCCGCATATAAACCAAATTATATAAAAGAGTGTATTGATAGTATCTTAGCTCAAACTTATAGAGACTTTGAGTTGATTATTGTTAATGATGCTTCACCATACGATTTGGATGCTATTATTACACTGTATGACGACAAAAGGATTCGGTATTACAAAAATGAAGAAAATTATGGGGTTGTTGAAATGGTGAAAAACTGGAACCATTGTTTGGAATATGCCACAGGTGAATATGTAATCAATATGGGAGACGATGACATCTTGGCTCCTCGTTGCTTAGAAGATTATGCTAAATTGATAGAAAAATATCCGTCTTTAAATGTCTATCATACAAGGATGGCGTATATAAATGAACAGTCAGTTATAAAGAATCTTACCCCTGAAAGAGCTGAGTTTGAGAGTGTATATTCTGCTATATGGCATTTTTTTCACGGAAGAGTCAATAGGATAGGCGATTGGCTATTTAGAACAAAAACATTAAAAGAATATGGAGGATATGTTTATTTGCCCTGTGCATGGGGGGCTGACGACATTACAGCATTTAAAATGGCTGCCAAGGGAGGTGTCGCAAATTCCACCTATATCGGTTTTCTATATAGAGAGTTTGATTTAACTGTTTCGAAAAGTAGTTCTAACTGTATTGAGAAAATCGAGGCTCATTGCAAAGCACGAGAATGGTATCATACTTTTCTTGAGGCAGAACCGATAGATAAAAAAGATCAGCTATATCGTAGATTATTACTCGCAGAACTGGATTTTACCATATTAAGATACAAACAAAGAGAAATAAAAGATGCCTTGAAAAACAAGCCTTCTTTGGGTATCGTATGGTTTAGAATATGTAAAAAGTATGGAGTTAGCAGAAGATTTATCATTAAAACAGTATGGAATGTTCTATTGAGCAAATTCATACACTAAATCTTTGTTTGTCTTTCATATTTGCTATATTAATGCAGAAAAAAAAAATATCGGTCATTGTTCCCGTCTACAAAGCAGAAAAATATCTTTCAAGATGTGTTAACAGCATTTTGGAACAAACGTTTTCTGACTTTGAGTTAATACTTATTGATGATGGCAGTCCTGACAACTCTGGTAAATTATGTGACGATTTTGCTAGAGAAGATGGACGAATTAGGGTTATTCATCAACAGAATCAAGGTGTTAGTGCTGCAAGGCAAAAAGGATTAGATACTGCTACAGGCGAATATGTTATTCATGCAGACCCTGATGATTGGGTTGAAAGCAATTGGTTGGAACTCTTATACAATAAAGCAATTACTTCAAATTCAGATATTGTATCATGTGATTTCATTAGAGAATATGAGAAAAGAAGTGAGTATCACTCAGAAAGGCCTACCTCATTAAACAAAGATGATATAATAAAAGACCTTTTGTCAGAAAAAATATGGGGTTCTACTTGGAATAAATTAGTAAAGAGGTCTTTTGTTACAGACAACAGCATATCGTTTGACAAAAGACAAAATCTATGGGAGGATTTGCTATTTGTCTCCAAGTTAGTTTTGCATGGAGCAAGTTATGAACATATTGACAAAGGATTATACCATTATGATTGTTTTTCAAATACAAACAGTATTGTGAGAAAATCCAAACCGTCACATGTGCATTCCCAAAAAATATTCTTGGATTATATTATAAGAGAATTAGGCAACAAAGGGATTTTTGATGAGTATATTTTCTCTCGTAAATTAAATGTAAAACGCATAGCATTCTACTGTGGATTTAAGCATAACGATTTATTAGTGAATACTTATAAAGAGATAAATAAAAACATAATCGCAAATAACAACTCTTTTCACCATAATGTAAAGTATTATTGTATTGCTTTATGTTTGAGAGGACATCCTTTTACGGGACATCTTATATACGATTTCTTCAATAGTATATATATGCCCATTAAAAATCGGGTTAAAGTTTTTTTTCGTTTTGCCATTTTGTTACTATTATTGGGAATATCCTCGTTGTCCCTAGCCTCATGTGACGATGACAACTATTGTGAGGAGTTGCAAGATGTTACCAAGACCATTAACGAGTCTTCTTTAGACAGCAAGGACAATAACCTTGTGTTAAGAATAGAGAAGTATATGCCGCAAGATTGGGGCTCATCCAACTTGCAAGCAAGCGATTGTTATGGTGGTTATTTCTTTCAATTTGAGAATCACAATAAAAGAGTTTTTATTAGCGATTTAAAAACTAAAGAGTTCTTGGGAACAGTGGAACTAGCAGCGAATTCCAAGAACCATTGTAATAATGTCTCTTTCAGCCATGTTTTCTATGAAACCAATGACGAGTTTCCTTTACTGTATGTAAGCGGAAGCCAAAGCGGCACATATAATAACGTTCAAGTGTATAGAATACAAAGGTCAGATAACACATTCACTTTTACAAATATCCAAGAAATAACGCTTCCCAAATGCAGTTCTGAGAACAATCTCTATTGGACAGGAGCAGTTATGGATAATGAAAATGGGTTCATGTATGTGTACGCAAATAGCGGAGGTGCTCAAATTGCGAAATTCGACATCCCAGACATTTTACAAGAAAACGTAAGTCTTACCGATGAGGATATATTGGAACAATTCTCCGTGCAAAGTTTCACTCATCAGCAAGGCGCTGTTATAAGGAATGGGCTATTGTATGTTATGGATGGTGTTCCACAATGGGGAGACACCAATTACATGAGAATTATCGATCTCGTGAACAAA
>OCTX011688229.1_pt1 | contig 18507 bp, 31 predicted proteins | sample 1539691 | NCBI WGS metagenome assembly OCTX01 (sample SAMN02144231, study PRJEB22623) | gut metagenome | biome: sheep rumen | host: Ovis aries | place: New Zealand | reverse complement strand
AAATTTGAAAAATTTCATTAATTAAAATAGACCATTCCATAATATTTACTCCTTTAACTAAAAATTATATCATTAATAGTAAAAGTTAAGGTGTTATCATATGAAGCTTCATGTCCAATATGAAAATAAACAAAAACATAATATTCTGAACCAGCTGCTTTTGCATTAGTCAAATTTAAAGTTAAAGTATTCTAGCCACTATAAGTATAACCAACATTACTATTATACTAAGTTCCTAATAAACGATAATTAGAAGCATTGTGATCAGGAGAGGTCGATAAACCCACATGGGTATAAATATAATAATTGTTAGGATATGAATGACTATTAACTGTATATCTATATGTTAAAGTATTAAATAAACTAATATTAAAAGTTTTATTTGTCATAAATATACCGCCACCATATTTATAAGTATTTAATGCCATGTCATAAGTGGCTTGCCCATTTAATGGATTCATATTTGCATAAGCTAGTCCTCCAGGAGATACTCTTTCTCCATCAGTTCCTTTTATTGCAAAAGTATATGTTTTACTTCCAAATAAAGAAGTACCATCTCCACCATTATAAACAATGGGTTTTGCAAAAACTAATGTTCCATTATAATAAACTCTATCTAAATCAACACCATCATATATTATTTTTTGTAAAGTTGTACCATTATATACTATTGCCATGTTTTTTAAATCTCCATAATTAAATATTTGTATTTATTGTTAAAGTAGTTCCAGATAAAGTGCAATTTTTAGTAGTAATTATACTATACCACGCATCAGTAGTTCGATTTGCATCACAGTGAGGTAAACGATAACCTTCTACATGACTATTTCTAGTAACTGTTGTTCCACTTACACTACAACTATATTCTCTAAATTGCATATAACTTTCAGTCTATACAGTTGTTGCAGAAGCTGTCGTTGCTGTAGCGGTAGCATAATCACATTTTAATCTAGGCATAAAATAATAAATCTCTCCCCAAGGATCTCCAGCTACTCCCTAATATCTTGTAGTTCCAGTAGAAGAATTCCATCCACCACCTGCGCCAGTAAACCTAAGAGGTCCACCATTAGAATAACGATTTACAAGTTTAAGCCAGCTCATTTCCATTGCAGCACGTTCTACATCACTATTATTATTAAATAAAGTTAACATTCCATTTGATTGTAATCCAAGTTGACAAGCTATTCTACCACTCCAATGAAAACCAATTTTTGGAGCATATGACCAGGCAGATTGAGCATTTCCAACAGCATTAACTTCTCTTATTTGTATAGCAGAACCATTTTCATTAAAACTCTTTCCAGGAGAATTAGTATAAACCTAAAGGTGAGCAGTTAATAAAACTCTTTTACTATTAAAATTTCTAATCCATGTATTATCAGTCATATACCATCCACCGCCATGAGTTTCATTATACCAACCAGTATTACCAACAGTTCTAATCCAAGAGTTACAAATAAATGAATTAGCACTTAATCCATATGATGTATTATTATATCCACCAACTGCTAAATGCGTTGGAATAACAACATGACGATTATCAGCATAACACTATAAAATACTACCACCCTTTGCTGACCAAACTTGCCACTAACATCCAGTATAATCTCCCGGAGTTAAATCAAATGAACATTCTTGATTATTAGCTGTGTATGAACATATTATATTTTGTGGAGCTGGCCAATTCATACCACCCTAAATATTAAGCAATCCAGTAACATAAGTAGTATTATTTAATCTTAAATTACCAACATTATTTCTAATAGTAAATAAGTTAGCACCACCATCACCAGTTCTAGATGGACCATTTAAATATATATCAACTCCATTGTTTGTATCTTTATTACCAAAATGCATTACTGCATAAGTCTCTGCAGCAGTATTAATATCTTTAATTCTTAAAATTGGAGTATTATATTCAACTTGTAAAACATTATTAAAAATTGCTGAACCTGCTGATAAGCTATAACTAGTATTATTATTACCACCAATATTACGAAGATAAGTACCATCTGTAATAATAGAACCAGAACTAATAACATCATTGGCACTATAATAAGCCATTCTATTAGCAGTACCACTGGCAGAAGTAGAAGTACCATTTGTTAAATCTAATGTCCAAGTTGATGCAAAATCACTTTCAGCTTCAGTTTGAACTTCATTTAATAATGTATAGCTAGTAGCACCATGATATTTTATAATTTTTATAGTAACTGTATTTTGATGAGTTGTATAAGCTGTATCAACATAATATTCTAAATAAACTTTATGATTAGTATTATCTTTAGCAATTCTAAATTTATTAATAATTTGGCTTCCAGCTTTTCCACCTAATTGAATAATATTACAATTTCCCCAACCAATATTAACTCTAATTGCATATACCTCTGAAGAAGGAGAACTATAAGAGCGATTTAAAAATATATCTAATTGCTATTGGCCAAAATGATTACTAGTATTCATATCATAACTAGCAAATTTAATCCATCCAATATAAGTTTTTCCGGCATTTGCTGTTCCAGTATAATATGTAATATTTGAAATTGAATTGCCTGAAGCATTAACAAAAATATTACCACCAATATAAACATTTTTACCAATACCAACACCTCCTGCTATAGTTAATGCTCCAGTAGCAGTAGAAGTGGATTGAGTAGCTGTCGAAATATGAAATGTTCCAGTAGCAGTAGATGCTCCACCTAAATAAGAATTACCATTTACATAAAATCTATATCCAGTTTGATGTGCATTATTAATACTTAAATAACTAACAGAACCTAAATATCCACCATCAGTTGTTATAGAACCAGAAGAAATCGCATTTGCTCCAGAATAATAAGCTACCCTTGTCGCAGTTCCAGTATTAACAGTTGCATTTAATGAATATGTAATAGCTGTAGGAACTCCATTATTCCAATAAACTGGAGTTGCTGTAGATCCATAAGTATTAGCTGTTCCTATATATACATTTTTCCATCTTAAAGAGGTAGTACCTAAAGTATATGTATTTGTTGCTTGTGGAGCAAGATGTCCTTTAATCAGCCAATTAGTACCATTATGTCCAAAAACATAAGTACCACCAGTTCCAGAACCATTACGAGCAATCCAAAAAGATCCATTATTATTTCCAATAAACCATGAATTTGCAGAAATTCCGCTATCTCCAGTTAAATCATTTCCGCAAAGAACTATATCAGACCAACTACTAACAGAATGTATTCTAAGACCCTATCTATAAGAAGAACCGTTCTATGGAAATAGACTTAAAGCGCCGTCTACAAACTAACCAACTTTTGTATCATTCTCATAAAAATAAAGATTTTTATCATTTTGATTAATTATTCTTGAAGTTGGTACTAATGTATAATTGGCTACAGTAATAGAAGAACATGTTGCACAAACTGTTGTTGACCAATCTAAACTAGATCCAGTATCATCTGTATGTAAATTATCTATCCAAATTCCATTATATTGATTAGCAGTATTATTTACATATAAAATACCAGGTTCTGCTGTTCTATAATATAAATTTATTTTCTCCATATGTGGACCTTCTGCATGAGCTGAAGCCTAAGAAACTGTCCAGGCTCCATCACTTGCTGCGCGAGTCCAATAAAAAGTAACATGCATTACTCCAGCAGGATTATTATTATAACCTCCACCACTATGTAAATCAAAAGAATTCATAAACTATTTTGCGGAGGCAGATGAAGTAGTAGCAGTATTATATGGAAAAGTAATTTTATACCACTAAGATCTTTCTTGAGAACCTATATATGGATATATTCTACTAGTTCTCTATGTAGAACCACCAAAATAAATATTTTCCCATCGACTATCAATAGATCCTAAAGATTGTTTATTATCATTATTAGCTTCTGCTTTAACAGGAATAAAATTACCAGATGTATTAATTACAACTCCAGTTCGATTTGCAATAGTTTGTCCATTACCTTCTAAATATATTGAAGTATCAGCTAATAAATAAGTTGATTCACTACCTGCATTATCTACAGTAAAATGAGTCGCTGATTCACCAGAACCAATAACAACAATACCACCACCACCAATAGAAATTCCATTTCCATTAGCATCAGCAGTATTATCTAAAAATCTTATCATTGAATAAGTAGCTTTAGTACCTATATAATAAATATGTTTATTACCACTTTGATTGCCTAAATATAAATTACCTTCTAATTCTAACCATGGTGGAGTAGCACCACTACCACCCATAATTTTTAAGCCTGCTGGACTTCTATAACTATCATTAGGAGTATATGAAATTGTTATTGGTTGCGTTCCATTATTATAACTAAATTCAATTCTTGCTCCTGCAGTTAAAAGTGGATTTGAAGCGTCACCAGATAACCTTAATACATTAGAATATATTTCTTTCCACTTTTTAGTAAAAGATCCAATATTATATGTTAAATCAGCTTGCGGAATTATATTTTTAGCATTTAACTATCCTGTATTATAGTCTAAAGTAATACTCTAAGAACTATAAGTTGCCTATCTTGCAGAAGTATAATTATTTCTAAAAATTAATGTTCCACCAGAATTGACAATCTACCAAGAAGCTTTTGTTCCACGCCATAATTCTATTGCGGCGTCGCCTCCGCTGGCATCTGCTCCAGCATAACCTACAGATCCAACTATTAACTAAGAGGATAAATTGTTAGATGATGTGGCATGAGTAGAATTAATAGCAACCTATTTATTACCATACATTCTAATCCATGTACTATCTGGCATATACCAACCGCCACCATAACTCTAATTATACCAACCAGTTGCGCCAGTTGTTCTAATCCATGAATTAATTATAGCGGAGGCCGCAGATAATGCATATGAGTCATTATTATAACCGCCAATGTTGCGAAGATAAGAACCATCAGTTATTATTGAGCCAGAACTAATAACATCATTGGCGCTATAATAAGCCATTCTGTTAGCAGTACCAGAATTTATTATCTAACCAGTACCAATATAATCAGCATATCTAGTTCTTAATCCATCATACTATCCTTGAGTAATATCATAACAATTACAATAAGATAAATACCAAATAACTGGATTGTCAGTTGTTCCTACGTTACCACCATTTAAATAAACATGTCCACCAGTTGAAAGAGTGCCATCAGATCCACAAAGAACTCTTCTTGCATACCATTCCCATTTACCAGTACCCGCATTAGAAGTTAACCATTCATCTTTATAATTAGTACCCATTGAATTAGAAGCAACTGCTAAAGTTCTGCCTTCTGGAATTAAAGCTCTAAAAATTTGAATAAAAATTTTATTCGCTCTAGAACTAATTGACTAACAAAAACCTCCCAAACCTGGAGCAGCTTCACCAGTATTTTTAATCTATAAAACATAATCAGAATTTGTTCCAGGATTAGTAATTCCAGCAGTAGTATAAGTCATTCTTGTTATAATAACATCACTATTTCTTTTATTATTATAAACAGAAACAGAATCAACTCCTGCTAAAAAGGTTGGATCTGTATATAATGGATATCCAGTTTTATATCCTAATGCAGTTAAAGCTAAATCTCCTTGCTCAGGAGCATTATTATCTCTAATAATATTTCTTGCAATCTAAGTAGTTGTACTTAAATAACTAGTTCCATTAACATAAAATCTATAATCAGTTTGATGTGCATGATTAACGGTTAAATAAGTAACACTACTTAAATATGTCCCATCAGTAACAATATCACTTGCTTCAAGACTATGAGTTCCACTATACCAAGGTATTCTATTTACGGTTCCTGCTTTAACATCTGCAGATAATTCATAAGAAACAGCTCTAATAGCACCATCATTATCTATATAAACTGGTTTTGTTGTGCTACCTGCAGTTACTTTATATCCAATAGGATAAGAAGTATGTGTCGTAGTAGCATTGCCATTAGCAGGAATACTTATATAAATACTTTTATAACCTGTAGTTCCGTTATGACCTGCTGAAATAAAAACATTTCCTTTATGATGCTATCCAGTAGAAGAGGTAGCACCAATCCAGAGATTACTTCCATTATCATATATTCCAGCATATTCTTTTGAAGCACCATCTTTTAAAAATAATCCATGCCCAGTAGCATGAGTTTTAAAATTAGTATTAGTAATAATATCACTAGCAGCATAAATATTACCATTAACTTTTAATCTATAAGTAGTCTAATGGGCTTCATTAACTGTTAAATAACTAACAGATCCTAAATATCCGCCATCAGTAGTAATGTCACCAGAATCAATAGCATTAGCACTACTATACCAGGCAATTTTATTAGCAACTCCAGTATTAACAGAAGCGGAAAGAGAATATGTTGTAGTTGATATAACTCCATCATTTAAATAAACTGGTTGCGTTGCTGATCCTATAGTTGCAGTACTTGCTACAACAGTACCATCAGTATTAACAAAAATAGGATTAATATGTGAACCAATAGCGGTATTAGGCGTAGAAGTAACAACTTCACGCCATGCTTTTTTCTTAGATGGCTAATCTCTAAATTCCATGCGGCCGGCCGCAGTAGAAATCGCAAGCTAAGCATCATATCCACCACTATTATCCCAGTTCATATGTAGAACATTGGCATCTCCCATTGGAGGTTTGCCATTTTCTGCTGTAGAAGTATTGCCACTTGCAATTAAATGAAATAAAGTTCCTGCTCCAACATAATTAGCAGTCTTATTTAAAGTAGTAGTAGTTCCTCTTGGTTCATACAAATTTAAAAATTTAGCTGAACCACTTCCACTACCTCCAGAAATCATTTCCCAATAAGTTCCATCATATCTAAATAAATAAGTAGTACCAACTTTAATATCACTAAATTCCATTGCAATAGGAGCAGATATATTAGTATTATTTAATCTAATTGCTTTTGCTCCAGTATTATTTACATTAAGAGTAGGATTGGCCACAGAATTTCCATGAGTAAATTTAATAGCAACTTCTGAACCAGGAATTAATTCAAAAGTTCCATTTGTAGTAACTGTTTTTGCTGTTGTCCCAACAGCAGTATCACATACTCCATAATTAAGTACATTTCCACTTAAATCGCCGTGTATTTTATTTAATACCCTTGCCGCACCAGTTACTAATAAATCTTTTAATTGAGCCAAATTATTACCCTCCTCTCTTTAGTTGCTTATTTATATTCATTTCCTTTATCTCCTTAAATAAAAAAATTGGGGAGAGGACTTTCTTCCTCTCCCCTCTCTAAGGATTTTTAAAAATATTATTAAAATTATTAATTAATATTGTCCGATTATGATTGTGGCTAATTAGCTCTAGTAATAGAAGCCGTAACTGTATCAACAAAATCGTCAAAATCATTTTTAATAGCTGCAATATTATTAGCTGCTATTTTATCCAAAGTTATAGAAAAATAAACACTTGTTCCACCATTATAAGAAGCACTAAGTGAAGCAAACTGCTCACCATGCCCATCATGGCTAATTGCATTAAAACTTAAATTACTTTCATTCATTTGAAGCATCCTTTTATCCTCCATAATTTTTCTTTTATATATATACTAAAAAATTTGTCAAAAGACAAATTTGAAATTAAATTAATATTCATAAAATTGATTAGCTTTTATTGGATTATTTAAAGATTCATTTGAAGTAAATCCATAAGTTGTATAAATAGAATCATTCATATGTGGAACCCAAGGAGTTGTTTTATTTCCCTCTTCTACTTTTTCTTGTCGTAAACTAATAGATCCTGTTCCTTGTCCACTTACTAATCTAGCAATAATAACTCTTCTAGCAGAATTTCCATTAGCTGGAATAGTATAAGTAACCCAATATTTTTCCCAATTTGTTGTTAATGTAAAATTACAAAGGCCATCTGTTGCAGTACCAACCTATCCCTAACTACCAATAACATTTGTTATATTAGAAGGTGAATAAAAATGAATTCTAATTTTATCTCCATTTACAGTAGATTTAGCTTCAAAAGAAACTGTATAAGTAGTTCCATTTAAAACATTCGTATAAATAGAAGCAATATTTTTATCAGAATAAGAACTAGATGGATAAGTATAACTGGTATTAGCATCAATATGTGAACCTGGTAATAAATTCGGATTAATCTACAAATTTCCTTTCTGTAATGCAGCTACATCAAATCCTTCCCAAGGCCCACCAGTCCATATACCCGTTTTAGTTATATTATGATCCATAGTTAAGCCTCCTTAAATTCATATGCATATACATTACCATCTTTATCAACTTGTGCGGCTGTATGATATAGCTCCGCTATATCATCAGCAGAAAGAGCAGTACAATAAATTCGAAAATCTGAAATATTACAATCTTTTAACTAAGTTGTAATTGATGTTACTCCTGCAGCACTTGCTCTAGCTCCAATTACTAAATCATGACATTCTGTCATTGAACCAGAAATAGTAGCCTCATTTTTTTTAACACCATTTACATAAGTAATAACTTTATTTCCTTCGCTAACTAAAACAACATGTGTCCACTAATTTAATATAATTCCAGAAATTTGTCCAGAAGAAGTTTCAGCTTTAAACCAAATATAATTATTATTTGGCATTAAAGCCATTTTTTTATTATTATCTGCACCATTTCCTTTAGAAATACAAAATAATCCTTGATAAGCAGAAGGCATTGTTTTATATTTATACCAAAGACTTACCGTCCATTTAGTATCTTCATATTGAAAATTTGTATGTTTAATATAATTAGTACCTGAAGTTCCCCAATAATATGAAGTTTCATATCTTGGAGAATCTGCGGCCGCGGTTATATTACCAACTATAATCCCGTCATTTTGATTACCAGCCGGCGCGCAATCTAATTCTATATCAGAATCATATCCCATTGCAGAATATAAAGTATCTGATTTGTTTGGAATCCAAGTAGTAGAAATAGTTCCCTATTCTAATTTTAAACTATTTGGTAAAATTTCAAACCAATCTCCTACTTGAGAATTAGAAGAACCATATCTAGTACAAATATAAATTTTGTTCATAGTTTTATTACTATTTGGCGAATTAAAAGTTAAGGAAAATTTTTTATATTCAGTAGTGGATAAATCATTCCGATTAATCCATGTAACTGCTTCATTTCCTCCTGTACAAATTTTATATAAATTCATATTTGCATTTCCTCTAATATAACAACTAAGAGTATATTCAGTATTAGGAATAATTGTTTCTGATGGAGTGTACTAAAATCCTCCCTCTGAACCAGATGTTAAAGTAAATTTTTTAGAAACTCCATTAAAATCAGTTCCTGGTATTAAGTTAGGCATTGGTTTACTTAATCTATAATGTAGAATTAATCCTTTAGATAATTCTTTTACTTCTTTATAAGAAAGAGCATGATCATATATACGAATATCATTATAGTATTTAGTAGCAGTATAACCAGTCTATCCGGTTCCTCCAGCATTGGTAGATCTACAACCTATACCTAAATTTAAATGTCCTGTTAATTGAGTAGAAGTATAAGTCCCAGTTTTTACCTAATTACCATTTATATATAATGCATAGTTAAATCCATCATAAGTTGCAGCAAGATGATACCATGTATCTATTACAAAAGTATAAGAATAAGAAGTTATTGAACTGCCACCATTAATTCCTAAATTAAAAGTTTTTCCATTAATAACAGAAAAATAAAATTGACATGCTGTTGAAGCAGTAGAATTTTTACATAATAAAATATCGTTATTAACTCCCCAAGCAGTTGCTTTTACCCATAAAGCTAAACTCCATTCATTAGATAAAAATTCTTCAGATAAATGATATATTGCATTTCCAGAATAACATTTTCCAATTTTACCAGAACTATTTTGAGTTAATCCATTTAATGAAAAATTTTGAATATTTCCTAATAATCCCTGATTTCGCAAATCTCCGTCAAGAGGCAACCAAACCTATAAAGCCATATTTAATTACCTCCTTAATAAGTACCCCAATAACCAGAACTATCCATGGCTCGCCATTTAGACTATGTATTGCTTGCCGCAACGCATATATATTCCTAGTCTTTCTATAATACCATATCTCCTACTCTTGGAGTATAATATGTAGCTTGTCCTCCTCCAATAGTAACGGTTGTTGAATTACAATCACTACTTAATACCTAAGATAAAAATATAACATGCTATGTTATACCAGCATTGGTAACAGTGGTATTGTTCATCACAATACCACCCATTTCATCATCGCCATCAGTAAATATTGTAAAATTATTATCAACGCTTCCAATAAGTCGAATCATATCTGACATATTTAAAGCTGACATATCTATATTAATAGTCTAATCCGTACTACCATCAAACTATTTAACCTAATTATTAACATTAACTGTTAATTTATGATTAACTTTATCAGAAGATGTTGCATTACCAATCAAATTACCATATATGTTATTGAGGAAACGTGCTGCCCCAGTAACAATTAAATCTCTTAACTGAGCCATAATTAATCCCCTCCTCAATTAAACAAATACGAATGATAATACATCTTGTCCACCATTATACTATAGAACTACACCTTTAGTAGATGTATTATCATCAATACGAATCTATTTTGCACTTAATTGTTTTGATACACTGATACCACCCTGAGTAAAGATAGAAGCATTCTAATCCTATGAATGAGCTGAATCAGTAGCATCATTTGCTTTAAATTTACCAGTAACAGCAATACCATCTTTAAATGTCTTTAAACCACCAAAAGTTTGCGCACTTGCAGATACAATACCTGCACTTGATGTAGTTGCTAATGGAATAGTTGCAGTAACAGCACTACTAACCATCGTTGCACTATGCTAAGATCGATTTCTAATAGTAAGTGTTACGGTATTGGCTGCCGCAGCCCAAGTTGCACTTGATGGATAATAGTTTTGAATCTAAAATTTTTTTTCACTTCCTGTACCATTAGTAATAATCAATTCATTTGTTGCAGTTGAAAGAGATGTTTTATGATAATCTACATATCTTTCAGCAATGGTTGCAGTTGATGTTACATTATCATACTAAGCTTTTTCAGCAGTTGTATGCAATATTTTACCAGTTACATCATAATATAAATCTGTTGAATAAGTTGGAATTCCTTTTGAAGCAGAAGATGAAAACCAAATATAATTAGTTGTACCAGAGCCTGCTTGAATACCAGAATAATTTAATCTACCACTTACAGTTACTGTAGAATTAAAAGTTTTTGGTCCACCAAAAGTCTATACAGTACTAGTTGAACATGTTACAAGACCTGCAACATTAGTTGCTGCAGCTGGTATTACTAATGTATTTACTTTTTCATCATTGTTTAAATTAATCCAACTTATTTTTATAGTTGCAGTTGAAGTGCTTGTTGATAAACTTGCGCTACTTGATGTAGACAAAATTGCTGTTAAAGGTTTACCTGTAACATTACTCCAAGCAACAGCTCCTGCTGTACCAACTGCAAATTCTACATATCCAGCCCACTGATCTAATTTAGTATCATCATGAACAAAATACATTGTCCCTTTATCATCAACTTTAACAACATCACCTTTCTAAACAGTTGCAGTTGTTAAAGCAAACATATCTGCAGTAGAAGTTACAATATGTAAACGTTCAATAGCGGTATTTGGTATATACTTTATATCAATTTTTCCATCATCGCCAATTGGAGTATATTTAATTTTATTTGGACGTTCATTACCTGCACCATCACTAAAAATTAAAGTTGGAACATTATTAATAGATGTTGATGTATAACTAGCAAGATAAGTTGTATCAATAGCCTATCCTCTCTAATCTTGTAATGCTCTAGTTGCAGTACTCGCAGAAAGTGCATTTTTAATAGTACCATTTATCTAACCATTTGTATCAATATAAATATCAGTACGAGATATTCCTGTTCCAGTAACTGATTTATTATTAGTTCCTAAATCTGTTGCTGTACTACCAAATAAATAAATTTTCTTACTATTACTAGAAGTTGAAGTAACTTTTAATCTATAATCATTATCTTGTAATGTTGCAGTACCTTCATTATCATTACCATATGTATAAGTTAATGTTGTTCCTGAAACACTAATACCTTTAATATAAGTATCTGAAATATTTTGTCCTCTAGCATCATTAGTGGCAGCACCCGCAGTTTTTGCATAATCAGCATAATCAGTATAAGCTCTTAATCTATCATTTAAAAAAACATATACTGGATGAACAGGATATAATTCAATACCACATCCACTATAAGAACGACCAAGTAAAATATATAATTTATTTGTATTAGTTGTTGGAAGAGTGTCAACAATTGGTGTTGCAGTATTTAAAGTTACTAAACCCGTACTATCACTTGGTAAAGATGTTACTAAATAAACATTTTTATGAGCCGCTACTACATTAGAAGCTACATTAAAACTATATCTTAAATCTAATGTAGCCTATTCATATAAATAACTTGATGCAAGACTTCCATTTGTTGCAGCTGTAGAAGCTGTATTCCAATATAAAAAATGTCCAAAAGGTCTAAAAGCAGAAGTATTAACTGTTTTTGTAGTCTCCCAGCTATTATTAGTTGTGGTAAAAGGCATTAATTTCTAATCATCTATTTCTGCTAATAACTAATATCTATATACAGATGTTGAAGCAGTATAATTACCACTATTATGTCTCAATTGATAAGTATTTGTACTATCATAATCTACTGTTTTCCAACAACCAGTAATACTCATCTGATTGCTATTTACTGGTCGTAAATTAGTAGTTACCTAATCTGCATCAAATACTAATAAAACTATTGCACCAACGGGATAATGTGTAGTTATCCATCCTGTTGCTTCTTTAATAATAGGATAATACCCATTATTAGCACTTGTATTATTTGGATTAGTAATTGCTGTGCCATCAGCTTTAGTTAATCTTAAAACATTACCATAAGTACCATTGCCCGCAATAGGAATTTTATATGCAATAGTTAATCCAGAATATAATGAAGTAATTGAATTATCAACAATAGCACCCCATCTAGTAGAATAAACACGTTGATTTTCTGCAATAGATGTACTCGTATTAGTAACCTAACTATGATTGGTTATTGTTGTTGCTGTGCTAGTACCTGGAAGATAATGAATTGTATCTCCAACATTAATATTATTAGAACCATTAAAACTTTGTTCATTAGAAAAAGTTAAACTTCCTTTAGTTTTTATATTTCCTTGTAAAAAACCATCTGTTCCAATATAAATATCTTTACTAACTAAACCAGTTGAAGTAACAGAATTACCTGCTGTTCCAAGAGAGGTTGAGGCATTACCAATTAAATATATTTTAGAACCAACACTAGCTGTTGAAGTAACTTTTAATTTTTGATCTAAATCTTGTAAAGTTACTGAATGTTGATTATTATTACCAAGAGTATATGTTAAAGTAGTTCCAGAGACACTTATGCCTTTTATATAGGTGTTAGCAATATTTTGACTGCGGTCATCTTTTCTTGCTAATTCTGCTGTGCTAGCATAAAGAGCACTACTAGCATTAGTCGCAAAAGCAACCCGATTGTTCATCAAAATTCTCTTTGCCTAAGTGCCAGTTCCTATTGGAACATCAAAATATAGCTATCCATTTGCGGCACTATTTGTTAAAGAATCAACTGCAAAATAAACCTAACCACGTACAACTGCAGGATAGTTGCTACTTGAAGGGGTATTAATATCAGCTGTTGACCCATACAAAAATTTAATTTTGTCAGCCATTCGGTCTCCTTTCTAAAAGTATTTTATAATCTATAATAATTTAAAAAATGAATATTTTTTATTAAAATAATTTGTCCAATAAAAAACAAAAAAGGGGAAGTTATAAATAACTTCCCCTTAAAATTTTAAGATTGTTCTTCCCAATATAGGCAAAAATCTTTTTCAATAGCTTGTAATCTATTAATAAGATCTTCAAGCATTTGCGCAGAATAATCATATCCTTCTGCTAATGTATAATATTCTCCTGTTGGATTAAAATCTCCAGTTGCAGGCTAATAACCTATAATATTGCCTTTACCATCATATACAGGAGTATAATATGTAGTATCCTCTGAGTTATATGCTTCTTCTGTTAGTCCATGCACTAAAACAAAATCCATTACATTAATTCCATTTAATACTTTACTAACAGAAGGAATTGTATTTAAATTATATACAATATATTTTCCAGTTATATCAACTTTAAAAAATCTAATTGAATAAGTAACTTCGCCAGCAGCTTTTGTTGCTTCCCCTTCTATGCACCAAGGAATTAGCATCTAGTTTGTAGCATGATAAGTTTCTATGTCATAAAAAGGAACAACATATAATCTTCCTTCTCCAATTGCATTAACATACTAAATTACACAAGCTGTAGTTGACATATCCATATTATCAAAAAATCTATCCATAATAAAATAAATAGTTTCTGAATTATGGTCATCAAGTACACTTAAGTATTCTGGCGCTTCAACTGTACGAGAATCTAAATCTATTTTATAGATATTCTCTGATTTAGGAAGTAAAACTGCTAAGCTTGGAATATTTAAAGAACCATGAATTTTAAATAAATTCGCAAAATATTCTTCAGCTGTAGAAATCATGTTTTATCTCTCCTTTTAAAAATTAAACAGTAAATGTATAACTTGCAGTAGAAGCTTCAGTTTCATTTTTAATGTTTGTTACGACACAATAATACTTACCACTTGCAGTTGGTGTATAGGTACGCTCAGTAGCTCCTTCAATTAATTCATCATCCTCAACAGTATTATTTTCAATATCAGTTGAACGATACCATTGATAATGAATTTCATCATAAATGTTCCATTTTGCTGCCCAAGTCTCATCAAGAACCACTCTTAAAGTATCTCCAAGATTCTTAATTCTTTCAGCAGTTGTGTCTGTTGGATGCGCAAGAACTGGTGCTTCAGCAGTATAAGAAACACGGCAAACCGCACTATCTAATACTGTATCTTGCATATTTTTATGATTATTAATTTTTATTTTATAATGTCCTTCAAGAGTATTTAATTGATTATCATCCATATCTTTAAAAAGAACACCATTTTTAATTAATAATTCATCTTCAGTCTCGCCTTTAATCTAAACAAAATCATCAACTTCATTTTTCTTATACCACCAAGTATAAGTTAAAGTTCCATCTTTAGAACCATTTGTTTCTGTATTACTTGCATCAATATGAAGTAAAACTTCACCATCTTCTATTGGTTCTTCATTAATATCAACTTCTGGAATAATTTCTCTTTCAGTTAATTGAGTATCAATAACAGGATTTACTGGCATAGGAACAATACAAACATCAGAATCTTTTGTAGCTGGATTTGTACCGCTCTTACGGTTACTAGCAACTGCTCTATACTGACCAATTTGAGTTACTGTGCAGTAAGCAAATTTTTCATATAATCCCTTAGAAGCTGGAGTATATGGATTTCCTTCTCCATCAGTGCCTAAATCAGTTACATCAGCAGGAGTATAAGAAACTGGATCAGTTTCATTCTTTTGATAATAAATTTTACGAGAATTGGCTTCAGTGTCTGTTGTTAATTCAAAACCAACTCTTGTAGAACTCTTTGTTCCATCTGCTCCCTAATCTGCAGAAGTACCTAATTCATAAGCATGATCTTTTTCATACCAAGAGTAAGAAACAATTCCACCATCTTCAGATTGAGCCTGAACCTTAAATTCATAAGTTTCTTTATGCGTTACAGGATCTTCAATTAAATCAATATATACGAAACCATCTGTTTGAATTCCAACAGCTGCATCATCTACTAAATTATCTCTTAAATTAAAGATATAAATTGGGCTAGAAGCAGCTTCATTATCAACAACTACAGAATGACTATTTTGAATACGACCAATAATAGTATTATCAGTATTTAATTCAGCTAAATAATCACTACTACCAAGAGTAAAGTCAAGAGTTGATTTAATAGTAGCTGTTTGCGTCTGAGTTGCCCAACTATAACTTAATTTTCCAGTTTCATCACTTGCCCATTTAAAGAAACGTACAGCGAATCTTAAAGTACCAGTTAATTTAGTAATTGAAGAAGATAATGCCCAACCAAAAATAATTTTATTTGGTTCACTTTCAATATCAACAACCCAAGGCTTAGAAACACCACTTTCACCATCTGGTCTTGTCCATTGAATATAAATATCTGTTTGATCTAAATCTGCCGCATCAAAGAAACGATCAATTCTAAAATAAAGAACTTCAGATAATTCATCTCCTTGAACAGCGATACCATTTTTTACAAAAGAACTTGGTACATTAATTATTCTAGCATTAGCATCAATGTCAAATAAATCTTCATCAATTGGAAGTATTGTATATCTACGACCAAGAGAATGAAGAACTTTATATTCATCATTACTTGTCGCATCACCTAATTTAATTAAATCTGGTAAATAAGAAAAATATTTTTCAATAGTGGTAATACGAGCTTCTGGAACAGGAACATATAAACCAGCTTCATCTCTAAGTGGAGTTGTAGTACCTTCTACTACTTCATAATTCATTATAGAGCCTTTTGCGGCATTAGTAGGAGCAGCCTAAGCAGCAATATCTGCTTTGATTAAATCTTGTTCTGCTTTACTAAATAAAATAGAATATTTTGTAGAATTAGAACTATTTATATATGTAATCACTATTATTTCCAATCCTTTCTTTAAAGATTTGCGGTCGGTCCGTCTCTGCGACCGCTTAAACGGACCGCCGCATGTTTTCTTTTCTCTATATATCTAAAAAAGTAATTGAAATAAATATCAAAGATTGACCAATTAAGCGTCAATTTCTTGCCAATTTTTCATATCTTCTTTAGATGTTACAACAATAGCTTTTTTTTCAATGCCATTGGTTAAAATTTTTCCTTCGTCCGCAATTAAACGAACTTTTTCAATTACAATACTAGCACCGGGGATTTTAATTGGAGATTCCATAAAACCATTGTCTCCGGCATAAATATAATATATATTTGTTGTCATTTATTTAAATCCTCCTTATTAATGCTTTTGTCCACTTGCATCCATTAAATTAACTACTGGTGTATAATTACTATTTCCAGATCTTAAATAGAACCATACTGAACTACCACCAGATTCTTGTGCAGCCCATAAAGAATTATTATTTAAGAATTCTGTAATTCTATCACCGCACCAAATAGTTAAAGTATGAATTTGTCCTTGAGAAGGATTATTTCTACTAATTGGTAAAGTGGATGGAGTAGTTAATTGAGTAGGATTATTTTGAGAACCAATTGTAAATGAACCATATGCTCTTGGGAAAGAACTATTACCAGCATTTACAAAACTAGATTGTCCAAGTTTTTTAACTTCTCCACCTAAAGCAATATTAATTTCAATATTATTATTTAAATCAATAATATCAGATGTTAAAGCAGCATTAAAAGCAAAATCACCAATAAAATAAATTGGAGCGTTTGTGAAAATTGGAACTTGTAATAAACGACAAGAATTAAATGTATTACTTCCAATAAATCTTAACTTATGAGGTATTTCAAAATAAGATAATGTTGAAGAACCATTAAATGCACTATCTGCAATACCTCTCATTTCACTAGTTGCAGGATTTTCAAAGAAAATCTTTGATGCTCCTGTCCAACCTCCAGCATCACCACTTGTATCTCCAAGAATAATAATAGGTAATGTAGTGCCATTAACAGTAATATTATTTGGAATTGTTACTTTACCTGAAAGGATTCCTTTTCTCTTCGGAGTAATAATATATCCTCTAATAGCATATTCTTGATCTTCATTATCAGCATATCCACTATAATCTTTAATAGCTACATCAAAATATTCCATACTAATAGGATTTTCATATACACTAATTTCTTCATATTGCGCATAGAAAACTCTATCTTTATCTGATTTGTAATTAGCTAAATTAATTACATTACCAGTCTCAGCTAAAGACCATCCTAAAAATCTGTAAGTCTATTCTTCATTATTTTCATTTTTAGGTAATAAGCTATCATCTTTTGGTGGCAAATAATTTTCTGGAGCTGTAATTCTTTCACCAGAAGTAATCATTTTAATAACAGTATTACCATTACCATCCGTAAATGTCATAGTGTATTTATGAATAGAAAAAATTGCATAGAATGTATAAGTATCAATTCCAGAAGTCGCCGCAGTTGCTGTACTAGTATCCCAAATGTTAATAGCACTTTCTCCAGATTCTACATTTACAAGAATTGGAGTACCACTTGCATCACTTGACCAACCGTAGAAATCATATTCATCTTTAGTATCTGAAATATCTCCATAAGCAGCAATTGGGTTTGTAAATCTACCCTCTCGAATAGTCTAAGTACCAATTAAAGTGTAAAGTTTATTATTATCTTCATCTAATAATACAAATCTTGCAGTATAATTAGTATTTAAATGAGCAAAGAAGAATTTTAATCCTGGGAATGATGGCTATAATACATTTCTAACATAATATTCATCAATTGTAGT
>OCTX012140245.1_pt1 | contig 18550 bp, 23 predicted proteins | sample 1539691 | NCBI WGS metagenome assembly OCTX01 (sample SAMN02144231, study PRJEB22623) | gut metagenome | biome: sheep rumen | host: Ovis aries | place: New Zealand | reverse complement strand
GGTGAGAGGCCCGAGACGCAGCTTTTCCTCGATGGTATCGCGCGTCGTGCCGGGGATCCGGGTGACGATCGCACGCTCATAGCCCAAGAGGGCGTTGAGCAGCGAGCTTTTCCCCGCGTTTGGCCGGCCAATGATGGCCGCCGGGATCCCGTCCTTCATCAGCTTTCCCCGCGAGAAGGTCGCGAGCAAGGCGCTGAGCGAATGGTGCGCCTCCTCCATCGTTCTCTGATAGGCGGCAAGGCGGAAGGGCTCGATATCCTCGTCCGGATAATCCAATACGGCATGATAATGGGCGCTGATATCCGCAAGATCGTTGTATATCTTTTCCGTTCGTTCCTGCAGTGCGCCGGCCAGCTGGCCGGCGGCATTTTTGGCGCTTTCGGCGCTCTCGGCGTCGATGATGTCGGCCACCGCCTCCGCGGAGGAGAGGGCAAGCCGTCCGTTGAGAAAGGCTCGCCGGGTAAACTCCCCCGGCAGGGCCTGGCGTGCGCCCAGGGCGAAGCACTCGTCCAGCAGCGTGCGCAGCACGACCGGAGAGCCGTGGCATTGAAATTCCACCGTATCCTCCCCGGTATAGCTGTGGGGCGCGCGGCTGATCGTGCAGAGACAGAGATCCAGAAGCGCCCCCTCCCGGTCATGCAGCCGGCCGTAGACAAGCGTGCGCGGCGCGCTTGCGGACATGGCTTTGCCGGATTGCGGCGTAAAAAGCGTGTCTGCGATTTCCCCGGCCCTTTCGCCCGAAAGGCGGACAATGCCGATTGCGGCTATCTGTGTGCCGGTAGCGATGGCGGCGATCGTATCAGGCATGAGCTGTGTCCTCTCTTTCCAGTTCTCTGACCAGGGCGGGAAGCTCGGCAAAGCTGCGGGCCACAGCGTCCGCTGCGTCAGCCTCGCCGAAGCCGTAGGCAGCATGGATAAAGCGGCAGTCCGTTTCCCGCGCGGCGCTCTCGTCGGCGCGTGTATCACCGATATAGATCGCCTGGGTGATCGTGTGCTTTTCCCGCAGGGTACGGATGTTCTCGCTCTTTCCCTTCCCGCTCACCCCTGCGCAGAGGGAATCGGAAAAGAGCTCCCCCAATCCGCTTGCCGTCAGAAAAGCGTCGATATAACCCGCCTGACAGTTGCTGACGAGGAAGAGGCGGCGCGAAGAGGCAAGCTGACGCAGCGTCTCTTCGACCGCCGGATAGAGCGCGGCACCGTGTTCGCGCAGATAGGCGCACTCGTCCTCGCTCAGGGCATCAAAAACCTCCCGCGCGTGTGAACCGAAGCGGGAAAAGAGCTTCTCCGCGATCTCGTCCGGCGTCATGCCCATGATCGAACGCACCTGAGACAGATCGGGCGAGCCAAAGCAGCCGTAGCGTTCGCGCAGCGACAGCCTCCAGCTTTCGCATACGGCCTCGCAGGAATCCCACAGCGTGCCGTCGATATCAAAAATGAGATCATAGTGTTTCATATTTTTTCTTCCCATATGCAAAAAGCTTCCCGTCGGGAAGCTTTTTCAGGCTTGTTTTCCTTACTCCTTCGCCTTATCCATGCGTTCCAGGCGCGCGGCGTGCGCCGCCTCCTCATCGTAACGCTCCGCCACATAATAGCCGAGGGAAAGCAGGCTGTCGGAGAAGTGGATATTTTCGACGATCGTGGGGCTGTTCGGCTCAGTCAGTTCCACGTTCGTAAAGTTCCAGATCGCGTTGATGCCGTTGTCGCACAGCAGCTTTGCCACAGCCGCCGCCGCTTCCTTCGGGACGGTGAGGACGGCAACGTCGATCGCATGAACGTGCAGAAAGTCCAGCAGCTCGTCCATATGCCGGACCGTGACGCCGTTTGTCGTCGTGCCGACGATGGACGGATCGATATCGAAGGCTGCGGAAAGCGTAAAGCCCCACTCGCTGAAGCAGAAATTGTCCATCAGGGCATGTCCGATGTTGCCCACGCCCACCAAAATAGCCTTGAATCCGCGGTCCATGCCGAGGATGGAGGCGATCTCGTCGCGAAGGGCGCTGACATTATATCCGTAGCCTTGCTGGCCGAATTCCCCAAAGCAGCTGAAATCCTGCCGGATCTGCGAGGGCGTAAGGCCAAGCTGGGTGCCCAGATTAAACGAAGAGATCCTGCTGACGCCGCTGCTCTTCAGTTCGTCAAGCTTGCGCAGGTAGCGCGGCAGGCGGCGGATCACGTTATTGGAAACCTTGATACGCTTCACAACTCATTCTCTCCTCTTGTATTTCTTATTGTATTATAGCAGATCGGGCGTCGTATTTCAACTGAAAAAGGCGGCCGGATCTCCGATCCGGCCGCCTTGCGCCATTCCTCAGGTCAATGATAGATCGCAGCGCTCAGCGTCGACCAGCTGCTGTCGGCAAGCATCATATCGCTCTCCTCGCCGGAGAGAGAGATGAAGAACACTTTTTCTCCGTAGACGCTCAGCAGCACCTGGCTGCTGACCCCGTCCACATCAAAGCGCAGCAGGAAGCGTCTGTCCGGGGTCCGCCCGACGGGCAGATCGCCCGGCGTTCCCACCAGCAGCGAAGAGATCCTTCTGCCGCGTCCCTGTCCGCTGACATCTACGATCTCGGCGGTGGTCTCCGGCTCCTCGGCACGGGCGACGGCTTCATTGATCATTTCCTGCTCGCTCTTTGTCGTGTCCTTGGCCGGCGCGGCAAAGGAATCAGACACCGGGATCGGAAGGTCATATTCCGTGGGAGAATCGTCGGCCGCGGCAGCGGAAGCCGATTCGATAGCCTCACTCTCCCCCGCCGCCAGCATGGCATGCTCTTCAGCGACAGCGGCCTGCGGAGCGGCCGCCGTCACGGCGCCCTTGCGGCCGAGCAGCCGCGGCAGTGTGAGGGAGCCGATCCCGATCACCAGCACGGCAAGCGCCGCAACGGAGAGGATCTTTCGATTCAAAACGGGCCTGGTGTGCCGTGAGCGGACCTCCTCGCGGCGGATCTGCGCCATAACGTTTTCCGCAAGCTCCTCCGGCGGCTCTTCCAGTTCATCCGAAAGCGTTCCGGAGAGCGTGGAGAAGGCTTTGTAGACGGCCTGACATTCCGGGCAGCTGCGCGCATGAGCGGCAAGCTCTTCCCCCTCCTCCAGGGTCAGTTCCCGGTCGATCAGGCGGCTGATCAGCTCCTGATAATACGCACAATCCTTCACGGCGTCTCACCTCCTCCCGACCGTTTTGACGAAACGGGAGTGGAAATGTTCCCGTCCGAGGCCAAAAATACGCACAGCCTGCGCCGCGCGCGGAAGATCCTTGATTTGACCGTCCCGCTCTCAAGGGAAAGGACACGGGCGATCTCCTCATAGCTCAGCCCCTCGATCTCGCGCAGCAGAAGGATCTTGCGCTGATCCTCCGGCAGGCTCATCAGGCCGCGCTGCACGCTCTCGCGCGTGAGCTTGCGTTCAAACAGCCTCTCGGGCGAAAGCGAGTCGTCTGGGATCTCCTGCTGCCCTGTCCCGGTGCCCTCATCCTCGCGCTCCAGAGAGGTTTCCCTGCGGCGGGAGCGGACGCGCAAAAAGTCCAGGCAGGTATTGGAAACGATCCGATACAGCCAGACGGAAAACTTGCTCTCTCCCCGGAAGGTGTGCAGAGAGCTGTATGCCTTCAGGAAGGATTCCTGGGAGATGTCCAGCGCGTCCTCACGGTTTGCTGTCATACGCAGGGCAATGTTGTATACGTTTTTCTCATAGGCCCGGACGATCTCTTCAAAAGCGCTGGCGTCGCCGTTCAGGACAGCTTCGACAGCCGACAGGATCTTTTGCTCGTCCAAAGCGCTCCCTCCTTTCTCCGAGAGAACAAGAAGAAATTATTGCAGATCTCGTTTCATATCCTTTGCCAGTTTGCGGATGTCCGCCAGCGTGTCCACATGGGTCAGCGCTGCGCGGTAAACAGCGGAATAGGCCACGCCCCGCAGATACCACGGCAGATGGTGCCGCGCCTCCAGGCAGGCGGCGCGCTCGCCCCGCAGCGAGGCAAGAAGCTCGATCTGCCGCACAGCGTCGTCGATCCGCCGGGAAAACGGCGGCAGGGGCGGGATATTCTCCCCCGCCAGGGCGGCGTTGGCCTGTGCAAACAGCCAGGGATTGCCGAAGCTGCCCCGCCCGATCATTGCAAGCGAGCAGCCGGTGTAGCGCAGGATGTGCACGGCGTCTTCAGCGGTAAAAATATCACCGTTCGCGATCACGGGGATGCTGACCGCCGCAGCCGTATCGCGGATAATGTCCCAATCGGCGCGTCCGGCGTACATCTGCGCGCGCGTGCGCCCGTGCACGGTAAGGGCGGCGGCGCCGGCATCTTCACAGACGCGGGCAAATTCAACGGCGTTGACATGCCCGCCGTCAAAGCCCTTGCGGAACTTCACCGTGACGGGGCAGTCCACACTCTTCACCACGGCCTCCACAATCCGCCCGGCCAGCTCCGGGTCGCGCATCAGGGCCGAGCCGTCGCCGCCCTTGACGATCTTGCCGACCGGGCAGCCCATGTTGATGTCCACAATATCCGCTCCGGACAACTCCCGTGCCATCGGTGCGGCCTCGGCCATGACCTCCGGCTCGTGGCCGAAGATCTGCACAGCGGAGGGGTGCTCGTCGGGCGGGATGTAGAGAAGCGATTTTGTTTTCTCGTCGTGATAGCACAGCGCCTTGGCGCTGATCATCTCTGTGACCGTATAGGCCGCTCCGTTTTCCCGGCAGAGCGCACGGAAGGCGAAGTCCGTCACTCCCGCCATCGGGGCCAGCGCAAAGGCGCCGGCAAGCTCCACCGATCCGATCTTCACCATTGCAGATCCAGCCCCACCGGGCAGTGGTCCGAGCCCATGACCTCAGGCAGGATAAACGCCTCGCGGATGTTGTCCCGAAGCCGGTCGGAGACCAGGAAATAGTCGATGCGCCAGCCCACGTTCCGCTCTCGCGCGGCGGCGCGGTAGCTCCACCAGGAATAGGCATCGCGCTTTTCGGGATAGAGATAGCGGAAGGTGTCGGTAAAGCCCGCCGCCAGAAGCTCGGTAAACTTGCCGCGCTCCTCATAGGAAAAGCCCGCGTTGCCGATGTTGGTCTTGGGGTTTTTCAGGTCGATCTCCTCATGGGCCACGTTCATATCGCCGCAGACGACGACCGGCTTTTTCGCATCCAGCGCCAGCAGGTAGGCGCGGAACGCATCCTCCCAGTCCATGCGGTAGTCGATCCGCTTCAAGCCGTCCTGCGCGTTCGGGGTATAGACGCAGACCAGGTAAAAATCCTCATATTCCAGCGTCACGGCACGGCCCTCGTGGCTGTGCTCCTCGGCGCCGATGTTATAGCTCACGGAAAGAGGCGTATGCCTGGCAAAGATCGCCGTGCCGGAATAGCCTTTTTTCTCGGCATAGCACCAATAGCTCTCATAGCCGTCAAAGGCGAGCTCCACCTGGCCCGGCTGGATCTTCGTCTCCTGCAGGCAGAAGAAATCCGGCGAGAGCGCAAGAAAGATGTCGTCAAAGCCCTTGGTGCGCGCGGCGCGCAGCCCGTTGACATTCCAGGAAATGAATCTCACAGCTTCTCCTCCCTCTTCGCGTGGGTCTCACAGCTCTCCTCATAGCCGCGGGCGTCGCACAGCGAGGCGTTGCGCAGCCGCGGCACTTCCCCGTCGGCAAGGGTTTTGGCCCTTTCGGTGCGCACGGCGACAAGGCGGTTGATTTTCAGACCCTGTTCGATGAATTTTGCCTCATACCCGGTCAGGATCCCGGTCACGCCGTCGGCGTGCAGATCATGGGTCAGCTCGCGCAGCGTCCAGCCCTCGGCGGAGAACTGCTCGACCGACCAGTCGAAGAGAGGTGTGTTGTCGGTTTTGAACTGCAGCTCGCCGCCCACGTTAAGTACGGTGGCATAGCGGCGCAGAAAATTCGGCGCGGTCAGGCGCAGCTTGGCATCGCGGCTTTTCGGCCAGGGATCGGGGAAATTCAGATAGATCCGTCCGACCTCGCCGGGGGCAAACAGCTCGCCCAGCATCGTCACATCACCCAGCACATAGCGGATATTGCCGATGCCGCGGCCACGGGCAAGCTCCATCGCCATGACAAGCGCGCTGGGATCGCGCTCGATCGCGACCAGCAGCGTGTCGGCACTGGCTTCGGCGCAGTCGGCCGTAAAGCGACCCTTGCCGCAGCCGAGCTCGACGGCCAGCGTCCGGTAGCCGGCAAAGTGATCCCGCCAGTGCCCCCGCAGGGTCTGGCCGTTCTCTTCCAGCAGCTCCGCGCACTTCTCCAGCCTGGCGTCCAGGTTGGGTTTCTTTCTCATTCTCAAAGGACTTCACACTCCTATACCCCAAAAGGATACCACAAGAGAAGGAAAACATCAAGATTCCGCTCAAGAGGAAAGCCTCCCGTTCCGGCGCACTGATCGCCGGGACGGGAGGCTTTCTCAATCGCTCTCCGTTTCCTTTTCAAAACGGTATTTCTGCCGGATCTCCGGGTATTTCTCGTGATCCACCTCTGAGAGGAACATGTCCAGCGGGCGGACGAAAAGGCCCCCGTCGCCGTAGAGCGGGCTGTAAACCATCATCTCTTCACCGGTCTCGGAGTGCTTCGCCACGCCGACGATCATGTAGAGGTATCGATCTGAGGCGGGATCGACCGTCTCGCGCTTGAAATGGCGCACAATGTCGCCTGTCTGAAACTGGCGTTTTTCCATAGGGCTCACTTTCCGTCCGGGAAGCTGGTGAACGCGCCGTGCTCCTGCACGGGAGCGAGGCCCGCTTCCTTCTGCGCGGCGATGGCCTTGATGAGGAACGCCATGTTATGGGCGATGTTGCGTACGGTCTGCAGACCCTCGAGGTCCTTTTCCACGTCCCCGGCGGTAAAACCGTGGACGCTGTTCCAATAGGTCGAGGAGGCAATGGGCATACCGCTGATGGTGAAGTATTTGTTCAGCACATCGAACGAGGCGGAAGCGCCGCCCCGGCGGCAGCTGACGATGGCAGCCCCCACCTTCATGTGCATCGAGTAGGGCGCGCTGTAGAACAGGCGATCCAGAAAGCTCAGAAGCGTGCCGTTGGGCGAGCCGTAATAAACCGGGCTGCCGACAAGAAGCCCGTCCGCCTCTTTGAGCTTTTCGGAAACCTCGTTGACCAGGTCGTTTTGCACACACTTGCCGCTTTTGCCGCAGTAATTGCAGCCAAGGCAGCCGCTGATCTTTCTGCTGCCGACCTCGACCAGTTCCGTTTCGATCCCCTCGGCGTTGAGCGTACCGATCGCTTCTTCCAGTGCCCGGGCCGTGCAGCCGCGCAGATGCGGACTGCCGTTGAGTACCAGTACCTTCATTGTTTTTCTCCTTCTCTTTTTACTCAGGCAGCACAGCTGCTGTGTGAAAGCGCTCTTCTCAGCGGCCGAACTCCTTTGCGGCAGCGGAGAGCAGTTCACGGATCTCCAGGTGCTGCGGGCAGACGGCCTCACACTGGCCGCAGCGCACACAGTCGGAGGCGCGGCTCCCTGCTTTTTCGCAGATGATCTCGTAATAATAGGCGCTGTTCCAATCCCGGTGGAGCTTTTTGGCGTTCACCGTGGCAAAGATATCCGGGATCGCAATGCCCATCGGGCAGCCGGCCGTGCAATAGCGGCAAGCCGTGCAGGGAATATAATTCTTGGTTTTGAAGATCTTCTGCACTTCGCCGACGGCCTCCCGCTCGGCCGCGTCAAGCGGTCTGAAATCCGCCATGAACGAGCAGTTGTCCGTCATCTGCGCCATGTCGCTCATGCCGGAGAGTACCATCATCACGCCCTCAAAGCCCGCGGCAAAGCGGATCGCATAGCTGGCCGGGCTGCCGCCGCCGAGCTTTGCAAACACCTCTGCCGCCTCGTCGGGCAGGTTGACCAGGCGCCCGCCCTTGACCGGCTCCATGATGATGACAGGCTTTCCGTGCTTGCGCGCCATCTCGTAGACGGCACGGCTCTGTACGGCCGGGTCATCAAAGTCGAGATAGTTGAACTGGATCTGTACCGCTTCGATCTCCGGATAGTCCGTCAGGATCCGATCCAGCATCTCCGGGCTGTCGTGGAAGGAGATCCCCACGTGCCGCACCTTGCCCTCGCGCTTGAGGGCGAAAGCCGTTTCGTAAGCGCGGCATTCCTTGTAGTGGCCGTAATTGCGTGCCCCCTGCGCGTGCATCAGATAAAAGTCGAAATAGTCAACGCCGCAGGCCTCCAGCTGCTTTTCAAACAGCGGGCGGATATCCTCTTCTTTTTCGAAAAAATTGCTGGAGAGCTTATTGGTCAAAAGGTAGCTCTCACGCGGGTAGCGGCTGGTCAGGCACTCGCGGACGGCCAGTTCGCTTTTCCCGTCGATATAGCCGTGCGCCGTGTCGAAGTAGTTAAAGCCCGCCTCCAGAAAGTGGTCGACCATTTTCTTGACCTGCTCGGTGTCCACGTCCTCCCCCAGCATGGGCAGACGCATGCAGCCAAAGCCGAAATTTCTTTTGATCTTATCCATTTTGCTTCGCCCCTTTTTTTCAGATTTTATGGTTTTTGAATTATTCCTGTTTAATGCCCTTCGGAGAAAAATCGCCGGGCTGAAAAAGCTTTTTGCTTGACGGGAAACAGAGAAAATGCTATACTGTGTTTTTGGTAAAAACTGTAAGAATAGTCTTGTCTGCGTCAAAAGCCGACAAGTTCTTTTTTCGTTTAAGGGAGGTTGAGGTATGCTTCAACTTGCCATCTGTGACCGTTCATCGGAATACCGCCGTCAGCTGTCGGAGTTGCTGGAAGAAAGGCTGCAAACGATTGCCTCTGAAGTCGAGCTATTCTCCTCTGCCGAGGAGCTGCTGCGCTATCTGAACGCCGGCTACGCGCCGGACATTGCCGTTCTCGGGATCTCGGACGAAGCCGAAAGCGCCGTCTCGCTGGCCGAGCAGCTGAATGTGCTCTCTCCCGCCTGCCGAATCATCTTTGTCTCGGATGAGCTTCGCTTTGCAACCGAGGTCTACCGCGCCGACCACGTCTGGTTTCTTCTGCGCGGGGAGCTGGACAGCAGGATCGGGCCGGCGCTGCGCAAGGCGCTCTCGTCTCTCGACAGCTTCCGCAGCCGGGGGATCGTGATACGTTCCCGCGCAAGGGCAAACTTCGTGCCGCTCGATGACGTGCTGTATGTTGAGCGCGTCTGCCGTCAGACGCTCGTCCGAACGGAGAAGGAGATTTTCTCCTCTTCCGAGCGTCCGAACAGGCTTCTCTCCGGCGGACTGTCGGATCAGTTCATCCACTGCCACCGCAGCTATTGGGTAAACAAGTCGCGCATCGAAGCGCTTGAACACGAGGATTTTGTTCTGACGAACGGTGAGCGCATTCCCATCAGCCGCAGCCGCCGCGCTGCCGCGCGGGAGGCATTTTTTGACATCTCACGGTAGAAGCTTCAAGAGGACGCATCTGCGTCCTCTTTTTTTCAGAAGGTGTCGGCACTGTCGACGATCATGGCGCGGGCCTTGTCGCGGATCAGCCCAAAACGCAGCGTAGAGGCCCCGATCATTCCCAGCACCTCCGCGGGAGGAAGCTCGTACAGCGAAGCGATCTTCTCCAGCGCGGCGTCGAATTCTTCATCGCTGAGGGTGATGTTCTCGCGGCGTGCCACCGCGTCGATCAGCAGATCGATGCGCACCAGGTCGGTCGCCTGAGGCCGAAATTCCCCGCGCAGCTCCGCCTCGGTTTTCCCGGCCATGCGCAGATAAGCGGCAAAGCTCTCCTCCGCCAGTCTTTCCATGCTTTCGCTGCGTTTCTGCTCCGCGCGGCTGTCCAGGGCCTTTTCCAGCACACTGAACGCGTAATCGCCGCCTCCGCCCGGAAACAGCGCGGCAGCCAGAAGCTCGGTGATTTCTCCGGTGCTGCGGGCGCGCATATTGCCGGCGTTGAGTTCGTCGGAAACGGCAAGCGCCATATCCCACAGCGCAGCGTCGTCGTAGCCGCAGGACAGCTCATCATTTGCCCTGCGCAGGATCGCGTTCATATCCGCCAGCGTGCCAAATCCCGGGCGCTGCGCCACGTCTTCCAGCCGCTGCTGCACGAGGGCGTCGATCTTGCGGCTGATATAAGTCTCCGGAATGTCGGCCTCCATGGTCTCGGTCGCGGCCAGAAGCACCGGCAGATCCGGGCTCTCGTCCGCCGGGACATAGACCTCCAGCCCCAGATATTTCCCCAGCTTCACCTCCGGCGGCACAGCGGCGTCAAAGTCAAACGACAGTCCGCCCTCCGCCGTTTCCTCAAGGCGCGTTACCCGCACAAGAGCAAGCGCGCTCAGTTCTTTTTCTCTTCGGAAGAGCTCGATGCAGCCCTCCACAGCGGCATGTCCGCCGCCGTAGCGCGCGCAGTCTTCCTTTTCTGCCAGAATGGCGGCGCAGACGTCGCCGCCGGAAATCGAGCAGGACAGGATCTTCATTTCTTCCACTCCTCCCCGGCTCTCAGCACGTCCTCATCATATTCCCAGCCGTTGTCAAGCAGCCAGAAGCCCTCTTCTTCCTCGACGGAGGCAAAATATTCCTCGTCGCTCTGATGGAGGTGGCTGAGTTTCTTCCGCGTCTCATAGGCGCGCAGCTCACTGACGGTAAAGGCAAGCCCCAGCTCGCGAGCAATGGGGAGCAGCACCTCCTCGACCAGCGGCTCGCGGATCTCGAAGCTGCCGGGATAGGCGTCCAGCGCCTCCTTCACGCGCGTGCGGAGCGCCTCGTCTGTCTTATACTGTTCAAAAAACTTTTCGGCATTCTCGATCATATTCGATCCCTCTTATTATCGTGATGTCTCTATTATAGGGGAATTGCGCTTTGATTGCAAGGCTTCCGCGCAAGCGCTTTCCCGTCTCCGGAATCCGGAATTCAAAACAGGGCACGGATGCTTCCGTGCCCTGTTTGATCACAGTCTCTTGAGAAAATTGCCGTAAACATGCACCTTGTCGCCCACCACGACAAAGGCATTGGGATCGCAATGTGCGATGATACTGCGCAGACGCGTGATTTCATACTTGGAGATGATGACGTACAGCACCTCGCTGGGCTCGTCGGTATACGCGCCCACGCTGGCCCACTCCGTCACGCCGCGGTGCAGGCCGCGCAGGATCGCGTCAGCCAGCTCGTCCTTCCGCTTGGTGATGATCTTGACCTCGACGTTGATATTCTGAAAATGGAAATGGTCGAGGGCAAAGGAGCTGAGGAACGTGGAGATCATGGAGTAGATCACGACCCGCAGGTCAAACAGCAGCGCATACGCGACAAACTGAACGGCGTTGACGACGAGATAAAGCTGTCCCACGCCGGTCTCCCGTTTGCCCATCGCCATCATCAGCCCGATGATGTCAAGTCCGCCGCTGGACGAGCCGCAGCGCAGCACCAGTCCCAGCACCGAGCCCGTGATCAGGCTGCCGACGATCACGCTGCCGAGCATATCGTCCGGCAGAAGCGGCTTGATGGGAACGATCGCAAGAAAGATCGTCGAGAACGTTACGGCGATGATCGTCTTGACAAGCGTTCTGCGCCGCATCCGCTTCCAGGCGTACAGGAAAATCGGGATGTTGAACACATAGTAGAGCACGCCCGCTATGTCAAAGTTAACAGAGATGCCGAGATACTCCACCAGCAGCGTGCGGATCAGCTGGCAGACGCCCATCAGGCCGCCGGCGTAGATCCCCATAGGGACGATGAACATGTTCATGCCGATGGCATAGACGAACTCCAGCACGATGGTATAAAGGGTAATGAGGATCTCATGTGCCCACTCGTGCTTTTCCAGATACTCTCTTATCATGTCGTATCCTCTTCAGGCAGTCAAAATGCCGCTCGGCATAAGGAGAGCGGCATTTTTTCAGATCTTTTGTTCTGTCCCTTACTTGGCAGCCTTGGCCAGCTCGCACAGAGCGGTGAAAGCGGCCGGATCGTGGATCGCGGTCTCGGAGAGCATCTTGCGGTTCATATCGACGCCCGCGAGCTTGAGGCCGTGCATGAAGGTGGAGTAGTTCATACCGTTCATCTTGCAGCCCGCGCTGATACGGGTGATCCACAGAGAGCGGAAGTCTCTCTTCTTCTGCTTGCGTCCGATGTAAGCATAACGGCCGGACTTCATGACCTGCTCGTTCGCCATCTTGAAATGACGGGACTTGTTGCCCCAGTAACCCTTTGCCAGACCAAGCACCTTGTTTCTGTGCTTGCGGGTCATCATTGCGCCTTTAACTCTTGCCATTTGTATATCCTCCTATTTACACGTCAGCCCTTATTTGTAAGGGATCATTTTCTTGATGGTAGCGGCGTTGGTCTTGTCGGCATAAGTCTCCGAACGCAGACGGCGGCAGCGCTTCGTATCTTTCTTCGTGAGGATATGGCTCTTGTAAGCGTGCGCACGCTTTACCTTACCGGTCTTGGTGAGATTGAATCTCTTCTTGGCACCGCTGTGTGTCTTCAGTTTAGGCATGATCTTTACTCCTTTTCTGATTCAAACAGGAAAACCTGCTGGTTTACAACATTGATTTACGCTTCGACCGTATCTCCGGTCCCTGCGGTCTCCTCCGCAGCAGTCTCCGCCTTGGGGGCTTTGGGCTTGCCGGGCTTTTTCGGCGCAGTCTGCGGTTTGGGTGAGAGGAACATCGACATATTGCGTCCCTCCAGCTTGGGCGCCTTATCCATATTCGCGATGTCGGCGCACTTGGCCGCAAAATCGCGCAGGATAACGCCGCCGATATCGGTATGGGCCATCTCTCTGCCGCGGAAGCGGACGGAGACCTTCAGGCGATTGCCCTCGGCAAGGAATTTCTGGCCGTTCTTCAGCTTCGTGTTGAAGTCGTTCGTATCGATGCTCGGAGACATACGGATCTCCTTGATCTCGATCACGCGCTGATTCTTCTTGGCTTCCTTTTCCTTCTTGGTCTGCTCAAAGCGGTACTTGCCGTAATCCATGATCCTGCAGACCGGCGGGTTGGAGCCGGGCGCGATCTTGACAAGATCGTATTCCTGCTCGGTCGCGATGCGCAGCGCCTCTTCGCTTGACATGATGCCAAGCTGTTCGCCGTCAGCGCCGATCAGGCGCACTTCCTTATCGCGGATCTCTTCGTTGATCTGATGATCTGTGTTAGCGATTGTAGCCCACCTCCATAGTAGCGGAAAACAAAAAAAATACGGATGCACAGCATCCGCACCACAATCAAGCATACGTACCCCAACGGGGTTTTATGCCGTATTGACCGCGCCCGGCCTAGCTGCCGGCGGGTGAGGTGGGCGGAGAGCCGTACCTGCTTTGTTTTAAGCGCAATTACTATAACAGCTTTGTCTTCTCTTGTCAAGCATATTTTCTTCGTGCTGTGCCGTTTTTTCAAATCTCCGGCGCAAAAAAGAGGCGCCGGAGTGCCCGGCGCCGTTCCGTTGGGATGATCCCTTATGCGTTCTCCTGCTCCTGCGCGATCGCAAGCTTGACGATCCGCGAGGTGCCGAGTCTTTCCGCTCCGAGAGCGATGAAATCCTCCGCGTCCTGCAGCGAGGAGATGCCGCCCGCGGCCTTGACCTTGACGCGCTCCGGGCAGTTCTCGCGCATCAGCTTGACATCCTCCCGCGTAGCGCCGCCGGTGGAGAAGCCGGTGGAGGTCTTGATGAAGTCCGCGCCGCTGTCGGAGACGATGCGGCAGAGCTGGAGCTTTTCTTCCTCGGTGAGAAGGCAGCATTCGATGATGACCTTCAGGATCTTGCCCTCCGTGGCCTTTCTGACGGCGGCAATGTCCTTTGCCACTTCGTTCCAGGCCTTGTCCTTGACCATGGAGAGGTTGATGACCATGTCGATTTCGTCGGCCCCGTTGCGCACGGCGTCAGCCGCCTCAAACGCCTTGGCCGCCGTGGTCATATAGCCGTTGGGAAAACCGATGACGGTGCAGATGGCAAGGCGGCTGCCCACGTAGCGCTTTGCGCCGGCCACATGGCAGGGCGGGATGCACACGCTTGCGCAGTGATAGCGCATTGCCTGGTCACACAGCGTCCGGATCTCTTCCCCGGTGCAGTCAACGCGCAGCAGCGTGTGGTCGCATTTCTCCAGAATTTCACGGATATCCATAGTTCAATACTCCTTTTTTGTTTTTCTTTGTCCTTATTATATACGAGCACGCCGTCATATTCAAGAGCATCCCGGGAATAGATTGAAGATGTGACCAGGTATGATAACGACCGGAAAAGGATGGAAAATTCATGGATCAAACTGTACAGGATAACGCTGTTTTTCTCTGCGGCAGCCGCGCGGGCGAGCCGGTATATTCCCATGCGGCCCGCTCACAGGAATTTTATACCTTTCCCCTTCTTGTCCGACGTCTGTCCGGCGCGGAGGACCGGATCAACGTGACGCTCCGGGCCGAGCAGCTTGATCTTGTCAGAGGGGCGGGGAGACTTTGCGTCACCGGTGAAGTGCGCACCTTCAACAGTCGGCGTGAGGAGTGGCCCCGGCTGATCGTTACGGTTTTTGCCCGCACTCTCTGCCCGACCGAAGAGGAGGATGACAACCGCGTTTTTCTGCGCGGGACGCTGTGCAAGAGTCCCAAGCTGCGCACCACGCCGATGGGCCGGGATATCTGCGATCTGATTCTGGCCGTCAACCGGCACTACGGACGCTCGGACTACCTGCCCTGCATCTGCTGGGGGCTCAAGGCGCGGCAGGCCGCCCAGTGGGAGGTCGGGACGCGTCTCGCCCTTGAGGGGCGACTGCAGAGCAGGCGTTATCTGAAGCTCACCGATACCGGGCACGAGGAGCGGACAGCCTTTGAGGTCTCCGCCGCGCAGATCGAGCCGATCGATACTCTGTGAAGTGTCCCGCATCGTTCCGAAACCACCGCTAACCGGACGGCGTCCCCGCCGCGGCAGCAGGAATCACGACAGGTACATAAACAGCACTGCAACCGCGGCGCTCTGAAAAAAAGGAGCTTTTGTCGAAGCTCTTGACGGCGGCGCAAAGCAGTATTATGTTAACTGAGAGGTGATGCTGTTTGAAATTCCGTACGCTCCTTTTTTCTCTCGCCATGCTGTTTGTTCTCGCGGCAAATCTGAATCTCTGCTGCCGTGTGGGCGTGAACGGTGCCTGGGACGATACGCTCTACGCCCTGGGTGACGCGCGGCGGGCCGAGCTGGCCGCCCGGGCGACGGCAGAGGAGATCCTTCCCCGTCAGCCGCGTTGGCCCGAGATCGAACACCGTGTCGTGCTCTCACTGCGTCCGCCGCAGGGGGACAGCCGCTGTCTCAGTGCGCGGATCCTTTCCCAGGTGCCCGGCGTTTCTTCTCTGTACGCCGTGCGTGTGGGAGAGCGTTCCTTCGGTGTCGTAGCGGACGCGGACAAGCTGGAAGAGCGGCTGCGCTCCACCCTCTACGGCTCCATGCCGCCCGCCGCCGCGCGGGCGTCCTACTCCGTCGGCATCGAGATTTCGCCGGTCTACGGCCGCAGCGGCAGCGCCATGCTGCCGTCTGACATGGCCCTTGCCGTATCGGGAGCGGTGCCCGCCGTGTTCTATGACGGCGAGGGGAACCGGATCGCCGGATAACAGCAAACCGCCTCGGCTATGCCGAGGCGGTTTTCCTTATAAGAGTTTTTCAAGCTCTCCTTCGCCGACGATCAAAACGCCGCGCCCTTTGAGAAGCTCCGCCGTCACGCCGTCGCCGGGGACAAGCGTGTCGGAAAAGCTGCCGTCATAGACCGCGCCGCTCCCGCAGGAGGGGCTGCGCTCTTTCAAAAGTGCCGTATGGCAGCCGAATCGCTCGCACAGTTCTCCGGCGATCGCCGCGCCGCGGCAATAGGCTGCCGTCACATCCCGACCGCTGCGGCTGATAACCGAGTCGCCCCTGCGCTCGCTGGGCTCGCGCGGAACGCCGAGGCCCCCTGCCGTTTCCGGGCAGACGGGCACGAGCGCGTATCTTTTTCGCAGCGCGGCGAGCGCGCTCTCCGTCAGGGCGTTATGCCCGCCGGAGTATTTGCATTTCGCGCCGATCAGACAGGCGCTGATAAGCAGCCGTTCCATCGCTATCGCATATTCAGGCCGAGCACGGCCCCGCAGATGCCGCCGACGACGTGCGTAAGCTGGGAGACATTGTCGGCAAGCACAACGCCGTCGACGATCTCCTTGCCCACGTACAGCGCCAGCACAAGCAGCAGCGTAATGGGGATGCAGCCGTCCTTCATGCCGGAGAGCGACGACATCACGATCATCATGAACACGATGCCCGAGGCGCCGAGCAGCGCCGTATGCGGGAAGAACAGCCATTGGATCAGCCCCGAGATCAGCGCCGTTATGGCAATCGCCCAAAGCAGGCTGCGGCTGCCGTACTTTTCCTCCAGCGGCGGGCCGACAACCAGGATCAGCATCATATTGCCTATGTAATGGGCATAGCTGCCGTGGCCGAGCACATGGAGGAAGAAGCGCGGGTAGGTGAAGGGATCGGCCAGGGACGAGTGGTAAACGCTGAAATACTTTGCCGTCGCGGCTCCCTTCGTCATCACGCCGAGGATCAGCGCGCCGAGGGAGAGCAGCGCAAAGGACAGCACGACGGGTGAATTGTACTGCAGACGGATCCCCTTTTTCATAGGCCCTCCGCCGCGTCAAGCGCATGCTGATAGGCCGCTTCCGTGCGTGCGTCGAAGCAGACCATACGGACCTGTTCGATCTCGTCATGTACGGCGAGATAATCGCGGATCGCCGTGATCGCGACCGCTGCGGCGCGCTCCAGCGGGAAATGATACACGCCCGTGGAGATCGACGGGAAGGCCACCGTGGCGCATCCGTTCTCGGAGGCCCGCTTCAGGCTTTCGATGTAACAGGAGCGCAGGAGCGCATCCTCGCCGTGAGCCCCGCCGTGCCAGACAGGCCCGGGCGTGTGGATCACATATTTGGCGGCGAGATCATAGCCCTTTGTGATTTTGGCCTCGCCCGTGCGGCAGCCGCCGAGCGTACGGCACTCGTCCAAAAGACGCGGCCCCGCGGCGCGGTGGATCGCGCCGTCCACACCGCCGCCGCCCAGCAGCGAGCAGTTGGCGGCGTTGACGATCGCATCGGTCCTCTCGCGGGTGATATCCCCGCGGACAACGAGAAGTCTTTCCATCTTCAGCCTCTCAATTCCATTTCGATCTTGCCGTCGGGGGCGCTGAGCACGATCTCCGATGTGCCTTCGCCGTGGCGGTCAATGATGCGCTGGGCCAGGACGTCCTCAATCTGTTTTTGGATCAACCGGCGGAGATTGCGTGCGCCGTAGGTGACGCTGTACGCCTCCTTCACGAGATAATCCAGCAGGCTCTCATCCCAGGAAAAGGCAATGCTGCGAGCTGCGAGCACGTCCCTCACCTCGCCGAGCATCAGCGCCGCGATGGCGCGGAAATTCTCCTCGGTGAGCTGGTTAAAGCAGACGACCTCGTCGACACGGTTGATAAACTCCGGCCGGAGGAACTCGTTGAGCGCTTTCATCGTGCGCTCGCGGCTCATGTCGCTTAAGGAGCCGCCGAAGCCCACGCTGCCGGATTTGCTGCTGCTGCCGGCGTTCGTCGTCATGATGATGATGGTGTTTTCAAAGTTCACCGTACGGCCCTGCGCATCGGTGATGCGGCCGTCGTCCAGGATCTGCAGCAGGATGTTCATCACATCCGGATGCGCCTTTTCGATCTCGTCGAAGAGCACGACGCTGTAAGGCTTGCGGCGGATCTTTTCGGTCAGCTGACCGGCCTCGTCATAGCCGACATAGCCCGGAGGCGAGCCGATGATGCGCGAGACCGAGAATTTTTCCATAAACTCGGACATGTCAAGGCGGATCAGGGATTCAGGCGAATCGAACATGTCCTGCGCCAGGCGCTTGACAAGCTCCGTCTTTCCGACGCCGGTTCCGCCGACAAAGATGAAGCTGACGGGCTTGCGCTTGACCTGCAGCCCCACGCGGCTGCGCTTGATCGCAGCGCACACGGCGTTTACCGCCTCGTCCTGTCCGACGATATGCTTTTTCAGCCGCTCGTCAAGCCTGGCAAGACGCTCGAACTCATCCTCGCGGATCGACGAAGCGGGGATCTTGGTCCAGAGCTCGATGATGCGGGCCAGGTTGTCAGCCGTCAGCGCCGGGCGAGCGTTCTTCAACGTCTCGATCTCCTGCTCCAGCTGCATCTCGCGGCTGCGCAGTTCGGCGATGCGCGCGTAGCGTTTATCAAGCTGCTCCTCGCTCAGCGACTGCACGGCCTGAGCGCCGTCGGCCATCAGCGCGTCGCGCTCAAAGCGGATGTTTTCCAGATCCCGCTCTGCCGCCATACGGCGGTTGATGCCCGCGTCCTTTAAATTGACGTCCGAGCAGGCCTCGTCGATCAGGTCGATGGCCTTGTCGGGCAGGAAGCGGTCCGTGATATAGCGTTCACTCATGATGACGGCCTGGCGGCACATCTCATCGGAGATCGTCACGCCGTGGTAGTCCTCATAATAGTGTGCGATGCCCTTCAGGATCCGGATACTGTCCTCGATAGAGGGCTCGTTGACCGTGACGGGCTGGAAGCGGCGTTCGAGCGCGCTGTCCTTTTCGATGTGCTTGCGGTATTCGGCAAAGGTCGTCGCGCCGATGACCTGGATCTCG
>OCTX014522335.1_pt1 | contig 18564 bp, 16 predicted proteins | sample 1539691 | NCBI WGS metagenome assembly OCTX01 (sample SAMN02144231, study PRJEB22623) | gut metagenome | biome: sheep rumen | host: Ovis aries | place: New Zealand | reverse complement strand
GCGCAATACTCGCGGCAAATCACAAGAATGAGCGGATCGTTCTCTCAAATCCGTCTCTGAGCGAATATCGGCAATGCCATCCCAGGTCCTGTATTTTGGAAGTATCGAGCATCGTGTAGACATTCTTGCCGCGGCCGACATAGCCGGCTTCCTGAGCTTCGATCCGGACCTTTGCGCTTCCCGGAGCAAGACTCACTATGAGACGGGCCAGATCGCCGATCGCGCATTTTCCCTCCGGATTCGTCACATTGTAGGCCTCACCTGCCTGTCCGTCCAAAAGAACTTTAAAATACGCACAGGCGGCATCTGCCAGATAGATGAAATTTCGGGTTGCCGTCCCATCGCTCTTCATAACGATATCTCTTCCGGCGACCGCGTCCGCGACAAAGGACGCAAATACCCGGTCGTCACCTTCAAGATCCATCGTCGGACCGTAGGTATGTGAAGGCCTTACGATTTTGGCAGGAATGCCGTACTGGTGCGCGTATGAAACGCACAGGGTCTCACCCGCCCGCTTGCTCTCACCATAGCAGCTTCGAAGATTTGTCGGATCATAAGGACCGAAATCATGCTCTCCGACGAGGGGCGTCTGACATGCCCCGTAGACTTCCCCGCTGCTGAAGAAGAGATAGCCGAGCGACTCCTTCTCTCTGGCGAGCTCCAGCGTCCGGATCGTGCCGAGAAGATTTGGTCCCATAACTCCGACCGGATTTATGCCGTAGAACTTCGGACTGGCGTGAGAGGCTGCGTGAATCACGTAATCACACGGACCGTCCATCTGAATTTTCTCAGTCACATCTCCGTGCATGAACCTGAAATACTCCCGGTCCATATACTCACCGAAGCGCGCGGCCATCTTATCACGATTTCTCCCCAGCGCAACGATCCTGATCCAATCATCCGCACAAGCCCTCTCGTTAAGGTAAATGAGCATGAACACCATGTAGGAGGCGAGCATTCCGTAGGCTCCTGTCACGAGAACGGTCTTTCCCTTCAGCCGATCGAAATCAACGATTCCAAAGTCCCGTATTTTTCTCATATCCTCTTCAATAATCGGGTTCATGCGGTCTCCTTCTCCGGTTCATCAAAATTCAGCCGCTCCTCCTCGACGACCAGAGGCCGGTCAAGGACTCTGGAATTGATTGCCAGGATATACTCACCTAAAAGACCGGTAAAGAACAGATTGATGCCGCCAAGGAAGAATACACCGATAATGAGCGGCGCGATGCCCGAACGGAACCAGTCCCAGTGAATGAGTTTTAGAATCGTATACACAATGGCGATGGCAAAGCTGGCTGCACCGATTATAAAGCCCATGAACGTCGCAAGCCGCATGATCACCTTTGAATAGGATGTAATTCCGTTCATCGCGACGTCATAGAGGCTGTAAAAATGGTTCTTGCTCTTGCCCGCTCTTCGATTCGGACGCTCATAGGGAACAATAGCGTAGTCGAAACCGAACTCCGCCACCATGCCGCGGAAATACGGTACCGGGTCGTGGATGCTGCGGACGACATCGACAAATGCTTTGTCAAAAAGGCCGAAACCCGTAAAATTCTCTATGTGTCCGATATCCGTGATCTTACGGAGGAACTTGTAGTACTGTCTGCGGACGAACGCCATGAGCGGCCCTTCTTCCGTCTTATCCTTGATACAGAGAACGATCTTATTCCCCTCTTCCCACTTGCGGACAAGCGTCGGAATGAGCTCCGGCGGATCCTGGAAATCAGCGTTCAGGCGGATGACACAGTCGCCTTTCGCCTGCTTGAATCCATGGACCGGCGACCTCATCTGGCCGAAATTTCTTGCGTTGAAAATGGCCTTGACGTGCTTATCCTCCTCACAGATTTTACGGATGATCCTCTTTGTCCCGTCCTGTGAATGATTGTCGATATAAATAATCTCATAATCATATTCCGGAAGCTCACTGGTGATGATCCCGGATACGGTATCCGTCATCGCCTGCACATTTTCTTCCTCGTTGTAGCAGGGGATGACGACCGATATCAGCTTCTTTTTCTCTTCCATTTTATCTGACTGTCTCTCCATTATCATATTCGTAAACTTTCCCGCGGCATCGCGTCATAAACCCGTGCGGTCAGACGATCACGCTTCTCATTCCGGTCCTCGTCGGGATGTCAGTCATGCTCCTCGTCGGGTGTCAGCGGTATCAGCATATTGGCCCGAAGCTCCTCTCTCGGCAGGAACGGTGCCATATCCTCGAGCGGCGACGACACCATAGTCCCGTCCGCAAGCTTTCGGGACGCGGCTTTCGGTTCTGTCTTCTGTGTCGTCGTCACCTCGACGCGAATGAGTGCCGGCAGCGGCAGGGACATGGCTCTGTTCAGATCTTCCGCCAGAGTCTCATTTGCAAGACACTCCCCATAGGACATGCCGAAACAGTCAGCCAATTTACGCACCTCCGGGAAGGAGAGATCTCCGCTTTCCGGACCGATGCCGACGAGAGGCTTCCCAAAGAAGGCATTCTGCGTCTGCCTTATCGAGTGATAGCCGCCGTTGCAGATCATAAAGATACGGACCGGCAGGTCATTCGTCCGGATCGTCTGCATCTCCTGCATATTCATCATAAAACTGCCTTCGCCCGTGACCAGAGTAATCTCCCTGCCCTCGCACGCCCGGGCGAGTCCCTCCGCCGCGGGAAGGCCGTAACCCATGGAGGCCGTCGAAGAATTCGTGATGAACCGCTGGCCTTTCTTCACGCGGAAGGTCTGGCTGCCTGCAACGCGCGATGTTCCGCAGGATACACAGAGAATATCGTCTTCCCGAAGTTCTTCGGAGAGAAGATCATAGAACCGGTAGGTGTTGGCCAGGCCGTCCGGCTGCGGTCCCTTCTCTTCTTCGCTGACGATCGGGTATCTGCGTCTCCACTCATGGATCTTCTCTATCCATTCGGGAACTGCAAATATTCCCTCACCCTCGGTACGGTCAAGCAGCTTGCCGATAAATTCCTTCACATCGCCCCACACCGGCAGGTCGACATGCAGGTTCGGCTTCCGTATCTCATTCATGTCGATATCGTTGATGATCGTGTAGGCTTCTCTCGCCCATGTATCAAATGAAAAGCCTGTCTGATGAATGCTCTGACGGCTGCCGAGGGACAAAAGCAGATCACAGTTCTGAAGCGCAAAATTGCCGGCCCTGCTGCCCGTCATGCCGCTTCTGCCGGCGTAGAGAGGATGGTCTTCCTCCATGAGATCCACACTGGACATTCCGTCAATGACCGGAACGCCAAGCCGGTCGACAAGCTCCTTGAACTGGTCATAAGCGCCCGAAGCGCGAATGCCGAAGCCGCCGAAGATGAGCGGTCGTTCAGCGCGGAGCAGCATCTCAAGGGTCTTTGTCACCGTCTCATCCGGAATTGACGGAACGGTGAGCAGACCTTCCGCAGCCGGATCGAATGTCCTCATTTCGACCGGATCCACTCTCGCCGCCTGAATGTCCATCGGAATATCCAGCCATACCGGACCGCGTCTTCCGTACATGGTAAGGAACATGGCCTTCTCGAGATGGTAGCGGATATCCTCCGCCTTTTCGACCATGACCGCATACTTGGTCATGGCTGCGGCGCTTTTTGTGACATCGAACTCCTGCACGCCCATAGTACGTATATCGAGCCCAGTAGACCTCACGGTGATCTGCGTTCTGACCTGACCGGTCAGGACGATCATCGGCAGAGATTCCATCCACGCGCAGAGTACGCCGGTCATCACGTTGACAGCGCCGGGACCGCAAGTGACACAGACACAGGCCGGAATATTGCGGATTCTCGAATAGGCTTCCGCCGCCATCGCGCAGGCCTGTTCGTGATGATGATATGTCGTGCGGAGACGTCCTGAGTGTCCAAGCGCGTCGTCAAGGTGCATGGCACCTCCGCCGGTGACCATGAACACCTCCTTAACACCGTTCTCCGCTAAAAATTCAGCTATGTAATCCGAAACTTTTATCAAGATCTCCTCCTCATGAATTATTTCTTCCAGCGGTTCTCGCAGACCATCGTCTTTCCTGACTGCTGAATCGGTATTCTGCCCTCAAGGTATTCGACTGTGATGACCGCATCCTCACCGAGATATTTTCTGTAAGCGGCGACAACTCTCTCCTCATCGATCGGGAGCTTGAACGCATTGATCTCAATAGTATACTCTTTCTCTCCGGTCTGGATGCACTTGGCCTGCTGAATCTCACCCTCAAAGTGGAAAAGGATATTCATAAATACATGAATTGAAAGCGGCTCCCCACTCGTGTTGTACAGAATAGATCCGCGGCGGCCGTATATCTCTGTCAATTCGGCATGTAGGCGGCCATTCTCATCCGTATATCTGCGGATAATTCCGGTGTCCCCGATATCATAGCGTATCATCGGGAAGGCACGGTTATAGAAATCCGTCACGACGATTCTGCCGAGCTCGCCGTCTTCTGCCGGCTCATCGCTGTCCATCTTAAGGATCTCGATATAGTAATTATACTGATCGATCGTGTAAATATCGCTGTCATTGATGCTGACCGCCATAAATCCGTTCTCATTATTGCCGTAGGAGAGGACCGGCGTCACCCCGATGAGTTCCTTAGCTTTCTGCCTTACTCCTGCCGGCAGAGCTTCTCCCATGGTGAAGACCATCTCTACGGACCAGGAGCCTGTATTGTAGCCGGTCCGTTCCAGGAAACTGCACAGTGCCTCGATCGCGCTGGAGTAAGCGACCAGGACCTGTATCCTTTCCCGTCTGATCCGATCGCAGATCTCCAGAATACTCTCATCTCCCATATTGGATATATCGATCATCAGGAGATTATTCTTGAAGGAGTGGAAACGGCTGATCGTATTTTTGCCCTTGATCCAGGCGCGGAACTCCCCGCGCTTCATGCCGAAACGGAAACCGTTGAGCTCCATGACGGATATGAAATTCATGTTGACATGATCCATTTTTTTCGGGTCGGCAAGTACGGTGAACGGTGTACCCGTCGAGCCGCTCGTGGAAAGCTTTTTCAGCTTGTCCCTCATGCCGATGAACTGATCGCTGATGATTCCCTCATAGTTTCTGATGAAATCCCCTTTGGTCTGAACGGGGAAATCCGAAAGGACTTCATTTGCCGGAAGATTGCGGTAGAACGGACAGTTCTCCCGGGCATAGGTCAGGATCGCGTCAATCCTTCTGTCCTGATACTCCTTTGTAACTCCGTTTACGATCTCGCTTTTATTAACTTTAAGCAGTCTTCGCAGCTTACTGCCGTTCATCATATCGAGTCCGTAGAACGCGGTGCGGCGAAGCACTTCTCCAGCCTGTTTCATAATATTTCCTCCTCTTACCTGTTATCATCCTAAGCAGCCCCGGCTGCAGGTATAAGTCACCGTGATTTCACAAAACCAAGCACAAGCACCGCGGCGATCCTGAGCGCGTTCGCGGCAAGAACAGCGATGGAAAATGTCAGGAGCGAACCGCTGCCGATTGCAATATAAATTGCGGCGCACAGCACGATCAGATGTCCTGTCTGAAGAGCCAGCTGCCATTTCTCCCCGGTGAACGTAAGCACCAGAATGAAGAGGTAGGCCGACAGCATGCTCAGTATCTGGCTGATGTTGACGACCGTCACGAGCTGCCTTGTCGAATCATAAAGATCCGGGTAGAACAGCCGGATAAAGATCGGCGTCGCGATCTGGCAGAACAGAAAGAACACAAAGCTCGCAAGGAGCCCCGCGCCGGCAAATGTCAAAAAGCGCTTTCTCCCAAGCGCATGCTTCTCTCTGGTCAGATAGGATATGATGATCGTATTGATCGGCGCGATGAAAAGTACCAGGGTCTTGCCGATCAGGGAGACAACATAGTACTGCGTGACCGCCGTTCCGCCCAGCGTGCTCTTCAATACGAGCCGGTCGATATTGAGCGTGGTGTTCGTGACCAGATAGGACAGGACCAGAATGCTGCCCCTCTTAGCAGCCAGTGAAAAATACTGTGACCGCTCGAAAAACTTCCTGTAAATGCTGCCTGTAAAATACAGATATGCAAATGCAGCCGCCTCGCCTGTCATAAATATAAAGAACCAGCTTCCGCGCATCAGATACACGGCGAAGCCGGCAGCATAGCCGACGGAGATCAGAAGGTAGTAGATAAAATACCTCTTATAGTTCAGGTTCAGCCTGTACTCGACATCCCCGTAATAGCGGAAAATCGTGATCATGATGAGTATGGCGGTCATCACATATGAAAAGACCCCGCTTATGGAATGCCGCGCGATGATGAGGGCTGCGGCAATACCGACCGCTCCGAAGAGGAACAGCATTGTATTGTAATCGCCGTTCTTCACGTCCTTATCCCGGCGCATGACCAGCCTGGCATTGTTGAGAGCCTGACCGACGGACGGCCCGAGGATACTGACCAGTCCCATTATGTAGAGGACCGTGCCGTTGGCCTCCGCGCCCATGCGCGCATTGAGCTGCGGGTAGACGAGAAGCTGGAGCACACCGTTAAGAACGAGTGCTCCCGCGATGGTATAGACAGTGTTAGATGCTATCTGCACCTTTTTATTTCCGGTATCAGCCATAAATGATTACTTCCCGATTGCCTCCTTCATCTTCTTCGCCATGTAGGTCAGCTTTGCCTCCGTCATACCCGGATAGAGACCGACCCAGAACGCATTTGCCATAATGCGGTCAGTGTTCTCCAGAGAACCGACAATGCGGCTCTTTTCCTGAACGATCGGGTCATTCGTGTAGGCCGGATGTCTCGTAAGATTTCCGGCGAACAGCATGCGTGTCTGCACTCCGTTCTTTTCAAGATACTGAACTACCGCGTTCCGGCTGGTGCCTTCCTTACAGTGAATCATATAGCCGAACCAGCATGGATCGGAATTCTCAGTAGCCTTCGGAAGAATGAACGCTTCCTCTGTCCCTGCAAGCTGCTTGGTCAGGAACGCGAAATTCTCGCGTCTTCTCTGTGCAAATGTCGGGAACTTCTCAAGCTGGGCGACGCCTACCGCTGCCTGCATATCCGTGATCTTCAGATTATAGCCGAAATGGCTGTAGACGTATTTGTGATCATATCCGAGCGGCAGTGTTCCGTACTGCTTATCGAAGCGGTGACCGCAGAGGTTATCATGCCCCGGAGGACATATACAGTCACGGCCCCAGTCACGCAGGGAGCGGACGATCCTGTGGAGCAGCGGGTCATTGGTATAGACAGCTCCGCCCTCGCCCATCGTCATATGGTGCGGCGGGTAAAAGCTGGAAGTTCCGATATCTCCGAATGTTCCGGTAAGACGGGTCTCGCCGTCAAGAGTATAAAGTGAACCAAGCGCGTCACAGTTATCTTCAATTAGCCAGAGACCGTGCTTTTCGCAGAATTCTTTCACTTCTTTAATAGGGAACGGATTGCCCAGCGTATGCGCCATCATGACGGCTTTTGTCTTCTCGGAGTATGCCTCCTCGAGCATAGAGCAGTCAATATTCCCCTCCGGGATGGTGACATCAACAAATACCGGGACTGCTCCGTACTGGACGATCGGAGATACAGTTGTCGGAAAACCTGCCGCGACTGTGATGACCTCATCACCCGGAAGTATCCTGCGGTCGCTAAGCAGCGGAGAAGTCAGCGCCATAAAAGCCAGAAGGTTCGCGCTCGATCCGGAGTTGACGACAGATACGGCGCGCACGCCCAGATATTTGGCGAAATCCGCCTCGAACTTCTCCGTGAATCTGCCTGCCGTCAGCCAGAAATCCAGGGCTGAGTCGACGAGATTCGTCATCTCTTTCGCGTCATAGACCCGGGACGCGTAGGGAATGCGGTCCCCCTCTTTATACTCACCCTTTTTCTCATGAAAATTCGAATAATACTCTGAAACCAGTTCCAGAATTTTTCCTCTTGCCTCTTTCTCTGTAAGATTTTCGAGCATGCTGTTCTCCTCTTTTTTATTCTTCTTGTAGTAAAACTCCCGACCGGACAAACATGTGACCTGCTTGCGGGAAGTTATCCGAAATACTCCTTTATCTCTGATTCGGTAACGCTCAAAACATCACCGCCGGCGACGTAAATTTTCGACCATTCGACCGTCTTCTCCACTGCCTCAAGGATATTCCATCTGGGTCTCCAACCGAGATTACTCTGTATCTTATCGCTGTTCAGTGCAAGAAGGCCGGCTTCGTGAGGACCTCCGTCCCCGCGCGTGATCCAGCGGGCATCGCCGCCCCAGGCTTTGACAAAGCAGTCGGCAATCTCCCCCGCGCTCGCGGTATCACCGGTGTTGGGGCCCACATTGTAGGCTCCTGACAGGGACTTGTCCTCATACTGCCTCTCCGCAAGGAGCAGATATGCCGACAGCGGTTCCAGTACATGCTGGAACGGACGGACTGAATTGGGATTGCGGATGATGATCGGTTCCCCTTTCTCCATCGCTCTGACGCAGTCGGGAAGAATACGGTCTCTGGCAAAGTCTCCGCCGCCGATCACGTTGCCGGCTCTGGCTGTCGACACTGCCGGACCGCCCGGCTCATTAAAAAACGAGTTCACATAGCTGTGAGTAACTAAGTCCGAGCAGGACTTGCTGTTGGAATACGGGTCAAATCCGTCAAGCGGCTCATCTTCCGTATATCCCTCCTCACGCTCTACATTGAGATAGACCTTATCCGTCGTCACGTTTACGACCGAGCGCACCGTGTCTGTCAGCCGGATACTCTCAAGCAGGTTGACCGTTCCCATAACGTTGGTCTCAAACGTATAGCGAGGCTCCTCATAGGATGTCCGAACAATTGGCTGGGCTGCCAGATGAAGCACGATCTCCGGCTTTGCAGCTTTCACAGCCGCCAGCAGATGATCAAAGTCTCTCACATCGCCGATGACCGACTCCATGTCACCCGAAAGATTAAGAAGCGAAAAAAGCGCCGGGTCCGTTGGCGGGTCCAGCGCATACCCGGTCACATTGGCGCCGGCCGCCAAAAGGATCTTTGACAGCCAGGCTCCCTTAAATCCGGTGTGGCCGGTGACAAATACACGTTTTCCACTGTAGAAATCCAGATTCATAATTAATAGTACTCCATTACATAGTAGTGCAGTGTAAATAACTTCTTCCGCACATTTTTCAAATCGGTACAGTCCGCTTTAAAAAAGATGCGCCGCTTAGCAGACGCAGGGACTTTTTACCAGAGTTTCCACGGAGCTTTTCCTGAAGTCCAGAGCTCCTCCAGCTTCTCCTTCTCCCTCATGGTATCCATACACTGCCAGAAGCCGTGATGCCTGTAGGCAGAGAGACCTCCCCGTCTTGCGGCTTCCTCCAGCGGATATTTCTCAAGAACAGTCGAATCCCCTTCAATAAGATCGAGCAATTCAGGCTCGACTACCATAAAGCCCGCATTGACCCAGCCTGTGTCCGCGGTATTTTTTTCACGGAAGCTGGTCACATACCCGTTGTCATGTATATCCAGATTTCCGAATCTGCTTGCAGGCTGGGCGCATGTGATTGTAACGAGGCCCTTGTGCTCCTCGTGGAAGGAAAGAAGCGCCGGTATATCGATATCCGCAACGCCGTCACCATAGGTGAGCATGAACGGACCGTCACCCAGGTACTCTGCTACGCGTTTCACGCGTCCGCCCGTCATCGTCCGAAGCCCGGTGTCAACGAGTGTTACTTTCCAGGGTTCGAGCGAATTGTTGTGGACGATCATCTGGTTATCGCCGCGGCTGAAATCAAATGTAACGTCGCTGTTGATAAGATAATAGTCGGCGAACCACTCTTTGATTACATGCTGCTTGTAACCGCAGCAGATAACGAATTCATTATACCCATAGCTGGAATACATTTTCATGATGTGCCAGAGAATCGGCTTCTCTCCGATCTCGATCATGGGCTTTGGTTTCAAATGGCTCTCTTCACTGATCCGGGTACCGAACCCTCCTGCAAGAATAACAACTTTCATACATATACCTCTAATCGGAATGCTTGCTTTTCACAATATACCGGACAAGCAGAATAAGGAACAGGGTGACAAGCACTGCCATTCCGACACCGATGGCTCTGAAGATTTTCTTTATCTTCTCGACCTTCTCACCGGCACTTTTCTGCGCGTCCGTCATTTTCTGACCCGGCTGTCCGTCTCGCGCATCGCTGAGAGTGGACGAACTGTCTTCGGCTGCGAACGATTTTTCAGATTCTGCCTCTTCCTTCTTCGCTCTCTCAGCCGCTTTCGCCTTTTCCTCGAGCTTCTTTTCGTAGGCGTTCATATTCTCTTTGGTAAGCGAGATTGAACCGAGGGAGTAACCGTTCAGCAGATAGGTCTTCCGCAGCATGGCGGTCCCGTCCGCATCATACTCTTCTACACGCTCCTCCAGATCCTGAATCTTTACCCCCTTCGGGACAACAATCCGGTTCCTTCCTTCCTCACAGTACTCGGCAGGCAGGACTTCGCGCATTTCAAAGTTATCATACCCGTAGTCAAAGAGATCCACATGGTCGAATGCCGCTTTCGGCGCGTCAGATGCATGCAGAGTCACACAGATGAGAGTGAATCCGTCTCTGCTTGCCGCGTTCACCAGAGTGTTCTGCGCGGCGTCCGTGTAGCCGGTCTTCCCGCCTATGAGTCCGCTGTACATAAAATCTTTGCTGAGCAGCAGTGGATCATGGTTCGTGACCGTCCTCTCTCCGCTCATATTTGTCGCCGGGATCGTATAGGAACCCGTCCCCGCAATTCTTCTGAAATCCTCCCTCTCGACAGCAGCCCTCATAATTAGCGCCATATCGTGGGCAGTCGTGACATGATTCGGATCCGGCATACCGCAGGCATTTGTAAAATGTGTGCCGGTGCATCCAAGCTTGGCAGCCCGGTCATTCATCATGGCTGCGAAATTCTCAATGGAACCGCCGATATACTCACCCATCTGGGTCGCCATATCATTGGCAGACGCCAGCATGGTCCCGTAGACCAACTGCTCAAGTGTGAATACCTCGCCGACCCTGGTTCCCTGATTGGCACTGCCGCCCACAGCATAGTTGACACCGGTCTGCGTCATCGTGACCGGATCGGACATATTGCCGTTCTCTAAGACCACCAGCGTTGTCAGAACTTTGGTGATCGATGCCGGATACATCTGCTGATCCATTGATTTATTGAAGAGGACCGTTCCTGTCGAGGCTTCGATCAAAACGCCCGTCGTTGAGTTAATGTCCTCCGCCTGCGGCCATCCGGCTGTGGCATTCGTCGTGACGACCGAAGGGTCCGCTGCCGCGAAGACAGCCGACGGGCCCAGCGCAAGGCACACACAACAGGCGAAAAGGGCTGCTGTAAGTCTACCTGAAAATTGTTTCATTGATTTCCTCCCGCATCCGTCTCCGAAGCCGTGGTCTGTTCGCCCAGACCATTTCTCACGGCGGCGACAAGAGCAAGAAGCGCTTCCTCCTCATCGGGACCGACACAGATGATTTCTATCTCGTCTCCGCATTTCACGCACGCCGCAAGTACAGACAGGACACTCTTGGCATTGGCTGTCGCGTTTCCGAATGTAAATGTGACCGTGCTCTTAAAATTCATTGCTTCCTTACAGAAAGCTGCCGCAGGTTTCAGATGAAGGCCGGTAGGGTTCATAACTACTACCTTTTTGCTGACCATAGTATACTCCCTTTCTATAACTTCCCAATTGCTGTTATCCGACCGGGCGAGGCCGAGACGCCGTTAATCGCTCAGCTGGCTTATTATGACGCCAACGGTGACATCTTCGACAAGACTGCATCCATCCGGCAGCTCCACACTGACCGGAACTTTCTGCCTGCCGATCATGAGACCGGAGAGATCTACGCTTGCCCTCAGATCAGAGGCTGACAGTCCTTCAAGAACTTCAGGCGATCCCTGTATCTTGATTTCAATACTGCTGGACTCAAAGACACAGTTGTAACCGTCGGCAAGTCCGTAGATGTCAATACTTCTTGTCTCAAAGGTAACCGACCGGCTGTTGGCGGGCAGGATCTGAACACTCACAACTGCTGTTGTGCTGATCTGTGACGCGAGGGATAGCCCCTCGGGGAGGATCTGCCTGATATCGATCTTGACACTGACATCAGAAACCTTATCCGTCACATCGACCAGTCCCGAATCGGAAGTTATCGTGATCACGTTGCCGTTCTGCTCCAGACTGTCAAGGACAGCGCGGCTTCCGACAACAGACAGTGCAGACGGAGTCACGGCGATATTGCCGACTGTGTAGCCGGAAGCCGGCTCACCGCTCGTCTCAACTTTCAGAGTGACGCCGGATCTCACGGCGTAAACGGTGACATGAACCGTCATTTCCTCCTCAGTCACATTCATAGACAGATAGGACATCTGTGTATCTGTGATCTGCTCGCCGTTCTTGTCAGTGATCGTGATGACCGGCTGCATATCCTTGTCTGTGCGTATCCCTGTGACGTCAACGATCGCGTTTACCCGTTCGATCTTATCGATCAGCGTGCCCGGACCGCGGATAGTTACTGTCTCAGGATCGACAGTCATCTCGCCGACCTCGAACCCGTTAGCCGGAGTTGTTCCCGACACGGTCGTGTTGATAACGAATTCCTTGCTGACCATCTCTTCTATATCAATGTTGATATTCCTGGGAGATGCCGTAAGATTCTCCGATGAGATCCTCGGGCAGTCTACTGTCAGCGGCACCATGACAGGATCCGTCTCCAGGCTTATGATCTGAGTGAGATCCGCAGTGACATTGAATCTTGACGCGCTCAGAGATTCGACAAGGGATCTGTTTCCTCTGACAGTCACGGCGATCGTGTCATAACCGTCGGAAATCTTATAGGAGAGTCCCATACTCTCGATGTAGGACGTATTGACTACATTCACCGGCACATCATATACGATCCTCGTAACGACAGGATCATTAATGTTCATTATGATCAGCCAGATTATGATCGCGCCGGCGAGGGAAGCCATTTTTAGTGTCATATTCTGAAAAAGCTTAGCATTTTCCATCCACTCTTTCATTGGTCCCTCCTGCTCTTCCAGATACGGAACTTCTTCTCATCACTCTCATTCATCTTATTCTTCTGGACCATATGGAGCATCTCGCGGAGATTACTGGTCATGACGCCGGTATAAAGCTTTCCCATATAGGCATATGAGATCCTGCCCGTCTCTTCGGAGACAATGATCGTAAAGCTGTCGCTGACCTCGCTGATGCCCACGCCTGCCCTGTGTCTTGTTCCGTATTTCTTGCTGATAGTAATGTTCTCAGAAAGCGGCAGATAGCATGTTGCCGCAACGATGCGCTCTCCGCGCATAATAACAGCGCCGTCGTGAAGCGGCGTGTTATGTTCGAATATATTAGTAATCAGCTGACTTGATACCATGGAGTCGAGCATGATGCCCGTATTGATGTATTCTGTCAGAAGGATGTTCTGTTCAATGACGATCAGGGCGCCGGTCCTGGCTTCTGCCATCTCATTGACAGCTCTGATGACTTCATTGATAAAAAAGTCCGAGTACCGGTCCTCAGCGTTCTGCTGCGTGTCAAACGGGAAAAGTGACATTAAGTAATTTCGTTTGCCCAGTGACTCAAGCGCTTTTCGGAGTTCCGGCTGAAAAATAATGACCAGCGCTATGAGGGCAACGGACGCGAGTCGTGACGTTATGAACAGTATCGCGGACAGCTGAAGCATCCATGCTATCACAATGAAGAGGATGACAAGTACTATACCCTTAAGGAGAGTATACGCGCGCGTCCGCTGTACCCAGTCCATAAAGAAATACAGAAGGACCGCAATTATAAGTATCTCCACCAGGTCATTTAGCTGAACATGCGGCAGATACAGTCCGGACATGAATCCGGTGATCTGTTCAAAAAAAGCGGACAAGGCAGTTCCTCCTCTTCCCTTTCCCAACAGGATGGTGAATTACAGGTCTCTCAGGGAATCTTCCAGTTTTTTCTCAAAATCGATATCCTCGACACCCGGCAGGGATACCTGAGGGATATCTGTCTCCGCAGGGATGCCGCCCTGTGCCTGATCATTCTGATAGACCGGAAGCTTTCTCTTATAGGCATAGGCTTTAGGGATTGCTTTTACATAGTAATAATACTCATCGTCCTCGAACTCCACTTTCTCGGTCCTTCTGTAATCCAGAGACAGGAAGAAGAAGTTCAGGATCAGCGCGACGAGCACGGCGGCTACCGCTCCTATGACTGTAGATACGGTGTCAAATGTCGTCTGTACAACAACATTGCCAAGAAGAATAAAGAATACATAGACGGCGGCTCCGACTATGATCGCCGCTTCGAACGCGAAGTCGAATCCGAGCCTTCTCACTGCGTAGACAATAATGACCACTCCCGCCAGTGCCAGAATATTGATGACTATGGAACTGTCGGAGACAATGCCTCCGAGCAGAACAGTCAGCCGTTCTACATACTCTGTCTGTTCGAGTTTTGACAGTGCTTCCGCTCCTGTGACCAGAGATTCCAGCGTGTAATACACGACGCAGCCGGAGACGATCGACAGGAACGATGCGGGCGTCTTCCTCAGACCGTAACTGATCGGGATCAGCGCGGGAAGACCGAAATACATTGCGATCGGCATGAAGATGAAAGCCAGAGAATCATCCGGCACGAAGCGCAGGAAAAGACACAGAAGTACGACCAGGATCACCGCGGTGACAATGCCAGCGTCAATACCCATTCGAAAAGCCTGACCGATGATGAAAGCTCCGCACGTAATAGGAATGACTCTCAGCGGAAGGATCGAGCAGAGCAGAGATACGACTATAATAACGAAGACATTGGAAAATATACCTCCTTCCGGAAAGCAGCCGCGTATCCAGAACAGGCATAAGAGAGCCAACGCTGTTTTCAGTACGATATCCACGTAAATTGTGTATGTGGCGTACACTTCTCTGATTTTTTCCTTGAATTCAAGTATCGTTGTCATCAAAAGTCTCCTACCTTATTTTTAATATGGATGATGGTCCCGGCTGACGCCGCCTGGTCACTGCATGCGAGAAATTCTCTCCAGAGCAGTCAGGTATTCCTTGACATTTCTCCTTGCCCGATTATACCTGATCATCGACGAAATATACACTGCGGCAAAATACGTACCTATAAGGACGATATATCCTATCAGGATCCATGAAAACAGTACCCGTAGATTCATGGAATCGATATTATCAAGGAGAAATTCCACATTGCCCGCGATGACCAGACCGAGAAGAAGACCGTAGCCCAGCGTCGTGAGGATCCACGTCTTGATGAGCTGCAAAGCCGTATAATCACTGCGGTAATATTTTCGGATCCGGAAATCTTCCGCGCCTTCCCCATTCTCGTATCTTGCAAGTCGCGTCATAAGACGGACACGTTCCTGATCTACCATTCTTCACCTCATATCTGTTCCGCGCACGGGCGGATGTTCTAAAAGAACTTCGAACCGACATATGCTTTCCAATTTTGTGCATAACTAAAAATCCCCGCAATGCACAGAGTTATTAGTATGATACCATGAAACCTCCTCCAATGCAAACCGCAAGGAAGTATATTTCGGCTATTCCCGCCTTTCGGAGGACGGCGGAGGCAGCATCTATCGTGGCCCCGGTCGTATAAATGTCATCTATAAGGACGACGCTTCTTATTCCCCGGCAATCTTCCTTCACGGCAAACGCGCGGATCATATTATTCATCCGGTCTTTAGCCGACAATTCCTTCATCCGGTCTGTCTCCAGAGTGCGCACAAGGATATCTGCCCGAGTCGGCACGCCGCATTTTTCGGAGAGAGCTTCCGATATGATCCTTGCCTGATTATATCCCCGTTCCGCAGCTCTTCTCGGATGCAGGGGGATCGGGATCAGGCAGTCCGGCTTCCAGTACATGAGCTCCGATCTTGCATTCTCGTAAATCAGAGTCCCGAATACCTCTCCATACTCGCGCCTCCCCTTGTACTTCAGTTCAGATATAGCCCGCTTCATAGTCTCATCATACATATAAATGCCGAGACCGCAGTCATACAGATGATCCTCCTTCTCGCAGTCAGGACAGAGCACATTAAAATCCTCGATCGGTTTTCCGCACTTTCTGCAGCGCTTTGTCTCAATGGTGGGCAGTAAGGGACGACATTTGGGGCATAGCCCCGAACCGAACGGAGCCGGCTGGCCGCAGATCGGACATCTGGGCGGATATATCAGATTTATCAGCTGCTCCGCGAGTTCTGCCTTACCAAAGTGAAGCTTCATCTGCATTCTCCTCACTCTCATATTCAAGGATCCGCTCCGCAAGTGACGTGAACCTCTCCTTCTGCCGTACATTGCCTATCATTCCCCGGACCGTATCCTCACTCCCGAGGATCATGACGCACTTTTTGGCCCGGGTCACGGCAGTATAGAGCAGGTTACGGGTGAAGAGCATTCTCGGACCCGTCAGAAGCGGCAGAATGACAGCAGGGTACTCGCTTCCCTGAGACTTGTGGATAGTTACCGCATAGGCAAGTTCCAGTTCCTCGAGACTGCCGAACGGATAGTCGACGAATCGTCCCTCGTCGAACTCAATGGTAATCGTCTGAGCAAAATCATTGATCTCCCTGATAATTCCCATGTCGCCGTTGAAGATACCCTCTCCGATCTTGACGGCGATACCGTGTTTGCCTCGTATCTCCCATCCGATCTGATAATTATTCTTGATCTGCATTACCTTGTCGCCCACTCGAAAGACCCCGTCCCCGAAAGTCTTCTCGGCCTTATCCGGAGATGGCGGATTCAGGTATTCCTGAAGAATCCTATTCAGTCTCTCCACACCGAGAAGGCCCTTTCTCATAGGAGTGAGGACCTGAATATCGTAAGGCTGGGCGTTGACATATCCCGGCAGCTTATCTCTGACAAGCTCTATGATATTGCTGATGATGAGGTTGGTATCCGACCGGCCAAGGAACAGGAACTCACGGCTCTTCGTCGTCAGCGGTATCTGCTCTCCATGATTGATTTTGTGGGCATTCACGACAATATCCGAATTCTGAGCCTGCCGGAAGATCCTCGTAAGACGTACGCTCGGGAACGCGTCCGCCTTCAGCATATCATAAAGGACCGCACCGGGTCCCACCGAAGGCAGCTGATCCACATCGCCTACGAGGATCAGTCTTGTCCCGGGCGGAATAGCACAAAGAAGCGAGTGCATGAGAAAAATGTCTACCATTGACATCTCATCGATTATTATGACATCGGTCTCGAGGGGATTCGACTCGTTCCTCTCGAATCTGACTATTTCCCGGTTCTCATCATCCGGGGCCGAAGACACTTCCAGAAGGCGATGGATCGTCGAAGCTTCATAGCCGGTCGTCTCCGTCATGCGCTTTGCGGCCCTCCCCGTTGGGGCAGCAAGACGCACATCCAGATTCTCGGACGCAAAATAGCGAAGCATCTCATTAATCGTTGTCGTCTTTCCCGTTCCGGGGCCTCCGGTCACAATGAGCAGACCGTTCTTTGCGGCGCAAAAGACCGCTCTTCGCTGCTCCTCCTCCAGTGTGATACTGCTTTTTTTGAACAGCTTCTCCATCCTGGATCTGATTCCCTCATCGTCATTCGAGATACAGATACTAAGGTCGTGCAGCATTCTGGCGGTGTTCAGTTCAAGATAATAATATCTTGCAAGATATACGATTTTTCTTTTGTCCGAAGCGGTATAATTCTCTGCCGGATCCTCCGCGAAAAAATCATCGCCGAAAAAGTCAGCCGTCTCATATTCCTCACGGATAGCGGCTGATTTATCTCTGTCTTCCCGAAGGTCAGCATGATCGCGTATAATTATTTTCCTCTCCAGGGAAAGGGCTGTGATCTGATGTTCCACATCTCCGTCCGGCACCCCGAGCATATCCGCGCAGCGCGCGATCAGCTGCCATGCCGGCAGATAGACACTGCCCTCCCCGGCAGCAAGCCCCAGAACATACAAAATACCGCATCTTATCCTGTATTCCGAATCGGCAGCTATGCCGAGCTTAGCGGCGATACTGTCCGCCGTCTTAAAGCCGACGCCGTTTATATCCTCGGCAAGCCTGTAAGGGTTCTCCCTGAGGATCTGATACATCTCTTCACCGTATGTATTGTATATCCGGACTCCCAGTGCCAGCGAAATGCCGTACTTCTGGAGGAACAGCATGGCGGACCTCTGAGCCCTCTGACCGTCGAACTGTGCGGCGATTTCCCTTGCTTTGCGAAGACTTATGCCCTTTACCTCCGCCAGTCTCTCCGGCTCCGTCTCCATCACCCGCAGCGTCTCATCACCGAACTTTTTCACGATCCTGGCAGCCAGGGCCATACCGATCCCCTTGATAGCTCCGGATCCGAGATAACGCTCTATTGCGTCACGGTCCTCCGGCTCCCTCATTTCATATCGTTCTACTTTGAACTGATCGCCATAGGAGGCATGGGCTGTCATGTGTCCGAATGCTTCGATCGACTCACCTTCGTTTATTACCTGAAAAAAGCCGACTAATGTCAGCTTTTTCCCGTCTGTGTGCAGACTCAGCACCGTATATCCGTTTTCTTCGTTTCGATAGATGATATGATCAACAATACCTTTTACTGATTCTTCCTGCATTTATCTCTCCATGCGG
>OCTX011638392.1_pt1 | contig 18567 bp, 24 predicted proteins | sample 1539691 | NCBI WGS metagenome assembly OCTX01 (sample SAMN02144231, study PRJEB22623) | gut metagenome | biome: sheep rumen | host: Ovis aries | place: New Zealand | reverse complement strand
TGAGCCACCTCCTTTATGATCAAAGTATAGTCTATGTATCATAAGGAATATATGGCAAGATATGCGGAATAAGATGTGTTATTTTCTCTAAATCGGCGAAATAGGAATTCGAGAACAAATATCCCTTTTGGCACAGAGCTAATTTGTATTAACAGATACGAAAGATAGCTCGTTCTCCTTACCTTGATCGAGGATATCCAGAAGTCTGCATGCCGGTCCTGTAGGATGTGTACGCCCAAGTTCCCATGCCTCCACAGTTTTCTTTGATACTCCCATATAATTGGCAAATACAGCCTGTGTCATCCCGGATTTATTCCGAATAGATTTTATCTGTTCATTAGAGTATTTATTAACAGGTGTGATCATAAATACCGTTCTTTTAGCTTTCCCGGAACCTTTCTCGTAATCGATAGCTTCCTGTAATCCTTCACGAAGATCCTCAAATAGTGAACTCATGATTTTTGCCCCCTATTCTTTCCTGCTTCTTCCTTTAATGCCTTAACAAGTTTCTTTAACACATTCTTTTCGCTTTTTGTGAGATTTTCCTGCTCGTCCTTTGTAAAAGCCGTTATGAGATATGTAACCTCATATTCCTCAAAATCTGTATAACACACACGTACACTTCCACTTTTTCCTTTATTCTCCAGTGGAAATCTGACTTTTCTTATCCCTCCTGTCCCTTCCATTACCGGACCAGATGTTGGATCTTTCAGAAGCATCATTTGGAGGGCCAGCAATTCGTCATCTCCAAGCCCTATCTCAGCCCATCGTTTCGAAAACAAGGGCACCTCTATAAATGATCTAATCAACATTTCATCATTACTTTTCATACTCATATTGTATACCCTACATTGTAGGGTGTCAAGACCGCCTTTTAATATTATCTGCCGTCCTTGCAGCCGATGTCAAATTGTAGAATCGTCAACCTTGTCATAGACTGATTGTTACTCTTCGGAGTCTTCTAAAAGATTTTTCTCTCGCTTTTTTATCAACCTTTCTGCATCTGATAATGAAAAATCTACTTTGAAAAATACTTTTACCAACCAAGCAAAAAAGATTATAACAAGTATTGGAATTAAACAGGACGTTACGAGCATTACCGCAACTGCTTCTACAAACCTGCTTAAGAGCCCTGTTACATAATCAACAACTGTTCCTGCGGCATCTTTTATCCAAGAGACAAATTTATCAATTGTACTGTCATCTTCTTCTGCCACACTTATCCTTTCCGCACTGCTAATTGTTTGATTGATTGTACTTTCATAAGTATTATATATGGTTTCCGATACTTTTACGCTAAAGGGAATGGCCAAGTACACGGCTATAGATGTAATAAGAAGTCTATATGAAAGAGATCGTACCTTTTCTCTGTTTAGAATTATTCCTCCACATAAAAGAGCACATGCGAGAGGTACTATAAACGCAAATGAAACGTAACCCATCAATGTAATTAAATACTTTTCCAGATATAATGCACTTAGGACTATTAAAAAATATTTAGCCAGTTCAGCAAATTGTTGCGCGATAGGTGTACACGAATCGTCTGGTAAAAGTGATATACCTGCCGACGCTGCTGTTGCTCCGGCAGTAAGTTTTAACACGCTGTCAACTTCTTTATCGATCTGCTCGATCGAATGTTTATGCATTTCCACATCTGTAGTAATTGGTGTAAGCTTTACAATAGACGCAAGTGCAACTGCAATTATAGCCAATATAAGTGGTATTTTTTTATATGCGCTCATAAAAACCCCCTTGTTTACTTTGTTTTATACTCTATAGTGTATTCATCGGAATCAATCAGCGAGTTGACAAAAGATTCAACCATTTTTTTCGCGCTCTCATCCGCCTTTTCGATAATCCCCTTCTCTAAGGCTTTCTTTTTTCCTGCTTCTTCAAATTCTATCAGCGATTTATTATAGTCATTAATATTGAACTTGCTCCAAAGGCCATTTTTCTCCTCGTACATTTGAAAACTGTTGGGGTCTATATCAACATTAAGTATACTTGCTTTAGGAATGGATATAGTGATTTTTTTATTCTCATCATCCTTTTCAATTCCTATTTCGTTGCAATCAATACCCGCAGTGACAACTCCATCATAACTATATGCCGTTGATGCTTCTGACTTAAAAATCCAGACCTTTTCGGTTTTTTTGTATTTTTCAAGTTGCGTGAAATAATACTCTTCGGTGATCAGAGTACCCATTTCCCGCAGACCATCTGCGATTATCTCTGTGTCAACAGTTACTATCTCTTCAACAACTGTAGTCTCCGCGCCGTCATACAGTTTATCCTCATCTTCCGCATTGATAGGCACAGGGTTGGTTGCTGCTTTATTATCTCCCATTTTAAGCAGCCCGGTAGCAAGCCATATAACCACAATAAAGAGTACTAAACTTATGATTCCGAATGCGATTTTCTCAAGTATTTTGTTATTCATTTAGTTTAACTCTCCTGACAAAATAAAAATTTAAAATTGATAAGTACTTATTATCTATCAATAGACTACAGTTTTTTCATCGCTTTATCCTTTTTCCAGAATTATAGTGGAATAAAGTATAAAATCCAACTGCTAACAGATAATAGATTGGTTAGAAAAGAAAATCTATTCTAACCAATCCTTCTCTGACAATTCTATGTTAGAGTATCTCACTCGCTACGAGACGTTTTCTTCTTGCAGCAACAAAATATATAAGAACCATGATCGCATCATCAATCGGTCCGGGGGCCAGATCAACGGGTGACAACACATATAAACCCAAAGCACCGATTATAAGCCATTTGATTAATCCATTCATCGCAATAACCTCTCTTTCTTCCACATTCCTATTAAGCACCAACTGCCGCCGATATCAGCGATACGATAACCGTTACGATCAACATTCCGATGATCACAAATGCAAATCCGATGACCGGAAGTATCGCAAGTACTATCGGGGCAAAAATCAGAAGAGCTACAAATCCGAATATACCACCCAGAAGCTTTCCGAATATCTTAAGGAAGAAAACCCCGATCTTGAAAAACATAACTATGAAAATGATTGTTGTAATGAGCTCCAACATTTGAGCCACCTCCTTTATGATCACAGTATAGTCTATGTATCATAAAGAATATATGGCAAGATAAGCGGAATAAGATGTGCTATTTTCTCTAAATCAGCGAAATAGGAATTCGAGAACAATATGGCTAAATATGTGACAAAAAGAATCGTCCTCTTTATCCCCTGCAAAACTGCAAGACTTCAAAACCACTGTTTTGTCTGAAATAGGACTATAATGCTGGCTTTACAATTAAATCGATCAAGCCATTCTCATAATCTTTTTTATATACTTTTTTTCTTTCCTTAGTTACTGTGAGTATTGCTTCCTGCATTATTGTATTTCTAGCATATTCCCTTCGGTCATTCGCCTGGAACATTTTTTCAAGCATTTTGGATATTTTTTTGTTACCTACAGTAAGCCTTGATACTTCATCAAGTTCATCAGAGGTTAGATATGCAAGCATCGTAGTATCTATAAATTCTTCTTTTAGAATTCTAAACATCTCCTTAGCATCATCCTCAATGAAGTAATCTAATGCTTTTTTTGTAGCAATCGCTGCAGCTGCTCCCGCCACAAGCCCTGGAACAACAGGAATGGGGATGGCGGCTTGTGCAGCTGCTCCGGCGGCTAATGCAGAAGCTGCAACCGTAGAATTTTTGAATAATTGTTTGGTTGAGATTTTACCTTGCATAGTTTTAACGATATCAGGACCAAAAACAACGGCAATAGTTACAGCCCCTCCGATAATCTGTCTTCCGTTAACAGCTTCAAGACCTAGCTTTTTTCCCATTTGTGATTTTGCAATGTTGGATTGTGCTATTTGAGTGGCTAAGTTTTCTGACGCGTTATATATAGGGTTTGCGATGGCTTTATAACCTTGGGATATTCCATTTTCCGTAATATTCTTTCCGGCTAATACCATCGCAACTTCTTTTCTAGATAATTGCATGGTAAGAGTATATATAAGCGCTCCTTTTCCGATTACAGTAAGACTTGAGCTAAGACAATCCCGCGCAGCGTCCTTTGGCGATTCTCCTCTCCATATTGCGAGTGCAAAGACTATGGCAGATGTTACACCAGCAGCCCCTATACAGCATACAGCACCTGTTAGCGCATCTACAGTTAAACTATCCAATGTTCCAGCACGAGCAATATTGTATGATTGTTCATAAGTAAAGAACCCTTTCCTGACATAGTTTCGAGCATTTTCTCCGGGTGAAACATTGGGAACTTCGCCATTGTCTATTCTTTTTTGCATTTCTATCACGGCCTGGTGATATTGGTTTCGAGGGACTTCGATTTGCATCATTTTCCCAGAACCATCAGTTCTTATGTATTTCGCCTCTCCTTTTTCGAAAACCGCATTTATAGTATCTTGTGCTGTTTGGTAGTATTTGGTCTGGATTTCAACGTAGTTTACCGTTCTGTCAGGACCATTTTTCACTTGTCGTCCATGAGCATCAAGATTCTGTGCAGAATAGTCTACTCTTCTACCTAACGCACGATCAATCGTGTTATTCGCATATTCTGCCGCGTATCCATGCCCTTGATGTCCATTCATATAATTTTTAACTTCATCATATTGGGCATTCATTTGGGGTGAGACGGCCTCGAAGCCGGCTATGTTGATTCCAGCTCTGTATTTTTCATCATCAAGTTTTCTTTCTGTACGATCAAGCGGATCATCATTATCAAATATTTCATCATACTCATCTAAGAAAGCATTATCCGATGTGGTATGTTTATCAATGATATCTGCAATTCTGTTCTTTTGGAAGGCTATGCCAATATCATTCAAGATTACAATATTGCATAATGCTCTGACCTGATTTAAAAGCATCTCGTCACGAATTGAGATGGTTTTGTACTTGTCAAAAGCCTTATTAGGAACATGATTTACGGTTATCAAGTGAGAACCTATAGAGAATACACGTGTAAGCCCAGTAAAATCGATCTGGCTGTCCTTTCCTGGCAAGACTTGATTACTCTTTTCATCAACGGTGGAGTTTTGGGGGTTTTCAGCAGAAATGTAGACGCCTGTTCTTGCCAAAACACAGCCGTATTCACGAAACTCATTATCTCGAGAGCTTCTTTTGCAGTAGAAAACATAGGGTTCTTCATCGTAGACAGATGTCTGAAAGTAATTAAGAAATGAAGAAACACGCCCCAAGGGCATTGAATAGGAATTATAAACATAATCGAATGATTTTGATGAATTTAAGAAGATTGTTTTCATCAACGTATCATCGATATAGTCATTATCTATATATTTGTTATAGTTCAACCATCGCTTTTTATCAGACGTGTGAATATAGCGTGCCACCATAAGCAATATGATAATTGAGATTAAAACGGCGGAAACAATAATAGATAAAACGATTATTTCCATAATCTTCAACCTATTTCATTCATTTTAAACAATAAAAACGAGATGACATCTCGCCTTTTTTCAACGACAAATTTGCAAGATTGGTTATCCTTAAGCTTTATGATAATGCCGTTTGGTATTAGTCCGAGAATATTCCTCTTAGTTACCGAGGCGATGTTTTTGTATTCCGTTATTTCTCTAACAATATTAGAGTTTACTCCTTTTGCCTTAAACACAAAACCTTTTTCCAAAAAAAGTATTTCTCCGGTATAGGTACTTATACCTATTAGCTGATTTGCCCGCACTGTTGTGTTAATAAGATCTTTCAATATCCTAATCCTCTTGATTATTTTTGCTTCTTCTATCTATTTTTGTACTCATCTGAAGAATAGAATGAGACATCATCGCCATCATATTCGGCAGTTTCATTGTAATCGCTATATGATTCTTCCGTACCGTTCTCATATCCATCATCATATTCATAACTTGTACCCAGAGAATCCCAATAGCCCATATCGTTTCCCTCATAGCGGTTCTAGATATTTTAAAAACCGGATCTACAATTCAATAATAAACTCTGTCAAAGAATCATACTCTTTTTTTCTATTAAAATATACATGACCCATCGAGTCTTGCCACATTGCTGCACCATCCATGTTCTCATTCTCTATAACATACCAATCATCCGGTATATCTCCTCGAAGTTCCCTCATTTGTTTTGTAACAGACACAACATTCGTTCTATCAGAATTACCTAATCCAGTAAATTCGTGTCCACAACACATGAGTAATCCCACTGTAGAAAGGTATTCTTTATAATCAGGTGCAAACTTTAATTGTAGCTCCATTTCTGCTGCTTCAATCGCAGCAGGATCAACGCCTTTACCCATAATTGCATCTTCTTTTGTTTCAAGTATATCTCGTATAGACATCCCAACCACTCCTCATACTAGTCCAGCTGCAAATTTCTTCCAGAATTCTTCCCTAATTTTATTAAAAGCCTTTCTGTCGATTTCTGATTCTTTCCCAAAAAGGTTCAGTATTGATGCATTACCTTGATGCTCCGTTTCGGTTAGGATCGCAAGCGTTCCATTTGGATTTTGATTTATATGATGCAATTGATAAGCCTTACCCGTCACAGGATCAATCGGAGCATACCCTTTTTGCATTCTAATAAGATTTGTGACTTTTTCGCCATTCGGGAGTTCAGAAACATATTCAAGGTCTATATTTCTTACTAGAGCCAGTTTCCCATTTACCATTTTTGTATATAATCCAGCCCCTTTATAGATTTCGTATTCCTTATAACTCTTAAACTGCTTTATAAGTTCCAGAGGATACCCGGATTCTTTTTGGATTCTGGCCGCTTCATTCATAGTCAGTCCATTAAGGGTAGCCCCTTTTAGAGCCGCGGCCTCTTTTACGCCAGCTACAGATGCCCCAATAATTGCTCCCCATTTAAATCCTTCTGAACCTGCCTGAGCTCCAGCTTTCAAAGCTTGATCAAAGCTTTCTGTCTCATAGCCTTTTGCTATAGCGGCAGCAGCAAAGCTTATAGCGCCCGATTCCAGTGCAAACTGTGTACCCGTCGCTGAAGATGCAGCAAAAATCATGTGAACAGCTGCCCCAGCCCCCAAAGGCCCTGTAACTGTGGATATTGTTACACATACAAGAATGACTCCTGTCCCAATAATGACGTTCTCCATTGTCTTTACATATGTATTGTCTGAGACAGTTTCCATGGGAATCACGGTTGTTCTACCATTCTGACCTAGGGTAAATACATATCTTGTACCATGAAATATATTGTCTAATTCGTCAGATGTATACCCGAAATAAAGATTGGGCCTTGTGTTCGACCCCAAAGCTTCAACGTATTCTTTAGGATAGTAAATCACGTCAACGTTTTCTACAAAATACTCCTCACTATCAAGATTCTTTACAAGATCTTGATAAACATTATTCTCAACATATTCAAGCAATTGCTCATCATCTAAACCCTTAACCGAGATATCCAGTTCATTAGATATACCATCTTTCTCCGGTTCAGTTTGTTCCAACTTTTCGTTAGGTTCATCGCCATCATCATTTCTCACATCTTCCGGATTGTCCTTATTATTCAAGGCTTCTGAATCGAGTGTTTGTTTCTCTTTTTTAATTTCATCAGACGCATTTGAAGTCTGTGTAGATTCTGTAGGAGCAGCGCAGGCTGACAATAGCAATGAACATACAAGGAAAATCGATATTAGTCTTTTCATCCCCTATCTCCCTTTTTTCTCTTAATCACAATTGCTACTATTACACAAATCACAATAGAAATAATTACAATAAATAGCGATAAATGATTTCCCGATTCCATAGAACTATCATTTTCTGCCTCTGACGTTTCAATGATTGAATCATCTGTGTTTGCTTCAGATTTATCACCCTGAACACTCTCTTTATCTGTTGCTTTAGATGTATCAGCTGGAGTCGCCTGATCGTAATCCCCTTCAGTCGAAATCTGCTTATCGTCAGTTTCTGAGACTCCTTCGGTTTCTTCCTCGATTTCCGGTTCAGGATCAATTATTGTTCCATCGTCACTGATAGTCGCACCTAATTTTACTTTCTCGTTAATCTCACTTATCGGCATTCCTGTTTTCATATGAGCAAGCATTATGTCACGATTTCCAACGTAAACTGTTTTTGTAATGCTATCATCTGTAACAAGGTTTTTAACCGTAACGGTATATATACCTTCTTCTGTGTAGTTTCGACCTTCTTTTGCAACGGCGCTAAATTTGGTATCTTCAACCAATCCATTCAGACCTTCGGATAGTACTTCGCGCTTTATTGTCATATTCAAATACTGTGAGTTTGCAACATCAATATAAAAGCCCTTTTCCGCAACATTTGCATTAGTTATAAACTGATTCGTATCAACATCTCTAATAAACGCAGAAATGTCGCCATTTCGGACCTTGAATTTAAAGAACACCTGATATGCCAAAGTCTTTGTGGATGTGGTCCCAAATACAAAAGGCTTGTCGTAGTGTAACTGATAATCTAGTGCAACTTCATAGTCACCTTCTTCATACAAATCTACTCTCGTATTTGCTCCGGTAGTAGCTGATGCCTCCAAGTAATTGGTATATATATACCTTTCGGGGTGGTTAGTCTTATCCTTTTTTCGAACAATAAGGGTTCCTCGTCCAAAATTCTTAATTGTTGGGGTCCCGAAGTACTTGTCAGATCCAGAGTCAGTTGCTTCCACTTTTATGTCTGTTTTTCCATCGCATTTATCCAACTCCTGCTCTAGATTAAACCAAAGCGCTGCTCGGTCTCCAGGTACCTTAAGAAAGATTGGTACAGTATCATCATTCTTGTCTCTAATAACATCTGTATAACCGCTGACATAAAACTTTCCAACACACCAGTCTATATGAGGATCATCGCTCGATAATCGAACGGGGTTATCGAATCCGTCCTGATTATCAACACGACAAACTGTGCTAAACTCATATGCGTTCTTTGTATCAAGGATTTCCTCTTTTCGCACTGAAGGATCATATGCATAAAACTGATAAATCTCCATGCATTCTTTTTCCTCAGTATTGGTCTTATTTATAAGCAAGAACTTTGAAGGATCAACTTCTTGCTGAAGTCTAAACACCACAATTATTCTATAAAAGCAACCATTGGAAAGTTGGACATTGGTCGTATTATAAAATGCATGCGATTCCTCTCCGTTTATGACTCTATTGTTAATGCTAGAGATCTTGTTATATATGTCCGTCTCGCTATCCGAGTTAATCCAGACCGAGCCATCTTTTGAGGTTTGAACTACTATTGCTCCTAATCCTACGCTATTCCCAAGTTTTGTACCATCAACAACCTTTCCCCTTTCGTTTATGATATGCCATTTCTTAGGGTCTTGTTCGGATATCAGTTCCTTTTCAAATTGATCATTAAACATCAGTTTAAGGTTACCTGATTTGACTGCAAAACACGGGAAACCATTTTTGTCTGCTTCCCTTAAATAGTCTCCCTCTACAGAGAACCGGGTCGGAACTTTCTTTGTTTTTTTTGCTTTTGAGAGTTCATATTTATCTTCATCCGTTAGCTCAAATGATTCGCCATTTAGGCTCAATGAAATATCTTTCTTCTCTTCGGCGTATGTTTTATCCGGAAAAAACATTAATACTCCAACTGTTAGTGCACATATGGCAGCTAAAAAACCTTTGGTTCTTTTCATTTTCGTAACCTCGAATGTATTTTTTTGATCCACAAATGTAAAATCGCACTACAATCATGTAATGCGATTTTCTCCACATACGTATCCCTTATGCCCCCAATCGCATTATACTAGAATACAATCCAAATTCCAAGGGCGTAACGCATAGAAATACGCTAAATTCCGCATTTTCAGACTCTCGTTGATGTAATCAGAAATCCAATACCGGATAGTAACGCCGACAGTGCTCCAACTATACATGCCAAACCTATATCCCCGAACATCATAAGACCCATAACGATACCAAGTACTCCAAGTACTATTAATATGATTCCTATAGCTTTCATGATTTGCTCCTTCCTCTATTCGCTGTATACTATGTCTTTAACTTCATATTCAAACTTAAGGTCATCGAAATCTTCGTTGTAAAGCTGTACTGCTGCATCATCATAGCTCGGGACCTCCAGATACTTATCTGATATTTCGGCCTGATCTCCCGCTTTTATCGTAGTTCCGGTAAAGTCGCAATTGAACCTATCAATTACATCCCCAAACAGATCGCTTACAGTTACTATTCCCTGAATTCCGCGTATATCTTTGTCAGTATGGTTTTCTATCATAAAGAAGAACTGGACATTTGGATTGAACCTCCCGGCATATATATCTATTTCTATATTTTTCTTTCCGGTACAGGTTATGGTTACATCCTTAGATCCTGACGTCTTGTTCGTATCATCATCACTGGTCTCTCCTGCATATACGACCGAATTAACAAGATATGAGAACTTCAGATCTTCATAGTTCTCATTCCATATTTTTACATCCGTATCAACAAATTCATTGATTTCCTTACCCATTTCGTCATTTTCGACTGTCTCTCCCGGATTAATGGTTTGACCTGTAAAATTGCAGGTGATCTTTGTAATATTCGAACCAAACAGATCATCTATGATAAGTAATCCCTGAATCCCCTGTATTGGCCTATCCGTGTTATTTGTCAGATCAAATGTCAGATCACAACGATCCGAATACCTTCCATTCATATAATCAGCCGGAACATTGGTTTTATTGGTACAAACAACCGTAACAAGCTCTTGAAGCGTCGGTGTCGGCTCCGGTGTTGGTGTCGGAGTAGGCGTTGGCGTCGGAGTCTCGGCTGAAACACTTTCATTCTGGATTGTTTCAACCTTTATTTCTCCAGTATCCTGAGATACCTCCTTTTTAGATGAACATCCTGCAAGTACAACAGACGTTGCAATAATCATTAGGACAATTACTTTGTTTCTCATAATCAGAATCCCCCTTTCACGCGCAGTGATATGTGATCAGAATGTTGGCTGTCTTCGGATACACATCCTCTTCATCAAACTCATCGTTTCCGTTAATGGTTACCATCTCTACCTGACCGTTCTTTTTCTGATTAAGCCTTGTCAAGTCATGAAGCGGAATCGCATTGATATTGGTAAAGCCGGCACTTTTGAATAAGAGAACGGCGTTGTTATAGTTCTTCCCGACACAGCCTGTCATCGGACCTGTAACCGCGATCTCGCCCTCTCTTACCTCGGCCTTGGGCTTTTTCTTTTCTCCAAGGGAAAATAAACCAATAGCTCCCCACGCACCAATATTTATACCAATTCCGAGGCCTACTCCTTCCATTCCTTCGTCACCTATGATAATTCCAACGATTCCAATCAGAAGAAATATAAGAGTAACAATAATCCATATGACCATAAGAGTCTTTCTCATTCCGGAAGATTTTTCTTCCATGTCGAGATGCCGGATCTGAACCATCCTGTCTGTCTCCGCCTGTTTGATCCTTGCCTCATCGATGGTCCGATATATATGCTCATTATCATTTGCGATCATGACTCTTGCCCCGCAGTAGGTACAAAAGGCATATTCCCGGCCGTCTTCGATCTGAAGATCGGCACCGCATTCAGGGCATCTAATTGTTACAAACTGTATTGCCATAGTCTTCCACCTCGCTTACATCGATATAGTTAATACCGCCACATTCACTACATTTCCATGTTCCGCAGTCTTCTGAAAATTCTTCCTGATCATTTAGGAAAGCATCGCAGTCATCACAAAACCATGCATGCTCACAGTCCGAATCAGGTGGTAACAGCATAGCTCCGCACTCCCTGCACTCCCAGAAACTAATATTTTCCGAAAAACCCCTCTGTTCCGAAAGATCCGCTTCACAATACGGACAGCAGGGATACAGAGCAGCTTCATCTTCATGTATGTCAGATACGGTAATAACAAGTCCTGCTATGATGCCAAGCCCTATAAGCTTTCGAAACAGAAACAGAATCATGATCCCTCCCCCTCTCTTTCAGGCTTTATGACTTTATACCCATATGATTCCAGTGCCGATATGACTTCCGGTGTGATATTAACGTTAAGATCGATGTTTTCAATGTTTTTATTCCTTATAATTCTGTGCATGTCTCCGATAGAAACCGTTAATGCTTCCGAAAGGTTTGCCAGATTATCCCTGTCCGGGATTCCCCGATCTGTTTCCCACTTGGCTATAGCTGACTTTGATACGCCTATCTTACCTGCCAGCTCTTCCTGGGTCATTCTTAAGTGTTTTCTTCGCTTCGAAATGAATTTCCCAAGGCTTGTCCTGTCATCCATTACCTCACCTCCTCCACCTATTTAAATCCTATGATTTTGACCTTTCGATATCAAAGCACTCTTTGATTACCCTGCGTAATCATTCCCCGTTCCTCGTTTTTATCCTAACAGTTCGCAAACAAAAAAATCCCCACCAAAACGGTGGGGAAATTTACTTCCTGTAATTATTTATTCATCATCTGTGAGTTTTTTCATACCTTGTCCGGTTAAGATCTCATCTATATCCGAAAGGTCATATTTTCTGTTGTTTATGGCAACGATCAGGCAGGCATCTCTCGGATCCTTGGCGTATAATTCGTTCATACCGTACAGCTTCAGGGCTCTGTTCGTCTCATCCCATGAAAAATGCCCTGCTATACACAGCCTGATTATCAGATCCCTGTTCTTTGTATGCTTTTCCATCGTCAGAATTTTGCTGCCGTAGGATTCCGATACACCGGCAAAGGAATATACGTCCTTCAACTTTATACTCTTTTCATCAATAACATCTTTGAAATAGTAATAGAATCCCTTCTTGTCATCAGCCATGAATCTGCTGTTTTCTCTCAGAAAATCATTCAGCTGATCGGGATGAGTATTCTCAAGTATGCTGTTCAGTTCGTTTGTAGGTTTATGCTCCAATGTCTGCATTCTCCAAGGCATCATACAGCTCTTTTGCGGTATATCGCTCATCGGCATTTAAGCTGATACAGCGCTCTATTATATCCCACAGGGCACCTTCTGCCCGCTCTTCCTTCGGGAATTTCCCGGTGACCATTACATTCAGCAGCATTCCGACCGCGTAAATATCGGATTTTGCGGATGATGCGACAAGCCCGTACCCTGCCTGCTCCGGAGCTGCAAAATTCTCTGTACCCATATGTCTTGTATCATCCGTCCTGTTCGGATCGTACCATTTGGCAACATTCATATCGAGAAGATATACACCGCCGTCCGGATCTATGATGACATTTGCCGGCTTTATATCTCTGTGGATAATAGGTGTCGGAAGATTATGAAGCTTATCAAGGATAAGACAGACCTTTTTAGCAACAGAAACCGCCTGCTTTTTGTCAAACAGGCCGGACTCCAAGAGCCTTGCAATCGTATTTCCTTCGATATACTCTTCTATAACGATCAGGCAGTTATCGCTCTCAAATATCTCTTTTATCTGCGGCATATACATGACCGGGTTTTCCTTAAGGTACTCATATATGCTCCGGTCATAGGTTGTAAGGAGCTTCTTGATGAATTTTAGCCTGCTGCCCTGCTCCTCCACAAGGATGACATCCTCCCTGCCATCTACCGGTTTGATCTCTTTATATGCAGATAGCTTCAACACACCCTCATCAGATAATCCCTTATACGGATCCCGAAGACTTGCCTGGTACTCATCCTCCGACAGATACAGCTCGCTCCTATCGATTTTATTTACAAATCCGCACCTTGTGCACGTCCACTTTTTGCAATCATCGGAAAATCCCGGCTGGATGTTTAACATTTCCCCGCATTTATCGCAGATCCAGGCTATATCATCGACTGCCTTGACTTCGGGATTTATTAGCATTTCCCCACATCCCCTGCAATTCCAGAAAGGCAGCTTGTTGCTGTAACCCTTCTGCAAGGTAAGATTTGCCTGACAGCGAGGGCAGTATTCATAAGATTCATTATCTTCCGCAGCTTCGCTATCCGGGGATTTTATATATTTGTGTATTCTTTCAAACAAAATCATCATTTCAGAATCATCTCTTTAAAATCATTTAGGATAATAGCACACTTTTTGCAACGGTGGAATAACGGGCATACTGTTTGGAGACAGTTTATGACGGATGGGCAAAGGCAGACATCTGTGCTATCATAATGTGCGGCGCCTTTGGCGACCTTATTTATGGAGATTATTCTAAACTATGGATCGGACGGAAAAGAGTAATAAAGCCGTAATCGGTACAATACTGATTATCATAGCGGGATGCTTCTGGGGAAGCATGGGGATTTTTGTTAGAAGATTGGGACTATACGGGTTTGATTCCATACAGATCGTTTCGATACGTGTGACACTGGCCGCCATATTCTTTGCACTGGTGCTGTGTATAAAGGATCGTAAAGGGTTTAAGATTTCATTAAGAGATATACCTTTGTTTCTTGGTCTTGGCATTGGAAGCATTCTGTTTTTTACGGTCTGTTATTTTACTGCCATTACAATGATGTCGCTTTCTACCGCAGCGATCCTGCTCTATACATCGCCGGTATGGATCATGCTCATGTCGATAATGTTCTTTCACGAAAAGCTGGACAGGCGGAAACTGACAGCCCTTATTCTGGCGTTTGCAGGTTGTGTACTTGTTTCCGGAATCTCAGGCGAAGGAATGACATTGACGGGATTATTGGTTGGACTCGGATCCGGAATCGGCTACGGACTGTACAGCATTTTGGGCACAATAGCATTGCGGAGATATTCTCCGTATACGGTTACTACTTATACATTCGTGTTTGCCGCTGTTGGTTCCTGGGTCATATGTCGCCCGGCCGATATGTTTAATAAGTTTTCAGGCGCACCGGATCTTGGGGCTCTTATACTTTTATGCTGCCTTACAGCTTTAATCACTGCGGTAATCCCGTTTCTTGCATATACTCTCGGGCTTGAGAGTGTGGAAGCAAGCAAAGCCGGAATAATAGCTACCATCGAACCAATGGTAGCGACATTGATCGGAATTCTTGTGTTTTCCGAGCCCTTAACCGTTATGTCGGGAATAGGCATCCTTCTGATTTTGTCAGCTGTGATCGTTTTGAATCTAAAACAGAAGAACTAGAAAGAGGTTACGGATGAGATTGTTTCTAGCCATAGAACCGGACAACAACATAAAAGACGAACTCTGTTTTGCACAGAAAAGACTTCAGTTGCAGGGTGTTAAAGGAAACTATACTCCTCGCGAGAATTTTCACCTGACTCTAGCTTTTATCGGAGAATACAGCGATCCGATGCATGTATCCGATGCTCTCTCGGTCATGGATTTTGATCCGATGAAAATTACTCTGGATGGATTTGGATACTTTAACGACACCTTTTGGATAGGGATTAAAGAAGATGACGGAATATCCCAAAATGTAAAACGTATAAGACATGCCCTGTCGGATAACAGTATTCCTTTTGATAAAAAGAACTTTCATCCGCATATAACCATAGCAAGAAAGGTTATTTACGAGAAAGGTTTTCCTACAGACTCACCTTTTCCTGCTGCAATGGATGTCGGGTATATATCTCTTATGCGGTCGGACAGGGGCAAAAACGGAATGATCTATACGACGATAGATGAGTATACTATTTAGATCTGACATTAAATCCATATCCCAAAAGTCCGCCTGTTATCCCTCCGATAATGTGGGAAAGATTGGATATGTTGTCCCTTATAAATACTCCCTCAAATATCTGCTGCCCGATAAAGAATACCGCCACGAGAATAAAAGTAAGGGGTATTTCACCCTGCTTGAAGCTTGTAAACGAAGAAAGCAGAATGAATGCGAATACTACTCCGCTTGCTCCGCACAGCATAACGTTGGGAAAGAGGATGTAATTAACAAGACTTGTTGCAAAGGCCGTTACAGCAACAACACCGGCAAGTGTCCTTGACCCATGCTTTTCCTCAAGCATAGGACCGAGCAGGAGCAGATAACTCATGTTCCCGACAAAATGTGTCCAGTCCGCATGTCCGAATATGTGTGTAAATGCCCGTATCCATGTCATCGGCGACCATATGGCCGATCTGTATGTTGTGAATAATAACCGGGAAGTAAGGTTACCTGTGAGGTACCCAAGCAGTGTTGCTACAAAACTTATCCCGACTATTCCCAGTACTACCGGGGCGTTGAATGTGATCTTAAGGTTTTTGATTTTCATAAATAATATTAAAGGCTATCGGAGTTGACTCGTCAAGCCTTTTTAGCGCAAGACGGGACTCGAAGTACCGGTCCTTATATCGCATATCACAAAAAATACAGTAAATAAAGGAGGTTGAGGGTCAGTATCTCTTATCAATTTCCTTTATGGACGCATTTTGGACGCAACTAATAATCTTTCATGTTATAATATCCTCTATCTAAATCAGTATTCTTGACAAACGGAGCATGTATCTTGAAAGAATGTATCGATATTACTGCGCAATACCTTAATGCAGCCTCTCCCGGATCCGGGGAAATTATAAAGCAGGAAGGCTATGTTGACTCTCTTCATAAAAATGAGATTTCTATTGCAGAATGGCTCATAAATACATTGGGTGGAGACGTTGTATTGTTGAACGAGAAAAATCTCGACAACGTGAAAACTCCGGATTTCCTTTGGCATGACAGGCATTGGGATCTAAAAGATGTTTCCTCAGTTAAAGCAGTAGACAATGCTGTAAGAAAAGGACTACATCAGATCAAGGATAATCCCGGCGGAATAATCCTTAATTTCGGAAAAATGGATATAAGTGTCAATGAGGTAAAGAAAATCGTGGAATGTAGGCTTCGAAGAGGTTTTCCGTCTTCTGTCGATATTATTCTGATATCAAGAGAAATACTTGTTACGGTTTTCAGATATAAAAAATGAGAACACCCCCTCGCCAATATGGGTAAAGGTTTGCTCTCATCTATTATATACCACATTACAAAGATATTATCAACCCTACAATCGGGGAAATACTTGATTTTTCTAAGTAGAAAGACTATTATTTCTATACAAGGTGTGGACCGGCGTTGAATATGCGCGGGGGCCGCACCGTTTTTATGACTGGATCAACTATCTTTTCTCCTATTTCTGAGCTTAAATACAACAAACTGAATAAATGCCGTAACTGCTGCCGGCACGGAAACGAATATCCACAAAAGCAGAGGTGCCATCTCTCCGAGTATCTCATGCCTGCCTTTGATATACAATGGCACCCCTATTATAGTTGATATAATGGCTACAGAAATGCTAGTTATCGGAAGAACGGTTCCTGTGTGATCCTCTTCCGTCTTAATCATCACTACGAACGCTATGACAAAACCGAGGCTTGTCAGGAACGCTCCCACAAGGATTGCGAAAAAGACGAAACCTTGCACAGAGAACACTCTGTCAAAACCAAGAATAACCGTAACCGGTATAAGCATAAGAGTTGCTATGATGAAGCAAATACGTTTTTTTAAATATCCTTCATCAATTGATGGTTTCTTTTCTGATTTCATATCCTGATTATAACATGGTTTACTTTTTGAGCGCGAGACGGGACTAACAAGGTATCGTCACGCGCACCTTCGGTGCACCTGACAGGTCGTCCCGTCTCGATTTCGATGCCCGAACGAAAAAGGACCATCCTACGGATGATCCTTTTTCATTCGAGCGCGAGACGGGACTCGAACCCGCGGCCTCGACCTTGGCAAGGTGGTTCTCAAAAAGTTATGTATTGCTTTATTCTATCAGTTATACTATAATTATCCTACACCAAAGGTATAATAAAAAGGTATAATAATTTGGGGGCATAATTATATGAGTAAAGCAGACAAACATACTGGAACAATAATCAAAACAAAGCTAAAAAACGGAAAGATATCTTATCGCTGTCGAATATATGTCGGTGATGAGAACCAAAAGTTCATCAGCGCTTCTGCGCCAAAGCAAGAAATCGCAAGACAAAAAGCGGCGGCAAAATACAAGCTGTATCAACGCCGAAAGAAAAATGAGAGTGTTGACTCAAAAGAGCAAGCCGCTAAAACTGTCGAAGCTTCCCTTAATGACTTTCTAGATAATCAATATAGTTCGAGGGATTGGAAGAGAAGCACTTATCTTGCTCGCAAAAGCGAAGTCGGTGCTTTGTCAGGCTATATAGGAAAAAAGACAGTTGCCGAGCTTTCTGCATCAACCTGTAATACTTGTTTGGCAAAGATGCTAAAAGATTATAACAGAAGCACCGTAAAAAAATGCCACGACCTATTAAAACAGTACGTTAATTATCTGTTCGTAAATGATGTTATTATCGAAGATTTTTCAAATAACATTCAATCTATTCTCGTTCGAAAAGACAACTCAAATGATGAAGCTGAACATCTAATCTTTGACACACCAGAATATGATGCCATTAAAGACCTTGCTTTGTGTGAAAAGGTATCGATGTTCGAAAAAGCAAAGGTTCAAAATCTTCAATATAAAGCGTTGATAATGTATATCGCTTTATTGACTGGAATGCGGATTGGAGAATTACGAGCCTTAAAGCTCAATAAAATCAATTATAAAGAACACTATATCAATATAAACAAAGCTTACAGCCGTATTGAACACGGAGAGGATTTGCTTGACCCTAAAACAAAA
>OCTX012288791.1_pt1 | contig 18570 bp, 14 predicted proteins | sample 1539691 | NCBI WGS metagenome assembly OCTX01 (sample SAMN02144231, study PRJEB22623) | gut metagenome | biome: sheep rumen | host: Ovis aries | place: New Zealand | reverse complement strand
AGAACTATTCCCAGTGGTAACCGATGACGGCAGCGTCATCGGCTCGGCCACTCGAGGCGAGTGTCATAGTGGCTCTCGTCTTTTGCATCCTGTGGTGCATCTGCATGTGTTCAATAGTAAGGGCGAAGTGTTTTTGCAGCGCCGTCCTGAGTGGAAGGATATTCAGCCAGGCAAGTGGGATACCAGCGTGGGAGGACATATTGATTATGGCGAGACGCCCGAGCAGGCTTTGATTCGCGAAGTGCGCGAGGAACTTGGTATGACCGATTTTAAGCCCGAGCGGGTAGGGATGTACGTGTTCGAGAGCAGTCGCGAGCGCGAACTGGTGTATGTGCATCGTACGGTTTACGATGGTCCTATCACTCCTTCGGCTTCTGAGCTTGATGGTGGTAGGTTCTGGAGCTTGCAAGAGATTCGCTTGGCGATGGGGCGTGGCTTTCTGACGCCTAATTTCGAGAGCGAGTTCCGAAAGTTCTTTCTGGCATAACCCCTTATAAATATGATGTTTGAGCCCTGCAATTTGTATTGCGGGGCTTATTATTAGCATCCGCTTGTTGTGAAAAAAATAAAAAAATTTGGCAGGTTGTATTTTTTTTTGTACCTTTGCCCCGGAACAATCAAATCTGTTGACATTTGGAACAATGAAAAAGAACTTGATACACACCTTCATGAGATCACTATCTGCAAAGCTGAGCTTGTGGGTTGTATTGTTCGTATCTATATTATTCGCTGCCACTTTCTCACTGATGTTCTATCATGCCCGTCAGATTGTCAGGGCAGAGTCGATAGGCAAGGCAGAAGACTTGTTGGACAAATTTGGGATAGCAGTCATCAACAAGTTGCACGAGAAAGAGGTGGTGACCCGCCAGACCCATTGGTGGGTGGAGCAGAACCTGAACGATACTGTAGAGATAGGCAATTACATCAGAAAGATTCTGGATAACGAGCCGCATATAGTGGGCATCGCTGCTGCTTTTAAGCATGGGCTCTATCCCGATCGCAAAGATAATGACTACATGATCTACTACCATCGCCAAAAGGGGAGTGTGGTGAGGAGCGATTCGTTTGCCCATGCCTCCTATCTGCATCAGCAGTGGTATGAGGAGCCTGTGGCGCGCAACAAGATGATGTGGTCAGAACCCTACGAAGATTATCGCACTGACGACGAACCCATCATCACCTATAGCATCCCCTTGATAAAGGATGGTGAGGTGGTGGGCGTGTATGGCGTGGATATCTCTATCTATTGGCTGTCGCAAGTCATTCAGGCACAGCGTCCGTCGCCAAGTATGCGTGGGGCTGTGGTGACACACACAGGTGCTTTTGTGATTCATTCCGACACCAGCTATCTCAGGCCGCGTGCCATGTTCCGCCTGATGGAGGCGCACCCCGAAAAGGAGTACAACTATACTGCCTACAAGATGCTGAATGGCGAGTCGGGTATATCCTTCCTGAATATTTATGGTGGCACTCATCTGGTGGCCTATAAGCCCATTGAGTCAAAGCAGTTTGATTTAGTGGTGTTCTGTCCGGAGAATGATATTATGGGGCACTACAACTACATGATACCGCTGATGGCCGTCGTTGTGCTACTGGCGCTTGTAGCCATCATGGTGTTCTGCTGGGTGTTCATTCATCGCGAGCTGCACCCGTTGCATGTGCTCGAACAGTCAGCCAGAATGATCAAGAATGGTCATTATTATACACCTATCAAAGCCAGTAAGCGTCGTGATGAGGTGGGCAGTCTTACCAATAGCTTTATTGCCATGCGTCAGGGAATCAGAGAACATCTGGCAAACATTGCCGGCAACAAGCATAAGTTGGTGGAACAGAACAAGCAGCTCAGTGCAGCCCACGATCGGATTGAGGAAGCCAACAAAGTGAAGAGTGCCTTTCTGCAGAATGTGTCAGACCAGATGATTGAGCCGGTGAACGAGATATCACGTCTGGTTACGGAAGTGCGCAAACACCATACAGAGATGAGTCAGGAGCAGATTGTGCAGTTGGCCAATGAGGTGGATGCCCACACGCAGACGGTGACCAACCTGCTTACCAAGGTGCTCGAAGTGTCAACTAAAAAACAGGAGGGCGAGGCATGAAGTTACTATGGGATAGAATTAGTGGGAAGCTGTCGCTGAAACTGAGTTTGGGCATCCTGATGTTTCTGGTAGTGGTGTTCACGGTGTCGCTGGGCATCCTGTTTACCTACGCACGCCAGATGGTGAAGACGCAGGCGCTGGAGCGTGCGGAGCTGGAACTGAGCAACACCACCCAGCACGTGAACGAGCTGATGAACGAGGTGGAGACGTCCACCCGCACAGCGGTGTGGCATCTGGGCGAGAGCCGACTGACGCCCGAATGGTTGCTGAACTATGTGCGCCTGGTGGCCGTAAAGAACCCTGATTTTGATGGGTGCTCAGTGGCTTTGGAGCCCAACTTCTTCCCTCAGCGACGCCACTTCTCGGTCTATGCCTACAACGACAAAGATACCACTGTGGCCAAGATTGAACCACCCTACGACTACTTTGGCAAGCCTTGGTATAAGAAGTCGGCCGAGCTTCGTCAGGCATGTTGGGTAGAAGCCTATCTGGAAGATGTGAACGGAGTGGAAACAGAGAACTACTCTGATATGGTGGTGTCGTACAGCATGCCGATGTTCAACCAGAAAAAGGAGTTGGTGGGTGTGATAGCCACCGATTTGTCGATGCCTTGGCTGTCGGATGTGATCTCGAAATATAAGCCATACATCAACTCCTATACCATCATGTTAGGTCCTGAGGGTCAGTACTTTGTGCATCCTGATTCAACCAGATTGGTGACGCATACCATCTTTAGCGATGCTGATTCTGTGACCCAGCAGGACATGATAGCTTTAGGTCGTGAGATGGTGGCTGGCCATAAGGGGATGATGAAGGTAAAGGTGAACGGTGAGCCCTGCATCGTGCTCTACCAGTCGCTCACCAAAGCTCCTTGGAGTATGGCCCTGATTTGTCGTGAGAGCGACCTCTTTGCAGGCTACAACAAACTACTCTATATATTGATACCCGTGCTGACTTTTGGCCTGCTGCTCATCCTGGTGTTCTGCCTGAACGTGATATCTGTTATGGTGGAACCATTGAATAAACTTACCCGGAAACTGAGCTACATCACCAATGGTCACTTTAACGAACCTATTGAGTTTAGTACTCGCAAGGACGTGATAGGACGCCTGCAGAACAATTTTGCAGAGATGCAGCAGGCCCTGAGCAGCCATATCAACAACTTGAATGAAATCAATGCACAGACCGAGATGATGAACCACGAACTGGAAAAAGCCAGTGAGGAGGTACAGAGAGCCGACGAGAAGAAGAATGATTTTGTGCAGGATCTCACGCATCAGATCCGTACACCGCTCAACATCATTAATGGTTTCACCCAAGTGCTGCGCGACGATTATGCCAGCATCCCGCCGGAAGAGATAGACGATATCACGGAAACGATGCAGACCAATGCTGTCCACATCAGTAGGATGATGAGTATGCTTGCCGTGGCCTCTAACGCAGGTAAGGATGTGAAGGTCAACCTGAAGGAACGTGTCAACCTGAAGGAGTTGATAGATCATGTGGCAATGGTCTATGCCACCCGTCCGCCCCATACCGTGGAACTGACCACTGAGGTGGGGGTGAACGATACTCATACGGTCAAGACCAATCGCGACATCCTGACCAAAGCCCTGAACGAACTGCTGTTCAACGCCAAGAAGTTTACGACCGAGGGCCATGTCAAGCTGAGCATAAAAACCGATGGGCTCAAGGTGCTGTTTATTGTAGAGGATACCGGCCCTGGCATCAGTGCGGATATACGCGCCAAACTCTTTTCTAATTTTGAGAAAGGCGACATCTTTAGCGAGGGTCTGGGATTAGGTCTGCCTGTGTGTCGCCAGCTGGTGCGCCTGATAGGTGGCGAACTGAAGTTGGACAAGAGCTATACCAACGGCTCGCGTTTTATCATCGTGATACCTGATGAAGACGCTTGGGTGGACTTACGTTAACGTTTGAGTGAAAAAAACGTTCGCTTTGTCGTGTTGTTCGGCAAAAATGTGTATCTTTGCACCAAAAATCGACTAAAAACAATGGAACAAGTATTCAGTTACATCATCAGTCTTGGTGCATCAGTCATGATGCCTATCCTCTTTACCATTATAGGCCTTTGCATCGGATTGAAATTCGGAAAGTCTTTGAAATCAGGACTTTATGTGGGTGTGGGATTCGTTGGACTGGGCATTGTTACAGCCCTGCTGACTAACAACTTTGGTGACCCGCTTTCAGAAATCTCTCGTTTGTATCATCTTCAGCTTGGCGTGTTCGACATGGGTTGGCCGGCTGCCGCTGCTGTGGCTTACAACACAGCCGTGGGCGCACTTATCATCCCCATCTGCCTGGGAGTGAACTTCCTGATGCTCATCACCAAGACCACACGCACTGTTAATATCGACCTGTGGAACTACTGGCACTTTGCCTTTATCGGTGCTGTGGCCTATTTCGTGATGGACCAGAGTCTGGCATGGGGTTACTTCGCAGCCATCGTGTGCTATATTAACACCCTGGTGATGGCCGACCTCACAGCCCCCAAGTTCCAGGGCTACTACGAGGGCATGGAGGGTATCTCTATTCCACAGCCCTTTGTGCAGAGTTTCACACCGTTTGCCATGCTGATTAACAAAGGTCTCGACATGATTCCCGGCTTCTCTAAGTTGGATATTGATGCCGAGGGACTGAAGAAGAAGTTTGGCGTGCTTGGCGAGCCACTCGTGCTGGGTGTCATCGTGGGTGCGCTGATTGGTGCGCTGGCACAGCTCGACATCAAGAAGATACTCTTCCTGGGTGTCACCATGGGTGCTGTGATGGAGCTGATACCCCGTATCACCAAACTGTTTATCGACGGACTGATGCCTATCTCAGAGAAGACCCAGGAGGTGGTGAAGAATAAGTTTAATGGCAAGAAAGTGTATATCGGCATGTCGCCAGCACTGGTCATCGGTCATCCCACCACACTGGTGGTATCGCTGCTGCTCATCCCCGTTACGCTGGGCTTGGCTGTAGCGCTTCCTGGCAACGAGTTCTTGCCCCTGGCCTCGCTGGCAGGTATGTTCTATGTGTTTGTGATGGTGCTCCCTTACACCAAGGGTAATGTAGTGAAGACCTTTATCGTAGGTTTGGTGGCCCTGGCCATCGGTCTGTGGTTTGTCACCGATATGGCTCCAGCCTTCACCCAGGCAGCCCACACCGTGTTTGAGCAGACGGGCGACAACGCCGCCAAGATTCCAGAGGGCTTCGAGGCAGGCGCACTCGACTTCGCGTCGAGTCTGTTTGGCTGGACCATCTACAAGTGTGTCAACAATCTGCAGTGGGTAGGCATGGGCGTGCTCACCATCTTCACAGCAGGTATGATGTGGCTGAACCGCCAGCGTATCGTTGCTGACGAGAAGGCTGCGAAATAATCATTGAGAATGGACAATTAATAATTAAATAACAATGAAAAAATCGATTTTTACTTTGATGCTTATGGGAAATCTGATGACGGCCTTTGGCCAGCAGAACATGACGTTCCAGACGGCTTGTCACCCAGCCGATGTGAAACACTATGACACGCAGACGCTGCGCGACCGTTTTGTGATGGAGAAGGTGATGTCACCCGATGAGATTAACCTGACTTATTCGTACTATGACCGTTTTATCTACGGAGGCGCTATGCCTGTGAGCAAGGATCTGAAACTGGAGACCCATCCACAGTTGCGTGCCGACTATTTCATGCGCAACCGCGAGCTTGGTATCATCAATACTGGTGGTCCAGGTGTGGTGATTGTCGATGGTCAGGAGTATCCTTTAGGCTATAGCGAGGCCCTCTACGTGGGTCGCGGCTGGCTGGGTAAGGACAAGAAGGGTAATGATATCGACTCCAACAAGGAGGTCATCTTCCGTTCCAAGGATGCCAAGAATCCTGCCAAGTTCTACCTGAACAGTGCCACAGCCCACCAGCACTATAAGACCCAGTGGGTGACACTCGACGGTCGTAAGAACGGTAAGGTGCAGAGTCTGAAGGCTGTGATCATTGGTACCAAAGAGAAACCCTTAGGCACCAAGGCTGAGAGCAATCAGCGCACTATCAACCAGCTCATTGTTAACACCGCACTCGAAGAAGGCCCCTGCCAGTTGCAGATGGGACTGACCCAGTTGCAGGAGGGTAGCGTGTGGAACACCATGCCCCCTCACACCCACGGTCGCCGTATCGAGGCCTACTACTATTTCAATCTGCCCGAGGGCCAGCAGGTGAGCCATATCATGGGCGAGCCTCAGGAAACCCGTGTGGTATGGCTCAAGAACGAGCAGGCCATCATGAGTCCTGAGTGGAGCATCCACTGTGCTTCAGCCACCTATTACTATACCTTTATCTGGGGTATGGCAGGTGAGAATCTGAACTATAACGATAAGGATAATATCGAAGTGAATGACCTTAGATAATTGAACTTAGAACATTGAGCTTTATGACTCCTGTACAAACTACGAAAATGTCCAACTTCCGTTGGGTGATCTGTGCGCTGCTGTTCCTGGCAACCACAGTCAATTATATGGACCGACAGGTTCTGTCGCTAACGTGGAAAGATTTTATTGCGGTTGACTTCCATTGGACCGATGCCGACTATGGTAAGATTACCGGTTGGTTCTCGCTCTTCTATGCCATTGCCAACCTGTTCTCTGGTAAGTTCATCGACTGGATGGGCACTAAGAAGGGTTATCTCATTGCCATATTCGTGTGGAGCACAGGTGCTGTGCTGCATGCCGGGTGTGGCTGGGTGGCCATGAATATCGAGGGCTACGACAGCATCGAGGCGCTGCGTGCCGTTCAGGCTGGTAGCGATGCGGCTGTGGCCATAGCCACCGTATCGGTATGGCTGTTCCTCTCATGTCGTATGATTCTGGCTGTGGGTGAGGCAGGCAACTTCCCTGCTGCCATCAAGGCCACTGCCGAGTACTTCCCCAAGAAGGACCGTGCTTTCTCTACCTCTATCTTTAATAGTGGTGCCTCTGTAGGTGCGCTGGCCGCCCCTGCCACCATCCCCCTGTTGGCCCGTGCCTGGGGATGGGAGATGGCGTTTGTCATCATCGGTGTGCTGGGTTATGTGTGGATGGGCTTGTGGATGTGGCTCTACGAAAAGCCCCGTTCCAATAAGCGTGTCAACCAGGCAGAGTTGAACTATATCGAGCAGGACAACGACCTGGCCGACGTGCAGAACCGCGACGAGGTGAAGGAGGAGAAGGCCATACCTTTCTATAAGTGCTTCACTTATCGCCAGACATGGGCATTCCTCGTGGGTAAGTTCATGACCGATGGTGTGTGGTGGTTCTTCCTGTTCTGGGCACCAGCCTACTTCAGCGACCAGTATGGCTATACTTCCGACTCAGCCATGGGTATCGCACTTATCTTCACGCTCTACCTCATCGTTACTGTGCTCTCGATTGGTGGTGGTTATCTGCCCACTTACTTTGTGGATAAGAAGGGTATGAACCCCTATCTGGGTCGTATGCGTGCCATGCTGATATTTGCTTGTTTCCCAGTGCTTGGCTTGCTGGCTCAGCCCTTGGGTGCCTACAGCGCATGGTGGCCAGCCATCTTGATTGGTCTGCTGGGTGCAGGTCATCAGGCTTGGAGTGCCAACCTCTTCTCAACCATTGGTGACATGTTCCCCAAGAGCACCATTGGTACTATTGTAGGTTTGGGCACCATGACGGGTGGTTTTGGTTCGATGGCCATCAACATGGGTTCTGGTGAGTTCTTCACCTGGGCAGCCGCTCAGGGCGCAGGATTCCAGTTCTTCGGGTTCGAAGGTAAGCCCGCTGCCTACATGGTAGTGTTCTGCATCTGTGCTGTGGCCTACCTGATAGGTTGGGTTATCATGAAGGCCCTCGTGCCAAAGTACAAACCTATTGTTGTGGAATAATCATATAAAATCAAGGGTTTCTCAATCGAGAAACCCTTGATTTTTTAATGCCTCGATGAGGCCGGCCGACATCGCTTCGTTGTCTTTCTTGGTGTAGCGGATATCGGTGAAAATCTGGGCCAGCGTTTCTTTGTTGTTGATACGCACAAAGTTCTGGTTCTCCTCCAGGCTCTCCTTATTATTATAATAGGTGTCGATGTCGGCGGCTGTGTAGTCGTGATAGGTGTCGTGATGCACAAAACTCTCCATCGGCAATCGGTCGCTCAGCGCAGGTTCTTCGGCTGGCCAACCAACGGTGAGTGTGGCCACAGGCATCACCAGCTTAGGCAACTGCAACACGTCGATAATCTGCTGGGGCTGATACACGGTGGTGCCCAGATAGCAGTAGCCCAAGCCCTCTTCGTCCATCAGGTTGCACAGTGTCTGGGTGTAGAGCAGTGTGTCAGTAGCCGCATTGATAAACGACAGGAAGTTGTCGTAGCCCGGCTCGGCCTTTCGACAACGTGCCCAGGTGCTGGTACGGTTAAAATCGGCGCAGATGGTAAGCACCACCGGTGCCTGTTTCACCATCGGCTGGTTGAAATGTGCTGGCGAAAGCTTGGCTTTCAGTTCCTCCGCTCGCGTCACCACCACACTGTAGAGCTGCAGGTTGCCCATGGTCTGGGTGCGTGCGGCCTCGTTCATCAGGCGGTTCAGCAACTCATCGCTCACCTGCTCGGTAGAGTATTTTCTGATGGTTCTTCGTGTCAATAAATGCTTCATATTTCTAATTTTGCTTATAAATATCTGGTAATTTGTAAGATTTGGTTGCAAAAATACAAATATTTCGGCAAATTTATCTAACTTTGCACGCAAAAATAGTTAGATATGGAAGAAAACTTGCGTAGTGAACTTGTTGAACGTATAGCTCACAGTCTGACAGCCATTGGTCAGCATGGTGATGCCACTCTTACCGTAGAGCGCGTGGCAGGCATTCTCAATCAGTGCCTCAATTCGGTTCCGGCCGATGATGCTGAGTTGCTGCTCTCGTTGGCCGGTAGGGCGTTCGATATCTTCATGTCGGGCTGTCGCCCTGAGGTGACCGAAGTGCGCCCCAAGGTGTTGGAGTGCGACGTGGTGCGTTTCCAGAATAACCGTGAAAAATGGGTGGCTTTGGTAGGACTGCTGAATGGCTATCCTTACGAGATATTTACAGGATTGGCCGACGACGAGGATGGTATCGTGCTGCCCAAAACCGTTACAACGGGTAAAATCATCAAGCAGATGAACCCCGATGGCACCAAGCGCTATGATTTCCAGTTCGAAAACCGTCGTGGCTACAAAACCACCGTCGAGGGCCTCTCAGAGAAGTTCAACCCCGAGTACTGGAACTATGCCAAGCTTATTTCGGGTGTGCTGCGCTATCGCATGCCTATCGAGCATGTGATTAAACTGGTGGCTTCGCTCTCGCTCAAAGATGAGAGTATCAATACTTGGAAAACGGGTGTTGAGCGTGCGCTGAAGAAGTATGCGCCAGGCGCTGACGAAGACGTAGAGGTTGAGAGTTAAGAATTTAGAGTTAAGAAATTATCTTTGGAGACATATATATTTATTAACGAGGCGCGCTTTTATGCCTTTCATGGGGTGATGCCTCAGGAGACACAGGTGGGCGGCGAGTTCTTAGTTAGCTTGCGCGTGGGTTATCCCTTTCAGGCTGCTATGGAGAGCGACGATGTTGCAGATACATTAAACTACGCCGAGCTGTTTCAGTTGGTCAAGCAGCAGATGGATATCCCCTCCAAACTGCTCGAACATGTGGCAGGACGTATCGTCGAAACCATTCAGTCTCAATATCCCAAGGTGACGAGCATTCATCTCAAAATCACCAAGAAAAATCCTCCGATGGGTGCCGACTGCCAAGGTGCTGGGGTGGAGGTGAATTGGGAAAGGTAAAAGGGTAAAAAGGTAAAAAAGTAAAAGGGTAAAAAAGAAAATATAGTAACGTGAAGAGTATGATGAATATAAATAAGGTGATGGGTTTGGTAAAGGTGGTTTTATTCTTTTACCTTTTTACCTTTTTACCTTTATTTGCAGCTGGTAAGGATAACTTTACACTGGTGATCGATGCTGGTCATGGTGGTCACGATACTGGTGCGCAAGGTGCCATCTCGAAGGAGAAGAACCTCACGCTGAAGTATGCGCTGGCCTTCGGACGCATGGTGGAGCAGAACTGTCCCGACGTGCGTGTGGTCTATACCCGTAAAACCGATAAGTTTGTAGAGTTGTACCGTCGTGCCGAGATAGCCAATCAGGCCAAGGCCGACTTGTTTATCTCCATCCATATCAATGCCTTGCCAAAGGGTAGGGTGGCCCGTGGTTTCCAAACCTACACCCTGGGCACCAGCAAGCGTACTGGAAAGCAGACGGGCGTGCTGCAGAACCTGGAGGTGGCCAAGCGCGAGAACTCGGTCATCTTTATGGAGAAAGACTATCAGCAAACCTATCATGGCTACGATCCCAACTCGCCCGAGAGCGACATCATGTTCGAGTTTATACAGGATAAGAACATGGAGAACAGCGTAGAGCTGGCCAAATACATGCAGCGCTATGTGTGCCAGGCCACAGGCCGTCAGGATATGGGTGCCCAGCAGGATAATCTGGCTGTGCTGCGCCTCTCGTCGATGCCTGGTGCACTGCTGGAGCTGGGCTTTATCTCTACCCGCGACGAGGAGGAATTCATGAATTCGCAGCGCGCTGAGACTCTGTATGCCACAGGCATGTTTAATGCCTTTCTGAACTATCGCAAGCGTCATGGTGGCAACATCACCATCCCTTATAAAAAGATTGATGAGCCCGAGCCCAGGCTGGCCCCAGTGGTGCGAGTGCCCGAGCCAATCGTCGAGGAGCCCCCTGTTGAGGAGGCCAGAGTAGAACCCGTTGAGGTGCGCCAGGTTAACGAGCCTGCCCTGCCCGTTGTCGAGTCGCAGGTTAAAGCCGAGTCGAAGCCTGTTACAGCAGCTGCTACTACCGATGCCCCAGTGTTTAAGGTGCAGATACTCTCCAGCTCGTCGAAGCTCAAACCAGGCGATGCCCGTTTCAAGGGCTTGAGCGATGTCGATTCGTATCGCGATGGTGGCATGTATAAGTACACCGTTGGCGCATCAACCGACTACAATGCCATCTACCGCTTGCGCAAACAGGTGGCTGCCACCATCCCCGAGGCGTTTATCGTTGCCTTTAAGGGCGGACAGCGTATGGATGTGAATGCGGCTATCCGCGAGTTTAAGTCGAAGAAATAATTTTAAGCTATAAGATATGAAAAAGTTTTCAAAAGAAATTCAGATTGCCTTGGTGGCCGTTGCCGGCCTGCTGGTGCTCTATTTTGGTTTGCACTTCTTGAAGGGAATGACGCTGTTTTCTGGCGACAACAAATATTATGTAAAGTTCAAGGATGTCAGCGGTTTGTCGGTGGCCAGTCCTATCTTTGCCAACGGCTATCGTGTAGGCGTGGTCGAGGATGTGGTGTTCGATTATGAGAACACTAACGAGATTGTGGCCACCATCGGTGTTGATCCCCAGCTGAGTGTGCCCCAGGGCAGTCGTGCCGAGATAGCCACCGACCTGATGGGTAATGTAAAGGTGCTGCTGGTATTAGGCGATGCAGCTACTGGCATGGTGGCTCCTGGCGATACCATCGCAGGTGGTCAGCAGGTAGGCGCAATGGGTAAGGCAGCCGATATGATTCCTACAGTGCAGCAGATGCTGCCCAAGCTCGACTCTATCCTGGCCAGTGTGAACGCGCTGCTGGCCGACCCAGCCATAGCCCACTCGCTGCACAACGTGGACCAGATCACAGCCGACCTCACGCGCACCTCGCACGACCTGAGCCAGCTCACTGCTTCGCTCAATCGTCAGATGCCCCAGATGCTGAAGAATGCCGATGGCGTGCTGGCCAACACCAATCAGATTACCAAGGATATCAGCAATCTGGATATTGCCACTACGATGGCAAGTGTTAACACCACGCTGAAGAATGTAGAGCAGATGACTGCCACACTGAACAGTCGCGAGGGAACCCTTGGTTTGCTGATGCGCGATCCAGGTTTGTACTATAACCTCAACAGCACCATGATGCATGCCGACTCGCTGATGATTGATTTAAAGCAACATCCAAAACGCTATGTTCACTTCTCAGTTTTTGGCAAGAAGGATAGGTAATATAGATTTTGTCTAAATAACACCTAGCAGTTGCGCTCACGTTTTTTGTAGCACAACTGCTATTTTTTGTGTGTTCGCACACGTGTAAGTGCTTGATTTTCAGGTGCTGTGGTGTTTGCAAATGCTTGAAAGTAGTGCTACTTCTGTGAAACACCGTAACTATCATGTTTTTAGGTGGTTATGAAAATCTGTACACACGTTTGGTTATTTGGCCGATTTGGAAGTTTTAAAAAAATGTCTTACCTTTGCAGTCGCAATAGGAAATAGCAATTATAAACTCTACAAGCCAAAGTCTTGTAATCAGTTTGTTTTAAAATAGAAATAAGTAACATTCGCCAATGAATAATAATCATCAGGCGCTCTGGGCTGACTGCCTTCGTCTTATCAAAGCTAACGTCACAGAGCAGCAGTATAAAACGTGGTTTGCACCAATCGTGTTCGAGTCGTTCAACGAAGCGAACCGTTCTGTTCTGGTGCAGGTTCCAAGCCGATATGTATTCGAGTTCTTGGAACAGTACTACGTTGGATTATTAAGTAAGGTGTTAGAGCGAGTGTTTGGTACCAATGTAAAACTCAATTACAGAATAGTAGAGGTAAAGGCTACTGGCGGTCAGGGTCGCGATGTAACAACCGATGTCGAGAGCGAAGGTCCCAGCTTGGAGACTGTTCCTGCTCGCCAGCATCTTAACAAGTCGCCCAATGTGCTTGATGCCCCCCGCCATCAGCAGCTCAACCCTCAGCTCGACACCAAGAAGGGTTTTCACAACTATATCGAGGGTAACTCTAACAAGCTGCCTCGCACCGTTGGCCTCTCTATCGCCGAGCATCCAGGTAAAACCACCTTCAATCCCTTCTTTATCTATGGTCCATCGGGTTGTGGTAAAACCCACCTGATCAATGCCATCGGATTGAAGTGCTGCGAGCTTTATCCTAACAAGCGCGTGCTGTATGTCAGTGCCCGTCTGTTCCAGGTACAGTTCACCGATTCTGTACGTCAGAATACCACGAACGATTTTATCAACTTCTATCAGAGTATCGACGTGCTCATTGTCGATGATATTCAGGAGTGGGTGAATTCGCCAAAAACACTCGATACTTTCTTCCATATCTTCGATCACCTGTTCCGTATCGGCAAGCAGATTATTCTGGCCAGCGACCGTCCTCCAGTGGATCTGACTGGTGTGAAGGACCGCCTGCTCACCCGTTTTGCCTGCGGACTGATAGCCGAGCTCGAGAAGCCAAACGTGCAGTTGTGCGTGGATATCCTGAACGCCAAGTGCAAGCGCGATGGTTTGAAGATACCTGTAGATGTGATCGAGTATATCGCTCAGACTGCTAATGGTAGCGTGCGCGATTTGGAGGGTGTGGTCAACTCGCTGATGGCTTATTCGATCGTGTATAACTCTAACATTGATATGAAGCTGGCCGAGCGCGTCATCAAGCGTGCCGTTAAGGTTGATAACCATCCGCTCACCATCGATGATATCCTTGATAAGGTTTGCAGTCATTATGGTGTCAGTCAGCAGAATGTGTTTAGCAAGAGTCGCAAGCGCGATTATGTGCAGGCGCGCCAGATTTCGATGTACCTGGCACAGAAACACACCAAGATGCCATCGTCGCGCATTGGTCAGCTCATCGGTGGTCGCGATCACTCTACCGTTATTCACAGTTGCAATGCTGTCGAGCAGCGACTCAAGATAGACAAGGCTTTCGTGGCCGAGTTGAGTTCTATCGAGAATTCATTTAAACTCAAGAAATAATATAACAAAGGCTCGCTGATTGGCGAGCCTCGTTTTTTTAGGTATGTTTGTTTTAAAATGTGATTATAATTTGATGTTGATACCTGCTATCAGCCAGTGACCAGGCTGTTCTACATTTCCGTAGTCCACATATTTTTTGTCTAACAGATTGTTAGCCTCTACATAGAGTTTGTAGGTGGGAGCATTCCAGCTCAGTCGGGCGTCAACCACGCCATAAGGCTCGTAGTCTTTTATCTGCCCGTCGGCATTGGTATAGGTGCCCGTGCGGTCCTGCAGTCGGTAGTAGAGGTCCATATCCAAGTGCTGCCACAGATGCGTCTGCAAGCTGGCCACCAGTTTGTGACGCAGGTATTCCAGCGTATATTGACTCTGTATGCCGTCCGTCTCCACCTTGTCCTGGTCGATATAGCTGTAGGCCACGTTCAGTTTCTTCAGCACGCTCTGTGCAGGCATCAGTTCCTGCAGGTTGAGCGCCATACTGGCCTCTATGCCCGTGGCATTCACCTCCGTGAAGTTGACCGACTCCCAAGGTGCGTCGGGGGCATCGCTGCGCCTGATCCAGTCTATCAGGTTCTTGCAGTGGTTGCGATACACGCTCACCGATCCCTCCAGGGCATACGTGCTGTATTTCACGCCCCCTTCCCATGCAGCCAGTTCCTCAGGTTTCAGGTGCTTGTCGGCCTTGTGTCCACCCACCGAGTAGTAGAGTTCCGTGACCGAGGGCATGCGCAGCGAGGTGTTGTATGAGGCATATACTTTCCAGTTGTTGCCGATGCGGTAGCTGGCGTCGATGCCCGGATAGAGACGCATGTTCATCTCGTTCCATGAGTTCTTGACCGCCACCAGTCCTGCCGACAGGGTGAATCGCTCCAGCAGAATGTTGTGCTCCAGCACGAAACTGATGTTGGTGCGGTTCAGTCCGTACTCATAGTCGCGGTCGGTGCCGTGGATATGATGCGTGCGCGACAGCGGTTCACCCAGATTGCCGCTCACCAGGTCTTCGTTTCTCAGTTCGGCACCGATGGCTGTGCGTCCCAGCAGCCAGTCGAAGTGGCCGTTCAGGTTCACGCCATACACATCTGTACGGTGGTAGTTGAAGGGGTAGATGTCGGGTGCGTCGCGAAAGAGTTCGAAGCGGTCCATCGATCTGTTCCAGTAGATGGTGGGCTTCAGGTGCAGGAATCCCTGTTTGTTCTCCGCCGATACCGCCGTATAGGTCTTCAGCGTGTGCTCAAACTGGTCGTCCCATTTCACACCGTAGAAGGTGTTGGAGCCAAAGTCCTTCACGCTCAGGCCCGCATGCCAGTCCACGTTCACCTGTTCATCGCTGTAGTTTCCCTGATAAAACGCCTTGCCGCTTTTGTAGTCGGCATTCAGCGATCCAGCCTTGTTGCGGCTGTAGCCATCGCTGCGTGTGTAGTTGGCCGATAGGCTGTGGCTGGTTTTACCATCCAAAGCCACACGTCCGCCCACATTGGCATAGCCGTACGATCCGCCTTCCGCATGCAGGGCAATCTCCTTCCTCCTTTCTCCTTCGTCCTTCCTCGCAGAAGGAGTCGTCACGATGTTGATTGCACCTACCAGACTCGATGTGCCATACACACGCCCGGCAGGCCCCTCAAGCACCTCGATGCGCACGATATCGCTGATATCCACAGGGAAGTCGAAGGCATTATGTCCCGTCTGCGGGTCGCAGATATTAATGCCGTTCAGCAGGATGGTGATCTGCTCATTGTTTCCGCCGCGTATGGAGATGTCCGTTTGGGCACCGATAGGTCCTCGTTGCCTTACATCCACGCCCACGGCGTACTTCAAAAGATCGTTAATACTTTGTACCGGCGCCTGCGCAATCTGCTGGCGATCCAGTACAGTTACCATTCTCGCAGCCTGACTCTTGGTCAGTGGCGCCCTCGAACCGGTCACGCTGACCTCGTCGAGCATCATCTCGCGTGCAGTTGTGGTGGCAGTCGAGTCGGTTACCACGGGGTTCGTGCTAACGCTCTCGGCCGATGCGTAGGTGAGTGTGCTCACAGAGAGCACGCTGCAAACCACCTCGCGGCCCAGACAACTGAAGAGTGAGTAGCCCTTGTTTCCGAAATGACGGAAAACCAGGCGCTGGCGCTTCATGTTGAATGTTTGTTTGTACATAATTAGTATTGTTACCTAAAAAAAATCGGGTGCAAAATTAATGTATTTTTCTGTAACAAAACACTTAAAAGCTGTAAAACTTTGCAAAAATTTGAAGTTTTCTTTGCTCATCTCAATTTATTTGTGCACCTTTGCAGGCACTAAACATGAATATGTTTATCAACCAAATAAAGTTATATAATGACACAAACTAAAGTATCACCCGCCCAAGGTAAGTTGGGCATTCTGGTAGTGGGCTGTGGTGCCGTATCTACCACTTTCATGACAGGTGTGTTGATGGCTCGTAAAGGATTAGCCAAGCCTGTAGGTTCAATGACTCAGTATGATAAGATGCGCGTGGGGCGTGGTGCCGATGCCAAGTATCTGCACTATGCCGATATAGTGCCCCTGGCCAAGCTCGATGATATCGTGTTCGGCTGTTGGGATGTGTATCCCCAGAACGCCTATCAGGCAGCCGTGTATGCCGAGGTGCTCAAGGAGAAGGATATCGAGCCCGTGCGTGACGAACTCGAGAAGATAGTGCCCATGAAGGCCGCCTTCGACAAGAACTATGCCAAGCGCCTGGATGGCGACAATGTGAAAGCTGAGCTCACCCGTTGGCAGATGGTAGAGGCCCTGCGCGAGGATATCCGCCAGTTCAAGGCCGCTAACGATTGCGCCCGCGTGGTAGTGCTCTGGGCAGCCTCTACCGAAATCTACGTGCCCGTGTGCGAGTCGGTTCACTATCAGCTCTCCGACCTCGAGGCAGCTATGAAGGCCGACGATCGCGAGCATGTCGCTCCCTCTATGTGCTATGCCTATGCTGCTCTGAGCGAAGGAGCCCCATTCATTATGGGCGCGCCAAACACCACGGTGGATATCCCTGCCATGTGGCAGTTGGCCGAGCAAACCAAGATGCCTATCGCCGGCAAGGACTTCAAGACCGGTCAAACCCTTGTGAAGTCAGGTTTCGCCCCCATCATCGGCACCCGCTGTCTGGGACTGAATGGCTGGTTCTCAACCAATATCCTGGGCAATCGCGACGGACTGGTGCTCGACGAGCCTGCCAACTTCCGCACCAAGGAGGTGTCGAAACTCTCAACCCTCGAGACCATCCTGAAGCCCGACGTGCAGCCCGACCTCTACGGTCATGGCAACGACGAGGACACCCAGTATTATCATAAGGTGCGCATCAACTACTACCCCCCACGCAATGATAATAAGGAGGGCTGGGACAATATCGACATCTTCGGATGGATGGGTTATCCCATGCAGATTAAGATCAACTTCCTGTGCCGTGATAGTATTCTGGCTGCCCCGCTGTGCCTCGACCTCTGTCTGCTCAGCGACCTGGCCGCCCGTGCTGGTCGTTACGGCATCCAGCGCTTCCTCTCGTTCTTCCTCAAGTCGCCTATGCACGACTACACCCAAGGCGAGGAGGCCGTCAACCATCTCTATCAGCAATACACCATGCTGAAGAATGCCATCCGCGAGATGGGAGGTTACGAGCCCGACGAAGAAATCGACTAAGAAAAAACAGTTCATCCCTGCCAATTCTGGTGGGGATGATTTTTGTTCTAAAACGTAGGGTTTTCCCTATCCACAAAGGATTTTCACTATTTTTTTTAATAGGCCGTTTTTTGTGATTCTGGTCAACAATATAGGCTAAAATCGCTATTTCCCGCAAAAACTTAGCGCTATTCACAAGTTTTCGCCTTACCTTTGCAGTGCATTTAGAATCAAAACAAGCGGTCCTTTAAGCGACCAAATGTAGAAGTTTATTTTTTAAAAAAGAAGAGATTATGAAAAAGATTTTTATGACACTCGCAGCAGTATGTGTAGCTGCAACAATGAATGCACAGGTTTACGTAGGTGGCGGTCTTGGTCTGTCTTCTACATCTCAGGATGGTGACACCAACACCAAGCTCAAGCTCATGCCCGAGATTGGTTACAACATCAACGACAGCTGGGCTGTAGGTGTAGCTTTCGGATATGCCGAGAACGAGCAGAAGGTAAAAACTGGCAATATCACAGTATCAGCTAAGGACAAGGCTTTCCAGATTAGTCCTTACGCACGTTACACCTTTGCTAAGTTCGATAAGGTAAACCTCTTCCTCGATGGTGGTTTCGATTATATCCACGAGGATCCCGCAGTTGGTAACAAGGTAAACACCTTTGGTCTGGGCATCAAGCCTGGTGTTGCTGTCAACCTCAACGACAAGCTCAGCTTCGTAGCTCACGCTGGTTTCCTGGGCTGGCAGAACGAGAAGGAGGATTACGATGGCGCCAAGGCTGCTAATACCTTTGGTTTCGACCTCGATGGTTCTAACCTCAGCTTCGGTGTTTACTACAACTTCTAATAGTAAAAACAATGATGGCTGCATCCTTACCGGTGCAGCCATCTTTTTTTTTGTTACCTAACTCACGAGCCCACGCAGCTCGTCGCTCCCAGTGCCGTCACAATTGCCGTCGCAATCGATGCAATCATCTGCACAATAAATTTAATAG
>OCTX014530119.1_pt1 | contig 18571 bp, 22 predicted proteins | sample 1539691 | NCBI WGS metagenome assembly OCTX01 (sample SAMN02144231, study PRJEB22623) | gut metagenome | biome: sheep rumen | host: Ovis aries | place: New Zealand | reverse complement strand
TATATTCACATCACCAAGGCTTATAAGATTGAGAATGGAGTAAGCACACCAAAAACAGAGCACTCTATCCGGGATATATACATCCAGCCGGAGCTTAAGGCTTTCCTGAGTGAATACTATACATGGCGTAAGATCAGAATGATGGAGATAGGTGTCAGAACAGATCTGCTCTTTTTTGGATCTACAGGCAGCTATCTGACCTGCCAAAGTTTAGAATACAAGCTCCAGCGCTGTGAAAGTTCCAAGCATCTCCATCCTCATATCTTCAGACATACACATGTGGCACTGCTTGCAGAGCAGGGAGTATCCTTGGAAGCTATAGCCCGGAGGCTAGGACATAGTGACAGTGCTATCACTCGCCAGGTGTATTTCCACGTCACCCGGAAGCTTAAGGATATGGATGAGCAAGTCCTGAACAGAGTGTCGATTTTATAAATTCTGCCTTCAATTTGCCCCCAACAGCTCCCAAACGCCCTGTTTTAGGGCATTGTTCATTAAACAGAGATTAAGTGGTACATTTTTTTCAAATATAGTAAAATCTCGCAAAATCCACTAAAATAGAGGCTTTGCGGGATTTTCTTTTGTTTGGAAATTATCAGGCATCAGGTATTTTTTGCCCCTTTTTGCCTTCATTTTGCCTTCTCAGGCATCAAAAAAAGGACGCCCACTCCGAAGAGTGAACGCCCTTGCATAGAGGTAAGAAATGTGAAATTGAAACTCAACTTACGTATATATTACCATCCATTCGGGCACATATCCATCCCGAAGGAATGCGCATCCAAATGAAATGATTATCAGAGATTACTTCGAGGCATGTCACGCGTGTTCCGGGGAGCAGAGCGCCCTTGCTGTTAGCATGTCTCTTGGCATCGGGTGTCAGGTGATCATGACCAACATAGGGATAGTTGAGACCAGCGCCGGTTCTGACATTGAGGCTAGTCCTTACTCTGACAGTATAAACCTTGTTGACTGTATAGGCTGATGTATCGAATGCCACCACTGTATGCCCCTCAGACGCACTCTGAGGCTTTTCTAGGGGTTTTACTTCAGAGGTGGGCTGTTTATGCTCTGGTACCTGCACAAGCTCGCCATCGAGCCCATACGGAGGACAGATGTAGCCTCTGATGTACTTGCCATCGACTTTGATGGAGCGGTCTCTGACGGAATGATTATAGTTGCCTTCGCGCACGAGGATATTATTGTCAGAAACGCCTATGACGATACCAACGTGATCAGCAACTCCGACATTGTCTCCCCAACCCTGATCTTGCCAGTCATAGAAGATAACGTCTCCCACATCCGGAACATAATCATCAGCCTCCTGCCATAATCCGAGCGCCTTCGCCTTCTCGATCATCTTCGGGCATGAGCACTCTGCGAAGCCATTATAACCATTTAGCAGGAATACTGCGGTGACCGTAGCAGCACACCACGCATCCGACTTCTGCATCCGATAGCCACGTGGGAGCGGTTCCTGAGCATTATACACACTCAGAACACGCAGATGTCCAGCCTCGCCCTTGAGTTCAGAAATAGTCTTACAGATTGCTTCCCTTGTCATCCTTTATCCTCCTTGTTCCCAGCATCTGCCAGCCCCTCACCGATAATGTACCCTATCACAGTAGCCCCTGCCATTATCAGAGAGGCTACCTGTGTTCCAAGCTGTTCATCCTTCCAAATAAACACAATCAGCATTGTCACGAATGAGGCTACTGCCATCCAAAACTTTCTACTTGTTAGCTTTCTTTTCCAATCCATTATTACACCTCCTTGCTAAAATATTCTAATTCTATAATATCACCACAATCCGCGAATATATTATTCGTCCCCACGAGCGACTTAACAGGAGTAGGAGCAAGCTGGACTGTGATGGGGGTTGCCCTTGTATATACGACTTCAGCGCCGATGGTGGGCGTTGTGCCCTCTGCATACACGTCACGGTCGCTAATCCATGTTGAAGGAAGAGCCTCGCCATTGTAGCTTGCTATGTGGTCAAGCGTGTCATCCATCACCCCATTAGTCGCATCCAGCACACCGCCGTATCGTGTACCGTCTAGGTCGATGGTGTACTCGTGTGACGTAGTAGGATTTTCCACATCATCTGCTACTGTCACCACAGCCTCATCCCAACCGCTGATTAGGCAGATGTTGGCATAAGGTGCGTATGAAGTGGCTTGATTATTTTCTTCTAACTGAAAATCCTTAAACTGGATTATTCCGGTTGTACCATAAGTTATTATTATATAATCATCAGTTGAGATAGGTGTTACTGTTAAGGTTGACCGTTCATAAGAAGATGAATTTACGATTGTTCCGTCAGGATTACGTTCACCGATATGTCCTTGTATTCTAACATTTGAAGCGTTTTCGTTTATCTTTACATAAACACTAGCGGTATAAGTTTTCCCTACTTCTTCAGCGGTAAAATATCTCTTAATAGCAGTGATTGAAGAAACCCACCCTATAAAACTACCATCACTCTGTTTATAACTTGCATAAACTGTATCTTGGTCAAACTTATTCTTCCCAGCGCCCCCAGCCCACGGCGCATCGTAGCCGTGAAGGTCTTGATAGGGCGTGACGGCGACTTTGAGGGATGCCATCGGCAGGTCTGTTCCGTCATTAAACGATGCAATATCGGCAGGCAAACCACTTAAATTATTCAGCAAGTAGGCATTCTCTGGAATAGGCGGAGTTGGAACATTCACGACTACTGGACTATAAGCCTTGCCACTCTCGGAATAAGTTCCGTTCTCTGTGACATTAAGCTGTTCAATCGTCACATCACCACCGCTTCCTTCTCCTGCTTTCGCTAGGAAATACTCTTCCCTTGTGATTGGCTCGGGAACGCTCTGAGTTTTGTCATATATCCTCTTAATAAACATTTCCTTGCGTGTTATCGGAGTAAGGTCACCTCCGTCAAGCAAAGTTTCTTTTCTTGTGATTGGTTCTAAATCTGGCATGCTTTTACCTCCTTAATAAATATTCTTGCATATCGTCTCTTGCCATCTTCAGGTCCTCAGTATGATTACCGTCAATAGCATGGCTCATAAGTGCCAACATAGATTTCATCAGCACTTGTTGAGCCTCCTTCATTTCCTTCTGTTCACGTTCTAACTCTTTAATTCGCTTGTTATCATTATCTAGCATTTCTTCGTGTCCTTTTAGTTTCTCGTCTCTGTCGCTGTCTGGCTTCCGCATCCACCTAATTATTGAGGCTATGATAGCCCCTGCTCCGCCTAATGTGATTATTGCGGTACAGAGCAACTGTGTGAACGTCCATAGTGTGTTTATCATGATTGCCTCCTATGCCTTGGTGTATTTGATGGTGTCGTAGCTTTCCATTACTTCTCTTTCAATCAGAGTAGCCCCTGTCGGCACTCCACCGCCTGTTGTGACCGTCTTCTGATACAGCGTCTTCCCATCAATCCACGTGCCAATCACTTGCTCATCTGTGCTATAATGCACGTTCGGGATTGCGAGGGTGTTGTATTCGCCACTTCCTGCGACATCAGTGGTTTTGGTGTACCATATTGTAAAATCACCATTTAGCGCACTTCTATCTGCACCAACCCATACTCTAATCTCTGTTTTTGAAATTTCAACGTCAAAACTACCCCTTGTGTTCAGTGAACTATCTGTAAATTGTGCGTTCGGCATAAATCTAACTGTTCCCGAACTCCACCTTACCAATCCGTCCCAACTACATATAGTGTCTATATCTGAAATATTATGTTGATAATTTACAGTAGTGTTAGCTGTACTTGGGAGAGCAGATAAATGAATAGTCTTTTGATACAGTGGCTTGTTATCCCTCCACACGCCGACTTCTCTCTCTGTATCAGAGTAGATTATCGGGCTAAACCCATACGCTTGATAGCCTCCCGAGCCTGCGGTGTCTGTGGTTTTGGTGTAATGTAGTGTTATATAAATGTCATGCAGTGTCATTTGCCCAGAGCCAAGCCTCAATTCAAGCCTTGTCTTAAGGTCATTTACTAACCATGTGACATCATAACTACTGTTTTGATGTGCATAATTTACTGGAATGACATAGTTTGACGCATTCAAACACATACCACTTCCACCAATAATGGTATCAATACTCAAACTTGATAAATCCGCCACAAGTGGATCTTCTACTCCCGAACAACTTGCAAGATAAAATGTTTTCTGATACAGCGGTTTTCCGTCCGTCCATATTCCCACAACTTGCTCGTCAAGTGAATACCTTTGAGCATCTAGTATCAGATTACTTCCGCCTCCGCCCTCGATGTCATAAACCGTTCCATCTATCTCAACGGTATTGAGCGTGTCGGTTGCTTCGCCTTGTGGGTTTGGTATGACTTCCGAGCCACCGCTTTCATCACCTACATATTTACTCCAGTTGTTCTCTATCTTGCCATAAATTTCATACCATCCGCTGTTGAATATTCCCTCTATGTTGAAATTGGTAACTGTAAATGTGTACGTTCTTTCGGGATGCAGGTTATAAAATCCAAATCTAAAGATATTTACTTCGCCTGCTGTGAAAGTAACCGTATAATCATGTAAATTATTATCATCTGCAAGCTGTGTACGTACCGAATAATTTCCATCAACCCCCACATAGAAATATGAAGCCCATCCTTCATCATGAATATTTCCAGAAGCAAATTTTCCTGTAAAGGTTATTGTGTACTGTTTTCCCTCTGCAAGTCCGTATGTACTAAACATTACTTCCTCGCCTGCCGCTGTGCTACTCGCTTTTCCTTGTATTTCAAAATCAAAGCTGTTATGGCTGTTTGCTAGGAATGAAGTCAAGTCAAGTGGGTGGCTTGCATCTTTTGTATATGTGACATCTGTGTCATTAATAACATCCACATTCAGCGCACCATATCTCAAATACAAGTCATTTTCTTCGCCTAAACTATTAGTCGGGACATTAACGCCTGCATAGATGTTATTTCCGCCTGTCATGCCACTCCACGCTCCGCTGTGGTTCTGCCAAATCTTGACTATATTGCCATTCACATCTGTCTGAAAATACACATCCCCATCACTACCGCCTGTGGGGGTGGATGTGCCATAATCGATAGATGTGCCTCCGATGCTGTCAAGTATCGCTATCGTGCCCTGAAGCAAGCTGCGCCCATTGTATCTGACATCACTCACTCTGTCCTGTAAGGCATCTATCTGCGCCTCAATCGCGCTCGTGTCAAATCCGCCAGCAACCGCCTGTCCGTTTGCCTGCGAGAGCATACTCGATACAGTCGCCTGAGGCTTGCCTATTACGACATTCGAGTTATACCCTCTGATAACATCATACGTCAGCCCTATTACTCGGCTTCCTGTCGTATGGATGCCATGCTCTGTGTCATCTATCTCCACGCTGTCTCCGAGCTTAATGGTCTCAAGTGCCACGAAGTTAGCATACTCTGTCGTTCTGGATAAGTCCGCCATACTGACCGTTACTGTCAGAGCAGGCTTATCAATGCCCTCCAAATACTTCTTGTTAACCCACTCTGTCATCAGCGCATACAGGAGCGTATAGAGCGCATCCTTGCGAGTGTTGACTGTTGTCAGAAGGGATGTCATTCCAGTCGTGAATACAGCTATCGCATCACTCTTCGAGCTGTCCTGATCTACGACATAGCCATCCTCGTCAAAGTAGTACCATGTGCCATTAATCTTGAGCCACTGGCTTTCGACATACACAGCAGCAAACTCACGGTTTTCAGCATTGCCAAACCACCAGCGCTCATCATCCTGCACCCAGTCCCACTGATAATCAAGGATTGCTGTGTTAGGCGCATAATAGCCATAACGGTCAAAGAAATAATATGCTCCATCAATAAAGAGCCATGTATCATGAGCGTACTTCTTTGGATCTTCTGAAGTCGCGCCTTCCTCTCCGAACCAGTATGGATCTTCAGAGGTTCCGCTTCCATGCCAGCTCCATTCACTCTCGCCACTCTCGTCCGCTTCGTACCAGCCCTCTTCGTTGAACCAGTATTCCTGAAGAGTGCCCTCCATCGTTATATAAACAAAAGTATTATGCGCGAAGTATTTATTGAAATTTCCGTACCTGCGTCCTTCGCCTTCCTTCTGATGCCAGTCCCACTCTTCCTTGTCATCCTTCGGCTCTTCCCAGTAGCCCTGTGAGCCAAAATATGACCATGTCTTGCCTATTCTGACATACATATCCTTCGCGTAGCCATTTGCATCGCCATAGCGCCAGCCGGTCTCATCTGAGCCCATCCAGCCCCATTCAGGTTGTGTCAGATCTGCAAGCCATGCCATAGCGTTCTTGATGGTATCAGAGAGCAGCTTATACAGATCTGCGCTGATAACATTCACGAGTGCCATGTTCTGCACTGCTGTAATGATGTCCGCATTTATGGTCTTGATATAGTCTGGCTGATACCCTGCTCCGAGAGCTGTCGCATAGGACGACTGTGACAGAGTAGTCGTTGCACTCGTAACCGCTGATACGCAAGCCCTGGTCTCCTGAGCTGTCCTTGATGGACTAGCCTCTTCTGTATCAACGAGCCTATATGGAGTGATCATGTATCTGTCATGGTGTATCGGATAGTTGTCTATCAGAGGGCTGTCAACGTAGCCAGTGCCATTCAGACGTATGCCATCCTCGCTGATCGGATGTACTCGTGTCGAAAGTCCTGAATCGTCCTTGCTGTAATCAATGCCGGTCATATTATGACCGTACTGGATTTTATATCCTGTGTCTGATCCTATTCGGGAGCGGATGTTGAATTTGAGGTTATCATAGACGACTTCTCCGCCCCATACCTGGATAAAGCAGCCATCGTCACCACTTGCGAGTGCGCTGTTGATGTTCGTATTCGAAAAACTGGTGCTCTTTGTACCGGTCACATTTGTCTCAATGGAATATTTCTGCGTGAGTGCCTGGAGCTGCGCCGCTGCTTCTGAGGCAGTTTTATTATCCAGTACGAGATTGTCGATAGGCGCGTCAAATGTAGCCTCCATCGCGATAGGGAAGGCAATACAGGTCACGGAGTTGACGCCCCTGTTGTATGTATAGATACGGAACCTCTGGCGGATGGTACTCTGCTCGCCAACACATTTGATGTCAGCTCTGATCACAGCGCCTTCCTGAATCAGCTTATACCTTTCCTCTGCATCATACGGATGTTCAAGGTCAAGCTGCCATGCTCCGTTTATAGTCAAATTTAGAAAACAGGAGATGGGTATAAGAACCGCATCTCCGTTATTTGAATAATTCGTGTTTCCAGGTGAATATATGCAAATCATAGATTATACCCCCACTTAGGATATACTTCCAAGGTAGCTCCGGACACCGCGACTGTGTTAGTGCCATGTTTCAGCCTTAACCTCGCATAGTCTCCGGATATGTTAGCATTACAGTTATTATTCGAGCCATCGTAGGCTATGAACCTTCTTGTATCAATGTAGAGCGTACCAGTCGAAGTGAACGTCATAGCATTTCCATTAACCGTCAACGTTCCAGATCCGCTCCCAGTCAGCTTATACAGAGGATAGGCTTCATCTCCGCTGTTCGTAATAGTGCCTGCACTGGACGCTGCATCTCCGCTGGTTAAGAACTCATAAGGGTACACTGTGAATGTCGCCTGAAGCGTTCCATATCTGAGGATCACCCTGCTGTCTGTCGTAATGGACACCTTCTGCACCTCGTAATACGAGTCTGCAGCATCTCCAATGATCAGCTTTCCGATGCCCTGCAGCCACTGCTTGACCTGTCTATATGCTGTCTGATACTTTGATACACCGCCGGTCAGCCCCTCGTCAGCAACAAGTGCGAATTCAACCGTGATCTGAGCGCTAGATCTGTAAGGATTAGCGCCATACAGCGTCCCATTCCTTCCAGGGATCTGATACTCCTCCGTCAGAATGTCCGGGTGGATAATCTGCGGCGGCGTAGTAATAATTAAAGGGTACGCCTTTGATGACGTACCCCTGAACTTAATATCTCCGTTATATACCATAGTAACCTCCCTGGGCTACCTTTACAGCCCTTGTCTCGTTACCGATCTTCTGTATCGTATATTCTGAAATAATATCCTTGAGCTTGGTGTCTCCGAGGTTGATGGTCTCATAGACCGTGAACCTTGCACCATTCAGATCTGCATTATCATTTGTTGTTGGAATATTGCTCGCAGCTTCGTTGTTCACAGAAGCGCTGAACACAAGCCCTTCGTTGATATCCTTGGTTACGTCCTTCATGCCATTGTCCCAGCCTTCTCCGAGACCTTCAGCCAGGTATCCACCAATTTCCATGAACACCTTTGACGGAGACGCAACTCCGAATAATGACTTGACCTTGTTGACGATGGTCGAACCCATGCCAGTGATCTGATCATATAACCATGATGCCTTATCAGAGATACCATTCCAAAGTCCTGTGATCAAATTCTTTCCGACTTCTTTCCAGCTATCAATCGTGTCTTTGATGCCGTCAATCCAGCCTGTAACAGTCTCCACGATCTTCGATTTAATAGTATCTCCAACCGTGTCGAGATCATCACCAAGTGCTGTGAAGAGTTCCTCTCCGGCTGATGCCATGTTTGAAACTCCATCAACAATCGAGCTTATTATTGAACTTAGTAATCCAGGAATAGCAGAAACAATCTGAGTGATTATAGTTCCCATGCTTCCAACTAGTGCCACGAACAGAGTGATACCTGCATCCAGCATCTGTGTAACTCCGTCACCAGTCCAGAATGAAATAATGCTGTCAAGTATCTCCGGAATTGCTGTTGTAATTGCATCAATGATTGCCGGCATATTATCCACAAGTGCACTGAACAGTTCGAGACCGGCATCGACAATCAGATCAAGAGATCCTGTCAAGGTCGTTATGATTGAATCTAACAACGTGGGTATCTGTTCAACAATTATCGGAATTGCCTCAATAAGTCCTTCCACTATTCCGAGGAATATGGTCAGACCTGCCGAGATTAGATCATCAAGGTGGTCTATCAGTGTGCTTGTGATCTCCAGTATCACGCTTGTAACTGTCGGTATAATGGTATCAAGATTCTCTCCAATTCCGTTCAGCAGATTTTCAAGGATAGTCAGGCCAGTATCAACTAGATCCGGAGCGAGATCAAGAAACGCATCTCCCAGTTTCATAATGACATCACCTGCCGATGCTGTCAGTGCTGGAAGATTACTGATCAGTCCGTTAGCTAGATCTATAATAGCATTCGCACCAGCTTCCAGGAGGGCTCCACTATTCTCGGTAATAGCAGAAATAAGTGCGGTGATGATCTCGCTACCAGTTGATATCACGTCCGGAATAACATCTGCGAGACTATCAACAAAAGAATTAACACCTTCCGAGACCATTCCCAGACCGCTGTCGCTATTACCGGCAAATATCTCTGTCAGTCCGTCCATGACAGTCGTTACTGACGGAAGAAACTCTGACAGCATATTATTCTTCAGTCCGGAGAACGCTGTTGACATATCCTGCAAGCTATCTTTATATGCAGCGCCTGCCTTGATGGCATCATCTGACATTACTCCGCCGAGTTCCTGCACACGGTCTTTCATAGCCTGAGTGTCTTCCGCAGATGTGTTCAGAAGTGCTCCCAGCTCTGTCGCTCCACGTCCTAAAAGCTGTGAAGCTGCATAGGTACGCTCTGTCTCATCATCCATGTTTTGTAGTGCTGTAATGGTCGCTGAGAACAGTTCTTCTGAATCCATACTCTCAATATCTTCCATCGAGATACCAAGCGTTTCAAAAGCTGCATTCCCTGTCTCGGCAGCGCTGGACAGCGTCTTCATGCTTGACTGCAGACTATCCATATTTGTTCCGCAGTGCTCCATGACCGCAGCCCATTCCTGGTATTCAGTAGCACTCATATTCATCTTCTGGGACTGCTTATCAATATGGTCTGTGTAATCTGCAAGGCTTGATATCCCACCGGCGAGAGCTGCAGTTCCACCAGCCACTGCTGCAGTGAATACACCGAAACTTGCTGCGCCTATCGTAGCAACCGTGCTCAGACCAGAACCAAAAGCAGAGCCAAATGAGCTTGTTGCAGACGAACCAGCCTTCGATGCCTCTCCATCCATGATGCTCGAGAGCTGACCGCTGATACCTTCTGCGGATGGTACTATTTGAATGTAATAATCAGCTAATGTCGGCATTTTTATTCCTTAACCTTTCCAGTCTTTGGGCTTTTTCTGCCTCAAATTCTTCAATCGAGTTGAACCCTTGGACCTCTTCTTCCTTGTCTTGGCTTTCTTCACAAAGCATTTTATAGATGCTCTGCGGAGGCTTTGCGTTCGGAACTTCGGCTGCGGTTGATCTGCTCCACTTGAGCCAGTTGACCGCATCGTAAATTAAAAACAACACCCTCTCGGATGTCGTGTACTTACTATCTGTGAGCTTTAATATCACTCGTGATTCTCGCCTAAGTCCTAACGCTAATGTGGCGATGTATAACGCGTCAAATCTTCTGTAATCATATATGCGATAATACTCCGCCAGATCGCAGATCAGTTCATCCTCACATAGCGCGATCACTCCTGCGAGGAATCTGATTTTTTTTCGGCGGTTTCTCCCTTCATAGCTGTCATGATCTCCTTGGCAGCCGAATAGACCTCGTCCTGAGGTACGAACCCACCGTTTTCCTTTTTGAGCTTCCTAAACAACTTCTTCTGATTGTTCTCGCCGAGAATAAGCTTACAGAAGTCTGTCATTCCCTTGAGCTTCTCTGCATTATCCTCGCTCTCTATCATGGCGATTGCATCAACGAGGCGGAAGTCGCTCAATATCCTCTCATCTGCCTCGTACTTAAATCCGTTTGATAATATGCCAGTAATCATTCTCTAACCTCCTTAGTCTTCGCTCTATTAAACCTCAACCATATACTCATAGTGAGTGTTACCACTGCCATCAGGGTAACAGCTCAGTGTTACGCCATAGCCAACTACCGCTCCATCTGTGTATGAAATATCTGCAACAGCAGTAACCTTTGCGTTAGGAATTACCACCCTCTTGACGCCTGTTCTTGTAACCATCTCAATAACATAGGCGTGACCTGCCAGCTCCTTGCTGTTTGCGATCACAGTAATACCTGAATCGTATGTTCCTGATACGTTGTCATCTCCATAGACAGTCTTAAGAACCTCCTCACGAGTGGTCTCAATAAATGTCATCTGGAATGTATCAGGCTTCTCTGTCTGAACATCAAGCACTGTATCTCCGCCCCAAGCCTTAATAGCAGTATTTGAAGGTGAGTTGCTGTTAACGACACCCGCATCTGATATATACCCCAGCTCTGCAAAGCCAGCTGCAAGGGCTGTGGTCGCATCTGTGGGAAGTGTAGCAGTAAGCGCAGCTCTGAATACCGAGCCTGTAATCTTAGGCTTGCCGGCTGTTACGTTATTCGCGTTATTGCTCATTGTTTTATCCTCCTAATAATGTCTGATATCGAACACCGCCTGATAGCGGTATTCTTTAGTTGATGTGTCTGTATAGTTATAATTTGAATTCAGCTCCACGCTCAGCACGTCACGTTCTGACAGTAAGCCGGAGCCATCATCTTCCTTGAGGAGCAAAGAAATCACGGTCTGATTGAGCACAGAAGCCTCATAGAGTGTTCTTCCGTAACTCTGAATTGCTAAAGTTGACTCATACGTGAATTCTCCACGTCCGCTTGTCTTCTCGATCAGAACTCGCTTGATGGTTCTGCCCTCGGTATCTTCGAGAAGGACAGGACAGTCAACTTTCCCATCCAGGAAGTCCTTCACGACCTTTTCAATCAATATCATGATTAGCCTCCTCCCTTTAGTAGAGAGTTTGTTGAGAGATTATCCTGCTTTGCTTCGTCCGTTACAGCTCTGACAGAGGCATTCGCCCTGGTTTTTCCGACATAGACACTAACCTCGTTGCCATTTCCGCCGAAGGATTGAGCATAGGACGCTAAAACATCCTGTATCTCCTGCGACTTCAGCATCTCCTGAATGCCTGAGCTGTTTAATACGAGCTTACCCATATCTCTCCACCTTTACATTCTGCCCCCATCGGAGCGGTATATTCTCTTGAATTCCAGTCTCCGGGAATCCAATCGTTCTGAACTTTTCACCCCAAATAATGACTTCTACATCATTCCAGTTATGATCATCACCCTTTGGGATGCCAAGTGTATAAGCTATATGCTTGCCGGTAAGATTGAGCGTGGACAGCCTCTCATCTGCTGATGGTAAGCCAACAAGAACGCCAGGAACATCAATGAATGAATAGCTGTATGTCGGCACTCCAAAAGGATCTGAACCAGTCTGAGTTTTAACACCGAGCTGAACTGTTGTCGTCTTCATCAGCTATCCCCTCCTGTCAAGATGGCAAGCGGATTGCTTGCACCAATCTGATCACCAACACCGAGCATCTTCTTCTCAACTTTCTCGAGATAGAGCTGTCCGACAGATCCATTCGTGATTGTCCAGCTTTCTGAATAGCCCAATCCCGACTGTGAACCCTGTGTCGCTCCGACTGGAATACTCATCTCTCCATCACCGAGTGCTCTGACTACCATTCTGCAAGAAACAACCTTCTTGCTGTCCGTACTTGCGTCCTCGTTATACGCATCAATCAATATTCCTGCATCGTCAAGCAAGGAGGCGCATACACGTTCTTCGTCATCGGTCAGTGTTCTTGTCATCCTTGCCTGGACATCTTCGATAGTTGCATACGCCATTTTGTTTACCTCACTTCTTCTTTCTGCTTGTCTTCTTAGGCTCTGTGGCCTTCTCTGTCACATCCTCTTTTGCTTCCTTCTTCGGCTCGGCAGGCTTTTTTGCTTTAGGCTGAGACACAGGAGCCAGCTTGTGACCGGCTCCGAGATACTCATCCTTTCGCTCATCCGCTACCCACATGATTGAGCCTGTGGAAGCGTTGATCATCTTAACCATTGACTACTCTGCTGTATAAGTAAGAGCGTTAAATACGTTTGTGTCAGCGCGGAAGCCAACTTCGATTTCTGCTCTAACCGCGAACATGTTCTGCTGGAATAGATTGATTGTCTGACCACTGCCAAGATCGAGTGTTGCGTCACTTGAGAAGTCAATCTTAACTCCCTCAACTACTCCGTAAAGAGCCTGTGTCCAGTCACCTACGAAACCAACCTTTGCAGGTACAGCAGGTGTTGCAGAAGAGTTGCCAGGAATATAAGCAGCCTTTGCAAGCTCTGTTCTAGCACCGAGGATCATAGGGATAGCGCCCTCTGAAACATTGTTAATGAACAGAGGTCTGCCAGTCTCATCTCTTGAGCCGAGGAGAATACCTCTTGCCTGAGGTGAGATAACATATCCATTTACGATACCGCCATGAGTAGAGATATCTGTATCTGCTGCAACAAGTCCTGTATAAGCATCCTGTGCATTCTGAGGATCATAGTTGATACTCTGAGCTGTTATGTTTGCAAAAGTATCGAAGTCAGAACCAGGTGCCTGTGTTCCGCCAAATACTGTGTTATCGAACTTACTACCGAGAGCGCCGGGAAGCCTGTTGATGCAAGCATCATAGAGAGCTGCTACGTCACGTCTGAACTCGTTTGAGAAAGGAACGATAACTGCGAGCTTATATGCTCTCATTACCTTTGTCGCAAGTCCAGGATTACTAACAGGCTTAGCTGATGTCTCGCTAACCCATGCAGCCTCGGGGTCTGATGTGATTACATTGATTGCCACTCCTCTTCCGGGAAGGGAGATCTGTCTTGCGAGCTTCATTACTGCTGAAGCGTCCTGTGTCTTCTGGATGATCTCTGCTGATACGTCAACAGGGAGATCAATAGATGTTCTGTTAGTGGGTGTTCCTACTAATGCCATGTTTTTGTCCTCCTAAAATTAAAGATTTCCGTTTACCCAATCAGCAAACTGCTGTCGGGTTGTTGCTTTTGTTGTATTGGCGACTTCTCCAGCATCTCTGATTACTGGATAGCCACCATTGAACTGTGCGAATGCCAGTATCTTCTCGGCTTGCTCGAGACATGCCTCCTCTGTCTCTCCGGTTAAGAGGTCAACGGGGATACCTTTCTCTGTCGATATCTTCGACTTGATACGCCCGATCTCGGCATCCTTCTGAATTTTGTCTAGCTTCGCCTGCAGTTCTGCTACTTGCTCCTGAGATTTCTGAAGCTCGGTCTTGCCAGCCTCCTCAATCTCGTCAAATTTCTTCGCCTTTTCCTTCAGAGTTTCAAACCCCTCGTACTTGGCGCGTTCCCTTTTTACTCGTTCTGAAATCATTGCGTTGACTTCCTCCTGAGTAAAAGTCTTTGCCTCGACATTTTCGGGTGTCTCAGCTGCCTGCTGTGCAGTGTTTGTTTCTGACATAAGTCAATACCTCCTATGAGTGAATTCCTCGTTTTAATGGCACGAGTTGCCAAATTGTATTAAAAAAGCACCCTCACGGATGCTAATTTTCTTCGGCTTCGGAACTATTGAGCTCCTCAGTGCGCTTAGCGTATGCTATGCGCTTCTGTTCGTTTATCTCGTCTTTATTCTTCGCATAATTCTGTCTGCGAATAGAATTCGCCTTCTCTTCCATCGTTCGCCCTGGTGTTTCATCGTACAGCTTCGTGTTCGGCTTATATCCATCAATGCTAGTGTTGGAATTAAACCGAATGGCGAACTGACAATCACAATTTGCATGGATATGTTCGGCATGATTGCCTTTGATGGTGTCAGCGCTTGCATGCTGCCAGCCATTAGCCGAAAGAAGTTCGCAAAATGCACATGTATCTCCGACAGATATCCAGGCGAACTCAGCTCCATCCCTTCGAGCGTTCTGAAGAGTAGTATCTGCACCAGCCTGCTTGACCATTCTCCCGACTATTCCGGATATATAGTCATCATTCTGAGAGAATGTCGATGCTCCGTAGATTGCTTTTGCAACCTCTCCAGCAGTAGCTGTCTGAGCAACCTGAGCAGCCGGAACAACCGCTCCACTCAATTCCGCTATGCTGTCATACATCAGAGCCGACAGCGCTGCAGATGCCTCTCCGTACTTCGTAGCTATTCTGTAAGCCTCGGCTATGGCTGCCTCAAACTGTATTGCTTGATAACCGCCTTGAGACACGATCCAGGCGCTCATCTCTGCTGATGCCTTCTCACTTAATAGGCTCATGCGCTTCTGATAGCGCGTCCATGCCTTCTTAGATATTTTCATCAGCAAGCATGCCTTCCATCAGATCAAGCCCTCGTGTCTGAGCTTCCTGAGCCTTTATTCTCCTAATCTCTGCCTGATCAAAGCCGATCATCTCGAGGAAAGTGTCTGTATTAGCAAATCCCTCTCGAGCACTCGCAATCTTAATGGCTGCATCGGTAGTCACAGCCACACTCGGCATAGCCGGGTTCTTAAAATGCGCTACAATGTCCTTCTGCTCTTCTGATAGAGCATCTATCGTGGTCTTGTGTTTGATTGCCAGCGCCATGAGAGCCACACTTCTGAGAGCTGTACCGTTACCCATGTTTAGCTGTTCGGCCATCGCTATAAGCGTTTGAGACTGAGCAAGTATTGCATCGGAACTGGTCGGGTTCGCATCGTTAACCACTCCGGTATCAGTGACCGTTAGACCTGAAGCTGCACTGAACTGTGTAGCGAGTATTCTGAGCATCTCAACATGAGGCGTGATGCTTCCCTGCTGGAGCTGCCCGAATGTCGGTTTCTCGCCGGTCTCGGGGTTGTTAGTCGATGTGATTATCGAGCCAACATACTGACGGAACTTGTCTGAAACAACTGCATCAAACTGCTCGTCTGACACTCCCATGAGGTACTTCTGAGGCGATGTTGCGAACTCAAGCCCGATTGTAGCGTTCGCTATCGTCCTGACATAGCCATCTATCAGCCTTCTGATGGGCTCCTTGATTCTTGAACGTCCGAATGGCTTATCTGTCGTAGAATTCCAGATCAGAGCCTCCATCCAAGGTCTTCCGAGCTTGTGAGGATGTCTCTCGGCTCTCCATGTCTCTCCAGTCCTTCTTATTACCCAAATATCGGTATCTGTATAGTAATTGATCAGAGAAGGTGTCCAGTTGATATTAGGATCGTTGGTCGGAACCGTGTCGATGATAGCCAGACCGCACTTGATGCGACCCTTCTCTCCATCCCAAAGGGCTGCCGCTGACATAGGCGAATGAAATCTGATCTTGACACCTATGTTTGGATCAGCAGAGAGCGTCACGAAGGTACATCCCAGCTTCAACTCATCCCTACAAGCCTTCGCGTACTCGTTGATGAGGTTGTTCTGAATAGCAATCTGATCAAGCTCTGCGACTTCCATTCCGCTTGCACCAACAAAGCCATCAAACATTGACCTAGCAGCAAGCACATCAACGGTCTTAGCGCCCCATGCGCATCCAATCTCCAGTCCTTTCAGACCATCCGGCAGAGCCAATCCGAGGTTAACGCTGTTGAGCGATATTTTGCCCTCATAATACTTCTGCTTCTGACCGTTTTTGTACGAATGAGCGTTGAATTCGTTGACCAACTTCTGAAAATCATCAATCTCCCGAATGTCCAGTCCGCTTATGTTTTCAACATTGATAAATAGCATACTGATCTCTCCTAACCTACTCTCATCTTACGTGATGGATCTCTCTTACTTGTCTTCGCGCCCCATAATGCAAGGGCACATGCTTCTATGGGAGTGCTGTCCTCTCCTCCGAAGCCCCAGCCTCCGCTGATAGGTCGCTTCACGGATGTGATAGCACTCTCCCTCAACATATCCTGCTTCTTGTACCATGTAAGCGTCTGCTCTGTCAGACCATCCATAAGCATTCCAACCGCTGCGATCACGTCTGTCGCCCTTGGTCTGATAACAGAGCCCTTTATTCTCCAAGTCGATGCGATCTTGTCCACAAGCACATCAACTCCGTTTTTTCCGTCAATAACTACGCAGCTTGCCTTGTTGTATCTCTGATTGAGCCAGTCAGCAAGCCACTGTGTTCCTAGTCCTGTTGGTTTTCTGTCGATAATTGATATTCGAGCCTTTCCATCCTTCGGGATGACCGCTCCGCACAGAACTACCTCTGCACCATCCGAACTGAACTTAATTCCAAAAGCTGTCTTGCCTTCAGGCTTTTCCTCTTCTGATACACAAGCATCCCAAAGGTCAGCAGGGATGGCATAATCTAATTTGTGAACAATGACCGGCGTCCACCAGCCAAGCCTTTCGCGTGCAAATGTATCGGCAGGCATCTGCTCGAACTCGCCCTCAATCGTGCTGATCTGAATTCTCCGCCCTAATGCCGGATTGCATTCGAACCACCTGCGCTTGTCCGCAACATCGCCAATCTCGCCCACAGAGAACTCGAACCACGCTGTCGTGGTAGTCTCTCCCTTGATAGCCTTATCCCTTATCCCTCGGAATACCGTTCCGGTCACTGTTGGATCTGGCGGAGTTCCCATGTAAATAGTCTGTGGATTGAGACTGGCGGAGATTGCTGGAATGAAGGATGCCTGCGAGTTCTCGTCAAGCTCCTGAGCTTCGTCAAATATCAGCAGATCTCCATGTTGACCACGTCCGCCATTCCTTGTTCGGGCGAGGAACTTGATACGACCTCCGTTGGTCAGAATGATCTGCTCTCGACCGAGCGCGGTCTTAATATCCTTGACGTACTTTTTCAATGCCTGTGAATCAAAAAACGAAGCCATTTCCTCGAATGTCTCCGTTGATGTCTTCTGCAGGTGGCTGGTATAGAGAACCCTCTCTCCATACAGCATCATTCCTGCCTCTGCTCTGCCTTGCATGATCAGCGTCTTTCCGTTCTGCCTCGGTACTGATCCACCACAAGTCTTGCATATCCATTTCTTTCCAGGTGTCATCGCCATCCAGTCGTCAAGGATGTCCGCCTGCCACGGATCTAAGAGGAGCCCACCAGCTTTCAGCAGCTTGACCGCTCTCAATTCCGTCTGATCATATTTCGGCGCTATTCTAAACCTCGGGACCTGACACCCAAACTCACTCTGATCCGAGGAGCTTGTCGATTTCGCTTTCGTCGCCATTTGCGCCCTCCAATTCCTCAATCTCTTTGATCGTTGCTCTATATTCCTTTGACAGCCCTGCATAGCTTCGGGAATTAGCCTTCTGCATCAGCTCCTGAAGCTCAACCTCAAGCCTTTTCAACTTCTCCAGTCTTGTCATTCATCCCACTCCATTCCGTATCTGTCCAGAATAGTTCTGAAATCCTCAATATCATGAGGCGCTGCATAATACTTCTCTTCGTTCCCATCGACTTCGATGCCTACATGCAGCAGCTCATGGAACAGTAGTATTCTGATCTGCTCCTCTGTAAACCTCTCTACATTCGGCTCAAACACTGTGATAGTAAAGTCACACGGAACTGACCACTTCCACTTATCCGGAACCTTCTCGCACTCTCCGAAGATTACTCGCTTCTTGCTCTTCTTCTCGAGGTCAGATGCCAGGAATAATATCACCACGTTGCTCTCGCGGATGTATTCCAGCTCGGGTTCTGACTTAATCAGATCTATAGCAATCTCTGCATACTCAACACTTATTCTTCGGGTTTCCATGTCCTCTCCTTAGTTAGTTCGTACTAATTC
>OCTX012286776.1_pt1 | contig 18571 bp, 14 predicted proteins | sample 1539691 | NCBI WGS metagenome assembly OCTX01 (sample SAMN02144231, study PRJEB22623) | gut metagenome | biome: sheep rumen | host: Ovis aries | place: New Zealand | reverse complement strand
CATTGTCGGGAACAGCAAAACATCTCTGATGCTTGGGCTGTCTGTAAGGAGCATTACGAGACGGTCGATACCGTAGCCGATGCCGCCCGTAGGGGGCATACCGAGCTCTAACGCGTTGAGGAAGTCCTCGTCGGTATGGTCAGCTTCGTCATTGCCTGCTTCAGCTGTAGCGTCCTGAGCAGCAAATCTTGCGCGCTGGTCGATAGGATCGTTGAGCTCTGAGTAAGCGTTGCACATTTCCCATGTATTGATGAAGAGTTCGAATCTCTCGACCTTCTCGGGTTCGCCCTTCTTTTTCTTGGTAAGAGGGGAGATGGCGATGGGGTGATCCATGATGAATGTAGGCTGGAGAAGGTTCTTCTCGCAGTATTCCTCGAAGAAGAGGTTTACGATATCACCCTTGGTGTGCCATGCCTCATATTCGATGTGGTGCTCGTCAGCAAGCTTTTTCGCTGCCTCGTCGCCATCAACTGTATCGAAGTCGATGCCGGCATATTTCTTGATCGCATCGTTCATTGTAAGTCTCTCAAAAGGCTTGCCGAAGTCGATCTCAAGGTCGCCGTACTTGATGAGTGTTGTGCCGCATACCTTCTCTGCTACATAGCGGAACATGGACTCTGTGAGTTCCATCATGCCGTTATAGTCTGTGTATGCCTGATAGAGCTCCATGAGAGTGAACTCAGGGTTGTGGCGTGTGTCCATACCTTCATTACGGAATACTCTGCCGATCTCGAAGACTCTCTCAAAGCCGCCAACAAGGAGTCTCTTGAGATAGAGCTCTAAAGAGATACGGAGCTTCAAGTCAATATCAAGAGCATTAAAGTGTGTTGTGAACGGTCTTGCAGCTGCACCGCCTGCGTTTGTTACGAGCAGGGGAGTCTCAACTTCCATGAAGTCCCTGTCAGCTAAGAAGTTACGGATCTCCTTGATGATCTTTGATCTCTTCTCGAAAGTCTCCTTTACCTGGGGATTAACGATGAGGTCCAAGTATCTCTGACGGTAACGGATCTCTGTGTCCTTTAATCCCTGATACTTGTTCGGGAGCGGATGGAGGCACTTGGCAAGGAGCTTATAGGACTTGGTGAGGATGGATACCTCGCCTTTCTCTGTCATGTAGACCTCGCCTTCAACACCGACCAGGTCGCCTATATCGAGGTTCTGCCATTCCTTGTACTCTTCCTCAGGGAGATTGTCGATCTTTGTGAAGATCTGGATCTTGCCCCTTCTGTCGTAAAGGTCACAGAAAGATACCTTGCCCATGCCGCGCTTGGACATAAGACGTCCTGCAACTCTGACTGTCTTGCCTGCGAAAGAATCGTAGTCGCCGGTGATCTCTGTCGAGTGGTTAGTAACGTCGTATGTAAGTTCTTCATAAGGATCCTTGCCTGCTTCCTGGAGGGCCTTTAGCTTCTCCATACGGAATCTGGTCTGTTCCTGGATCTCTTCTGCACTTAAAGGTTCTGTCTGAGGTACAAATTTCTTAGCCATAGTTACTCTCTGTTCTAGTTATAGTTTTCGAAAATCAGGTACAAGGATTACTTCTCAATCTTGATGATCTTGTACTTGATGATGCCGGAAGGTGTGGAGACAGAAACTGTCTTGCCCTTCTTCTGGTTGGAGATTGCTCTTCCTACAGGGGAGTTCTCGGAGATTCTCTTCTTCTTGAAGTCGATCTCGGACTCACCGACGAGCTTATACTTGTATTCCTGCTTTGTTGCAGTGTTCTGAAGGGTTACTGTGGAACCCAGAGAAACCTTATCTGTGGAAAGGTTGGAATCGTCAACAACTTCAACAGCCTTGAGGATAGCTTCGAGCTCTTCGATACGTGTCTCGTTCTCAGCCTGCTCGGCTCTTGCTTCATCGTACTCGGAGTTCTCTGAAAGGTCGCCCTGTGCCTTAGCATCTTCAATTCTTGCAGCGATCTCGCTTCTCTTCTTGGTCTTACGCTCGGAAAGCTCGTTCTGTAATTCGTCGTAACCTTCCTTGGTAATCTGTTTCTTGATGATTTCGTCAGCCATGTTATGTCTCCTTTTGTTTGGATATCGTTTATTCTTCGAAAATTATCTCGCTGTTCTGTCGTTTTCCTTCTGGATAACGTCGTGTGCGCCGCCCTCGATGATGGAAGTGGAGGATACGACTACGAGGCGTGCCTTCTGCTGGAACTCTTCGATAGAAGAGGAACCGCAGGAACACATTGTTGCCTTAACCTTTGCAAGGGATACGTCGAGGCCGTCCTTGAGGTTGCCGGCATAAGGAACGTAAGAGTCAACGCCTTCTTCGAAAGCCATCTTGCCGCCCTTGCCGCCGTCGTCGTAACGCTGCCAGTTGCGTGCACGGTTGGAGCCTTCGCCCCAATATTCTTTAACATATGTACCGCCTACAAGGAGCTTTCTCGTAGGAGATTCGTCGAATCTTGCGAAATAACGTCCGAGCATCATGAAATCTGCGCCCATAGCGAGAGCCAATGCCATGTGGTAGTCATGAACGATACCGCCGTCAGAGCAGAGAGGGATGTAATATCCTGTCTCTTTGAAGTACTCGTCACGAGCCTTAGCTACAGCGAGTACAGCGGAAGCCTGGCCGCAGCCGATACCCTTCTGTTCACGTGTGATGCAGATAGAGCCGCCGCCGATACCGATCTTGATGAAGTCTGCGCCGCAGTCAGCTAAGAACCTGAAGCCCTCAGCGTCAACTACGTTGCCTGCGCCGATGATGGCGTCAGGATAGTTTTCCTTGCACCACTTGAGTGCTCTTTCCTGCCATACGGAGAAACCGTCGGAGGAGTCAAGGCAGAGAACGTCAGCACCTGCTTCCAGGAGTGCAGGGATACGTTCCTGATAATCTCTTGTATTGATTCCGGCACCAACGATGAGCTTCTTTTCAGAGTCTAAGAGCTCATAGGGGTTAGCCTTGTGGAATTCGTAGTCCTTACGGAAAACGAGACCAACGAGTCTTCCTTCTGCATTAACGATAGGGAGCTGGTTGATCTTGTTGTCCCAGATGATGTCGTTGGCCTCCTTAAGGGATGTGCCCTCAGGTGCTGTAACGAGCTTTTCGATAGGAGTCATGAACTCTTTGACCTTGGTATCGAGCGAAAGTCTGCTGACACGGTAGTCACGTGTTGTAACGAGACCTAAGAGCTTGCCTTCAGCTGTGCCGTCTTCTGTAACAGCAGCGGTGCCATGGCCTGTTCTCTCGTGGAGCTCGATTACCTTCTCAAGAGTGTCCTCAGGAGAGAGGTTGGAGTCAGACTCAACGATGCCTGCCTTGTACTTCTTAACGCGGCGGATCATTGCGCACTGTGACTCGATGGACTGTGACTGGAAGATGAAGGACAGACCGCCGCATCTTGCGAGTGCGATAGCCATACCGTCATCGCTGACAGCCTGCATGACTGCAGATACCATAGGGATATTGATCTTAAGGCGAGACTCTTCCTGGCCCTTCTTATACTTTGCGATAGGTGCGGACAGGTCTACCTGATCAGGTGTGTTCTTCTCTGTTGTGAGATTGGGTACCAAAAGGTACTCTGAAAATGTTCTTGACTCTTCTTCGAAAATTTTTGCCATAAGTCTCCTTATTCCTCCTTGCCCTCGTCTGTTACTTCCTGTGCCTGTGTTGCGTCGATGACGGGCTCAGCCGTTACAGCAGTAACTGCGGGTTCAATTTTAGTCTGCTTTTCCTGGCGAGAGGGCGTAGCAGAAGCGTTCGGAGGAGCGATAACGTCAGCAGGAACTGCATCAGCGTCATCAAATCTGGCACCGCACTTGAAGCAGAAAGCGTTGGAAAGGTTATTCTCCGTACCGCAGACTGCGCACTTCTTGAGTCCTCTCTCACGGAGGATCTTAACATTGAGGTCTTCAATCTCGATATAGAGGTTGGAGATGGATTCACATCTGGCGTTGATATCCTTTGTCATATCAACGTTAACATCCTTGTACTGTCCATAATACAGATGGCCGATCTCATCGTAATACTTGCGAATGGTATTTTTCTTTTCGTCGATCATCTTCTGAAAGTTGGAAATGTTCTTTCCCTTTTGGTCCTGGAAAATGGGCATATTAAGTTCCTCCTTAAAAGATTTAACAGAGATTATACAACAAAATGGACGGGATTGTCATTATATATAATATTTTAAGGATATTTTGACAATTGGGGGTCTGCATCTTCAATCAAAACGTGTTACATGCCCGTACAACTCGTCTGTCCGCGTGTTGCCTCAAATGTTGCTCTTTCTGTCCGCCTAGAAGGCAACAAATAAGGCAACATTGGCATTGTTGCTCTAAATGTTGCTCTTTCTGTCCGCCTAGAAGGCAACAAATCCTTAATTGTGGATGGGAGGGCCGTCGGCCTAAAATCTCTTTTCAGGCCAACAGATTTGCTGCGTGGGAAAACGCACCCCAAGAAAAAAGACGCCCCGCACAAGCGGAGCGTCCTTGAATCAGTAAGTTTACCGGAAAAATCAGATCTTCTGGGGCTTGATCTTCCAGATGCCGGAAGCGTACTCCTTGATCGTACGGTCGGAGGAGAACTTGCCGGAATTGCAGATGTTGACCCAGCACTTTCTTGCCCACTCGAGGCTGTCCTGGTAATCCTTGTAGAGGCGGTCTCTCTGCTTTCTGTAGTCATCGAAGTCGCCGAGAACATAATAAGGATCGCCGGGCTGCCAGTTGGAGCCGTAGATGAGGCCGTTGAAGAGGTCATTGAACATGCCTGTTCCTTCGTCGTTGAAGGTGCCGTCAACAAGGCGGTCTAAGCACTTCTTGAGGCCGGGGATGTTCTCATACTGCCACTTCGGGTTGTAGTAAGCCTTTGTTGCAGCCATATCCTGTGAACGGCAGCCGAAGATGTAGATGTTGTCATCGCCTACGCACTCAGCAATCTCAACGTTTGCACCGTCGAGAGTACCGAGGGTTACGGCACCGTTCATCATGAACTTCATGTTGCCTGTACCGGAAGCCTCAAGGCCTGCTGTGGAGATCTGCTCGGAAACGTCTGCTGCAGGGAACATCTTCTCGCCGATGGAAACGTTGTAGTTCTCAACGAATACGACCTTGAGCTTGTTCTTCATTGCAGGATCAGAATCGATGAGCTTGGCGATCTCGTTGATGAACTTGATGATAGCCTTTGCTCTGAAGTAGCCCGGAGCAGCCTTTGCAGCGAAGAGGATAGTTACCGGAGGCATGTCGAGCTTCGGGTTCTCCTTGAGTCTGTCATAAAGGTTAAGGGCATAGAGGGCGTTAAGAAGCTGTCTCTTGTATTCGTGGAGACGCTTGATCTGTACGTCGAAGCAGGAGTTGGGGTTCAATTTGATGCCCTTTGTCTTTTCGAGATATTCGGAAAGGTGCTTCTTGTTAGCCTTCTTGATGGCGATGAACTTCTTCATGATCTTGTCATCGTCCTTATATTTCTCGAGGTCCTTTAAGAGGTCGAGGTTCGTTACCCACTTATCGCTGCCAAGGAGGTCAGTGATGAGGTTAGCGAGGTCAGGATCGCAGGTTCTGAGCCATCTTCTGGGAGTAACGCCGTTTGTCTTGTTGGAGAACTTCTCAGGATAGATGTTGTACCAGTCCTTGAGTGTCTCGTTCTTCAAGATTTCTGTGTGGAGGGCAGCAACGCCGTTTACGGAGTGTGAACCGTAGATAGCCATCCAGGCCATGTGGATCTTGCCGTCACCAAGAGGAGACATGCGGTCGATGAGCTCGGAATAAAGGCCTGCTTCGTACATCTGCGCACGGAACTGGTTGTTGATGCCTTCGATGATCTCGAAAATACGGGGGAAGAGGAAACGGAAGATGGAGATATCCCACTTCTCGAGTGCCTCTGCCATGATCGTGTGGTTTGTATAAGCAAATGTAGCCTTAACGATCTCCCAAGCCTCTGTCCACTCGATGCCGTTCTCGTCAACGAGGAGTCTCATGAGCTCAGGGATAGCGACTACAGGGTGCGTGTCGTTGAGCTGGATCGTGTTGTACTTTGCAAAATCGTGGAGATCGTCACCGTGATACTTCTTATATCTGTAGATGATGTCCTGCAAAGAAGCGGAAACGAAGAAGTACTGCTGTCTTACACGGAGGACCTTTCCGTCGTAGGAAGTGTCGTTCGGATAGAGGACTCTCCAGATGTCCTGAACGCGGTTTCTCTCGATGACTGCGTCGTCGAATCTCTGTGAATTGAAGAGATTGAAGTTGAATTCCTGAGCGGGTTCAGCCTTCCAGAGTCTCAAGAGGTTTACGTTCTTTGTGCCGTAGCCTGTGATAGGAAGGTCGCAGGGAACTGCCCAGACGTCGATATCTGAGTAGTGGACCTTAACCTTGCGGTCGTATCTGGGGAGAATGAAAGGATATCCGTGCTCCATCCAGGAGTCAGGATACTCATTCTGGAAACCGTTCTCGATTGCCTGTCTGAAAAGGCCGTAACGGTAAAGGATTCCATAACCTGTAACAGGAAGATTGAGTGTTGCGCATGAATCGAGGAAGCATGCTGCAAGACGTCCTAAGCCGCCGTTACCCAAAGCAGGGTCTGTCTCCTGTTCGAGAATATCAGTGATATCAAGTCCGAAAGAAGCAAGAGCGTCCTTTGCCTGATCGTAAATACCCAGGTTTACGAGATTGTTGAGCATTGAGCGTCCCTCAAGGAACTCGGCCGAGAAGTAGTGAGCCTGGCGGCCCTGATTGTACTTGTGTCTCGTTGCCATCCAGTTCTCGGCAATGATCTCAACGATGCTCTTTGACAGCGCTGTCCAGTAGTCACGCGGTGTAGCCTGCTCAAGGCTTAAGCCTGTTTCAGCTCTGACGTGTGCCTGCATCATCTGTTCAAGCGCTTTTGCTGTAACTGTTGCCATTGTCCATCTTCGATGCCTCTCTTACCCAAAAGACATCTACTTACCTCCAAAATAATTACGTTTGATTATAACTATAACGTGGGACGTGCGCAATTTAATAAAAAAAGTTCGATTTTTTACCCAAAAACCGCCCAAAATCCATTATTCATGCGGGTTTATTTGACAACGGGGAAATCCGAAAACGAACAAAAATCACCGAAATTTACTGATTTTTAACAGAAGGTTTGAACTTCGTATGATTATTGCGTGAATCTGCCCGAAAACCGCCCCTCCCATTTGTATTTTTCCTTCGGGTATATTAAACTTCTACTGATTATGAATATAGCAATTTACTATGTTTTAGCCGTTGTGGCAGGTGTGCTCGCAGGCGCACTGATTACATATCTGTTCGGGAAATTTCCCGACAAATGGCTTCAGGATTACGGCGTAACACCCGAAGACCCTGATTACAGGCCATCCAAGCGCATGAGACCTTTTCCGGAGGGCCTTATTGCTGCTGCGTTCTGCGCAGCATGCTACTGTGTGACAGTTTATTTCTGCAGAGTTGACTATATCGAGCACTTCAGACCCATGCATCTTGCGGTCATTTTCCTTGTGATCCCCGCACTTATGCTGGTCATGATGGCTGATAAGCTCAACAGGATCATTCCCGACCAGTTTTCCATCTATATCGCGGCATGCGGCGTTCTTTCCATCGCGGCAGACTTCTTCGAAGGCTCTGTCTGGTTCACACCCGACGCCAAGTGGTGGATACCTGTTCTTAACAAGATCATCGCTTCCATTGTAGGCGGCGGTGTAATCTGGCTTATCGGCTTTCTGTCGATCACATTCCTCGGCCGCGAAGGCATGGGAATGGGTGACATGAGACTGTTGTTTGCGACAGGCCTTATTACGGGCTGCTACGGACTTATCGTCCTTATGTATGTTTCGATCTTCTCGGCTATTCTTTTCGCAGTTCCGCTTCTTATAAGGAAGAGAAAGAGGATCGCGGCAGAGAAGAAGAGGATCGCCCAGGCAGCAGATCCCCGGGCGGAGAAGCTCAAGATACAGCGCGAAAAGGCTGCCATTCACTTTGCAGAAGACCCCGATTACATGGCTTTCGGACCTTTCCTTGCGCTGGGCTGTGCTGTATTTGCAATAATGGAGCCATTCTTCTTTGAGAAGATGGTCATGACGATGAATCTTTTCGGAGTTTATTTCTGATGGACATCCTGAAGTCCGTAAGAGATCTTATATTACGCGCATTCAGAATCCCGAAGCCTTATAACTGGGGATATCCTGTATTTTACGGTGCGGCTGGCTTTGCCATAGCTGCCCTTATCCTGAAACTCATGTTCTCAGGAGCATTCCTTTTCTCATCGACATCCCTGATCGGCTGCGCTATTACGGTCATCTTTATCGTAATGTTCGCGTTCGTTGCGCCCTCTGTGCTCATTGCCGAGCGCGGCGGCATCTGCATCACCGGCCATTACACCGGCATAGGTGTCCTGATCCTGTCATTCCTTTCAGGCGCGCCCGTTTACCTCGTAAAGGTCTCATTTCATAACATTCTGACCTCACTCTGGCTTAAATTCGGCGGCACGGTCATGTTCCCGGCAGTCTTCTACCACGTAGAAGGCCTTAACGGACAGACTCTGCTCCTTGAGATCCTGATAGATACTATCGTTCCTGCCTTCGGATTCTCGCTGTTCTTCTTCGGTGCCGTCTGGCAGGGATTTCCCGAGAACAACAAGAGATGGGCATTCTTCATTGTTCCGCTACTCATGGCGCTGTTTGCTTTTGACCTCATGGACGTCTTTTCCATCCTCATAATCGGATGGTGGCTGTGCATCGTGCGCAAGAACACAGGCAATATCTACGGCCCGATCCTTGCGCTCATTGGTTCGCGCCTTACCGGCATCATGATCGACTCCATCCTTTATGAGATCGACCTCACATCGATAAGAGTCTACAGCGACATCCCGAGCACCATGTATTTTGCTACGATTCCCGCGATCATTGTCGCAGCGATCCTTTTCGCTTTTTTCAGAAAAACACTTGGCGAATTCTACGCCGCCTACAGTGCAGACATCTACGGAGACGAGAAAGGCCCTGAAGACAGGGACGGAGGCCTTGCAGAAAGTGTGCTTTACGGCTTCAATGTCACCCTGATCTTAGGCGTCCTCATCCTCATAGCTTTTTGGATACTGTTGACAAAGGGTGTACGATTATAAAAGGGTAATCAATTTAGGGGAATAAAAAATAGGAAACAGGAATAAGAAATGGAAGAAAAAAACAAGACAAAGACTCCAAAGGGAGAAACCAAACCGTTAAGTGACGTCGAGAGATATGAGCGCGACAGAGCTTCTGTCATGTCCATGCTCAAGTTCATCCTCATCGTCGCAATCCTGATCGGCGCCGCATACGCCGGCAAGATCGTCGTAGTCATTCTCGTGCCTTTCCTTATAGGCTTCCTGCTCTCGAAAACTTCAGTTCTCATGGCAAAGCCTATTTCGAAGCTCTTTGACAAGGATGCCACGAAAATCAAGCCCGGCAAGCGCAAGTCGACCTACACAAAAACATCGCTCGTCGTCTATGTAATCTTAAATATCGTCGTATTCATCCTGATCGTGCTCACCTGCATAGGCCTTGCCTACCAGGCAAACAGCCTCCTTGTCACGATAGTTGACCTCTCGAGGACCATCAAGCCCGGCGAAATGGTCAACACCCAGATCATAGACCGCTTCAGCATCGACAACGGCGGCTTCTTAACAGCCGATATGGTCGAATCCCTGAGCGAGAGCATCACCAACATGGGCCAGACGATCATAAAGAACGTCCCTCAGCTCGCCAGCACAGCCCTTTCCAAGGTCTGGCAGCTCGTCGGCAACCTTCCTTATGGCGTCTTCTTCGTTATCAGCATCCTCTTGAGCGGCTTCTACTTCATCAACGACGGCCCTGCCGTTATGAAGTTTTTCGTAAAGAACACACCCAACAAGAAGTTCCGTAACAGGGTATTCACGCTCCTCAACGAGCTCTCTGTCACGGTCTTCCGTGTACTTGGCGGCTATCTCGTGCTTTTCATCATCACCGCAGTCGAGTCCCTCCTCGTCTTCTGGGCTGCAGGACTCCATGAATACGCTATTGTACTCTCGATCATCACGGCGCTCATCGACTTCCTGCCTGTCCTTGGCGTCAGCGCCACCATGATCCCCATGATGATCTATCAGGTCGCAAACGGTAATTTCATCTCCGCATGCATCCTCTTAGGCGGCCTTATCGTCATGTCCATCATCCGCCGCTTCGTCGAACCCGCCGTCCTCGGCAAGTCCTTAAAGATGCACCCGCTCATCACGCTCCTTGCAATGGCTGCAGGTGTCTACATCTGGGGCGCAGCAGGATTCCTCATCGGCCCCGTCCTCGCGATCATCATCATCCAGGTCATCAAGGTCTTCGAGATCGACAAGATGGCCGGCACCTACTTCTCCGGCATCCTCGACCGCTTCATGAAGGACAAGAACGTCAAAGAGAAGAAGACCACGACTGCCGAAGCAGAAGAAACCTGAATCTCAAACTAACCAAGCTGCACCAGCATGGCCTGCTGTCCATGAACGGCGGGCCTTATCTTTGATCCCATTGACCGCAGAGCCTTTGCTGACGCAAAAGGTTGTTAAAGAGGTGCAATGGCACCTCCTGCATCAAAGCTGCCGGACGCCAGATAAACCCGCCGGATGTCAGATAAATCTGCCCGGTGCCAACACTATATATGCTTGAAAACCATAGTACAGTGTCGGTTTCCTGCAGGCTTTTCAAAGGTTTCCTGACTCTTTTTGTCGGCTTTTGTATGTTCCATGCAGGCAATTGTCGATTTTGTTCCCAACCTTTAGTGATATCTTGTCGATATATCAATGCAATTGTTATGCCTACAATTACCAAGCCAAAACGACAAGATTCCATACAATGATCCTCCTCAAAACCGGCAAACGCCTGCAAGGTTCTCCAAAAGACCGGCAAACTTCGACAAAATACCACCAAAAACCTCTGACCAAACCGACACTGTATTAAGGATTTTACCCACTAATAGTTGAGATCAGCATCGTCAGATGGGAGGCGGGGAATCCGCCTCTTGAGCACCACTTAAAGCGGCTTCGGGCAAGCATTCATGGGCGATGGCAGGCGAGGCTTCTCAAGCCGTCCATTGACGGCGAAGCGCCCGAAGCTGCTATCTGAATGTTATAATCTGCATAAATAGGAATATTTCGGAAGCGGGGTTTAAGGAATATGAAAATCGAAGCAAATGAGCATGGCATCGTAGTCAGGAAACTCTTTAAAAGTACAGAGACTCTGCTCATCCTTACGGAGTGGGATCCTGTCGGGCGTGACGGCAAGTATATCGTTGGTTTGGATGATGAGGCGGCAAAAGACGAGAAAACTGCGCTTCTTGCTTCCGTATCCGAATTTTGTGATGATTATCTTGAAGCAAACAGCAGGGAATATCTGGACGCTCTGTAAACTTAATGGAATGAGGAAATGAGATGATCCAACTTTATAAGAAATACCATATCGCATATTGGTGCATAGGAATTGCCCTGATCGTCTGCATGATCATATCAATGTTCTTGCTGTGGAACAAAGTTTGGTGTGCTCCGTTACTGGTATTCTTTCCAACGATATTTTTGGTCCTTGTAAACGCGGCGATCTTTACAAATCTCACTGCTAAGAAGATCAACAGCGAAATAGCACCGCTCCTCAACAATTGCGAGGCTAATAAATTCTTAAGCGAGATCCATGCACTGTTTAAGGACAGGGCGAAAAACAGAGTTATCATATCAATCTACAATTCTTATCTTGCCACCGGATATGCAGTCATTAATGATTACGACTCTGTCTATGACTGCTGCCAGAAGATCACGACCAAAAGTTATCAGGTCGCGAAAGTCCTTTCCATGATGGATTACTACGCTTCAACATGTCAGTTTGAGCAGGCTCAGAACGAGATCGAAAATCTCAGAAAAATGCTCGAAAAAATGAAAAATACCAAACTCAAAGAGAGATGCGAGATCAGCATCATGAATGTGGAATATGCGATCCGCATAAAGCATGGCAACTACGAAGGCGCCGAAGAGCACTACAAGAAAATGATGGAAACGGTGAAGCCACTGATGCCCTTAGGCAAGGCCAGCTATTCGTATGCATTGGGAAGACTTCTTATCCTGAAGGGTGAGCCTGAAAGGGCAAGGGATTATCTCCAGACCGCATACGATCTGGGCGGCGACACGAAATATAAAACATTTGCTGAAAAATATCTTCAGGAACTGAACGGGGAAAAGGAATAAATGGCAGAAGAAATCCTGGTTTTAATGGCAGATCTCGACGGTGTATCTTGATGCTTGAAGAGCGGTTGTACTGCCGGCAGTATTTCTTCGATTACACAGTCTGCAGAATGCGGCTTACGGCCTCATCGTATTCTGCGTATTTCTTAGCTTTCAGGAGCTTTTTGATGTCGCGCTCTTTGTCGTCGAAAAGCGCCTGCCAGTAAGACCACAACTCCCTCATCTTGTAGAGCACATTGATGTCAGGTGACATGACTTCCTGATACCCGTGATAAACGGTGTCATGAAGCTGCTTGAATTTGGCAAAGTCAGTCTGCGTTTCAAGGCCTTTGAGCTTATCTGCAAGAGACGGGTCGGATATTAGACCCCTGCCCAGCATCACGGGATCAAGGGCGCTGCCAAACGAATTTACCAACTCTTCGTAATCCTTGCATGTAAAGATATTTCCGTTATAGACGAGCGGATTATTCGAGTGCTCCAGAGCGTATGCAAAATATTCCTTGCGGGGCTCACCCTTATAGAAGTCGGATCTGATCCTGGGGTGCACGATAAGCTCGCTCACGGGGAAGTTGTTGAAGATATCCAGAAGATCGCAGAACTCGTCGGGATTAAAGTAACCGAGCCTAGTCTTGACCGATATCTTCACACCGCCGGATTCCCCATAGGAATAGATGTCATCCAGAAACCTCTGAAGCGCCAATGTTTCAGGAAGGAATCCGGCACCTTTGCCTTTGGCGCAGACGGTGCCGGAAGGGCATCCGAGATTAAGGTTAACTTCGTCGTAGCCCATCTCATGGAGCTCTCCGGCCGCTTTGATAAATCTTTCTGACTTGCACGTGAGAATCTGGGGAACAAGATTTATCCCGGTGTTATTTTCCGGGGCAAGATCTTTTCGCTCCTTGGGCGTAATGGCACACTTTTCAGACGGCGAGATGAACGGCGAGAAATACTTGTCAACATGGCCGTAGATCCCGTCAAAAGCATTGCGGAATATGTAACCTGTAACGCCTTCGAGCGGCGCGAAATAGATCTTCATGAATATATTCTATCACGAGCTTTCCCGATGTGATGTTTACCATATCGGACTGGCATAAATAAAAATATTCGTTCATAATCGGATTGGTGTGGATTCCGGCATAACACCGTAGTCTTTGCGCTGAACGATATTGGCGATGAAGAACTGAAAATGGGGAGGGAAATATGACATCATCTATACTAAATTCGCTTGCAATGGGTTTCTTTGGTGCCGCGATAGTATTTCTTGTTATGGCCTTTTTGAAAAGGAAGGATTAAGACAATCAGCAGGGGATTTTTTAACTATGGTCATACAACGGTCACATGCGTATTGTAGCATTTCTTCAAGGAGGGAATTCTGATGGTCAGGATCTTAGTCGTTGAAGATAATAAAGAGCTGCTTGAGCTTGTTGCCGGATATTTCAAAAACAAGGGTTCTTTTGACGTTTACACCGCGCCGGACGGCACCAGTGCGATGAAACTCATAGACGGAAAAGATTTTGATATCGCGATACTGGACGTCATGCTTCCCGGGCCAAACGGCTTTGAAGTCTGTAAAGCTCTCCGCCGCAAAAGCAGATGTCCGATTGTGTTCCTTACTGCGCTCGGAAATGAAGACAACATCCTTAAAGGCTATGAGATCGGCGCCGACGAGTATATGGTCAAACCATTCTCGCCTAAGGTCTTGTATGCCAAGTGTCTGGCGCTTCTCAGCAGGACTGAGGCTGAACTTACCAGGGAAGATGTTATCGAGTGCGGCGGTATCAGACTGTACCCGCTCCACATGGAAGTTGTTGCCGGCGGACAGGAAGTTGCACTTTCTCCCAAAGAATATTTCCTCCTTAAAGCTCTTATGGAGAACAAGGGTATTGTTCTCGACAGAGACAGACTTTTGGATCTTGTATGGGGTGTCGGATTTGACGGTACCGACAGAGTTGTCGACAGCCAGATCAAGAAGCTCAGAAAGAGTCTGGGAAACTATGGTGGAGCGATCAAGACTGTAATCGGCGGCGGTTACAAGATAGTCTGACCGGCATAATAAGGAGTAAGTTTATGCGCAAGAAAGCTATTACAAAGCCCAAGTTTGGGAAAATATTTATTGTCAGATTTCTGATCTGGCTGGTCTTGTTTTCAGTCGTGGCCGCATACGCATTGGAAAAGTATTACGATATGCTTCTTGATAGAGAGATATATGAGCCCTCAAACGCCTGGAGCGGACACATAACAGAACATGCAGAAGCACTTTCAAAAACAGAACCCGGCACTGATGAATACAAGGATTGTTTGAATAATCTCAGAGAGGCTCTTGCCTTTTATCAGTTGGTTGGTTATAACTACGCGGAAGTTCGTGTTGGTGATCTTCGAATAGCCACTGATGAAGATACTGCGTTTTTTTTCAATTACAGAGATGCTGACGAAAAGGAACTTGATTTCATTTTCATAGAAGACATCTCGTATCTCGATCCTATGAATGAATTTCTGAGAGAGAACGGGTATAGAGACGAACGACAAGATACAGATTTTTACTACCGTTATGAACGAGATCCGAATTTGTTTTTCTATTCGCCTTTTTCTGAAGATAGATCAGAGTGGATAAAAAGTGTTTATATAGACCGCGAGAATTACACCTTTCTTCCCGGGGTGATCAGGATCGTTATAAACGATAAAGAATTCGAAGTGGATTGTACTCCGGCTGATACTAAAGGTTATGAGTATTTAGAGTTTGATTCCGAGAACGAAAGACAGCTTATTCCGGCTTACAGGATCGCGACCGACCTTTCTACAGAAGATCTGTATTATCATGCTTTTCCGGTTGTCGGCGGCGGATCTTATACATTTGGGAATGAAGATTTTGAAAACATGGCAGTGCTTTCCAGGGAAATGGAGTTTGAGGTCGACGATTCATGGTTGGTTGAATACTGTGAATATAGAAAAGACAATGTTTTTGTTATCGCTCCGTTTACCTGCGCATTTATAATTCTCGTTGATCTGGTTGCGGCAGTCGTCGTTGCGCTGGTTCTTGCGATTATCAGATACCAGAAAGATAAAACTGTTTGGGAGATCTTCGATTACAGGGTCAAGACAACAGAGGCAATGGCGCATGACCTTAAGACACCTTTATCTACGATTATGTTCTATCTTGAGAATCTCGAGGAATCTTCTCACGATTCCGCGAAAGTGCTCGAGTACAAGAATGATATCAATGATAAAGTCGTGGCTATGGACCATATGATCGGCGATATTCTCCTGCTCTCCAAAAGTGAGTCAGGCAAGGTAGATCTTAACAAGGAAGAGTTAAGCGTAAAGGCCCTCGTCACTGAATGCGTGAAAGATTTCCCGGGCATGAAAACTGAGATCAAAGGCGGTGACATTACCCTTACAACAGACAGAAAGATCCTTTTCCAGGTGATCACAAACCTTCTTTCGAATTGCGACAGATATGGAAAAGAGGGAAGTGTTGTTGATATCGCCATCGACACTGATGCGCTCACGATAACCAATAAGACGGACATGGTTTACGATGACGTTGATGCGCTCAAAAAGCCGTTCGTCAAAGGCGAAGATTCCAGAGGCAACAAGGGCGCCGGCGTAGGGCTGGCTATCGCAGACAATAACCTTGCGATATTAGGCTATAAGCTCGAATTAGCATCCAAACCGGACGGGTTCCGGGCGACGGTGAAGTTTAAGCCTTAACTATGTATTTCCTGATTGGAAGGCCCGCAGTTTTTGCGGGCTTTATTTATCTTATTTGGTGATTTTGCTTGGTAAATCGGATTAATGAACACACTCTATCATGCACCGCCAGCTCCTAATGTAAAAGGCTGCCTCACAGTGAGACAGCCTTTGTTCAAATGCTTTAGAACTTAAAGAACTACGTTGATTCCTTCGATGTCGAGTGTTGCGAAAGGTCCGGGAATAATAGCCGTACGCTTCGCGCCAAAGTAGTCCGTGTCGAAGATGATGTCGTTGCCGTCCTTATCTTCGAATCTCTGCTGGGGCTCAAATGCTTTGCCGAGAACATCTGTGGTAACGAGGTCAGAAGTGAAGGTGCCGATTGCATCAGCAAGGTTGGTGTCGAGGTAGACCTTGTCGCCTTCTTCGCGAACGTTTACATAGACGTCAGTCTTATCGTCCATAAGGAAGTTCTTCTCCTTGCAGAAGCGCTGCGCGCCGCCGAGATAAGCGTTGCCTTCGATCCAGACGGGGAGCTTGCCGAAGTGGGCATTTGCGATCTTCATCATATCGGGTGTGTCGCTTTCCATGTCGAACTGCTTGATCCAGTCTTCGTAGAGAGGATAGTGGTCCCATACGTGGGTGCCTACTACGCGCTCTTCCTCCCAGATCTCGCCGTCGTCGAAGCGGGAGATGAGTGACTCCTTGGGGTGCTTCTGGAAGAAGATATTGTTATAGAATCTGTCGTCGCCGTGGAGGATCGTCATGAAACCCATGACTTCGGTCCTGTGCGGCATGTGGTAAGGTGTGTAGCGCCAGTCTGTACCTTCGCCGACGGAAGTGAAAGCACCGCAGATAAGGTTGTGGACCATTGCGACACCCTGTGTTGCAATACGGAGAGTAGCGTCAGACAGGAGAATATTGTTGTCGATCAAAGTAGGACCATGGCCTACCTCAACGAAGATATCCTCGCTGCCCATGCCGCCCTTGAGAGGTGCAGCGTATTCAGGACGCTGGTTGTCGTGGAGGAGATTCTGCGTAATGCGTGTTCCCTGAGCTTCCCAGTCAGTCCAGATGCCCATGACGCAGTGATGGATGTGGTTTCTTCTCATGATGACGTCGATAGCTGCGTGGAGCTTGATGCCTGCAACTTCTGCACCGCCCAATTCCATCATGTTGTTGATGTGGTGAATGTGGTTGTCTTCGATGATCGAGAAAACAGCGCCCATACGGCCGATGATGCCGCCCTGCTCGCAGTGGTGGATATTGTTGCGGCGTACGATGTGGCTGCCGATATTCTCCTTGAGCCAGCCGTGGTACTGGCCTCTGCAGACTGCGTCACGCTCCATCTGCGTGGGGCTCTTCAAGTGTTCATATGTGAAGTAGTGATTATTCTCCGGATCCAGGTATTTGCCGAGGCCGATGCCTGAGCACTTGGAGAAATAGACTTCGTTGTCTTCAATGATCCAGCCCTTTGACCAGTGGGGTCCGATCATGCCTTCCTGGAAAGCTGCCGGAGGAGCCCAGTTGGTAGCTGCCTTGCAGATCTTAAAGCCTCTTACGGTTATGTAATTGCGGCCCGTCTCAGCAGGGAAGAAGCACATTCTTCTGACATTGATCTCGGCCATCTCGGAGTTGGGATCAAGCCCGCCGAAGTTGGCGTAGATGACTGTCTTATCGCCCTTTTGCTCGGCGTACCACTTGTACTTTGATTCTTCTGGAACCCATGAGCACTTGTAGACCTGCGCCTTGATGACCTCGTCGATGGAGGCTGCCTCGTAGAGCCTTCTGTCATTGATGTAAACGCATCCCACGTGTCTGTTCTTGCCTGCGAAATACCAGTCACCGTAGCAGAAAGTCGTATAGGGATTATAGTCAGGCGCGAAAATCGAATTATCGACTTCGCAGACATAAACGTCGCCGTCGTACTGCTTCCAGTTGGAAATCTGCTCGGCGCCGGAGATCGTTGCACCAAGGGGTACGTCACTTACATATGTGATGCGTGCATCTTCAGTACCGCCGTTTGCAGGTGATACATATTCTCTGTATACACCGGGTGCTACATGCACTGTGTCGCCGGGTTTAGCGATCGCTGCAGCTTCGGAGATCGTGCCGAAAGGCTTCTCCTTTGTGCCGTCACCTGAGTTGTTAAGGAATTTGATGTCTACATAAAGTTCCATGGCGGTACCTCTTTTCTAAGGATTTTTTGAGCTATGAATTTAATATAACAACGCGCGGGCGAAAAATAAATAAAGATTTGGGATATAAGTGTTGTAATGCTTTTCGAGCTCTTGCGAAAAAATATTGCATTTTCTGTTGACATCATTTTCTCAGGGTGTTATAGTTACCACGACAGACGTAGTACGACAGTCGAAGCAACGGCAGACGTAGCAACGACAGACGTAACAAAAACTGGAAGGAGATAGACTATGGCAGAAATCAGCAGCGATGTCATTAGAGGATATAACGACATCATCATTCTGTTCCTGCTTCTTAATTCACCGTCATACGGATACGAGATCTCAAAGCAGATCCGCACGATGTCCGAAGATAAGTACATCATCAAGGAAACGACGCTCTACTCGGCATTCACGAGAATGGAGAAGAACGGGTTCATCGAATCTTTCGTAGATGAGGATCTGGCAGGCGGAAAGAAGAGGACTTACTACCGCATCACACCGGCGGGCAGGGAGTATTACCAAGCTAAGTGTGAGGAGTGGACACTTAC
>OCTX012275325.1_pt1 | contig 18571 bp, 11 predicted proteins | sample 1539691 | NCBI WGS metagenome assembly OCTX01 (sample SAMN02144231, study PRJEB22623) | gut metagenome | biome: sheep rumen | host: Ovis aries | place: New Zealand | reverse complement strand
CGCCAGTGGCGCTGTAGGACAGGAATTTCTCCGCATACTGGATCAGCGGAACTTCCCGATGGATGAGCTTGTTTTGTTTGGCAGTGAACGTTCTGCCGGTACCAAATACACCTTCCGCGGAAAGGAGATCGAGGTGAAACTCTTGCAGCACAACGATGATTTCAAGGGTATTGATATCGCCTTCACCTCCGCTGGAGCAGGTACCTCCAAGGAGTTTGCCGACACCATCACGAAGTATGGTACGGTGATGATCGACAACTCCAGTGCTTTCCGTATGGATGATGATGTGCCCTTGGTGGTGCCTGAGTGCAATGCCGAGGATGCCTTGAACCGTCCGCGGGGTATCATTGCTAACCCCAACTGTACCACGATCATGATGGTGGTGTGCTTGCAGCCCCTTGAGAAGTTGTCGCACATCAAGCGTATTCATGTGGCCAGCTATCAGAGTGCCAGTGGTGCTGGTGCTGTCGCTATGGCAGAGCTGCAGCAGCAGTATAAGGAGATGGTAGAGGAAGGTGAGGTGAAGACCATCAAGAAATTCCCCCATCAATTGGCATATAATGTGATTCCGCAGATTGATGTGTTCCAGCCCAATGGCTACACGAAGGAGGAGATGAAGATGTTCAACGAGACACAGAAGATCATGCACACCGATGCCAAGTGCTCGGCAATGTGTGTACGAGTGAGCTCACTGCGCAGTCATAGTGAGAGTGTGTGGATCGAGACTGAGCGTCCCATCAGTGTGGAAGAGGCACAGAAGGCCCTGGCTGCCGCTCCGGGTGTCACCCTGAAGGATGATCCCTCACAGCTCATATATCCGATGCCGCTGGAGACAGCCGGACTCGATGATGTCTATGTAGGACGTGTTCGTAAGGATCTCTCCGATGAGAATGGTCTTACCTTCTGGCTCAGCGGTGACCAGATCCGAAAGGGTGCTGCGCTGAATGCCGTACAGATAGGCGAATACCTGTTGCAAGAGAGAGACCTGCCATGCTTTGCATGAGCATGTCCGAGCGCAGCAAGGTATCGATGAAATCAATACCTGTTGCAAGAGAGAGACCTGCCATGCTTTGCTTGAGCAAAAGGGTTGCACACTTTGTGCAGACCCTTTGCACACTTTGTGCAACCTATCTGCACAACTTGTGCAAAGCGTCTGCACAACTTGTGCAAGCACTCTCCAAACATCAATCAAGTAAAGGGGGATACGCGAAGTATTTTTATTAAACCCATCGGGTGCAACTGTCTTGATAACAGTCGCACCCGTCTTTTGTAAGGTGTCGACACTTGGAATCGAACCAAGGACCCCCACCATGTCAAGGTGATACTCTAACCAGCTGAGCTATGCCGACTTATCTGCTGTGCGCCTGACAGGACTCGAACCTGCACATCGTGAGACACTAGATCCTAAGTCTAGCGCGTCTACCAATTCCGCCACAGGCGCCTGCGAGGCTTTTCTCACAAAGTTGGTGCAAAGGTACAAAGAAAAGTGAAAAGGGACGAGGGAAAAACGAAAAATCTTATCCAATACTGTTATTTTTTTCTTATTTCGGGGTACGGGGGCTCCCATGTTCCTCCGTTCCCTCGTCCCTTTGTCCCTCGAAAATCATTTCATCCTAACCTTCGAGGAACGAATTGTCCCATCTGACAGTGTCTCGCAAATCAAGGTCACTCCGTGACAGAGTCTGTTCACGGGTTGTCCGCTGGCATTGAAATACTGGCGGCGTATCACTTCCCTACAGTCGCTATTCACTGAGACAATATCCGTCGATGCTTGTTTATCCGTGATTTGCTCTCCCAGTACGCCAAATGCACTGATGGCCTGTACGCTGATTGTCTCGTGACCTTGATAGGCACATTCCCTGTCGGTGGTTACTATTGCCTGTCCATCGATGATTAGCAGGAAGGCGACGGCGAAACCTGTCGGGTCGTTCCATGTGAGCTTATCGTCATGTCTGAACAGTTGGGGCGCAGGCAGGATAAAGGCTGTCCAGTCGGCATCCCACTCATCATCACCGCGCAGGATATAGTCTAGCTGGTAGTTCGAGGCCTCTATCAGTGAGAGCACCGCCTTACTGCATTCCTTGGTCTGGCCGTCAACGGTGAAGGCCGTCTTGCGCTGACTCAGGTCAACGGTCTTTCCCTCGGCATCCATCGTATTGTATTCCGCCATCTGTATGGGATATGCCCCCATGTCACGCCATCCTTCGGCTGGTATGGTCACACCTTCGGTAAGACGGGTGTTGATGAACGACACCTTCGGAGAGTCGGTCCATGGCCTTCCCAAATGGGTCTGTGCTCCGTGGGTGGCGCTGGTGATCACCGCATCTTTGAACACATAGCCATAGCGAGCCCCGTTATGAGCGGGAGCGGTGATGACATTTGACTGCCTGAGCACGTGCAGTGTGTCGCTGTCGAAGAACACTTCCCCGTCGTTGTAGATAAAGTCGGTAGTGCCCGAGATCTTACAATTTCGTACGATATGCCGCTGTCCTTTCTTTCCCGTCCGGTAGGTATCTTGCCATCCCTCCAGGTTACAGCTGGTGATACTGATACGGTCGGCTTTGGTATAGAGTGCCAGGGCCTGTCCTTCGCTGGTGCGTGTATTGCGGATGGTGAGGTTGTCGAACGACACATCGTTACCTGTCACGTTCACTGTGGCGGTGTTGTCCACATTCCCGTCGGCGATGGTCTTGTCATGGGTGATGATGGTATTCTGCTTGTCCTGTCCTGTCAGATGGATATTAGGTTTGTCGATGGTCACATGTTCCTGATAGGTTCCCTTCTTGATGAATATATAATAAGGTGTGGTGCCATCGGCATGGTTCACAGCCTCCTGGATGCTGGTATAGTCACCGGAACCGTCTTGTGCCACGATGACAGGTGTGAAAGCTTGGGTTGTTGCCTGGTGCTTGGTGTAGCGTGTTGCATCAATGGTTCTGTCAGCCACTCCGTTCAGGAAGAGTTCCAGATTCGAGTAGCCGCTGTCCGTGAGCTTTGCTCCATCGGTGGCATCGGCGGGATCCAGTCCTTTCTCCTGCTCATAGGCATCGGGCATGCCGTCACCGTCGCTATCAATCACGCGGCAGTCATCACTGTCCATCTGCAGTCGGGGATAGCAGGTCACGTCTATCTCCTTATTGTCGGCGGCTTTGTCCCCTTCGTAGAGTGCCCCAAAGACATCATGTTCGGAGAGAATGATGTCGTAGGGAGAGTCGATGATACCATATTTCCCGTTGTTGTTCCACGAACCGCCATACTGCGGATCGATGGTTCCGGCAGCTTCCGCCAGAACCCGGGCATCCACCTCATCATAGCGAGGCAGCGAGACACCTGCGTTTCTCACCACAGCATGATAGGCCTCGTCGGCACTTTCGTAGCTCATGCCGCTCGATGCCGTCTGTGTCTTCAGGATATATTTCTCATAGGTATCCTGAGAGTTACCCACGCTCTCCAGATTGATGGCCTTGTATGAAGCATCGGAAGTAAAACCGTAGAGGTTGTCGGCATTCACCTTTTCCAGCACCTCTCTGCTCCAGTTGTTGTTGGCGGGTGCCCATTTACTGTCGATCTCGAACTTGTTACCGCTCAGATACCACTGTCCGACACCGTTGCTGCTCGATGCACCTACGAACCACCGTTCTCCTGTAACACCCCGCTGGGTGGCAGGTCCTGGACGGAAGTAGTTGTTGATCATGTAGGTACGGTTATAGCCGTTGCAGCTCACATCGTTCTCTCCGCCATAGATACTGTTGCGCTTACCCCAGTTATAGACCACGTTGTTGATGAACTCACTATCCACATGACGGTCGTTGGTACTGGCACGAACACCGTTGAAACGGGGAGAGCGACTGTTGCAGCTGGCAAACAGACAGTGGTGCAGTGTGCCATGCTCGCCACCCCATTGGGCAGCGTAGGAACGGGCACCCTTGTTGTTTCGTGAGTTGTAAAGACCCTCTGAGAAGATACACCACTGCACGGTGGTATAGTCGGTATCGTAGAGGGTGAGGTTCTCTTCCATTGACCATGAGAACGAGCAGTGGTCGAAGATCACATGGTGGGTGTTCTCCGTATCCACACTCGACATACTGTTCTTCGGCAGGTCACCGGCACGGAAACGGATATAGCGCACGATGGTGTTGGGCTGACAGAGTTTCAGCTGATAGCCGGCGATGCAGATGCCACCACCAGGTGCAGTCTGTCCGGCAATGGTCATATTGGGATGACTGGCTGACAGGCGGGAGGTGAGGTAGATGGTGCCGCTCACCTTGAATAGAATGGTGCGCGGGGTGTCGTCACCACTACGGAGGGCCCACCGGAAGGTGCCCTCTACCAAGTTGTTGTCGGAGCAGTCGTCGAGACGTGTCACATAATATACCTTTGATCCACGACCGTCGATGGCCCGTCCTCCTGTGGTGAAGCGGCCATAGCCTTCGGCACCGGGGAATGCCACAAGATCAGGCTGGTAGTTCTCCAGGGGCACGAAGACGGCATACACCGTACGGTCGCTCGTCACCTCGAAGGTGTATCTCGTATCCTCCGACAGCCGTCCACCCGTACCGTCATCCCAGTGGTCGAAGCGATAGCCGGTAAATGGCGTAGCCGTGAGGGTGATGGTGGTGCCATAGTTGAACATGAGTCCTCCATCGGTCACTGTACCTGCCGGACTCACCGTTACGCTACCCATGTCCTTGCAAGTGGGATCCAAGAAGCCCCTTACCGTGTTGGCAGCCTGTGCCTGGAAGCGTGCCGTGAGGGTGATATTGCTGTTCAGGGTGAAGGTGTGGGGATTCTCCGTTGACACACAGTTGTCACCGGCATACCATCCCTCGAAGACATAGCCGGCATGAGCCGTAGCAGTGGCCGTAAAATCCGTGCCTTGCAGGACCGTTACCGTGGTGGGAGACACGCTACCCGCACCCTCAGGACTCACGTTCAGTGTGGCGGTCACCTCATTGCTCTCTCCTGTGGAGAAATACAGACCGTAGAGGCCTACCTGACTCCTCGGGTTGAACACCCAGTAACTCTTCCCTGCCTCCACGGCGAAGGTGATATAGCCTAAGGCCGGACGGTTTTGGTTGTAGCCGTTGGTGTGCTGGATGATATAGTCGGCGGGCAGAGTACCCCTCACGAATGATACCGTCGTACCGTTGTCATTGAAGGTGAAGCCGTTGTTCTGGTAGTAGAACTCCGCCTGGATGTCACTGTGGTTCAAGGCAGTGATCGTTGACTCTTCCACCACATACAGCGGATGGTTTCCCTTGTTGATATACACACCCATCTTCAGACTGCCATTGGCTTTGGCCGTTACCTTGATGTACTGACCGTGTGCAGGCAGCAACCCGCAGCCGGGTGCCCAGCTGGAAGCGTTGGGATCGTCACGCCATGACCGTCCGTTTTCGGTATCTTCCCAATGACCGCCGGCATCGGTGACATAGGGATTGCCCATACCCTTCAGGAATTGGTTGAAGGGTGGGGTGCAGTCGGTGGTGTTCAGGGCGGTGTTCGACGAACCGTCCTCTTTGCCTTCTAACATCCACGGGTTCTTACCATCCTCGATGTCTTTCTCGTTCAGCACCGAGGCAATCTTCAAGGTGATGCTGGGTGTTGCCTCAATGGTCTGCTCGGCGGTCTTGAGATCTGTCACGGCATTGGCGTTCCAGATTTCTTGTGCACATAGGGGCATGGCAATTACCGTCATCAGCCATACAATGATATTCCTTTTCATTTTTGATTTGTTGAGTGATTCTTTTTGTTAGTGATTGTAGTTTTATCTGATCTCTGCTGCAAAGATACATATTTTTTTGCACATAACCGAAAAATTTCAAATCGAATCACTTGTGGTAAAATTTTCGATATACCGATATATCGATATAACGGTATAACGAAATGCCGAAATATCGATATAACGAAATATCGAAATGCCGAAATACCGACATCTCAGATGATATTCAGGGTTCCATTGCATTCAGGATATCCGCTGCAACTCCAAAACTCCCAGCCGGAGTGGATGCCTTTCTTGGCAACACGTTTGATCATGGGTTTCCCACAGCGGGGACATTGTGGGGCGTTGTTCTGAATGTTTTGCTGTGTTCGGTGATTCAGTCGCTCGGCAGTGAGACTCTCTGTAAAACCACCTTCTTCCTTGAATGTTTCCAACAGGTGCTCTATCTGACGACTCAGCATTTGTGTCAGTCGGTTGCAGAGCACCAGCATACAGTTGGCAGCAACGAGGGAATCGCCATTGTTGAGCCATGGATCAAACTTGTGTTTCTGAGCAAGGATGTGGACACTGCTCTGATGCAGTACATCGTCCTGATAGGTAGGACGATCAAGACGGATGTTATTAACAGACTGAAACGCTTCATCTTTTACTGACCAGGGAATGCTTTCATGGCGTAAGAGCCAGTTTTGGTAGTCATTTGCCAGCTCTGACAGCGTGGCCCTGGCCACATCGGTGAGTTCCATTTCGGTCTCCTTCGAAGTCGAGTGACGTGAGTTGCCTTCGGCTATGTTGGCGGGAGCTGATCGTGCTGCTTGTGTCATCTGGTCGAATTGTCGTCCGCAAGGATCATTGTTGCGGTTTAGATAGCGCATACAGAAGTCTTGTGTCGCTAATTGAATCACGTTGGCCAGAACCCATGTGTCTAACCAGAAATAGCCAAAATGTTTGATTGTGATCATAGTAGTTTTTTATTATTGTTGTTATTTCGTTATTTCGATATACCGTTATACCGATATTTCGATATTTCGATATTTCGATATTTCGATATTTCGATATTTCGATATTATTTTGTTTTTCCCTGCAAAGTTACTATTTTTTTATTGTAAACTGTTTGTTTGTGCCCTGAAAATTCACATTATTGATATTATATAGGGTTGAACAGTGTTAAACTTCCCAATTTGCTTGGTCATGTCGTCATTTCTTTTTATCTTTGCATCTGTTATCGCATACCGTGGTTGCCTTGGGGGCAGCGTCTTTGTGGCAGGTGTGCAGGTTGCTTTGTTAATGTTAAACTAATAATATGAACGACATGCAGTTCTTAAGACTTTTGTGGGCATGGATGTTGACGATAGTCAGCTGTGCTGTGCAGGCGGACGAGGTTTTCCAGAAGGTGACCTCGCTCGACGAGATTAATGAGACCGATTCGTATATTATCTGCAGCGAGTCGGTGAGTGGAGCCATTTATAAGACATCTGGAAATTTCTTGGGGGTGTGTTCTTTTACGGCACGACAAGTAAAGGGTGACTATATTGAGATTGATCCAGACAGGACAGGGACGAATGAAACAGTGCCCGATGTGTTCAGGTTGATCAGAGTGAGAAATGGGGTTTATGCGATACAGTATGTTGCTGATGGAGACCTGCTCAGCTATGAACGTAGTAACAACAATTTGCATAAAGATATCTTAGGAACAAGTGATGATAGGGCGCAGTGGAGATTCAAAACATACGAGAATGGTGTCTATGTGAACTGTGCGAGCCGTGCTGATTTTTTCATCTCCCTCTATAAAGGCAAGTTTGGCGTCTATAAAAAATACAAAGACTGGCATGACAAGACACTACTCTATAAACGAATAGGGACAAGGGCGAAGCGTGTTGTCGTCGGGAATGCCCGTTATGTGTCATATGCCTCTCCAGACAAAGTGGGGCTGACCCTACCACAGGGATTGAGGGCTTACGTTGTAGATCAGGCCTATCCCGACCGGGTGCGGCTGAAAGAGATCGGCGCTATCCCTGCGAACACCGCAGTATTGCTGTCAGGAGAGCCAGGAACCTATCTGATGCCTTATGCCACACAGGCGGTGAACACGGTGGGTGAAAATCTTCTGATGACCAGTGACGGGAAGGTCGTGGGTGACCTCCGCACCATCTATAGTCTGGGGCAAGTAGAAGGTGCGGTGGGGTTCTACTTAGTCGATAGTAGCGTGATAATTCCTGAAGGGAAGGCGTATCTGAAGATAGAAACAGCAACTGCTGCGAAATGCCTGATGATGTGGCACGATGAGAATGCGGGCATCACCACTGCTGTCCAGCAGACAGAGCAAGAGGCGCATGATATGCGTTACTACGACTTATGCGGACAGAGGATACGTTCCCCACAACGGGGTGTCGTTATCAGGGACCGACGGAAATACAAGGTCAAATAACCCTACAAAGAAGAAAATACATGAAATCATACATTCAACCTTGGATGGAAAGCATACACATCGACAGCTTGTCATCGGTGCAGGCCAATTCGCAGGAACGTATCCTGAAGGTGTCGCAGACGATCATCACCGAAGCAGACCAGATCCTGTCGAAGGAGCTCTGGGGTGATGATGACCTGTGGGAGATAGAGCCCATGGATGAGGAAGAAAAGCCGTAGTGCCCTGACTCCTATCCTTCCACGCGGATGGTCATGGTTGCCGCATCGAAGTGTAATCCCGGACGGTTCAGGAACAGTCCAAGACTGCCGTCATCAGCCAGCTGCCGCGGTGAACCGATGGCGATGGGATGGTGTGGCTGCATCAGCCATAAGGTGTCGGCAATCTGCAGGGCCAGTTCTAAGTCGTGGGTGGAGAGGAAGATAGTCTTCTGGGTATCGCGGCTCAGTTTCTTCAGTAAGTGCAGGATATCCACCTTACTGGGATAGTCGAGGAAAGCGGTAGGCTCGTCTAAGTAAATGACAGGTGTTTGCTGGGCGAGAGCCTTGGCAATCATCATCTTCTGCCGCTCACCGTCGGAGAGGGTCTGTACCAAACGGTCACGGAGGTCTTCAATGCCCACTAACTGGATGCTCTCTTCCACAATCTTGTCATCATCTTTACTCAGTTTGCCCCAGAATCCCGTATAGGGAGAACGCCCCAAGGCGATGAGTTCGCTGACCGTCATGTTCTGGATGTCGGGCTTGGTGGTGAGCACCACGCCGATCTGACGGGCAATCTGCCGGTCGGAGAGACTGGCGAGATTTTGGTCATTGACGAAGATCTCCCCAGACAGCGGCGGCAGAAAGGCACTGAGCGTACGCAACAGGGTGGATTTACCGACACCGTTTGGACCGATGAGACAGGTGAGCTCACCAGGGCGGATGGTGGAGGTGATGTTCTCAGCGACAACCTTCTGGTTGTTCTTCTCCTGATAGCCTATAGAAAGGGAACGAAGGGTAATCATAACGTTAATGTACTAAACTGCGTGCGAATTCGATGATGGAATCACGCCCTCGGGTGAAATCCTCATGGGTGAGATCTACTCGGTAGTCGGGAGCGATGCCCTGTTCGGTACTTTGCTTGTTTACATCATACATCGGACAGGCTGAGAAACGAACACTCCATCCGTTGGGGAGCTCACTGCTGAACGGCATACCCGCACCGCCGCCTGTCTGATCACCTATGATCACGGCATGACAGCACCGCATGTATTTCACAAACTCATTGGCAGCACTATACACCTGACGATTGGTGAGCACATAGACGGGCTTATGCCAGCGGACACCGTTACTGGGCTTGATGCGCTGCTCCTTCATTTCTGAGAAATCCTGATGCCCCTTACCGTTCTTGTGGCGCATATATCCCACAAGGATCTCCTCGTTGGTGAACCGCGCCGCTAATTTCTCGGCAACGGTGAGCAGACCGCCGCTGTTGTCGCGGATATCGATGATCAGTGCCTGACAAGGTGCAAATTCCAACAGTACCTGATCGATGTTGCCGGCACCGAAATCACTTTGAAACGAGCCATAGCGCATGTAACCGATGTTATCGTCGAGGATCTTGTATCGGATAGCTGCGGCAATCTTATAGTCCGTACCCAGGTATTTATTGATGAGGGAGTCGGAGTAGTTGCTGGGATAGTTCTCATGCCACGACCAGTTACGTGCAATGTCGAAGGAAGAGAAGAGGTTCACATGACCGTCTTTCAGTTCCGACAACATGTTGGCACATACCTCGAAGAGATGATCGTTGCTCATCCCTGCCGCCACCTGCTTCTGGTATTTCTCATGGATCGCGTTCCAATCGATACCTTTCTCTTGAAAGAAGCAGTAGTGTTCATCCATGATCTTCCACAGTGCTTCGAAGTTCCCGTTTGCCGTATCGTCGAACTCGTCTTCATCCACACATGAGGAGAAGACCATCGCGGTGAGCACGAGGAGGACAAGATGGGAGAGGGAGTGGATATGTATTCTTGAAACCTGTATCATATCTTTTATCGGTAGAGCGGACGAACCAGTCCGATGAGTAACAGATGGGAATAGGTGTGGTATTTCAAATGGTTCACCTCTGCCTGCTGATAGTCACCTAAGTATCCGACACGCAGAGCCGCCTTTTTGATCGGAATATCCACCGTGAGCTGATGCCGCAGGGTGGGAGCGTTGAACGGTGTCGTGAAGACCGCATTGTGGTCGTAGTTCCCACGGGTGAAGATCTCGTAATAGCTCTGTCCGTAGTTCGGACTGAACAAGACGCCCAGCAAGGGGACGGCCACTTCGTAGCGAAGAGTGAAATGTTTGCGGAACAGTGGAAAGCGCCATGAGGTTGCCACATCCGGTCCTATATGGAGATATGCCCTTGCCTGTGCAGGGTTGTTGGTGTTCCGGGTGTTGTACAGGAAGCCGACAGCCGTCTCTGCCTGTCCTCCAGCCTCAATGCACCAGTTCTCCTTGAGCTGCCACGTATGGCGTATGGCATAGTCGTAGGTGAGCATTCCTCCCATTTCGTTACTGTTCTCTGCCCGCTGCTCAGCATAGAGGAAAGCCCCCATGAGTGATGACTGACTGCTCCACTGGGAATGTTTACGCCAATGACGGTGGGTTTGTGACAAGAAGCGCACCTCCGTGCCAGAATACTTTTCAGGACTCAGATAGGTGTCGAGCGTCTGTGAGGTACCTATCGCCGCCATAGTGGTATGCCAGTTGTCCTGTGCCGCGACGTCCTGTAGAAAGGTCACGGCTCCTATAACGATAAGTAGAATCCGTCTATATGTCATCAGGGAAAAGACTTAGTTGTATCGTATTCTCATCACGGGTTGGATGATCCTGATGTGCCGCCTTCTCTGGCTTTTCCGGCTTTTCAGCATCGGTATCGAGGTCTTCCGGTTCGGTTAGACTGACAGTCTCCTGTTCCTGTCCTCCATTCAGTTCTTCACCTTCTTCCTCAGTATCAGACTCATCGGATTCATCAGGTTCATCGATATCTTTCGGATCATCAGTATCTTTCGGCTCCGGGAAACGTTGCGGCTCTAACTCCTCGATGCTACCGATGGTATATGTGCTGATGCGTCTCCCTTTGGCCTTGGCGCTCCTTGCCACCGTGAACTGCTCTGCATCGATCTCCAAGGGCTCACGGTACTCGTCAAGGCCGCCAAAAGTCACCTTAATCAGCGGATAGGTCACATCAGTAAGAAGTACCATCCGGTTATTCGGGTTCTCGCCGATAAAGCTCTGTTTCCGTTTGCTGGCATCCATCAGGAACCGTTTCAGATAAGGATATCCCTGTTGGTCGGCATCGTAAACCACGGTTGTCCATACCTTGCCCGACTGGAATTTCTCGATACGGAGGATATCGTCCTCGTAGTGGTTCGTGACATCGAAGGTGGTCAGGTAGTACAATCCGCTTTTCAGCACCACCAGAATCTGGTCATCATCGTGGAACTCCCCAAGGTATTGTCCATGTTCGTCATAGTTCAGTCGGTTGACATCCGGGTCGAACCACACCTTCCTTCCACCTAACGTGGAACGACCGTGACTCTTCAGGGAGATACGGTGCACGGTTTGTTTCGACAGCAGGTTGCCCCTGACACCTTTGCTCTTGATGGCCAGATCGCTGAAATCCTTCTCCTCGAACATCTTTTTCTTTCGTAAGGTAGGATCATAGGTGATCTTGATAACCTCGGCCTCTCCGTTGGGATTGGCAGTGAAATAGATCACCTTACTGCCTTCCTTACCTAAGGTGAGGTCGTACTCACGGTCACGTTTTATAGTCGTCAGGGTGAAGCGTTTCATGAAGTAGTACCCTTTCCTGCCGTCGCGATACACGACATTGTAAACGGTGCGGGTGTCGTTCTTCTTGAAAACGGCTACATGGAGGATATTCTTGCCCACGAAGATCTTGTCAGCCACACGCACCACCTTATATTTACCGTCTTTGTAGAAGATGATGATATCGTCGATGTCGGAGCAGTTGCACACAAATTCGTCTTTCTTCAGTCCTGTACCTATGAAGCCGTCCTGCCGGTTGATGTAGAGCTTCTCATTGGCCTCTGCCACCTTCGCGGCCTCAATGGTATCGAAGTTCCGGATTTCGGTCCGTCGTGGGTGATCTGCTCCGTATTTATCTTTCAGGTATTGGAACCAGTTAATGGTGACATCCACCATGTGGGCCAGGTCATGGTCAATCTCGGCTATCTCCTTTTTCAGACGGGAAATCAGTTCATCAGCCTTGTCGCTGTTGAATTTCAGGATCCGCGCCATCTTGATGTCCATCAGTCGGAGGATATCCTCTTTGGTCACCTCGCGGATCATCTTGGGGTAGTAGGGAGTCAGACGGTCATCGATATGTTCACAGGCGGCATCCATGGTTGGTGCCTGCTCGAACTTACGGTCTTTATAGATACGTTCCTCGATGAAGATTTTCTCTAATGAGCAGAAATGCAGTTGCTCCAACAGCTCATGCTTTCGGATCTCCAGCTCCTTACGGAGGAGTCCCATCGTTCTATCGACCGAATGGCGCAACACATCGCTCACGGTGAGGAACTGTGGTTTGTTGTCCTCGATTACACAACAATTGGGTGAGATGTTGATCTCACAGTCGGTGAAGGCATAGAGGGCGTCGAGTGTCTTATCGGAGGATACACCAGGGGCGAGGTGCACCTGGATCTCCACCTCGGCGGAGGTGAGGTCGGTGACGTGGCGTGCTTTGATTTTCCCCTTCTCAATGGCTTTGGTGATACTCTCGCATAGGGTATTGACGGTCTTCGAGAAAGGCAGTTCGCGGATGATGAGGGTTTTGTTGTCGAGTTTCTCTATCTTGGCACGTACCTTCAGCAACCCACCGCGCTGACCGTCGTTATATTTGCCTACGTCGATACTGCCGCCTGTGGGGAAATCGGGATAGAGCGTGAATGGCTCACCTTTCAGATAGGCAATGGCAGCCTCGCAGATCTCGTTGTAGTTATGGGGGAGGATCTTGGAACTGAGTCCCACGGCGATACCTTCTGCTCCCTGTGCCAATAGGAGTGGGAACTTGGCAGGTAAGGTAATGGGTTCCTTGTTGCGACCGTCATAGCTCAGTTGCCAGTCGGTGGTCTTGGGATTGAACACCACATCAAGGGCAAACTTTGACAGACGAGCTTCGATATATCGGGGAGCGGCGGCACGGTCACCGGTGAGGATATTTCCCCAGTTTCCCTGGCAGTCCACCAGCAGGTCTTTTTGTCCCAGCTGCACCAGAGCGTCACCGATGGAGGCATCGCCGTGGGGATGGAACTGCATGGTGTGTCCAACAATGTTCGCCACCTTGTTGTATCGGCCGTCATCCATACGTTTCATCGAGTGCAGGATGCGACGTTGTACGGGTTTCAGACCGTCTTCGATGTGAGGCACAGCGCGTTCCAGGATCACGTAAGAGGCGTAATCCAAGAACCAGTTCTGATACATTCCACTCAGATGATGCACGGCTGCGGCATCGAAGCGGTTCACAGGTTTGTAGTCAGAGTGCCCCTCGGAGAGTTCTTCACCCTCTTCTCTCTCCTCTATGATGTCGTCTTTGATCTCGTCGTCCATGAATGCTTTTTCTTGATAAGTGATGCAAAATGATTGCTTTCGATATTACCTTGTCAGGGAAGTCCCCATTTTTAGGGCAGTTGCAAAGATAGCAATATTTTCTGAATTGCGGAAACTTCTGACCGTTTTTCTTTAGGAACCTCAGATAAAATCGGGTGCAGACAACAATCAACTGGCATCAATCTCTGTCCGGATATCCGATGAAGAAGCTCCTATCATGAAAAGGAGGCGTCCTTTCTCTGGGATGAAAGCATGCTGGACGGTATCCCAATATGTGAGGTCGCTGCGCTGGATGCGGAGGATGACGTCTTTTGTCTCACCCTTCTTGATGTGGATACGTTCGAAAGCCTTCAGTTGCTTTTGCGGATGCTCGACCTTCGAGTCTGGATAGGCAACATAGAGCTGTACGACTTCATCACCATCGTAATCGCCTGTGTTCGTAACTGGTACGCTTACCTCGATGGTTTGCTTGTTTTGACGAAGGATGCGAGCCTTCCCGTATTGGAATGTTGTATAGCTCAGACCATAGCCGAAGGGGTAGAGCACGTCTCCCTTATGGTACATATACGTTCGGCCATGACTGATATCGTAATCCATCATAGGCGGCAAGTCGAGAATGTCACGTACCCATGTCTGTGTAGTACGTCCAGCAGGATTGATCTTCCCAAAGAGGGCATCGGCAACAGCATGCCCCTGTTCCTGACTGCAATGTGTGATATGCAGGATGGCAGGCAGGTGTTGGTTACTCCAATTGATGGTGTAGGGGAAGCTGCTGACCAGTACCAAAACCGTGTTGGGATTGACGCGATAAAGTTGGCGTATCATATCCTCGTCAGGCAGCTGCAGTGACTTGCGATCGACAGCCTCACGCCCATCGCTGGGAACAGGACAGAAGAACCAGTCGGCTTTGGTGCCGTAGGGATGGTTACCTGTACAGACAATGACAGCATCAGCCTCGCGTGCCATCTCCTCCGCTTTGCCCATACGGTTGTCTGGGATGTAGCTAATGGTAAGTCTTTCTGTTTCAGCCATCTCGCGTAGTGCTTTCAGAATGGTGACCTCATAGGGTGGATGACCACTATACCAATCGTAAACCATCTGGTCGGCATAAGGTCCCACCACCAGAATCTTTCGTATCTTGTTACTGTTGAGGGGTAATAAGCCATTGTTCTTCAGCAGGACCACCGATTTGTTGGTGACATCTCTTGCTGCTTGCTGAGCCTCCCTCATCCTATAGGGAGGTGTCGCCGTCGAGTCTTTCCCAATGTTAGCGTATGGATTCATCGTATCTGTGCCATCCAGCATACCCAGTTTGAGAGCCACGAAGATATTGCCACGGATAGCTTCCTCGATATCTTTCTCTGAAATGAGACCCTTGTCGAGTGCTTCTTTGACAGCCTCCTGATAGCGGTCGAGGAACATACCTGTCTTTGCCTTGATCACTGCAGCTGCACCCTCAGTCAAGGTTGGGTAGGCATGATGGGCTTCCACCAGGAGACGCAGTCCACCACCATCCGTACAGATGATGCCGTTGTTACCCCATTCCTTACGTGCTATCTGGTCGAGTACGGGGTTGATGCACATCGGTGTGCCATTCCATGCATTATATGATGCCATGAAGGCACGACTGCCCCCCTCTGTGATACCCTTGTAGAAAGGATAGGAATAATACTCTCGGAATAGTCGTTCGTCAAAATTACTCGAGGTCGAGTCACGACCGTCCTCATTGCTGTTGGCAAGGAAATGCTTCATCAGTGCTGCCGTCTTCCAATAGCGAGGGTCGTCACCCTGCAAGCCTTTCACCATCGCGATGGAGAGCTGACCAGTCAGATAGGCATCCTCGCCATAGCTCTCCTCTGTGCGTCCCCATCGGGGATCACGGGCAAGGTCGGCATTGGGTGCGTAGATGACGAGTCCTTTGCGTGGGATATCCCTCTGGATATAATAGCGGGCCTCCTCAGCCATCTGCTGTCCTACCCGCATCACAGCCTCACGATCCCAAGTCTCGCCCAGTCCGTAAGCCTGTGGAAAGATAGTGGTAGGATAGGAATATTTGTTGGCGGGTCCTCCCAATACGATACCATGCAGTCCTTCATAGCAGGAGAGTGAGGGAATACCCAGACGTGGTACCCCAAGGTTGGTGGAGAGCAATGCAATTTTTTCATCGAGTGTTAGCTGGCGTATCAGCAGTGTGATGCGCTGGTCGTCCTTTAACTTCGTGTTCTGGAAGTCATGTGTTTGGGCAATTGTGGTCGTATAGACACTACTCATAAGGAATAGGGAGACAAAGAGTCTGATCATGGTTAATAGCGTTATATATTAAATAATGTTGCAAATATATGGATTTTCCACGAAAAAGCACTACCTTTGCACGCATAATTTCGAAATTATTGTATTATTTATGGCACAAGAAGATGTATTTAAGAAAATCGTGAGCCACTGCAAGGAATATGGTTTTGTGTTTCCCAGCAGTGAAATCTACGATGGTTTAGGTGCCGTTTACGACTATGGTCAGAACGGTGTTGAGTTGAAGAACAATATCAAAGAATATTGGTGGAAGAGTATGGTGTTGCTGCACGACAACATCGTGGGCATCGACTCCGCCATCTTCATGCATCCCACGATCTGGAAAGCCAGCGGTCACGTGGATGCTTTTAATGATCCGCTGATTGATAACCGCGACTCGAAGAAACGTTATCGTGCCGATGTGCTGATCGAGGATCAGATAGCCAAATACGATGAGAAGATCCAGAAGGAAGTGGAGAAAGCCCGCAAGCGTTTCGGAGAGGCTTTCGATGAGGCTAAATACATGGAGACTTCTGAGCACGTGAAGGAGCACATCGCCAAGCGCGACGCCCTCCACGCCCGCTATGCTGCCGCCATGCAGGGACCTGACCTTGAGGAACTGAAGCAGATTATCCTCGACGAGGAAATCGTAGACCCCATCAGTGGCACGAAAAACTGGACCGATGTGCGCCAGTTCAACCTGATGTTCTCTACCGAGATGGGTGCCTCTGCCGATGCTTCGATGAAGATCTATCTGCGTCCGGAGACAGCTCAGGGTATCTTCGTGAACTATCTGAACGTGCAGAAGACCGGCCGCATGAAGATACCTTTCGGTATCGCCCAGATTGGTAAGGCCTTCCGCAACGAGATTGTGGCCCGCCAGTTCATCTTCCGTATGCGCGAGTTTGAGCAGATGGAGATGCAGTTCTTCGTGAAGCCCGGTACCGAGCTCGACTGGTTCCCGAAGTGGAAGCAGACGCGTATGGCCTGGCATCAGGCTCTTGGCTTCGGTGCAGAGAACTACCGTTTCCACGACCACGACAAGCTGGCCCACTATGCCAACGCCGCCACCGACATCGAGTTCAAGATGCCGTTCGGCTTCAAGGAGGTGGAGGGTATTCACAGCCGCACCAACTTCGACCTCTCCCAGCACCAGAAATACTCTGGAAAGAAGATCGAATACTTCGACCCGCAGACCAACGAGCGCTATACACCGTTCGTCATCGAGACCTCTATCGGTGTGGACCGTATGTTCCTTTCCATCATGTGCCACTCTTACCAGGAGGAGCAGCTGGAGAATGGAGAGACCCGTGTGGTGCTGAAATTGCCAGCAGCTCTCGCTCCCACGAAACTGGCCGTACTGCCGCTGGTGAAGAAAGGTGGTCTGCCCGAGAAGGCACGCGAGATCATCGATAACTTGAAGTTCCACTTCAACTGCACCTATGATGAGAAGGACACCATCGGTAAGCGCTATCGTCGTCAGGATGCTGTGGGTACACCCTATTGCGTGACTGTTGACTATGATACCCTGAACGATAATTGTGTCACCCTGCGTTTCCGTGATACCATGGAACAGGAAAGGGTGAGCATCGATCAGCTCCTGGGTATCATCGAGGACAAGGTGAGCATCGCCAGTCTGCTGAAGAAGCTTCAATAAGGTGGAGCAAAACGATATTCTATATGTATAGTAAGATGAAGTTAAAGGGCATAAAGGAAGTGAAAGGGAACAGATGGATGAGCAGGGTGATGCCCCTGTTCCTCTGTCTGCTTGCGTTTGGTTTCTGTGCTTGTAGCGAGAGTGATGATGAAGAGAACGAGTTCGCCGATTGGAAGGCTCGCAACGATTCCTATTTCAATGAGGTATATACTCGTGCCAAAGGGACATCTGGTGAATGGAAGACCTTCATTACCTGGAGCAAAAATGAGGAGATGGCCACTGCTGCCTCTGATCATATTGTGGTACAGGTCCTGGAGCAGGGTTCAGGAAGTGGTAGTCCGCTTTACACCGACTCCGTACGCATCCACTATTCGGGTAGACTGATCCCTTCTACATCCTACTCCAACGGCTATGAGTTCGATAAGAGTTGGACAGGAACATTTAATCCCGTAGTATCGAAACCATACACCTCGAAAGTGAGTGACTTTGTTGACGGCTTCAGTACAGCTTTGCAGCACATGCATATCGGTGACCATTGGCGCGTTTATATTCCTTATCCGTTAGGTTATGGCGTTTCAGACAATGGGATAATTCCCGCCTATTCCACCCTTGTCTTTGATCTTATACTTGTGGCATATAACCATCCGGGAGCTGGGGTTCCTAACTGGTAATCTTCCTCCTGTGCTCATAACAAAAACAACTGCCTCCTGATCTCTCAGGAAGCAGTTGTTTGCATATTCTTGAAAACGCTCTTTCTTTTGATAGTGGTGCGATCCTGCTTAGCGGTTCTGCATGTCATGATCCAACCACATGCCCGTTATTGCGAATACTGCAAACAGGGCGCATAATGTTGAAATACTCATTGTGTTACCCTT
>OCTX012265837.1_pt1 | contig 18571 bp, 19 predicted proteins | sample 1539691 | NCBI WGS metagenome assembly OCTX01 (sample SAMN02144231, study PRJEB22623) | gut metagenome | biome: sheep rumen | host: Ovis aries | place: New Zealand | reverse complement strand
TATGAACGTAGAGAACATTATGCAGAACCTGGAGAAGAAGCATCCGGGTGAAGCCGAGTATTTACAGGCAGTAAGAGAAGTGCTCGAATCAATCAAGGACGTCTATAACCAGCATCCTGAGTTTGAGAAAGCCAAGTTGATTGAGCGCATCGTAGAGCCGGAGCGTATCACCACTTTCCGTGTGCCTTGGGTTGACGACAAAGGCGAGGTGCAGGTGAATATCGGCTACCGCGTACAGTTCAACAGTGCCATTGGCCCGTACAAAGGCGGTCTGCGTTTCCATCCCTCAGTAAATCTCTCCATCTTGAAGTTCCTCGGTTTCGAGCAGACCTTCAAGAATGCGCTCACCACATTACCCATGGGTGGTGGCAAGGGCGGTTCCGACTTTGCTCCCCGCGGTAAGAGCGATGCAGAGATCATGCGTTTCTGTCAGGCCTTTATGTGCGAGTTGTATAAGGTAATCGGTCCTGATATGGACGTTCCCGCTGGTGATATCGGTGTGGGTGGCCGTGAGATCGGTTATCTCTTCGGTATGTATAAGAAGCTCACCAGTCAGTTCCATGGTGCCACCCTCACGGGTAAGGGCATGGAATGGGGAGGTTCCATCCTTCGTCCTGAGGCAACTGGTTTCGGTGCCCTTTACTTTGTTAACCATATGATGAAGTCACATGGTCTCGACATCAAGGGCAAGACCATTGCTCTCTCCGGCTTCGGTAATGTGGCCTGGGGTGCTGCCAAGAAGGCTACCGAGTTAGGTGCCAAGGTGATTACCATCTCTGGTCCTGACGGATACATCTACGACCCTGCCGGTCTGGATGCAGAGAAGATCGAGTACATGCTGGAGCTTCGTGCCAGTGGCAATGACGTTTGTCAGCCTTACGAGGAGGAGTTCGAGGGTTCCACTTTCTTCCCCAACAAAAAGCCATGGGAACAGAAAGCCGACATCTACCTGCCCTGCGCTACCCAGAATGAGCTGAATGGCGAGGATGCTGACAAGATCTTAGCCAACAAACCGCTTTGCGTGGCTGAAGTATCCAATATGGGATGCACCGCCGAGGCCGTGAACAAGTTCATTGCTGCTGGTCAGCTGTTCGCACCGGGTAAGGCTGTGAATGCAGGTGGTGTGGCCACCTCTGGTCTGGAGATGACCCAGAACTCCATGCGCATGTCCTGGTCTGCCGAGGAAGTAGATCAGAAACTGCACCAGATCATGTCCGGCATTCACGAGCAATGTGTGAAATACGGTAAGGAAGGCGACTACATCAACTATGTAAAAGGCGCCAATGTAGCCGGTTTCATGAAGGTTGCCAATGCCATGATGGCACAGGGCATCGTTTAATGTCTCTGCGAAGCCTTATGGGGATTGCTGTGTGACACCCCCGTAGTCGTATTTTTCCGTCCCTCCTTTGTCTCTTTAGGCATAGGAGGGGCGATTTCTTTCTTTACCTCAGATAGTTTCTTCTCATCCTTTAAGATCTCCCGACGTTCCTCCACGGAGACAGGTTTCTCCTCTTTAGGTTTCTGCCATTGTGGTACATAGTCATATCCGTCACGCGAAATCTCAAAGTCCAGTTCAGGAATCTCAGGAGCCTCATCAACAGGTTTGAACGGTATGGTCACCTCACCATGGTAGGGCTCCACACGCACCATGGCTATTCCCGAAGCGATCATTCCTATCTCCTTAGCAGCCCGATACGAGAGATCGATGATACGTCCCCTGACATGGGGTCCACGGTCGGCAACACGGACGATGACACTTTTGTCATTGTTCAGGTTCGTCACCTTCAGAATGGTTCCTAAGGGATATCGCTTATGGGCACATACCATACTGTCACGATGATACTTCGTTCCATCGCTCATTCTTCTACCATGCAAACTCTGTGAGTAATACGATGCTTTCCCTTTTTCTTGTGCAGAAGTCACAGTGAAAAAGAGCATTGCCATCAAGATCGTCGTCAGTCTATGAATATACTTCATACCATGCCGATTAGTAGTTAGACGACTGCAAAGATACAAAGAAGCAAGCACAAATCAAAGAAAAAGTCTGTTTTTCTTTAATTTGGCCAATGAGAGTACAAAAAACCGGTTATCCTGGAATGGTGTATCCTGGTTACTTCACTACCAAAAAAGCCTCCACTTTTCAGCGGAGGCTTAAGGGGAGGGATGAATGGGACTTAGTCCTTCAATGTGGTGACCTGACGCACTTTGGAAGTTTGACTGGTCGTGTCGAGGGTCATCTCCATAACGAGCTTCTTCACCCAGCCGTCATCACCGATATCATAGGTGGCTTTCCTGCTCATGTCCATTTTGAGGGTTCCGTCAGAGATCATTTTTTCAATCATGGTGTTCAACTGCTCGCTGTCTGTTTCCTTGGCCACTGATTCGGGCAGCAGACTGCCCATGATCTTGAGCATATAAGCCTTCAAGGATGGCGCATCGACATCGGCCTTGGTGTCCTGAACGATGGTCTTGCCGCCGTTGAGGATGGAATAGGTGGTCTTTGTCTTGAAGAGCTGGGCGTATGTGCCATCTTCTACCATGCCATCGGTAATGGCCTTGCCGTTAAGGGAGGTGATGCTCGGTGTCTGGGTGAAAGTCTGATACAAGTAGTCTTCCGTTAACAAGTCCTTCATGGATGAGGTGGTTTTCTGCATGATAGATTGCATCATCTCATTATTCTTCATCTCAGCATTCTGGTTGAAAGCAGTATTGATTAAAGAATCGACTATCGCTCCACATTTAACGGTGAGCTCCTTGGCGTTCTTGATACCGGTGAGACCACCTTTCTTGTCAGTGAGCAGTTCGATATTCGTGGAATTGAGTAGTTTCATGATGTCAGCCGTGTTCATGTTCTGCAGCATCTGAGTAACATCAACCTTGCCAGTCTTTGAGTTCATGTCGATTTGGTAGCCGTTGGAAGTCTTGCTGGTCACCTTATAGGTTATCTCTCCGGTAACGTCTGCTGCCGCAGTTCCTGGGGCGTTGGCCTCACCCTTTGTGACGTAGATCTTCTGCACTCCCACCTTAAGATTCGGAACGATGGTCACACTTTTCTGTGCCTGAGCCATCAGTGCTGTGAACAGGATGGCTGCTGTCAATAATTTTCTTTTCATTTTTTTGTCAGTTTTTGGAGGCAATCAGGTCGTAGCTGATGTTGTCGCACATCATGGAACATCCCACGGTCGCTAACTGTCCTCGTTCGTTAATATGATTATTTGTTTGATTCTCTTCTGCCTGTTCATTCTTCGCCATGACGGGTACTTCGCGTAAGATCTCGCGGGTGACGACCTTCGTGGTGAAGATGGTGTCGTGAACCACTTCCTTAATCACCTGGGGCTCTGCACTCTTAGCCATCAGAACCTCTTGTTGCAGGGAGTCGAGCTGTGCAAGCTGGGCATCTCCATTGGAAGAGGGAGCCGATAAGGGGTGCGCGCCGAAGCCGAGGATGAATCCTGCGGCACAGGCCGCTGCTGCTATCCACCCCGTTTTACCTTGTTTGGTCTTCAAGGGGTTCTCAGGTGTATGGAGTCCGTTCTCTTGTCTTGTTCTCAGCGTCTTGGCTGCCGAGATAATATCTTCATTGCTGATGTTCATATTCTTTCAGTTTATTTCGGATGATATTCATTGTCTTGTGTAACCTGCTTTTAACCGTTCCCTCAGGGAGTTCCTGGATCTGAGCGATCTGCGGCACCGTGAGATCTTCCTCGTACCTTAGGGAGAAAAGCATCCGCAGGGGCGGTGATAGTGAGGTAAGTACCTGTTGGAGGGCTTCCTCAAGTTGCCGGCGGTCCATCTGCACTTCCACCTGACTCTCCGTAATGGGCTCTGTATCGAGTTGCGCCAGATAGTTCTGCTCATACGCCAGGTGACGATATTGGTTCTTGCAGAGGTTGTAAGCCATGGTAAAGACCCATGTGGCAACATTTTCGCCTGTTTTGTAGCGGGAGCGGGCTTCATAGAGCCGGAGCATCACATCCTGTACGGCATCTGCCGCCCGTTCGGGATCTCCTCCCAGCTGACAGAAGAAGAAACCGTTGAGTCTTCGGGCATAGCGTCGGTAGAGTTCATCGAAGGCACTGCCGCTGCCGCCTTTCACCTGCGTCATCAGTTCCTCGTCGGTCCTGTCTTTTGTATGTAGGTGGAACAATGCCATTATTCGTTATTTAAGCTGTTCAATGACATGTTACTGAAGTGGTTCTGGCAGGCTCGATAGAGACCTTGCAGCCATTCCACCCTGTCGGGTCTGTGTTCGCGGTAGTAGGGAAGCATATCCAGATAGATGGCGGAATAGTTGAGTGCGAGCATTCCCGGCGTGAACTTACGGTAGAGCCTTTGGTCCTTTTTCTCATTATAAGGTTGGAGTGACAGCTTCAGGTAGTCTGTCAGGTACCGATCCTCGAGGTTGTGGATCTTAACGGCAATGTTGTCGTAAGGTGTAGCCGAGTAGTGCATGGTAAGTCCCTCGTTGTAGCAGCATTCCTTCATGGCATCGGGGAACAGCTTGAAAAGTGGGGAGTCGGTGAAGGGGAAATACACTTTGCGGTCTCCATGGGTTGCCACCCATCTGATGGTCTGCTCATACACTTCTTCGGGTTTCCACGTCGTCGGTGGCATGGGGATGTCGAGTTTATCACAGATGGCGGCATCGAGACCTCCCAGTTCGGTACATACCAGCACCTTGTCACAATGTACCATAAGCACGCGCTGGAGGATCAGTTTTCCGATCAGACTCTCTGCCGATGACATGATGATGACGCTCCAATCCTCCATGCCCTGTAATTCGTTGTAGTTATACATCAGTACGTCCACGGGATACAGTCCACTCTTATAGTATCTCTTCAGGAGGCCGTCGAGCGTCTTCATATCCTTGTTGGCATACGTGGAGATAATTTGCATCTCGTATTCGGCAGCACTGGTGGAGTGGTCTTGTGCGCTCGTGTTCAGGAGCACCGTTGCCAGGAGCAGGATTGTCATGAATGTCGTTCTCATTGCTTTGTCGCTTATTGGTTTTACACTACTGCATACACTCCAGATTGGAAACCGTTCACGGAAAAGGGCATTTTATTCGATTTTTTTATAAGAGCGCTTGTCAAGAACAGAAAAAGGTACTTTCATCATGATTTCCCACGCGGAAACAGAAAACTCGATTTCAAACATCCAAATGACTGGTGGTTTGAAATCGAGTCATCGAATGAAACGGCTTTCTTTACTTGATGAACTTCACCTTCGACTCGTCACGGGGCTTGGCCTCAGGACTCTCATCGGGATAGCCGATGGCGAGGATGTAGTTCAGACGGTAGTCGGCGGGAATGTCGAGACGATCGAGGAAGAAACGGGCCTTCTCACTGGAGTTGAGGTAACGCACGGGACCGCCGAGACAACAGGTGCCGAGTCCCATGGCCTGGGCTGCCAGCATCATATTCTCGCCCAGCAGTCCGGCATCGAGCTCACCACCGCCCTCACGAGGTGTGCAGACACAAATGAGGTTAGGGGCATTGCGGAACATGTTGCGGAAGGTAGGGTCGCGCTTCACCTGTTCGGTATTCTCCTGACGGTACACTTCGGTGACCTGGGCAATGAGTTGCTGGTCTTCCACCACACGGACAATCCAAGGCTGGCGGTTCATGCCGCTGGGGGCATTGATGCCGCAGCGCACGATGGTCTGCAGTTTCTCGTGCTCAACAGGTTTGTCGAGGTATTTGCGGATGGAGCGGCGGGCCATGATGGTGCTCAGCACGGGATTCAGTTCCATCTGTAAGTCAGCCTCGATGGCACTGAGGGACTCGGTGGGCTCGTAGCGGCGAAGCACCTTTCCGTCACGGGATACCAGGAACTTGGTGAAGTTCCATTTGATATCGGAATTTTTGTCATAGTTGGAATCGTTTTTGCGCAGCATGCCGTCCATCATTTTCCCTCGCTGGTCGTTGAGGTCGAAGCCACCAAAGGTTTTCTGCGACTTCAGATAGGTGTAGAGCGGATGCTCGTTGGCTCCGTTCACCTCGATTTTGTCGAACTGCGGGAACTGTATGCCGTAGTTAGCGGTGCAGAACTGACGGATTTCCAGAATGCTGCCGGGTGCCTGCTGTCCGAACTGGTTGCAGGGGAAGTCGAGGATTTCGAGTCCCTCGGAGGCAAACTTCTCGTAGAGGGCTTCCAACTCTTTGTACTGGGGCGTGAAGCCGCAGCGGGTGGCGGTGTTGACGATGAGCAGCACCTTACCCTTGTAGTCGGCGAGCGACACGGGCTGTCCGTCGGCATCGAGCACCTGGATGTCATAAATACTTTTCTTGGATTGACTGACAACAGCCTGCGCCCTTTGTGGAGCAGTGATCAGCATGAGTACTACAGCCAGAAGGCTGAAAAGACTGGTGTTTGTGAACTGTTTTCTCATAATGCGATAATTTTTTACAAATATAGCTGGTTCTCGGGAATTAACGTTCAAACACCGCAATATTTTGGGAAAGTTTAAGAAAAATGTAGAGTTATCAATTCTCCATGAGTATCTGGTCCACAATGATATGGTCGTCGAGGGCACGGACGGTGAGCTTGTGTTTGCCAGCAGGGATGTGAAGCGTTAGGGAACGGTGAGCCTGTCCGCTCAGCACGTTGAGTTTCCATTGTTCGGAGCGGAAGGGTTCCTTCAGACTGAAGACGGTGGGCTCGGAATCGTCAACGGCAACGCTGAAGCGCAGGTCGCCGCCATCGAGGGGATGCGTGGGAATCAAGGCGATACGGATGATATAATTGTCCTCTTCCTCCACATCAAACCGATAGGTCAGCGCACCCCCCTTTTGAAGTGCTATGGCCTTCATCGAATGCCCTAACATCTGGATGGTGCGTGCATCTTCGGAGACTTCCGCATAGTCGCAGGCATTAATGGTACTGACAATGTTTGCAGGTCTTCCTGTCAGATGGCCGTGTACATCTTCATACACTGGCAATCTTCGTGGAGCCGCATCCATCAGCCCCCGCCACTTGCCACCGCACAATTCGTTGTATTGCCTGGTCAGCAATTGTATCTCCTCATAGGCCTGATGACTCTCTGCAGAATCACAGAGAATCTTGCGATTCATGGCAGCTGCAGCAAAAACCGGATATTCGATGGCTGCAAAGAAGGCATCTTGTAACTCCTGACGAATAAGTGAACGACTTTCTAAGACCGTTGTCTTGATACGCTCAAAATCGGCGATACGTGTAGCTGCCTCCTGAGGCGTCAGGGGTATATCCGATACTGACGACAGGCCACGTGGATACACCTTCTTATCCAACTCCACTTGTGTCCAGCCCATGAACTCGGGACGGCGGATGCCGCAGAGACGATAGAACTCGTGCATGACGGGGAACAGGCGGCGGCCTACCTCGTCGCCGAACTGGCGGCAGAGCCATCGCTGATAATGGTCGCCGAGCGTCTGATCCGTGACGCAGTCGATGTTCCATGCCATGTCGAGGAACAGCTCCAGCTGGTAGCCCGCCACCTTGGGGTCGTGCACGTTAGCTATCCACAGGCGGCGCGCATTGTGGTCGTAGGCCTGCCGCATCTCGCTGTAGATGAGTCCCGGCTGGGTGGTGGTCAGCCACAGATAGTCGTGAGGCCGTCCCCAATAGGAAAGATGGTAATACACACCAGCGCCGCCCTGCCGCTGCTGTTCGCGGGCATCGGACAGGCGGGTGATGTAGCCATAGTTGTCGTCGCACCACATCAGCGTGACATAGTCGGGCACCTGCAGTCCTTTCTCGTAGAGCTGCAGCACCTCCTTGTAGGGCACGAACACCTGCATCAGGCGCGAAGGGTCGCCAACGTAGCGGCGCAACAGCTGCTGCTGGTCGTCGATGACCTGCTGCAGGGCGTCGAACTTCTCCTGCTCGGTGGTGTAGCCCTCCATGGAACTGTCGTGGATGCCGCGCATGCCGATGGTGAACATATTGTCGGGCGAATGGCTCACCTGCCTGAGCCGCTCAATCCAGTAGCTTTGCACCTGATGGCGATTGGTGCGGTAGTTGAAGGGGCCGCGCTCCTTTACGTCCCACTCGCCCACGTTGTTGCGCAGCAGCGGCTCGCAATGGCTGGTGCCGATGACGATGCCGCACGAGTCGGCCATGGCTTTGGCGCCGGGCATCAGGAAGAAAGCCTTGGTGCCGCCATGCATGCCGGGCCACAGGGCATTGGCACGCAGACGGAGCAGCAGCTGGAAGATGCGCTTGTAGGTGGCGACGCCTATCTGGCCAGTAGGCGATGGGGCGTGGGTGGTCTGACTCCAGGGGCGCAGGCTCCAGTCTTCGTCGTTGAGGAAGATGCCGCGGAAGGCCACGCTGGGCTGCTGTTGGCTGACGAAATCATTGCTCATGACAAGGCGCGATTTCCGCTCAGGCACCTCGTCGCCCCACCATATCCAGGGCGAGACGCCTGCCAGCCGCGAGAGTTCCAGCAGCCCGTAGGCCATGCCGCGCCCGTTGCCGCCCTCGACGATAATCTGTGAACCGGAGGTGTAGATGCGGAAGCCGTCGGCGGGCTGGCGACCCTTGACGAGCCTTACCTTTGCCCTTCGGGCTGCCACGGGCTCGAAGCCTGTCACCTGCCGCATATCGTCTTTCCACATTTCGAGGGCCGTCACCACCACAGGCTCCACGCGTTTGGGAATCTGATAGGTGATGGGCGATTTACCGTCGAACCACACCACTTCGGCACGGGAAACGATGAGTGACAAATGGAAAGTAATGATCAGGAATAGGAGTCGTCTCATGGGTGTATATTGCTATATTATAAAATACAACTGTCTTCCTTCTTGGTGAATTCGTCAATGTCCTTGATGGCCTTGTTCAGCGAACGCATCTCACGCGAGAATACATAGAATAATACGGCCGTTGTGATGACAATCAACACGATATAGACAAGCAACCTATCACTTGAGGGGAAAAAAGGGATATCGTTGCCGTAATACACGTCAAACAGAAGCCATACAACCCAAAGAAAAATGAAAGGAAGTATGCCGAATGTATAAAGTTTCTCCCTGCGCTTAAAGGTTATCAGCCGCTGCTGGGCACTGAGCACATCGTCTGCTGCCAGGTGCTTATCGCGGATGGTACTGACATTCCAAAAGTTGAAAAAAGCCTCACCAACCAGCAGAAGTACTACAGCAATAATAGGTAACCATGAAACGCCGACGATGCTTCTTAGCCCGTAAACTAACAAGGGTAATATCACCAATTCCCCTACGCCACCCCAAATGTTCATCTGCTTAATCCACGACACGTGGCCTTTCATCGCCTCTTTCAACAGGCGTCGGCTTACAATCTCCTGCTGCTCCATGCGGTTCTTAAACTCTGCGACCTGACCGCGCAATTCTTCCAGTTCCTGCAAATTGTTATTCTGATTCTCCATAATTCCTGTTGTTTTTTAATCGTTTGACATATTTTTTAATTCCTCCTTGATGCGGTAGAGGCGCACCGAAACGTTCTTCACCGTGATGCCCATGATGGCACCAATCTCCTCATAGCTCATATTCTCCAGCCAGAGCAGGATGATGGCACGGTCGTACTGTCCCAGCTTTGCAATGCGCTGGCGTAGCATGTCCATCTGTCGTGAATTCCGGTTGGTCTCCGTCTCCTCATAGGGATTGATGTCCATCGTCAGTGGCACCATTTTGTGTCGCCGTTTCTTGTGGTCGAGCGAGATGCACACGTTCAGACTGACACGATAGATCCAGGAACGCACGTCGCTGCGCCCCTCAAACGAGGGCAAACTCTTCCAAAGGTTGATGAGTATCTCCTGGAACAAGTCGGCCACCTCGTCCTGGTCGTTGGAGAACATGTAGCACACGGTGTAAATCGTGCCACGGTTCTTTCTGACCATTTCTTCAAACTCTCGTTCTAAATCTTTCATTTTTTCTTGTTGAATCAATCTGCATTTGACAATAAGTCACACGAAAGAGGCAAAAAACTACAGAATCAGAAAAATATTTTGCAAAAACTTCAAAATCACCATACCTTATTCTACTATAAAATGTCACCCACCAGTTCTATGATGGTATCGATTCGGGTGCGAAGATACACAAAAATCTACCGAAGCTCAAACATATTTGTGTATCAGCATATTGTTTAGAGCATAAAAACACCAGAGGAAACCTCAGAAATGGCACGTGCTGTTCGGTTGCGGCCTATGGCGATAAGTCTCTCCGATTTGTCAAAGTCGAAAGTTTTGTAGCGGTTCAGCTGGATGTCTATAAGAATGTCCGGATGGGTTAGCTCCACCGCTCGACAACACCAATGCTATTTTCTGCTTCTTCATCACTTATGCTCAGTAATAATGTCATTCGACTTTTTCCTATATTCGTTGGGACTCATGCCCAGATGTTCGCGGACATACTTGCTGCAGTGTCTGTTCTGTTTGTCGCATATTGATGTATTCTAAAAGTCTCATGCATCACCTTGTCATGCATCATTTGGGTGCAAAGTTCGGTATTTTCTGTGAGATAAGAAAAGAAATTGCTGATATTTCTTTCGCAGAAGATCGCAAAAATCAAAACAGATGAAGATATGAACAGAATAGCAATGACGCTGCTCATGGTTGGGGGAACTGGTGCTAAGCGCATGAGCTAGATTTTTCGTACCTTTGTGGTCTAATCAACAACTCACAAAGGTAGTCTATGTTCCAACCTCCTAAAAATACCCTCTATATGCAGTATCCTTGAGAGTCTTGCCGCTGTTTTCAGCAGGAAGACCGCCAGCGCCTTGGCACCATGATACAGGGCGCCTGTTGTTCCTATGGCAACCTTTATAAGGAACAATAACACTACTGCCAAGATCCAAAGGACCATGGCCAAGGCGCTAAGGGTGAAAAACAGTGCTATGAACTCCATGCTGCAAATATACTATTAATTCCTTGAACAGCCAAATGGAAATCACTTTTTTATAGAATCAATCCTGCCTGTCCTCTCGGATAGACTGCCACAACAGACTCCATGGGAGGCCTTCGGGTCCGACGTGGTCTTTCTTTTATGGGAAATCGAAAGTTTTTATTTCAAGCCCACTCTTACGACAGTCAGATCTCAGACCGTTCGCAGACAATCTTCGCGCGTCTACTTCCATATCTCCGCTTCCTCGTTACGCAATACCGTCACCGTAACGAACGCATTGTCAAATTCAAGCGGCGCAATATCGCACTCTACAACCGAATAGTCTGGGGTGTGCTCTATCATGAAACCTTCACCGAACTCCGAGACAACTTCACCGACGAGGTACGCCGCCAGATCCGACAAGAGATAGAGGGCTCGCTTAATCCGCAATAACGACCCATTCATTCCTTCTTCCAGATATAGAGATTTCTTCACACAAATAGGGATTTTCCCTTGCATTATTCATGATATTTGCTTAAATTTGCACCTGATATTAAAGAATTGCGTATGCTTGAGTGGTTTTACATTCTTCTCATCCTCATTTCAATGCCTTTCTTTATCAAGAAAGAGAACTGGTCATTCCTCGCATGCTTTTTGTATGTTGGGTGTTGCCTTATGATGACGCCATTTCTTGGCATTCCCCTTTTCAAATATGTATTCCGTGGGTAGATAGCCCTGTCCTTTACCATATCGCTGCCTGTTGCTATCTTTGCAAGAAAGATTAGTAACAGGCAGTTTTATTATGGCAAAAAAACACCGAGTTGTGATTAGCTAGAAATTTCGTACCTTTGAGGTCGAAGCAACAACAAAAGATTCGATTTTATTTCGTACAGGTAAGAAAATCCCCCTACACGTCTCGTGCAGGGGGATCTAAGTGATCTTAAATATATTGTGGAACTGGTCTATCTATCAGGCGACCAGCATCAATATCCCTTATGAAATTTCCAACAGCATCACGAACCTTATCAATAGTCTTCTGTGCGGGTTTCTTCAAACCGCAGGCATATTGCCTCAGTAGCGAAGCATTCATGCCGGAGTATTCAGCAAATGCAGTCACATTGATGGGATAGTAGCTGAAGAAAGCACCCACATCAAACATGAAATCGAACTCCAGCTCAGGGAAGTCCTTCCCCTGCTTCTCATAGAACGCCCTCATCTCATCCCTGGCGAGACAGAAATCCTGAATGGCACTACGGGCAGTCTTCCCATCGCCGTGAAGACCAAAGCCCAAGTCACCTGCCCCGATCATGAAGCAGGAGAATAAATCCCTGCCTGTCTCCACCATTACTTTTATTTTCCTTGCCATACTCTATTCATTTTAAAAAGTGACCTCCAAACATTCTCACGACTCTTTCACGGTAAAGAACCCGGGCTTAAAGCCCGAGTTCCTGATAGATAGTCTTCAAAGTACCTAATGGCACTTCTTGCGTTCCGTGTCGCGGCACCTCAATTATCTTTCCATTTCTGGGGTTCGACCAGATGTCGTGACGTTTACCATGAAGAAGAAGGAGGCAACCTGCCTTCCTTAACTTCCTGTACAACTCGTTGTACTTCATCGTAACAATAATTTAAAAGATCACTTTATCATTTCTGACGCTGCAAAGGTAACAATAAAGTTACAAACTGGCAAATATTTCGGTAACTTTTTTGCAACCTAATTTTATTATTAACATTTCAGGAGAGATTCCGGGGAAAACGAGCACCAAAAAGGGATGCCAGGCAGAGCATCCCTCAAGGAACAATAAATACAAAGGTCAGGTTTCGACAAACGCGTGTTCGAGAAGATCGTACAGGAACACATCCGGCGTGTCCGTGCGGATCCTGTAGCCCTCGAGCTGCTCCAGCCTGTCGGCAAAGCGTTCCATGTATTCAGCGTCGGTACCGCCCGAATCGAAACGCGACCCCTCATGCAGTTCCCGGACAAACTCTGGAGGAGTGGCGGCAACTATGGTGTCACCGCCCTTGATTCTGTAGGTTCTTTTCATGCTGTCAGTTTTCTTGTTCTAATCTGTTGTGATTAGCTAGAATTTTCGTGCCTTTGCGGTCGAAGCAACAGCTTCCCTGCTTTCAACAAGTGACTTCTTCTGAAACATAATATCGTCACGGCCAAGGATTGCATTTTTTCTGACTTTCTTGGAGCGTATTGATTTTTTTTCGTATCTTTGCCACCAGAAGAAACGTCTCTTGACGGTAAAGTCACTCCGTCAGCCTTCACGAATAGCATATTGACGTAACAAACCCGTAGCCCACTGGCGGAACTGGGTGGCACGAATGGAATTCACGCGATAGCCTACACTGATGACAGCATCAAGATTGTAGTATTGAGTATTATATTGCTTACCGTCAGAAGCAGTTCGTCGGAATTTCCGACAAACTGACTCCTTAACTAATTCTCCTGTACTAAAAGCATTCTGCAGATGCTCAGTTATAGTTGAGCGCCCTTTATCAAAAAGTGCCGCTATAGCATCCTGCGTACACCAAATGGTCTCATTGGCATACATCACCTCAATGCCTTGCTCCTTGCTTTCTATTTGGAAAATCAGGAACTCAGCCGTGCTGTTTCTTATTTCGAATTTCTTAGCCATAAACGATTACATCTTTTTCTCAATGGTTACACCTGTAAGAAGGGTGTCCTCATCAATGGATACTTTGTAGTTATTACATTTGCGAGGGGCACCATCTCATTTCATTTCTACCTTTACCAAGTTGAAGAGTATGTTAGCTGGTGCATTGCCCAAAACAGACACATGCTTGAGATCATTAAGTTGGCTGTCATAGGCTTGAATGTTTATTCATTTGCAAATATACAGATTTTTTTTAATTCATCATGATTCTTTTCTATTTTTTCATCTCTTCTAAAGCAGATCATTAAATTGAATTCATCAGACGACATACTGCGATTCAACGTATCATGTACAACCTCCCCTACGCAAACAAAGGTTCATTGAACTGCTATTAAAGCCTACGTAAACATTAAGTAGGCTTTACGCAAGGTTTAAGTAGCCTTTATTTAGGAAGCAAGTAACCATTAATTAGGAAGCAATTAACCTTTAATTAGGAGGTAAACAGACATTATTTGAATTGCAATCAGCCTATAGAAGGATTTTCTGCAGAAAAAAGCGGAAAAGTGCCTTCACGCCTTCACATGATAGCAACTTGTTGATAATGAGGTGATTCTGTGTGAAGGCACCTTCACATGCCTTCACACGATTTGAGGAGATGATAATGTGAAGGCGCGTGAAGGCGCCTTCACGCGTAAATGGTTTATAGTCAACGATTTGTAAGAGCGTGAAGGCGTGAAGGCACTTTATAACTTCAATGAGAGTGAATTTTACCTTAAGAAGAAAGCAAGAATCAACTTCACAACTTCACAGGGGCGTAAGTAATTGAAAACAAAGGAGTTCTGTGTGAAGTCTAACTTCACACAACTTCACCTTCTGGAAACGGTGTTTTTACCTTCCAAAAACGTTGTTTTTGCGGCTGGAAACGTTGTTTTCGGATGCTAAAAACTATGTTTTCAGAGGCTAAGTACTATAGTTACGACAAGTAAGTATAATAGTTACGACGAGTAAGTATAGTGTTTTTTTGAAGACAAAATAACGTGAAGTTGGGTGAAGTTAGACTTCACCCAAAACGCTCTTACTCTCAACAACTTGCAGCACTGTGAAGTTGTGAAGTTGAATTTCGACTATTTCGTAGGGAAATAATTATCGACTCGTGTTGATGGTCATCACCTTCACGTCAGGTGCCGTTGTCTGCTTATCGTGAGTGACAGAAATTTCGAAAGTGGCGGTACCCTCTTTCAGTTTCTTATCAGTAACCACAGCGGCTGTGTATTTGATACCTGAACCTGGGGCAATGCTCTCCACCTCTATGCCGGGAGACACCATGATATGCTTGTTCCCAGAAGTCTCTACCACGACGGGCTGCACATGATAGACCGACTTGTCGGAGACATTGCGCAGTTCAAACACAATCTTACTCTGCTCGTTGGAACGAAGGGTGAGGTCATCATCCACGAAACGGATATTACTGATCTGAATCGCTTCCGATGGAGGCACGGAACGGAGGTTCGTCGTTGCCGGTGCTGTAGCGCTCGGCACGTGATAGGTATTGTCCTTGGGAGCAGAGATATCCAGATCGATACGGTCGTCTGCCCGGCCTGAAGGATCGAAGCCGCTATCGTCACTGTTGTCATTGTAATACTGTCCGTCACGATTACCCTTGTACTTCTGATCATTTTTCTGGAGCACGCGCTCATGGTATCTATCCAGCTTACGCTCCTGTGCCTTATCAGCAGCATTTCCAATAGCGCCACCTACCACGGCACCACCTGCCATACCAATGATCTGTCCCCAGTCACTGCCTCGAGGGCCACCAGACAAGCCACCAATCGCAGAGCCCAGAATGGAGCCCAGTGTAGAGCCGGTATAAGCTCCTGTTGCTGTATAGGAGCCACAGGCACTCAGCAGAAAAGCGGCACAGAGTGCCAAAAGCATTGTCTTCTTCATATCCTTCTTGTTTTTTAATGGTCCAACATTGTATGAATCTCGGTGCAAAGGTAAGGTAAAAAACAAAATCCTCAGCAAAGTTTTCCCTATTTTAACATAGGGATTTCCCTATTTCCTCACATTGGGAGGCCAGCCATTCCCGTTCCTCTTCATCAAGATAAGGAGCCAGCTGGTCATATACCCTATGGTGATAGTCATTCAGCCACCCGATTTCCTCATCCGTCATCAGCGAGAGGTCTATCGGTTCCTTGTCGATAGGGCACAACGTCAGGGGTTCAAACTGGAGGAACTCCCCGAAATCAGTCGTTTTGTAAGGAGTCACCAACAACGTATTCTCGATGCGCACGCCGAACTTCCCTTCGAGGTAGATACCTGGCTCGTCCGTCACGGTCATACCCGTCACCAGGGGTGCCGGCTTATATTCCATTCGAATCTGATGCGGTCCCTCATGCACATTGAGGAAAGCCCCCACCCCATGACCGGTACCATGCATATAGTTCAGTCCTTCGCGCCACAAGTCTTTTCGTGCCATCACATCCAACTGTGTACCGCTGACTCCAGAGGGGAACTTCAGGTTCTGCAGCTGCAGATGACCTTTCAGTACCAGTGTATAGACATGTCGCTGCTCCTCACTGAGAGGCCCCAGGGCAATGGTGCGGGTGATATCGGTCGTACCATCCACATATTGCGCACCGCTGTCGAGCAGCAGCAGACCCTCCGGCTTCAGGGGCACATCACTCTCGGGCGTTGCCTCATAATGGACAATGGCGCCATGCGCCTGATAGCCCGCAATGGTATCGAACGAGATGCCTTTGAACAAAGGCTGTTCTGCCCGCAGTGACTCCAGTTTCTCTGATATGGAGATCTCTGTCTGGTTTCCCGCTTCCACCGCCGGCTTCAGCCATTTCAGGAATTTCACGAGTGCGATGCCGTCTTTCAGCATCGCATTCCTAAAACCCCGCGCCTCACTTTCGTTCTTAACGGCTTTCATCCATTTGATCGGTGACTCCTCCCGGATGATTTCCCGTCGCACTATATTATATAAGGTATAGTTGACCTCATTGGGGTCGAGCAGGATGTTATATTCGAAGTAGTCATTCAATCCTTTCTCCACCTGACCATAGTCATCGATATCCACACCCTCATCGTTCAGGTAAGCCCTTACGTCGGCAGGCAGTTTCCCCTTGTCGATGAACAGCGTCACCTTCGTAGTGGAGATCAGGAGGTACGACACGAACACAGGATTGCAATGCACATCGCTACCTCGCAAGTTCAGTGTCCAGGCTATATCATCCAACGAGGCCACCAGCATCCCATCGGCATGTCGTTGACGCAGGGCACGACGGATACAGCTGATCTTCTCATGACAACTCTCCCCCGCATATTCCAAGGGCTGGATGAACACCTTGTCATGTGGTACAGCAGGTCGGTCACGCCAGATCACCGCCAAGGGATCGAAGTTGGTACGCAGTGTGATACCTCCTTCTTTGCGCAGCTCCGCTATCAGTTCCTCTACCACGGTAGTGGAACTCACCATTCCGTCGATACCAACCTGGGGTGACCGTGTGTCGCGCAGTACCTCACCTAACCATCGGGGTATCGAAGGGGTGCCTGCCATCCGCTCCTTCATCAGCACAAAGCCCGTTCCCTGCAACTGCTCTGCCGCCGCGATGAAGTAACGACTGTCCGTCCACAGGGCAGCCTCATTCAGGGTAACGACAGCCGTTCCCGCTGATCCGTCGAATCCGGATATCCACTCGCGTCCTTTCCAGCGATCGGGCACATATTCCCCTTGATGAGGATCCGTACTGGGGAAAATGAAGGCATCCAGATGCTCACGTCGCATCACCTCGCGCAGCTCCTCCAACCGTTGGTTCACTTTCTTTATCCTGTCAGAATGATTCTCGTTCATAGGCTATTTGCAAATTAGACTTTACAAAGGTAGTAAAAAAACGAAAACGAAGAATGAAAAATTAAGAATTATTTTCAGAAGGGGAACGATTTCTTGCTCCTATATTCTTCATTCTTCAATTTTTATTGTATCTTTGCAACGACATAGGGAAGTATCTCCTTGTCAGAAAATGATAAGCATTTATTCATCTATTAAATAATAATACAACTATGGCATTTTTAACTAACGAGAAACTGACCATCGTCGGCGCAGCTGGTATGATCGGTTCAAACATGGCTCAGACAGCCCTGATGATGGGTTTGACAAATGACATCTGCCTTTACGACGTATTCTCACCCGAAGGAGTGGCTGAGGAGATGCGCCAGAGCGGCTTCGACGACGTGAAGATTACAGCAACAACTGATGCAGAGGAGGCTTTCAAGAACGCTAAGTACATCATCTCCAGTGGTGGTGCTCCCCGTAAGGCTGGTATGACCCGTGAGGATCTGCTCGCCGGTAACTGCAAGATTGCTGAGGAGCTTGGTCAGAACATCAAGAAATTCTGTCCTGATGTGAAGCATGTGGTGATCATCTTCAACCCCGCCGACCTCACTGGTCTGGTGACATTACTCTACTCTGGTCTGAAACCCGGACAGGTTACTACATTGGCTGGTCTCGACACCACCCGTCTGCAGAGCGCTTTGGCAAAGAAATTCAACGTAATGCAGAACGAGATCACCGGTTGCGCTACTTATGGCGGACATGGTGAGCAGATGGCAGTATTCGGCAGTCATGTGGAGATCGCAGGCCGTAAGCTGACTGACATCATCGGTACTGCAGAGTTCCCCGCTGAGGAGTGGGAGCAGATGAAGACCGACGTGACCAAGGGCGGTGCCAAGATCATCGAGCTTCGCGGACGTTCTTCTTTCCAGAGCCCGGCCTATCTCTCTGTGGAGATGATCCGTGCTGCCATGGGCGGTGAGCCTTTCCGCTTCCCTGTTGGAACCTATGTAAAGACTGACAAGTACGACCACATCATGATGGCCATGAAGACCACCATGACTGCCGAGGGTGCCAAGTATGAAGTTCCCCAGGGTCTTCCCGAGGAGAATGCCAAACTGGATCAGAGCTACGAGCACCTCTGCAAGATGCGCGATGAGCTGGTGACACTGAACATCGTTCCGCCAATCAGCGAGTGGAGCAAGATCAATCCGAACCTCTAATCTTTTTCAAGGAAGAGAAAGAATCATCAAAGGAGTTGGGATGCCCAACTCCTT
>OCTX011403911.1_pt1 | contig 18574 bp, 13 predicted proteins | sample 1539691 | NCBI WGS metagenome assembly OCTX01 (sample SAMN02144231, study PRJEB22623) | gut metagenome | biome: sheep rumen | host: Ovis aries | place: New Zealand | reverse complement strand
GGTGTCCTCATCAATGCCGACGCTTTTAGCATAGTCAACAAAATACTGAGTATACAAATATATAAATGCTGGAGAAGAACCGTTTATAGCGATTATCTCCTTCATTTTATCCTTATCTATCACCTTGCTTATTCCTCCCGAGGAGAAAATTTTACAAACAAGGTCAAATTCCTCATCGCTCACGCTGTCCGAGCGTGAAAGTGCAGTTGCACCTTCTCCGAGCAGGAACGGGGTATTTGGCATTACCAGCACGACCTTAGCGCCGCTGACTGTTCTTTTAGCATAATACTCGTCAGTTATGCCTGCAAGTATCGAAACAATCACGGTTTCAGCTGTTACTGCACTTGCAGCCTCGTCCAGCACCTCATCGAGCTGCTGCGGTTTTATTGCGAAGAACACATACTTACAGTTCTTAACAACGTCAGCTGCGCTGCCTAATGCCTGAACGCCAGCTGCTTTGGCTTTTTCAAGAGCCTCATCGAACTTATCATAAGCAAAAAGTCTGATATCCTTGCTCATATCGCTTGAAAGGATACCATTCATTATAGCCATACCCATATTTCCGCAGCCAATAAAACCAACATTCACCATGAAAGCCAACTCCTTTTACTCATATAAATAGTATTATACACCATTTTTCTGATTATTGCAAGCATTAAACCATTTTTACGGCAATAAAAAACGAGGAAAGCTATTTTCCTCGTTTTGCATATTTGAATATCAGCTTGCTCCTGCGCTGCTCCTGACCGTTCTCTTATACGCCGCAAGACACACGGGGAGCACTATAAACATCAGCGGCAGATCGACCGCAAGCTCCAGCGCATTTTTAGCTGCCCTTGCCACGACAGCTGAAGAATACGCAGCTTTGGGGATAAAGCCGTAGTGCAGCAGTAATGCGGTATTGATAAACAAATTGATGATAACGACATCAAGGGACCTTGCTATCACCATTCTCAGATACATAGTTATATCCTTGCCTTTAACACGGATAGGATGAACGCTGAACTTATGGTACAGGCAAACGCCGTAGATAAGTCCCTGCAGGCCTGCAACGAGAGTGAACGCGGGGAAAAATCCGCCTGTCGGATGCACAATAAAGCCTACCAGATCACAAGCAAAACCTGCAAAAACGCTTACCGCAGGACCAAACAGCATACCTATAACGGCAATTGCAACAAACGCAAAGTTCAGCTTGGTATACCCGATATCGATAGAGAATGATTCAATAAGCATGGATACAGCGATAAACGATCCCGTTATTGCCATGCTCTTTATGCTTTTGAATTCCTTTGCCGAAGTTTTGAACATACTAAAAAAGCTCTTCATAAATATTCCTCCTTATGCGAGCTGTCGCTTTGTGCATAATGGAAATTTATGAAAAGCTCCTATTACACATTCAGCGGGATGCGAGATCTAAACCGCAAGGACCTGCATGATGCATTTCCTTTTCGTCCCGCCGGCAACTCCCCGTCCGTCAGGCACTTAACGCTTAGATCTCTACTCTGTTATTATCGTGTGTGTTATATCAGAATGCAGTTTTATTAAGGATCTCGTACAGATCGTCCTCGAAAGGCTTTGTCATCTTAAGAGCCTCCTGGATATCTACATCGTAAACTTCACCCTTCTTAAATCCGCAAACCTTGTTGCCAATGCCCTGCTCAAGCAGTTCAACAGCATGATAGCCAAGTCTTGTAGCAGCAACTCTGTCTCTGAGTGTAGGAGCGCCGCCTCTCTGAACGTGACCAAGAACAGTAGCTCTTGATTCAACGCCTGTAAGATCCTGAAGTGTCTTGGTTATGTAATCTGTCTTGCCGACTCCCTCGGAAACTACAACGATGAAGTGAGTCTTTCCGTGAGCCTTTGCAGCGATCATTCTCTTAGCGATCTCGTCAAGGTCATAATCCTTTTCAAGAGTGATGCAAGCAACAGCGCCGCAGGCAACCGCTACGTTTATAGCGATATGACCGGCCTTTCTTCCCATTACCTCAACAACAGAGCATCTGTCGTGTGAAGCAGCTGTATCGCAGATCTTATCGATCATCTGTGTAGCTGTATTCATAGCTGTATCATAACCGATAGTATAATCTGTGCAGGCAATATCGTTATCGATAGTTCCCGGGATACCTATGCAAGGGATACCCTGTGCAGAAAGATCAGCTGCGCCTCTGAAAGAACCGTCACCGCCGACTACGACGATACCGTCAAGTCCCATTTTAACGCAGTTATCCTTAGCCTTTTTAACGCCCTCGATATTCCTGAACTCGTTACATCTTGCTGTATAAAGGCAGGTACCGCCTCTCTGGATGATGCCTGAAACTGTCATTGCGTTCATTTCAATAACATCACCGTTGAGCAGTCCGTTATATCCTCTCATTATTCCTACGACTTTCATGCCCTTGTTAAGACCTGAACGGCAGACAGCTCTGACTACCGAATTCATTCCCGGGGCATCGCCGCCGCTTGTAAGTATACCGATTTTCATGTGTTTTCCTCCTTCATATTTAAGCAAAGAGTGCTATAATTCCCCGAATATCATAACACAAAGCCCCTGAATTGTCAAGGGCTTTGCAGTTTGTTTAACATTGTTTTTACTATTTTATTGCTGACCTTCGCCGCCGCCCTGCTGCTGTTGCTGCTGCTGAGGCTGCTGTGTGTTTGCAGTTACAGGGTTTTGGGTCTGCTGGTCGGCCTGAGTCTGCTGAGTCTGCTGTGTAACAGGGGCGGTCTGCTCTTCCTTGGTGGTTGTCTGAACGGTAGTATTTCTTCCGTCAGAAACGTATACGATGAGGATCTCGCCCTTCTTGACATTGATCTTATTGCCCGGAATGATGCTTGTACCTGTAATTGAGCCTGCCATCTGGCTTCCGTAGATCTCGGTGACCTTATACTTGATATTAAGCTCATTGAGCTGATCGAGATAAGATTTCTGATCTAAGCCGTAGTAAGACGGAACAGAAACATTTTCAGGTCCTGCGCAAACTTTCAGCACAAGTGGATTTTTCTTAGCGGGATCGTAATGTGTATTCTTAGGTATGCTTTGCTCGTAAACGATATTTCTTTCGTCGGTATCGGAGTAGAAATAATCTATCTGCAGATCAAAATTATTGCCTATTTGCTGTTTTACTATATCTATCCTTACTCCGACCATATCAGGCATTACCGCTCCGTCTCCGAGTCCCTCATCACTGCTGTCCTCATGCGATGAGCTTTCGGCTGCCTTTGAAGATACCTCGCTGCTTTCCTGCGAGCTGTAATCAATGATTATGACCGATGACGATGAGCTGTCGGCATTCTTTGAAGGGCCTGAGAAAAGCAGATAGAGCAGGAATATGCTAAGACCAAGTATGATAGCGATACAGATCCAGCCGATTATAAGGGCTGTACTGTTTTTCTTCCTGACCGGCTTTTCATTTCTCTGCTGAGGTCTTTCACGAACGGGAGCGTTCTTGCGCTCTCTTGGTATATGCTGCACGGGAATAGTCTGTGTTGAGCCTTTTTCCATTTCGATATGCTGCCTGGAGCGCTGTTCAAACAGAGCCGAAACAAACTCGGTGACAGTTCTTATCCTATCCTCGCCTCTGACAGCCATAGCATTTGCGATAACCCTCGAGATATGCGGTGAGATGCGTGGATTTATCCTTGCAGCCTCGACAAGAGTATCGTTTCTCGTTCTTGTCTGAGCATCAAGCGGCATACAGCCTGTAAGTATCCTGTAAAGCACGGCAGCGATAGCATAAACGTCCGTCCAGGTTCCCTGCCATTCAAGCGATGAATACTGCTCGGGTGCTGTATAGCCCGAATAGAACTCAGGCAAAAGCCCTGTATTTGAAGTTCTGATAGAGCTTATGCAAAAGCCTGTCAGCTTCAATTCTCCGTCGGTAGTAACTATTATATTCTCGGGAGAGATGCCCCTGTGGATAATACCTGCGTTATGGATTATGCTGAGCGTTGTGAAAAGCGGAACAAACAGCTTTTTCACCTGCTCCCAGCTGAGAAATCCCGTATTTGACTGAAGAAATTTCTTGAGCGAAACGCCTTCAACATACTCAAGCACCACATAAGTAGTGTTATTGGCTGTGAACATATCCTTTGCAGTTGCGATGTTATGCAGGTTGCGCATTTTTGAGAGCGTTCTGTTCACATCGGCAAACTCGGACATGAACGTTTTATACTTAGCAAGGCAGTCCCTATTTACAATAAGCTCCTGCGTGCTGCTGTCACGCTCGCAAAGCGTATCAGGCATATATTCACGGCAAACGCATTTGCACTTGCCGACCATATCATAGCATATATATGAAGCACCCTCGCCGTTATAGGAGAGCATCTTACCGATTATGTATCTGTCATCCAGCACTGTTTTAGGCGCAAGGTACGCCTGAAGATGTGCGGTATTCTCTGTATAGCTGCAATACTGACACTGCCCGTTTTCATCGAGCATGTTCATACAGCCCATACAAAGCTCTTCCTTTGGGTCCATACCCAACCTCCTCAAAATAATTTATCACTTTATATTAACAAAAAAATCGCTTTAAGTCAAGCAATATAAGAAAACTGTAGGTATTATGAAACAATTTGTTTTAATTTTGTAACATATCACAACAAGATATTGTGCAAATTATTTATAAAAAGCACAACAGTTATGTATAAATTGTTATTTTGCTTATTAAATTCTCAATTTGGTGAAAATGCGATGAAAAATTGTGTTTTTATTTGACAAGGCATTTCCAATGGTTTATAATAATGCAGTAAAAACAGAAAACAGGAGGCGGCAATAAGCCGATCAGAACATGGACGAAAGAAACAACTACAACTCAGGTCTTGATGACCTGGACAGACAGTATCAGCGACAGCTTGATGAGTTCAGCCGAATGGACGGCACCGATTACTCAGACGGCTCTGTTGATCTGGAATTCACACAATACGACAACAACGCTCCCTATCGAAGCAGCCGTCCCTCAGCCTATCCGGGCAGGCCGCAGCAGCGGCAAAGCTATGCTCCGCCACGGCACACAACTGCGCAGCCACGAAGGAACAATAATGCTTCAAAGCCACGTTCGGGCTCAGGCAGCAAAATGCGCAGAGAAAGACCTGCAAAGCAGAATGCACAGAGTATGCAGCCAAGAGAAAGAGCTTCTCAGCAGGCAATGCTCAACAGCGCTTACCCCCAGCAGCCGCAGCGAGCTGAAACTTCAAGGCAGAACTATTCAAAGGGAGGAAACGGTCCATTGGAGGAAAAGAAGGGTTCACCCGTAAAAAAGGTGCTCATAGCGCTTATCTCGATAACAGTTGCGATAATAATCATACTCAACATCGTGCTTTTGTATCTTGTGGGCAAGGTGAATGTTGTTGACACCAAAAAGCGTGATGATTCGATAAAAGCATTCATGAAAAGCGATGATGTCAAGAACATACTCGTAATAGGTTCTGACACGAGAGATTTTTCGCAGGCAGGCAGAACTGACGTTATGATAGTGCTTTCGATAAACAAGAAAAAGAAGCAGATAACGATGATGTCGCTTATGAGGGATCTTTATGTTCCTATCGTCGGGTACGCAAGCGACGGGACAAAGATGTATAACGACGATGAACCCGACGGGCTTTACCGTGACAAGCTCAACGCCGCTTATGTTTACGGCGGTGCAGAGCTGCTGATGGACACGATAAAGTATAACTTCGGACTGGAGATAGACGATTACATATACATTGATTTCAGCTCGTTTGTGGATATAGTAGATTCGATAGACGGAATTGAGCTTGACATTACGAGCGAAGAAGCCGAGTATATGAACGTTTGTACCAGGGAGCAGAACAGAGTTATGGGCAACCCCGAAAAGCAGGACTATCTGCAGGCAGGCGGAAAGCAGCTGCTCAACGGAAACCAGGCTCTCTCTTACGCAAGGCTCAGAGCTGTGGGCAACGCAGATTTCCAGCGTACACAGCGCCAGAGGATAGTTATGAGCAAGATAATCGAAAAGGTAAAAGCCTCGGGACCGATAACAAAGTTCAGCTTCCTGAAATCTTCATTGAAGAGCATGACCACCAATATGTCACGCTCGGATCTGTTCTTCTATGGCTACAAAGCGCCTTTCTACCTGGGCTATGAGATAAAGGAGCTGCGTATCCCGGCGGACGATGATTTTGAATACGGCACGCACAACGGCGGACAGTCAACGCTTGATGCCGATCTTGACAAGTGCAGAAAGCTGATAGAACAAAATCTTTTCTGAATACAAAACTGAACGAGATCTATAAAGAATCAAAGCGGCAAAAAAGGCAGCGTAACTATCATCACGCTGCCTTTTTGTTATTTACAGGTTTTCGGGGTAGGTCATCGTTGAGGTGTAATACAGGAAATTGTTATCGCTGTCAAACGATACATCAAGTATCACCTGCTGTTCATCGCCCGAATCATTTTCATACCAGTATCTGAATCTGTATGTTCTCAGCTCACCGGTATACGTTATGCTGTACGCTTTAAGGTCTATCTCGTCGTTTACCTTGTTGTAGGAAGTGCCCTTATCAAACTTATCAAGGTTTATCAGATTATCGCTCTTAACCCCCCTGACATCGCCTTTGAGCAGTTTAAAGTCACAATACTTTACAGTTTCTATATGCTGCTTTTTATCGACTTTTATCAGCACAGCCCACTCGGGATATGTCATGCCGTCTACCTTGACAGAGTCCTCACTCTCACGGACATAGTCAAACTCAAGCGACTTATTAAGCCCCGAAAAAGCGGATTTATCCTTGAAATGCTCATCGAGCTTGGTTTCGGCTACTGTCACGGTACTGCCCACATATTCGGAAACCTTGCCTGCGAGCTTTTTTCCCTTACCGCTTGAAATGCTCATGACAAGTGTTATGATTATGAGCGCAAGCAGGATAAACACTATTACCGCAAGTATTACTTTCAGTTGTTTTGCGCCGAATCTGCTCCGCAGCTTTTCGGCTTTACCGAGTTTTGAAGTTTCAAGGGGATTTTTAGTCTTATTCTTTTTGGAAAACAGCTTTGTCGAGAGCTTGGTAGTCTCGGCATTTTCTTTAATAACAACTCCGCAATTGCTGCAAACGTTGTCTTTATCGCCTATTTTCTTTCCGCATTTAGGACAATCCACAGCTGCACCTCCCCTGTTGCTTTTCTATATTTACTGACATTATATCACAGTTTCTTTTCAAAGTCAACAAAGCAGCGGACAAATTTGATGCAGCATTTTTTCACAGAAAAATGCCCCGAAGCATCAAAAGAACTTCGGGGCAGGTATATTTTACAATTGATGTTCAGTCAAGCCATACGCAGTCGACGACATCACGATCCACCTTAACGAGCTTTTCGTCCACAAAAGCTGCTGCCCAGCCGTGTTCCTCGTCCCACGGACAATTGAGCTGCATGATAACACAATACGGAACATTCTGCGATTCGTAGGGCGTATCGCCCGATTGGCTTTTTGCGTATATCGCATCTTCAAGCACATAGATCCTGACATCTGTTCCAATGAAATCAACAAGATCCCGTGGAGTTTTAAGCTGCGGCCAGTATGCTTTGTTTTCCTCCTCGTCATCGGGTCCCCATTGTTCATACATATCATCGTAATACAGGCGAATGAAAGCCTCCAGCATTTCATTTTCAAGCTGCGGGTCCCATTTCTCGATAAGCCTTTTGCAGTAAAGATCGCTTATTTCCTCATCGTCGATATCAACATCGATCTCAAATGTCTGCGGATCAAGCAGTGTTTCGTTTGGCATGATTCTTCTCCCCATTAGTTTTTATTATATAAGCGTCATCTGGTCGGGATCTTCGATCTCCTTGGCAAAGCTGCCTGCAACAGGAATAGTCTTGCTTCTGAACTTGGAAAGCTCTGCTGCCTTTTCCTCGCTGATAAGGAACGCCTTTTCAACGGTCGATTTTGCCTTGCAGGTCATTACCTGAACACCTATGGTATCTCTTGAAGCCTTTGGCATGAGCAGCGCTGTATCAAAGATCATCGCTCTGCCGTTGGTGGTGCGCAGCATGATGTTCGCATTTTCATCCACCCTGAACATCTTTACCAGCTTGACCTTGCCGGAATATGCATTTGCCAGCTTCTTTCGGTTTGTCTTGGTCGCATAGGAATCGAGTGCTACCTTGGCTACCTTTCCGTTTTCAAAAACAAATATCATATAGCCCTTATAGTCGGTAGTATTCACCGCAAACACGACATTTTCGTCCTTTTCAAAGCCCAGCTTTGCAGGAATATAATCTCCCATTGCGGAAGCCTTAGTATCAGGGAACTGCGAGAGCTTTGCCTTGTAAACAGAGCACTTATCCGAGAAGAACAGCAGCTCGCTTTTATTTGTAGTTTCGGCGTGCTGAGAGATATAGTCGCCTTCCTTGAGCTTCTGGTCGCTTGCCATTCGCAGCGACTGCGGAGTGCACTTTTTAAAGTAGCCCTCACTTGAAAGGAATATCTCACACGGATAGTCGGGTATCTCTTCCTCGACATCTATCTCAACTATGTCAGATGCGTAGTAATAGCCTGTTTTTCTTGGCTGAGCGTACTTCTTTTTCACCTCTTCAAGCTCTTTGATGATGACCTGCTTTATCTTTCTTTCGCTTTCAAGAAGCGCTGCAAGGCGGTCTATCTCCTCTTCAAGAGCCTTGGTCTCCTCGGTACGCTTTAAAATGTATTCTCTGTTAAGGTGGCGCAGCTTTATCTCAGCCACATATTCAGCCTGTATCTCGTCGATGCCAAAGCCTATCATAAGGTTTGGCACAACGTCGGATTCCTCCTTGGTCTCACGGACTATCTTTATTGCCTTGTCGATATCAAGCAGGATCTTTCCAAGACCTTTGAGCAGATGCAGCTTATCCTGCTTTTTCTTCATATCGAACGCAGTTCTGCGCTTAACACAGCCTATACGGAACTGCACCCATTCATTTATTATGTCATAAACGCCCATTACCTTCGGGTAACCCTTGACAAGGATATTGAAGTTGCAGCTGAAGGTATCCTCAAGCGGTGTCTGCTTATACAGCTTCTGCATCAGCTTGTCCACCTCGACGCCCTTTTTAACGTCGATAGCTATCTTCAGACCGTTGATATCGGTCTCATCTCTTATGCCCGATATCTCTCTTATCTTATTAGCCTTGATAAGCTGACGTATCTTGTCTATTATAGCCTCGACATTGGTAGTGTAGGGTATCTCGGTTATCTCGATACACCTTTCGGTCTTATCAAAATCATACTTTGCACGAAGTCTTACCGAGCCTCTGCCTGTGCGGTATATCTTGTCCAGCTCCTCCTCGTCGTAAAGCATATTTGCTCCGCCGGGGAAATCAGGACCTTTGAGCGTTTCAAGCGCATTGAACTCGGGGTTTTTCATAAGCCCTATGGTAGTGTCGCACACCTCACCGAGATTGAACGGGCACACCTGGCTCGCCATAGAAACGGCGATACCTGCATTTGCATTTACAAGTATCGTAGGGAATGTAGCAGGGAAAAGCGAGGGCTCGGTAGTGGTGTTATCATAGTTTGGTACAAAATCCACCGTGTCCTTATCTATATCCCTGAAAAGCTCATCACATATAGGCTCCAGCTTTGCCTCGGTATAACGTGAGGCAGCATAAGCCATATTCTTTGAATACTGCTTTCCGAAGTTACCCTTGCTTAGCACATAGGGGTGCAGCAGCGCTTCGTTTCCTCTTGAAAGACGCACCATTGTTTCATAGATAGTAGCATCTCCGTGAGGATTAAGGCGCATTGTCGCACCGACAATGTTTGCGGACTTTGTAAGTCCTCCGCTGAGCAGATTCATTTTATACATAGTATAAAGCAGTTTTCTGTGCGAGGGCTTAAAGCCGTCTATCTCGGGGAACGCTCTTGAAACGATAACACTCATTGCGTAAGGCATATAGTTCGTTTCAAGAGTCTGTGTTATTTTCTGTTCAACAACGAGTCCTGCACCGTCGATATAAGCATCGCTCTTTTTCTTTGGCGCAGCAGTCTCCTTGCTCTTTTTCCTTGGCATATAATCTGTCCTTTCGGGTTTAGTGCTAAACTATTCAAATCAAGAGATATCAGCCATTTCTAGATAGTCGATACCGTTATTGGTGATAAACTCTTTTCTGCCTGCAAGGTCATCGCCCAGCAGCATATCGAACATCCACTGAGTCATCTCGATATCATCGGGGCAGACCTTTATAAGTCGTCTTGTGGCTGGATCCATAGTAGTAAGGCTCATCATTTCGGGCTCGTTCTCACCAAGTCCTTTTGAGCGCTGTACAGTGCACTTTTTATTGCCTATCATCTGCATTATCTTTGCCTTTTCGGGCTCATCGTAAGCAAAATATGTCCTGTCGGCAGTAGTTATTTCAAACAGCGGTGATTCTGCGATATAAACGTAGCCCTTTTCGATAAGTGTCGGGGTGAGCCTGTAAAGCATGGTCAGTATCAGCGTTCTTATCTGGAAGCCGTCTACATCGGCATCGGTACAGATAACTATCTTATTCCAGCGCAGGTTATCAAGCGAGAACAGCGAAAATTCCTTGTTCTTGCCGGTTTTAACCTCAACGCCGCAGCCGAGAACTTTTATAAGGTCAACGATTATCTCGTTTTTGAATATCTTATCATAGTCGGCTTTAAGGCAGTTGAGTATCTTTCCTCTTACAGGGATAACTGCCTGGAATTCAGCGTTCCTTGCCATTTTAACGGAACCCAGCGCAGAGTCACCCTCCACGATATAAAGTTCTCTCTGCGAGAGGTCTTTTGAGCGGCAGTCAACGAATTTTTCTACCTGATTTGCAAGGTCCATTTTGCCGGTGAGGTTCTTTACGACATTGAGCCTTGTTTTTTCAGCAGACTCACGGCTGCGCTTGTTTATCATTACCTGCTCGGCAATTTTGAGCGCCTCATCGGGATTCTCTATAAAATATATCTCCAGCTGGTGCTTGAGAAACTCTGTCATAGATTCCTTTATGAACTTGTTGGTAATAGCCTTTTTGGTCTGGTTTGCATAAGATGTCTGCGTAGAGAAGGAGCTTGAAACAAGCACAAGGCAATCCTCGATATCGGGGAAAGTGATAGGCTTTTCGTTTTTGAGGTACTTGTTATTGTTTTTTAGGTACGCATTTATCTGCGATGTGAATGCGCTCTTTACAGCGTCCTCGGGCGAACCGCCATGCTCAAGGAAGCTGGAGTTATGGAAATATTCCAGCCTTTTGACCTTGTTTGAGAAAGTGAAAGCAACACACAGCTTGACCTTGTAGTCGTCCTTATCCTCTCTGTCACGTCCGACTCTGTCGGCGGTACAATACTGCACCGAGGTCATGTTGGTATCGTTTGCTATCTCGGCAACGTAATCAGCTATGCCGTTTTCATAAACAAAAGTCTGCTCCTCAAAAGAGCCGTTCTCACGCTGATAGCGAAGTACAAATTCGACCTGAGGATTGACCACAGCCTGCTTTTTCAGAACGTCCTCAAAGTATTCCTTGGGTATAGCTATATCCGTGAAAACGTCAAGGTCGGGACGCCAGCGTGTCTTTGTGCCGGTTTTGAATTTTTTAGTGCAGGGCTCCTTTTTAAGACCGCCCACATTGTTTCCCTTTTCAAAGTGCAGAGAATACTTTTGTCCGTCACGGCAGACCTCAACATCCATAAACTCGGATGCGTACTGCGTAGCGCACGCACCAAGTCCGTTTAGACCGAGTGAGAACTCATAGTTTTCGCCGTCGTTGGTGTTATACTTACCGCCTGCATAAAGCTCGCAGTAAACAAGCTCCCAGTTATAACGCTTTTCACGCTGGTTGTAGTCAACGGGACAGCCTCTGCCGAAGTCCTCGACCTCGATAGAATCATCGTTGAACTTTGTCAGTACTATCTTTTTGCCATAGCCGTTTCTCGCCTCGTCTATCGAGTTTGAAAGTATCTCAAAGACCGAGTGCTCACAGCCGTCAAGCCCGTCAGAGCCAAAAATTACCGCAGGGCGCTTTCTTACTCTGTCAGCGCCCTTGAGCGCAAAGATGTCATCATTTGTATAATTCTGTTTTTTTGCCATTAAACTACCCTTCTTCATAAGTAATATACCATATTTAGAATTATTATAGCACACAAGCACTACATTTGTAAATAGCTTTTTCTGAATTTTATAAAAAATGCTCACAGACAGCTGTTAGCAAAGCCATGCTTACTCAAGAAAAATTCACAAAATGTACATTGAATTATATGTACAATGTGATATAATAACGTATGAACAGATATTCATACGTTCAATTAAAAATAAAGATAACAGGGGCAGCTCCCCTTTTGCTGAGGAGGATATTATGGAAAAGGATAAGCACGATCATTCGATATGTGGAGGAGAAAACATTGAAAAGGTCGAGCGTCTTATGGACGTTATGCCTGTTGATGAGGAAGTCTACGAGCTGGCTGAGCTGTTCAAAATGCTCAGCGATTCAACGAGGGTAAAGATACTGTACTCTATACTTGACGACGAGATGTGCGTTTGCGACATAGCCGAGCTTGTCGGGACATCTCAGTCGGCAGTATCGCACCAGCTGAGAGTTTTAAAGCAGGCTCGCCTCGTTAAATACCGCAGGCACGGCAAAACGGTTATGTATTCGGTTTCCGATGAGCACGTTGCGACGATACTGAGTATGGGTATGGAGCACATAAGCGAATAAGTTTATAAAGATAGTTGTAATTTCATGATTAGAAAGGATCGGTGGTTACAATGACCAAAACGATCTATTGGCTGAAGGGGCTTGACTGCCCGAACTGCGCACAGAAAATCGCTCTGCGTGTAGGTGATCTTGAGATAGTGGAATCGGCTGACATGGACTTTATGAGAAAAAAGCTGATAGTTCATCACAGTGAGGAGCACAGCCGTGAAAGCATTGATTCAAGCGTTAAAATGATAGTCGGCAAGCTCGAACCTGACGTTGAGGTGCTTGACTATGAGCAAAAGGAGCATCACGAGCATCACCACGAGCATGAGCATTGCCACTGCGATGACCACGAACATGAGCATGAACACAGTCATTCCCATGAGCACGGGCATGAACATTCCCACTCTCACGGCAAAGGCGAGAGCCACACTTTTGATATTGCAAGGTTTATCATTGCAGGCGTTCTCTATGCGATGGGAATGATACTTCCCTACAAGGTGCCTTCAATGGTGCTTTCGCTGTGCGCTTATGTGATAGCAGGCTACGATGTTGTGCTTTCGGCGCTGAGAAACCTGGTACACGGAGAAGCATTTGACGAAATGCTGCTTATGTTCATTGCAACGATAGGCGCTGTTGCGCTTGGTTACTTTGATGAAGCTGCTGCGGTAATGCTGTTTTTCCAGGTGGGCGAGCTTTTGCAGGACATTGCAGTGGAAAGGTCGAGGAAGTCTGTCACCAAGCTGCTTGAACTGAAGCCCGAATATGCAAGGATAATCCGTGACGGCAAAGAGCTGACTGTTGCACCCGAGCAGGTAGAAACAGGCGACATTATGGTAGTGCGTGCAGGAGAAAGGCTTGCGCTTGACGGCGAAGTTGTCGAAGGCTCCTGCCAGCTTGATACCTCAGCAGTTACGGGAGAATTCCTGCCCGTTAGCATAAGCAAGGGCAAAAGCGTGCTCAGCGGATGCACCGACCTTGACGGAGTTATAAAAGTCAGAGTTTCTGCTCCGTTTAAGGAAAGCTCGGTAGCAAGGATAATGCAGCTGGTAGAAAACGCCTCGGAGAAAAAAGCGGAAACGGAAAAATTCATCACACGCTTTGCGAGAGTTTACACGCCTGCAGTTGTTGCCTGCGCTGTGCTGCTCACGGTAGTTCCCTGCCTGTTTTTAGGCTTTTCACAGTTCACCAAATGGCTTTACAGAGGGCTTTTGTTCCTGGTAATATCCTGTCCGTGTGCGCTTGTTATATCCATACCTCTCGGATTTTTTGCAGGTATCGGCGGTGCTTCAAAGCAGGGTATCCTCGTTAAAGGCGCAAAAGCGATAGAGGCACTTTCAAAGTGCACGGCTATCGCAGTTGACAAGACAGGAACGCTTACAAAGGGCGAATTCTCGGTAGAAAGCATTGTTCCAAGCGGAATTTCTCAGCAGCTGCTGCTTGAATATGCCGCTGCTGCCGAATCGGTCTCAAATCACCCGATAGCTTTATCTATCGTTAAGCACTGCGGAAAGACATTCGCACCGGGTGAGATAAGCAATGCATCGGAAATATCCGGCTGCGGTGTTGAATGTGATTACAACGGCAAAAAGCTGATATGCGCTAAGCGTGAATACCTTGTTGATATGGGTATCAGCGTTCCTCAGGCGCAAAGCAGCTCTACCTCGGTATATGTTTCCTGTGACGGTGAATACTGCGGATATATTACTCTCGGTGACGAGATAAAGGAAAATGCAAGGCAGGCAGTTGCTCAGCTGACACAGCTGGGTGTTGACACTGTAATGCTCACGGGCGACAAGGAGCAGGCAGCAGCCGCAGCAGCTGAAAAGCTGGGCATTAAAAATTACCACTCCTCGCTGCTGCCTCAGGATAAAGTCACAAAGGTCGAGGAGCTTATGAAAGCATCAGGCGGTACTCCTGTCGGGTTTGCAGGCGACGGTATAAACGATGCGCCTGTTATCGCAAGGGCTGATGTTGGCTTTGCTATGGGCGGACTCGGCTCGGATATTGCTATTGAAGCCGCCGACATAGTTCTTATGAACGACAGTGTTGAAAGTATTCCAAAGGCTGTTGCAGCCGCAAGAAAAACTATGCGCATAGTTAAGGAAAACATTGTTTTTGCGCTTGGTGTAAAGTTCCTTGTTATGCTGCTCGGTGCGCTTGGGCTGGCAGGTATGTGGATGGCTGTTTTTGCAGATGTGGGAGTTGCACTGCTTGCTATACTCAACGCTATGAGATGCTCAAAGGCATGATAACAAAAAATTCATAAAATATATTACGAGAATTATTCAAGTCATCTTGACACAAGATAATAAAAGTGCTATAATCTCATTGAACCGTAACAAGTGTTACGAAACAAATGTTACTCAGGCAGGACCGAAAGGAAGTAAAGGATGCCTCCGAAAAAGGTAGTTACAAAACAGCAGATAATAGATACAGCTGTGGAGATCACAAGAAGAAAGGGCTTCGGTGCGATCACCGCAAGAAGCGTAGCTTCGGGGCTTGGCATTTCAACTCACCCGCTATTCTCCTATTACAGCTCAATAGATGAACTCAAGGGAGATGTCCTTATCTATGCAAGAGGTGTTTACCACGATTATATCCAGCGGGGGCTTAAAGAGAAGATACCCTTTCTGGGAATAGGCCGCAGCTTTCTCTCTCTTGCAAGAAAAGAGCCTGAGCTTTTCAAGCTGCTTTTCATGACCGAGCCTGAGCTTTCGGGTTCAAGTGCGATGAATGAGTTTGAAAAAACGCTTGACCTCGTGATAGATTCGATAATGAAGATCTATGGAATGGACAGATTTACAGCGAGCTGCTATTACAGGAACCTGTGGCTGATGACACTCAGCTTTGCAACGCTGATAGTCACCAACGACTGCCCTTTCAGCGATGAGCAGATAAGCGGTATACTTACCGAGATAAGCCTTTCACTTTGCAAGTCGTATAAAGAAATACCCGGCTTTGCAAAAGGTGAATTTGACAGAGATAAGATATTTACGGAGCTTGTTAACAAAACGCCGGGGTAAAGCGTTTAACAAGCGTGCATTAAGAATACGGGGAGAAAAATGAAAGAGTTTAAAAATGACATCGTATTCGGATCCCTGCTATTTATTACAATAATGCTGACTGTACTGGGGTTTATTGCAGACAACGATATTGTAACGATGATAGCTGCGCTTTTAATGGCTGTTTGCATAATTATTGCATTCGCAAGAAAAGGCAGAAGGGATTTTGAGAGCGACAATAAAATATGACATCAGTTCTGACCGACTCAAAAAAACTATGGCGACACATTTGGGGTGTCAGAGGCTTGGGGACACATTAGCTTTGATTTGCCAAAAAATATGGGGGAGAATGTCGGCCGGAAAAAATAACAGAGGGTGTGCTTTTGCCTCGCATTCCCTCTGTTTTTATTTTTATTATATGAATCTTTCTTTCAGCTTGTCAAAGAAGCTCTTGCGCTTAGCATAGTTCTTTTCGCTCATGGTCTTGTCAAAGTCCTTGAGCATTTTTTTCTGCTCCTTTGAGAGATTCTTCGGCACTTCGATCACTATCCTGACGTAATGATCTCCGTGGCTTGTGCTGTGTACTTTCTGTATGCCCTTGCCTCTCAGACGGAAAACAGTTCCCGTCTGTGTTCCCTCGGGCATTTTATATGTTACTCTTCCGTCAACCGTAGGAACTGTCAGCTCATCTCCGAGCGCAGCCTGTGTAAAGGTTACAGGTATCTCCGTCCATACGTCGTAGCCGTCACGCTCAAAGATCGGATCGGGACGGACGTTTATGCTTATCATAAGGTCACCTGCGGGACCGCCGTTGATACCCGCATTTCCAGCGCCTGCCATACGAACAATCTGTCCGTCTGCGATTCCTGCAGGGATACTAACCTCGACCTCCTCGGTCTTTTTGACAAAGCCCTTGCCCGAGCACTTCTGACACGGAGTATCTACTATCTTGCCCTTTCCGTGACATCTGTTACAGGTAACTACCTGCCTTACGCTGCCAAATAGCGACTGCTGCGAGATGACTCTTTGTCCCTTACCGTTACAGTCAGGACAGGTCTTGGTTGAAGAACCTGCTGCTGCGCCGCTGCCGTGACAGTCATCGCAAACAACAGTTTTATTGACTCTTACCTTTACGGTCTTGCCCTTGCAGGCTTCCATAAAGTCAATATTTGCTGTTGCCCTTATATCGTCGCCACGCTGCGGTGCATTAGGATTAGCCGAAGCCCTTGAACCGCCGCCGAAGCCGAAGCCGCCAAAGATAGAATCAAATATATCTCCCATATCAGCAAAGCCGCCAAAGCCGCCTGCACCGCCTGCGCCTGCGCCGTAATTTGGATCTACCCCTGCAAATCCGAACTGGTCATACTTTGCCTTTTTATCGGGATTTGAAAGTATCTCGTAAGCCTCGTTTACCTCCTTGAACTTCTCCTCAGCCTCTTTATCTCCGGGGTGAAGATCAGGGTGGTACTGTTTTGCCATTTTACGAAAGGCTTTCTTTATTTCGTCCTCCGAAGCGCTTTTGGATACACCCAGCACCTCATAATAATCTCTTTTATCTGCCATAAATCATCACTCCGTTTTATATGGAGCAAACTCTCCTTACTTGAATTATCTTATCATACAGCATTACCTCTGCCTGCTCTCACAGACAGAGGTGAAATGCTTATAGTTTTTTAGTCAGCGTCCTTGAAATCAGCGTCAACAACGTCATCTCCGCCGTTATTAGAGCTATTGTCCTGTGCAGCGCCGCCCATGTTGCCCATGCTGCTCGGATCAAATCCCTGTGCGCCCTGAGCCTGTGCGCCTGCCTGCTGGTAAACCTTTGTTGCGATCTTCTGGAAGCACTCCTCAAGATCCTTGTTCTTAGCCTTTATAGCCTCGATGTCAGTACCCTTGAGAGCTTCCTTGAGGTCATTTATCTTGCTCTCGCACTCACTCTTATCAGCAGCATCGACCTTGTCACCGAACTCACCAAGAGCCTTTTCACACTGGAAGCACATCTGGTCAGCCTGGTTTCTTGCGTCAACGTCTTCCTTCTTCTTAGCATCCTCTGCAGCAAAAGCCTCAGCTTCCTTTACAGCCTTATCAATATCTTCCTTGGACATATTAGTTGAAGATGTGATAGTGATGTTCTGCTCCTTGCCTGTGCCCAGGTCCTTAGCCGAAACGTGAACGATACCGTTAGCATCGATATCAAAAGTTACCTCGATCTGAGGAACTCCACGAGGAGCAGGAGCGATACCGTCGAGCTTGAACATACCAAGCTGCTTGTTATCCTTAGCGAACTCTCTTTCGCCCTGGAGAACATTGATCTCAACAGCTGTCTGGTTATCAGCAGCGGTGGAGAATATCTGCGACTTCTTTGTCGGGATAGTTGTATTTCTCTCGATGAGCTTTGTGCATACGCCGCCCATTGTTTCAAGACCAAGTGACAGCGGAGTTACGTCCAGCAGCAGCAGACCTTCCTTAACGTCGCCGCCGAGCACACCGCCCTGATATGCTGCACCAAGTGCAACGCACTCATCAGGATTGATGCCCTTGAAAGGCTCTTTGCCAAGGAACTTCTTAACAGCTTCCTGAACAGCAGGGATCCTTGAAGAACCGCCGACCATGAGCACCTTCTGCAGATCATTAGCTGAAAGTCCTGAATCGGAAAGTGCCTGACGAACAGGTCCCATTGTTGCTTCAACAAGGTCAGCTGTCATCTCGTTGAACTTAGCCTGTGTAAGTGTCAGCTCAAGATGCTTCGGGCCTGTTGCATCTGCTGTGATGAACGGCAGTGAGATAGATGAGTTAGGTGTTGAAGAAAGCTCTATCTTAGCCTTTTCAGCAGCCTCTTTAAGTCTCTGCATAGCCATTTTATCGTTTGAAAGGTCAACGCCCTCAGCAGCCTTGAACTCCTTGATCATCCAGTCGATGATCCTCTGGTCAA
>OCTX012222431.1_pt1 | contig 18575 bp, 12 predicted proteins | sample 1539691 | NCBI WGS metagenome assembly OCTX01 (sample SAMN02144231, study PRJEB22623) | gut metagenome | biome: sheep rumen | host: Ovis aries | place: New Zealand | reverse complement strand
AGGTCTTCAAGATTAACGGAAAGAATGTGAAGTTGCGTGGTGTAAATCGCCATGACCATCATCCTAAGACGGGTAGATACGTTGACGATGCGACCTACGAGGAGGATATCCGACTAATGAAGCAGGCCAACATCAACTTCCTACGCACATCGCACTATCCTGACCGTGAATATCTCTATGAGCTTTGCGACCGTTGGGGCATCTATGTGATGGATGAGGCCAACCACGAGACGCATGGCTATGGTTATGCCAATCAGGAGATGGGCGAGGATCTGGCTTGGCAGCAGGCCCATGTGGATCGTGCCGAGTCACTCGTGAAGCGTGATTTCAATCATCCTTGCATCATCCTCTGGAGTCTCGGCAACGAGGGTGGAGTGGGTCCAAACATCGAGGCGATGTATAACAAGGTAAAGGCGCTCGACAGCACCCGTCCACCATTCTACGATAGCGACCGTCGTTACAGTTGTATCTGGGATGACAGCTATCTCTATCCTGAAGACTTAAAGAAGAATGCCCAAGATGTGAAGGACAAGCCCTTTATGATGCGCGAGTATGCCCATGCCATGGGTAACTCCTGTGGCAATTTACAAGAATATTGGGATGTGATTTATGCCGACTCAAGCATTGTCGGTGCTGCCATTTGGGATTGGGTAGATCAGGGACTTCTTAAAGATGGCTATTATGCCTATGGTGGTGATTTCGGCGACAAGCCAAATCTCGATGCGTTCTGTATCAATGGCCTTATTGCCCCTGACCGCAAACCCCATCCGCATTACTATGAAGTACAATATGTATATCAGCCACTGAAATTTGAGTGGGAAAACGAAACATATAGCGTCACTAACCGTGATTATTTCACAAATCCTGATGAGTACGATATTAGTTGTAGTGATGTTGTTTACGGCACTGAGATATTAAGGAATGTTGAGGCGCGACTCCGTGAAGACAAACCTTGGGCAGGTAAAGGATTTGTAGTGGCGCGCGAACAGTTCATAGCGCAGAAATGGAACTTTCCTACCTCACTACAAGGAAAACCTGCTAAGACACAGAAGACCCCTTACGGAGTGAAAGCTCATTTCAAGCATGGAGTTGTAACCATAGATCATACAGGCGCACTTTGTAGCTGGATTGTGGATGGACAGGAGATACTGAAATCACCACTGGAGCCTTACTTCTGGAAACCAGAAAACGACAACCAACATGCAGCACATTTTGCTGAGCAAGTAGCTATTTGGCGAGATGCTGCCCAAAAGCGTATGGTAAAATCGCTACGAACAGAAGCAGGAATGACATGCATAAAAGTGATAGCTGAGATGCAGCTACCAGTAGGAGCCGACTTGACGCTCACCTATTCTATCAACGATGATGGTAAGATCATGGTAGACATGGATTACAAACCCACAGCCAAAGACATGCCGCTGATACCAAAGTTTGGCATGAGGATGCGTGTGCCAGCTGATTTCAATGCTATCAGCTACTATGGCCGTGGACCATGGGAGAACTATCCTGATCGTAAGCGCTCTGCTTTTATCGGCTATTACACAATGCCACTAAGCGAATTCGAAACAGAGTATATCCATCCGCAGGACAATGGTAATCGTTGCGATGTACGTTTCTTCAACATCGCCAACGAGCAGAATATCATCAAGATAGAGGGATGTCAGCCACTCTGCATCCGTGCATGGGATTACGGCGAGGAAGACATAGAAAATGTACGCCATCCAAATGAAATAAACCGTGGACGCTTTGTCAATCTTAACATCGATGGCAATATCCACGGTGTAGGTGGTGCTGACACATGGGGTAAGCAGACGCTACCACCATATACCATTAATGGCAACCAGCCGCACCACTATGCCTTCATTCTACAGGTATGCCGTCAGAAGTAGATATTACATAAATAAACTAAGGTACGCGCATACGAAAGCTGTAAGGTTTTCATAAAAAAGTTTTCCCTGCTTGCTCAACGGATGGCAAGCAGGGAAAATACGTAATTATCAGGGGGAAAATTAATCCTGAATGAGGTTCTCACCCGTCATGTCGGCTGGCTGCTCCAGACCCATGATGTGCAGGATTGAGGGAGCAACGTCGGCCAGACGACCGTCCTTCACTGTAGCACTGTTGTTGTTGGTGACATAGATGAAGGGTACGGGATTCAGCGAGTGGGCGGTGTTTGGTGTGCCGTCAGCATTGATGGCGTTGTCAGCATTTCCGTGGTCGGCAATGATGATAGCCTCGTAATCGTTGGCCTTGGCAGCCTCGATGACAGCCTCTACACAGTGGTCAACGGCCCAAACAGCCTTGGCAATAGCGTTGTAGACACCCGTATGACCTACCATATCACCATTGGCGAAGTTCACCACGATGAAATCATACTTATTCTCGTTGATGGCAGCCACCAGCTTGTCCTTGACCTCGTAGGCGCTCATCTCCGGCTTCAGGTCGTAGGTAGCCACCTTGGGAGAAGGAACGAGGATGCGGTCCTCACCATCGTAAGGAGCCTCGCGACCACCGTTGAAGAAGAAAGTAACGTGTGCGTACTTCTCGGTCTCTGCGGTGTGCAACTGCTTCTTGCCCTGCTGAGAGAGGTATTCACCCAGCGTATTCTCTACATTCTCCTTGGGGAAGAGGATGTGTACGCCCTGGAACGATGCGTCGTACGGCGTCATGCAGTAGTACTGCAGACCTGGGATGGTCTTCATGCCCTGCTCAGGCATATCCTGCTGGGTGAGCACAATGGTGAGCTCCTTGGCACGGTCGTTACGGAAGTTGATGAAGATGACGACATCGCCCTCCTCAATACAACCATTGACACTGCTGTTGTGGATAGGCTTGATGAATTCGTCGGTAACACCATCGGCATAGCTCTCCTCTACGGCCTTAACCATGTCGGTAGCCTGCTTACCAGTGCCGTTGACGATGAGGTCGTAGCCCTCCTTGACGCGTTCCCAGCGCTTGTCACGGTCCATTGCATAGAAACGACCAATGATGCTGGCAATAGCTGCATCATTGTCAGCGCAGACCTTGGTGACCTGCTCGATGAAACCCTTACCGCTCTTGGGGTCGGTGTCACGACCGTCCATGAAGCAGTGTACGAAGGTCTGATTCTTCAGACCATAGTGCTTGCCCACCTCGATGAGTTTGAAGAGGTGGTCGAGTGATGAGTGTACGCCACCATCAGAACACAGGCCCATCAGGTGCAGTTTCTTGCCGTTCTCCTTAGCATAGGTGTAGGCAGCCTTTACCTGTGGATTCTCTACGATAGAGCCGTCCTTGCAGGCACGGTTAATCTTTACGAGGTCCTGATAGACGATGCGACCAGCACCAATATTGAGGTGACCCACCTCAGAGTTACCCATCTGTCCGTCAGGCAGACCGACATCCTCACCGCTGGCCTGCAGCTGTGAGTGGGCAGAAACTGCCGTAAGATAATCCAGATACGGAGTCGGCGTGTTGTAGATAACGTCGCCCTTCCCATGTTTACCGATTCCCCATCCATCGAGAATCATTAGTAATGCTTTCTTTGCCATAATAATAACTACTACAAACTATATTGATTAATAAAAACTTTCTACACTTCACTCATAGTACCATCAGACACATCATCGTCAGGTCGTCGTTGGGGTCAGCACCATTGCGGTGGTTAGCGACTTGCACGTTCAGATGTTCTACCAGTTCCCGACAACTGTTGAAATGGCGATGATTCAAGATGTCGAGCAGGCGGTCTTCACCGAACTGCTCCTGTTGGAGGTTTTCGGCTTCGTTGAGACCATCGGTATATACGAGTAATAACTTTTGCCGGATGCTGTCCACATATTCGCCAACAAATTCCAGATTAGGCCACAGGCCAATAGGTGCATTCGACTCCATCTCCATAAAGTGGTCGTCGCCATCGATACCCAGCACAGGTGGGTTATGGCCTGCATTACAATAGTCCAGGCGTCCTGTTTCCAGATTCACCAGACCAATGAACATTGTAATGAACATGCCCTGCTCATTACTTTCCGTCAGTACGCTGTTCATTCGTGTCGCTATCTCGGCAGGCATCATATGCTGGGTAGCCAAGATGCGGAACAGGCGCGTAGCCTGTGCCATGAACAGCGAGGCAGGAACACCCTTGCCACTCACGTCACCTACGCAGAAGTACAGCTCGTCGTCTATCATCACATAGCCATAGAGGTCGCCACCGACTTCGCGGGCTGGCGTCATCGAGGCATACATATCCAAACCTTCCCTGGTGGGGAAGGTGTTGGGCACCATCGACATCTGGATGTTACGGGCAATACGCAGTTCACTCTCAATGCGTTCCTTGGCTTGTGTCGTCTCTTCCAACTGGTCATAGGCAACCTTCAACTTTTGGTGAGTATCCTCCAGTTTCTCGTGAGCCAAACGCAGGCGGTGTTCCGACTTACGTTTGTAGAACGTGTAGAAGAGCAGGAAGACGATGATGAGTCCCAAAGCTATCAGACCGCCAATCATTTGCATATTTGACATCTGTGCATGCTGGCGGGCTATCTCTGCCTCTTTTTCGTTGGTATGGTAGATGGTCGCCAACTCTGCCGAAGCACTCAACTTCTGGGTAGTGATGGCCGTGTCAAGTAGAGAGAGAATGTGCATACCCATCCGCCGTGCTGAGTCTTCACGATGTGCCTCATAGTTGGCGCGGTATTTGGGTAACATATACAGCTGAATGACGTCCAGCGTAGGCTCCAATCCTTGCTCTTGGATGGCCTTGTCCAAAAAGCGGTAGTTGTCTGCTGCCTCACGATAGCGCATGGCAGAGACCAGATAGCCGTTACCATGCACCCTACCGACACCTGTCTCTGAGAATGCGGTAGTTTTGAAACGCTTATAGGCCTCGTAAGCCTCCTTCTTCTCACCCAGACCCTGCAGGGCTGTGGCACGCATTATCTCGATGCGTCCTTGGTATTCGTCGAAGTATTGCTTGCGGGCATCCTTCATCTGGCGATACTTGTCGAGCAGTTGTTCCGTACGGTCTATCCAGGAGATAGACTCTTCATAGCGGCGCGTGTTGATATATGCCATACTGGTATAAACTGTTCCCAGCACAGCCTCCTGGTAGCCACGACTCGTCGAATCCGTCTCACAGCGGTTGTTGTAGCGGGCACGGGCCTTCAAGAAACTCTCCTTAGCCTCCTTCTCCTGTCGCAGGTTCAATTGGCAGACACCCATGTTGTTGTAGAGAATGGCATAGTCGATGTCTGAGCCAATGCCCGTCTTGTCCATACGCCCAATGGCTGGTACGGCAATCTGCAGCGCACCTTCATAGTCGCCGCGCACAACCAGCAGTTCCGACAGTCGGCGTACCACCTTATTATACACCAACTGGTCGAAATCCGTCTTCACCTCATAGTCCAGCGCATTTCGGAAGCACACCTCTGCCATGCGATACTGATTCTGGTGATAGTAGTAGGCTCCACGCCAGCGATAGGCATCAAGCTTATTGATATCTCCCGTCGCATCAAAACTGTCTACCAGCGTCAGCAATCGATCATATTGCATCACAGCACCAGCAGCAAAGATAAGGCTGTCCGCATGACCCGCCTTCAACTCTTCGCGCTGAGTCTTATCACACGAAAATAACGTCGTGACTATCACTATCATAGCCACGATAACAACCATAGACCTCAGTCCTCTCTTCATTTCATTTTCCATTAACGCCACAAAGGTACGAATAAGTGAGCACAATACAAAACAAAAATCTAATTTTTTGTTTGAATTGTCGAACGGCAGTACTTTCTCTGCGACACTAAACCGGTTGGGGATTGGGGTTTGCCGCAAAACAAGAATACTGTCGCATATAGCCAGCCTAAAAACCAAGAAAAAACTTGGAAACTGTCTTTTTTTGCCATAACTTTGCAGCAAGAAAATCAAAAACAACAGATTATTAACTAAAGAAAATGTGCACATTCAACACATTTCTCGAAAAAAAGAAGAAAAAACTATCACTTAGCCGATAATTCGTTGAAATCTTTTGGTTTTTCGTTTGTTTTGCACTATCTTTGCCGTCATGAAACAACTTGTTTTCATGGCAGCACTGTTATTTAGTGCCTTGTGCCACGCCAATCATCAGCCACCTATGCGCCTTTGGTATAATCGTCCAGCGCAGCATTTCGAAGAGTCGCTACCTATCGGTAACGGTAGGTTGGGTGCGTTGGTATATGGCGGCACAGACAGCTGTATGGTCTACCTGAACGACATCACGCTATGGACGGGAAAGCCCGTAGACCGTAGCGAAGGTACTGGCGCTGCCCTATGGATACCCAAAATCAGAGAGGCACTGTTCAAAGAGGATTATGCATGTGCCGACTCACTGCAGCTACATGTAGAAGGCCACAACTCAGCCTACTACCAACCTTTGGGCACGCTGCTGATTGAAGACTTGGACAAAGGGCAAACTAGTGGCTATCGCCGCCAGTTGAGCCTGGACTCGGCAGTAGTCAGCGACTGTTTTGTGCGTAACGGTTCACCCGTTACGAGACAATACTACGCCTCAGCCCCGGACAGCCTCATCGCCATCCGACTGACAGGACAGCTGAACATCCGCTTGTCGCTGACAGCACAGGTGCCCCACAAGGTGAAAGCCAAGGGCAACCAGTTGACACAGACGGGACATGCTGTCGGCGACCCCATGGAGAGCATACATTTCTGCACCATCCTGCAAGCCACCAACCGTGGAGGCAGTATCGAAGCCAGCGACAGTTCACTGACCATCCGCAATGCTCAGGAGGTGGTGATTTACATAGTAAACCGTACCAGCTTCAACGGCTTCGACCGCCATCCCGTACACGAGGGAGCACCCTATCTGGAAAAGGCCATCGATGACATCTGGCATACGAAGAACTACACATACCAGGACTTCCTTCAGAGACATGTCAGCGACTACCGTCAGTACTACGACCGCTTGCAACTGCGATTGGGTAAAGCAAGAGAGAGTGATGACATGCTGAACATACCCACCGACCGCCTGTTGGGCGAGAAGTTGGACAACAATTATCTGGAGACGCTCTACTTCCAATACGGACGCTACCTGCTAATCAGCTCGTCGCGCACCAAGGGGGTACCTGCCAACCTGCAAGGACTATGGACGCCTCATCTGTGGTCACCATGGCGTGGCAACTACACGATGAACATCAACCTGGAGGAGAATTACTGGCCAACCTTCGTAGCCAACCTGGCAGAGATGGCTGAGCCGCTGAACGGCTTTGTACAGTCATTAGCCCAAAACGGCCATTATACCGCCAAGAACTTCTATGGCATCAGCAAGGGCTGGTGTGCCAGTCATAACAGCGACTTGTGGGCAATGACCAATCCTGTGGGAGAGAACAGGGAGAGTCCGATGTGGAGCTGCTGGAACATGGGTGGCGCATGGCTTGTCGAGACGCTATGGGAGCGCTACCTGTTTACGCAGGACAAGAGTTACCTGAGAAGCACTGCGTACCCGCTGATGAAGGGTGCTGCCGACTTCTGTCTGCAATGGCTGATAGAAAACCCCAAGCATCCTGGTGAACTCATCACGGCGCCATCGACATCGCCCGAAAATGTGTATGTCACGGACAAAGGCTATCGTGGCGTGACATGCTATGGTGGAACGGCCGACTTGGCCATCATCCGCGAACTGTTACTCAGCGTGGTGGCTGCAGGAAGGCTGTGTGGCGACAATGTTACGGCCTATCAGAAAGCCTTACAACGACTGCACCCATACACTATCGGAAAGGACGGTGATCTGAATGAATGGTACTACGACTGGAAAGACCCAGACCCCACGCATCGTCACCAAAGTCATCTCATAGGTCTCTATCCTGGTCATCACGTCACGACACCAGAACTTCTGAAGGCCTGCGAGCAGACCTTGATACAGAAAGGTGACGAGACAACGGGGTGGTCGACAGGATGGCGCATGAACCTTTGGGCACGTCTGAAGAATGCAGAAAAGGCTTACCAGATATACCGCAAACTGCTGACCCCCGTAGCCCCAGAAGGCGGCAGCGCCCCCAACTATGTCAATGGTGGCGGCACCTACCCCAATCTGATGGACGCTCACCCACCCTTCCAGATTGACGGTAACTTCGGAGGGACAGCCGGTGTCTGCGAGATGCTGATGCAAAGTCATCTGCAAAGAAACAACAGCAAAGAGCCAACAGCCATCATCGAACTGCTACCCGCCTGTCCGAAACAGTGGAGCGAGGGTAAAGTGAGTGGACTTTGTGCACGTGGCGGCTATGAGGTCAGCTTCGAATGGAAAGGAGGCTACGTACGTTCAGCCACTGTGAAAGCACGAAAAGCAGGTACCATCACCTTAGTATATAATCAACAAAAAAAGACATTCAAAATAAAAGCTGGGCAGACATTGCCCGTCAAGACATGGTAAACAAGAATATTATAGACACTACATTGGAGCAAGCCCGCGAATGGGGTAATGCTCAGTATCTGAAGGAGGGACTGGTGCTGACCAACCAGATAGCCCACGCATCCATCTCCAAAGAGCCTCAGCGCTTAAACTTCATCCTGATGGCACTATGTCATAAAGGAAAGGCTACTTATAGTATTGATACCCGTGAGCAGACGGTGCTCCCTGGTGACCTGTTCTTTATCTCCGAGCGTCATATCGTTGACAACTTCGATGCATCGGAGGATTTCGACTGCCAGTGCATCATGCTGAGTACACAGTTCTATCATGGTTTTGTGCAGAACGTAAAGAACGTCTCGTCGCTCTTGCTGTTCTCGATGAACAATCCCGTGGTATCGCTCACCAATCAGGAGATACAGACCTACGGCAACTTCTTCACACTAATCCGCGAAAAGATAGCCGACGAGAATCACCACTACCGCAAAGAAGTGGTGCAAGCCTTACTGCTTGCGATGTTCTACGACATGTCGGGCGTCATCTACCGCGTTGAACAAAGCTCTGCCAAGAAGCAGAGCCGCAGCGATGTCATCTTCGCCCGTTTCATTGCCCTCCTGCAGGAGAACTTCCGCAAGGAGCGCCGCGTGGGATGGTATGCCAGCCAGTTGGAGATTACAGCCAAATACCTCTCGGAAGTTGTCAAGAACGTCAGCAAGCGTACACCCAACGAGTGGATAGACAGCTATGTAGTGCTGGAGTTGCGCGTGCTGCTGAAGAACTCGCCGAAGAGCATCAAGGAGATTACCGAGGAGCTGAACTTCCCCAACCAGTCGTTCTTAGGCAAGTATTTCAAGGAACATGTAGGAGTCAGTCCTTCTGAGTATCGAAAAGGTTAGCAACCTCGCAGAGCTCCTCATACCACGCCTCACCAAAGCGGCGAATGAGCGGTTCCTTCAGAAATTGATATACGGGAAGGCCCAGCGCCTTCCCTTTTTCTATGGCATCGCGGCAGACCTCCCAACGATGGTAGTTCAGGCCTATGAGTCCGTTGCCGAAGTTCTTCTCACGGATAGGGTATAGCGAACAACTGATGGGCTTGCAGAAGTGTGTCTTGCCATTGCGATAGGCTTTCTCCAAGGCACACAGACAGTTGTCGCCATCATAACAGGTAAACACACAGTCCTTACCACGCACGATACTGGTAACCATATCACCATCCTGGTCAGCATAGGCTACACCCTGCTTGTCAATAACACTCTGGGCAGAGGCAGAAAGGTCGGACCATACGGTATCGAGACAATCTTCTATAGCCGCTATCTCGTCTAACGTCACAGGTGCTCCGGCATCGCCTTCTACACAGCAGATGCCCTTGCACTTCTCATAGTCACAGCAGAAGCACTCGGTAATGATTTCAGAGGATATCAAGATGCCTCCTACTTCCAGTATTGGTGGGATGTTATTTACCATACGATAGGGGTTAATCCATTTTGTTCAAGATAGGCATTACAACGAGAGAACTGGTGCTGACCAAACCAGCCACCACGATTAGCAGAAAGTGGTGAGGGATGGACAGACTCCAGCACGAGGTTCTGTTGCTGGTCAATCATCTTCGCCTTTGAACGAGCATAGCCACCCCATAGCATATACACCAGATGATGGCGATGGGCTGCCAAGGCACGGATGGCGGCATCCGTAAACGCCTGCCAACCTAATGCAGAGTGACTGTTGGCCTGGTGGGCACGGACAGTCAGTGTGGCGTTGAGCAACAAGACGCCCTGTTCTGCCCATCGCGTCAGGTTACCACTGGAGGGCATCGGTGTCCCCAAGTCTTGCTGTATCTCTTTGAAGATGTTCTGCAGGGAGGGCGGAAACTGTATGCCGTCCTGCACGGAGAAGCTCAGCCCATGGGCCTGACCTGGTTCGTGGTAAGGGTCCTGACCAATGATTACCACCTTCACCTTGTCAAAAGGACAGAGGTTAAAGGCATTGAATATCAAGGCTCCTGGTGGATAGCAGGTTGTCGTGGTATACTCCTGGCGCACGGATGCCGTGAGCTGTTGGAAGTAAGGCTTGTCAAACTCCTGCAGCAGGTGCTCTTTCCATGTAGGTTCTATCTGTACGTTCATGGGCTATGCTATTAGATGATAAATACCGCCTGCCAATGGTTTGACGATGCCCTTCATCTCCAGCGAGAAGAGCAAGGCGGTGAGCTGACTGATGGTGATATTGCTACGCACGCTGAGGATATTCAGCTGCAAGTCGTTGGTCTGCTGCAGCAGATCGACAACGCGCTGTTCGTCGGGTGTGAGGTCAGGGAACAGCTGGCGCTCCACCACATCAGGGCGCGCCGCAGCTGTCTGCCACCCCACAGACTCCAGGAAGTCGGCAGCAGAGGTGATGAGTGCCGCCATATTGTCGCGGATAATCTTATTACATCCTTCGCTGGCAGGCATCCCTACCGCTCCTGGGAAGGCAAAGACATCGCGCCCATATTCCTGGGCAATACGACAGGTGATGAGTCCCCCACCCTTGTAGGCACTCTCCACGAGGATGGTGGCATCGCTCATGCCTGCTACAATACGGTTGCGCTGGCGGAAGTTGTTGGGCAGAGCCTCCGTCTGACTCATATACTCTGTGAGCAGTCCGCCTTGGCTAACCATCTCTATGGCCGTGTCGCGATGGCGAGGCGGGTAGATCTGGTCAAGGCCATGGGCCAACACACCCACTGTCTCAAAACCATTCGCCAAGGCATTGCGATGAGCACAGATGTCTATGCCGTATGCCAGTCCGCTGACTATCAGCACGCCAGGGAGCAATCGTTTGAGGTCGCTGACGAAGTGCTGTATCAAATCCTGACCATAGGTGGTACAGTGGCGCGTGCCGACAATATCAATGACTCGTTGCTGGTTGAGGTCGGCAGTACCTTTATAATAGAGTACGATGGGGGCGTCGTCGCACTCACGGAGACGCTGAGGATAGTCGGCATCATTTATACACAGCGCACGGATGCCACCTTTCTGCATGAACTCCATCTCGACAGCAGCACGTCGAAGGGCATCGTCCCAGTTCTTCATCGACTCGCGCAGCCGCGGCGTGACATCAGGCATAACGTCACCGATGTCCATACGATGGTCATAGACTGCCTTGCCTCCACCCAATTCGCGGTAGAGCAGCAGGCCTGTCTGAAAGTTAAAGCCCATCATGCGTGTCAGCGCCAAGGTATAGTATATCTCTTCTTCCTGCATGGCTTATAGAATCGTTAGTAATTCACTGGGATGACTGATGAAGCGGGTGGCACCATGTGCCAACAGGAATTCGCGGTCGCGGAAGCCCCACAGTACACTGATGCACGGCATGCCACTGGCAGCCGCTGTCGCCACGTCTACATCACTGTCGCCCACATAGACGGCCTGTTCACGACTGACGCCCAACTGTCGCAAAGCTTCGTTGACAGTATCAGGAGCTGGTTTCTTGCGGATGCCCTCTGCCTCATGCTCACCAATGGCCACCTCAATACTGTCGGCAAAGAAATGGCGACACAACTCCTGCGTGGCTGCATAGAACTTGTTGCTGACCACTGCCGTTCGACAGCCACGGGCACGCAGGGCCTGCAGCATCTCCAAGACGCCCTCATAGGGACGTGTCGTGTCCAGCGAGTGTTGCATATAGTGTTGGCGGAAGGTGGCAAAGGCCTGTTCAAACTGTGGATTGGCAGCACCATCGGGTACGGCACGCTCCATGAGCAGTCTAACGCCATTGCCTACAAAGCGGCGCACGTCGTCAATGCTATGCTGGGGCATACCACAGGTTTGCAGGGCATAGTTGACAGATGCTGCCAGGTCACGCAAGGTGTCCAGCAGTGTACCGTCCAGGTCGAAGATAAATGTCTGGGGCGAAGGTCCCGTCCAAAATGGTGTTTTCTCTGTCATTACTCTTTCGGCAAATAGGGTGCAAAGGCACGGTCGTAGTCCTCACTACCGCTGAGTCGGCCATTGACCAGGCATACCAGTGTGATGTCGCCGCGGAAACAGAGCGCCTCGTCAGAGGCACGGAAGATATCCTGATGGAAGACATACTTGATGCCTTGCTTCTCCAGCCACAGACGTGAGATAAACTCGTCGTCGCAGCGTAGCGGAGTTTTGTACTGCAGGTTCATGCGTGCCACTACGGCATCGACACCTTTCTCGTGCATTTCAGCAAAGCTCAGTCCACAGTGTTTCAGAAACAGGTGGCGCGTATGCTCTGTATAGTGGAGGTAGTTGGCATTGTTGACGATGCCTTCAATGTCACATTCATAGTCACGTACCTCCATGCGTGTTTCGTAGATGTATTTGCTCATTTCTCAATTATCAATTATCAATTAGCGTGAAGCGCGCAGATATTCATAACCGATGCGACAGCGCAGACATTCCTTCTTGTCGCAATACTCTTTCTTCAGCTGGATAAGGGCTTGCGAGTCGCCAGCACTCTTGACGTCCAGTCCGCACTCTTTCCACATGCGGATGATGTGGTTGTTCTCAGCCTTCAACTGCTCCAGAATGTCAAAGGCACGGTCGCAGAGTGCCTCATTCATGCTGTGGCGCCCGTAGGCAAAGAGCATAGGTACACAGGTGTTGATCATCAGCAGATTGATGGAGAACGGCGACAGGTGCTTGGCATTGCGAAAACTCTCAGAGCCAAAGGTGTAGTGTGTCTCCCAATAGGGTGTCACCTGCGTACGAAGCATATCGGCCATCGCTGGCATGTCCTGACAGTCGACGAGTGCCGAGAGACCTGCCTTCCGTTGGTAGTAGAGGTTAGCCAACTGGGCAATACGGATGTGAGGGAAGTTCTGCGGACGCAGTCGCAGAAAGCGCCACAGCTGGGCATTCATCGGCGTCAGCGAGAACTTGTGAGATAGATACTGGTACTCGTTGCGCAACTTACTGAAATAACCCTCGTTGAGTGCATCCTTCTGGTAGTGCTCAGGAACAGCACTCAGTTCCAGCAGTCCTGCCTGTCCCATGAAGATAGCCTCTATCTGAAACAAGTTGTCACGGTGCTTGCCAACAGCCTGCAAGGGTATATGACGCGCCCACTCCTCGAAGGCATCGCCATTGATGCCAAAGCCGTAGTTGCGTGCCATGGTCTGGAAATAGGCATCTTCCCACGAGCCTCCAGCCTGTTTGACACGTTGTTCAATGGCTATGGTCTTCTGTTCCAAGCGCTCCGTTTGCAAGGCAGCCATCCAAGAATGGATGGTCAAGCGTGTCAGGTCAGGAATGATGCGGTAACACGGTGGATACACATCGGTGCGCAGCAGTTCCTCGTAGTTATCGTGTACTGACGGGGGCACCGTCAGTTCCATCTGCGGCACGAAATGGCCCGACTGCATCTGTACATCACGGTCGGCAACAGCCACCACGTGCAGCACCACATTATTGTAATGCTCGTCGTGGTCGTGGCCATGCAAGTACCAGTCGCTGGACTTGTCGTGAATCTCTACATTGCCTACCCATAATGTACCATTGATCTTCACCTTGGCATTAAAGAAGTCAGGACCACTGTTTCGGTTGTGCAGGCCAGGGTCAATGACTTCCACCTCCTGACCATCGGTGGTCTGCATGCCGCCAATAGGCCACATCTTGTGTTTCCAGCAATAGTGCAGCAGTTGTTCCATATCATGTGATTAATTCGCTGCAAAGATACTACTTTTTTCTGAAACCACACTATCTTTGCCGATACCTTTTTCATTTTCGCGCAATGTAAGCGTATGTGCACGGGCGCAAAACTGCTATCTTGTGCTCCTACTATAGCTATTTAGCAAATACTGAGGTATACATATACTAATTACATGCCTACACGCAGCCTACATAAACCTCACTTCGAATGGCATGGCAGGGAGACCTTTCTTATTATAGATGCTGGCACGAGGACAGTCCTTCCAGGCGTAGCGCACATAGAGGGGGGCGGCTATGGGCGAGTGAAACTTCAGGTAGGCACCATCAACGGTGGCCTCCACATTGACAAAACGCTTGTCGGCACCTGCCACCTCTACCTCATGGGCTATGCCTTCGCGTAACGGCTGGTCGAAGATAACAGTAACGGCAGTGCCCTTGACGGTATGACCCACAGGCTGTGGCGACAAGGCTGGCCACTCTCCATAGGCTACACGGTCCAGGCAGAGGGCTACACGTTCAGCAGCCTCCTTCTTGCGCAAAGGATGAATATCAACGGTTTCACCGAGATCTATAAGGCAGGCTGTCTCGGCATGCTCGTCGCCAATAGTTGCCAGGCGCTGCTCCTCGCGCAGACGTGCCCAGTTGCTGTTGACAGGATTGGCTTCGTAGACAATGGGGCGAGGCATGCCTGTCTGCTGGCGACCGTCGTGGTTAGCGAGCTGTACGATACAGAAGGGCAGTGCCGGGTCTTGCCACAGCGCACGCCATCCGCCCATCAACTTACGGAGATAGTCGCCATAAGCAGCAGGATTGCCCGTGTTCGACTCACCCTGATACCAGACAATGCCACTCAAGGCATAGGGTGCCAAGGGATAGAGCACGGCATTATACAGTGTGGTGGGCATATTCTGCAGACTGACGTCACCACTGGGGCACGACGGCATGTCGGCACCCACATGTTGCAGCCACTGGTTGCTCAGCGCGATGACATCCTTCGGCATGGGATTCTGACTCTGGCGGTCGGCACCGAAACAGAGCATGTAAGGCTTCTCAGGAATAAAGTGGGCCGTGCCATATTTATTAATAAAGCGGATGGTAATAACATTGTCGCCCTCACGGAGCAGTCCCTCGGGGATATCGTAGCGACGGGGAGGATACTGGTAGTAGGTGCGTCCCACCTGCTGACCATTGACATAGGTGATGTCGGCATCAAACAGTGTACCCAACAGCAGACGGGCAGGCTGTCCGGCATGTGCCTTGTCTATCTGGATGTGCTGGCGCAACCATATAGTGCCAGTACCACGCCACCCCCAGTTGTTCTGGTCGATGGTCTTCCACGAACTGTCATCGCAGTCGAGGGCTGTGAAATGTCCTGTGATACCAGGATCCTGCTGGTCAAGCAACTCGTTCCAACGGCGGTCAGCCAGATTGTTAGCCCTCGCCTGGGCAGCCACATACTCCTTGTTATCATAAAGACGAGTCTTCTGCAACAGTTGCGGATGGTCTTTTGCCAAACTGTCTGCTGGCAGCCATGCCTCGATGGGTGTGCCGCCCCAGCTATTGACGATGATACCCTGCGGCACCTTTGTTTTCTCCTGCATGCGTTTGCCCAAGAACGAACCCAAGGCAGAAAACAGCCAAGCATTCTGCTTGGTCAGCGGTTTCCAATTGATATTGGTGGGACGGATATCGTCCTGCACGCCATGAGCATTTGTCTCGTTCTGAACACGGAACAAACGGACCTTATTGTTGTTAAAATGGTCGATTTCATCGACATATTGTGGATAGACACGCTCTATGGTTACGTCGATATTCGACTGGCCAGAACAGAGCCACACGTCGCCTACCAGCACATCCGTGAATTCCTGCACTTCTCCGTCCTTACCACTCACCTCTAAGACATATGGACCGCCAGCCTTGGTCTTCGGCAAGTCGATGCGCCAACGACCTTGTTCGTCAGCAGCAGTCGTATATTGCTTCTTCTGCCAGCGGACAGTCACCTGTTCCTGCGGGTCAGCCTTGCCCCATACAGGAATAGCCTTACCACGTTGCAATACCATACCCGACTGAAACAATTGGGGTAACACGATTTTAGCATTGGCCACACTTGAAGCAGCCAAGACAAGTAGAAGCAGGAAAGATTTTTTCATGATGGTATAATGATTAGTTGAGACCACAAAGGTAGGAAAAAAAATGTCAAAAATACAAAGAAATAGTGTTTTTTAAGCAAATGCTACAAATAATGTAGTTTTTGTAACATGTTAAAACGTCCATTTCAGCAGAAAAATGCTATCTTTGCAGAAAATTCATATAAAACCTAGCAAAAGAATGACAACTAACGAAACTCAGGGAGCTAAAGGATTCTACAAACTGTCCTGGCTCCAACGTATTGGTTTTGGCTCTGGCGACTTAGCCCAGAACCTGATTTACCAAACCATCAGCATGTATTTGCTGTTCTTCTACACCAACATCTACGGACTGGATCCCGCTGACGCTGCCACCATGTTCCTGGTAGTCCGTCTGGTCGACGTGCTGTGGGACCCCTTGGTAGGCACCTATGTCGACAAACACAATCCCAAGTTGGGTAAGTACCGTTCGTACTTGGTATTGGGTGGTATTCCACTGACCGGCTTTGCCATCCTGTGTTTCTGGAATGGTTTTGCCCCATCACTCATATACGCCTATATCACCTATGTCGGCATGTCCATGCTGTACACGCTGATTAACGTTCCTTATGGTGCACTGAACTCTTCGCTGACACGCGATACTGACGAGATTACCACCCTGACCAGTGTCCGTATGTTCCTGGCCAATGTCGGTGGACTCTGTGTAGCATCTGGTATTCCCTTGGTCGTTGCCGCCTTTGCCCCCAAAGCTGCTGACGGTACTGCCATCATCAATACCCCTGAGGCCAGCGGTGCATGGTTCACCACGATGGGTCTCTATGCCATCATTGGTCTGGTGCTGCTTATCTTCTGTTTCACACAGACCAAGGAGCGCGTAGTGATGGATGCCAAGGACATGGAGGATGTAAAGGTCAGCGACCTATGGACAGAGTTTGTCCGCAACCGCCCCTTGCGTGTGCTGGCCTTCTTCTTCATCACTGCCTTCGCCATGATGTCAGTAGGTAATGCTGCCGGTTCATACTACATGACCTGTAACCTGCAGGCTACCAGCGACCAGTTGGCCATCTTCATGGGTCTGGGTTCTGTTCCTGCTTTCATCTTCATGCCATTGGTTCCCGCCATCAAGAAAGCTGTCGGCAAGCGTGGCATGTTCAATATCTTCCTGACAGTTGCTATCGTCGGTATGGCTATCCTGTATGTTGTCAGCGTCGTACCCTCACTGAAATCACAGATGTGGATTGTCTATGTAGCACAGTTCATCAAGTCTACGGGTGTCATCGTAGCAACCGGTTACATGTGGGCACTGGTTCCTGAGGTTATTTCTTATGGTGAGTATACCACAGGCAAGCGTATCTCTGGTATCGTCAACGCCCTGACAGGTATCTTCTTCAAGGCCGGCATGGCACTGGGTGGTGTCGTTCCCGGACTGGTGCTGGCATACGTTGGCTTCAATGCCAAGGAGACTGTCCAGACTCCATTTGCCGAACAGGGTATCCTGTGGCTGGTATGCGTCATTCCCGCTATCCTGCTTGGACTCGCCATGTTCATCATCTCCAAGTATGAGTTGACAGACGAGGTCATCGATGATATCAACAAGAAAATTGAAGCACGTAACAACTAATATCACTTTCATGAAAAGACTCCTCCTATCCGCTATGGCCATTGCCACGCTGAGCAGCGTGTCGGCACAAGGCCTCAAAGACGCCGTTGGCAAATATTTCCTGATGGGTGCAGCCATCAACCAATGGCAGAGCGACGGACAGGTTCCTCAGGCCGATGCCGTTCTCAGTAAACATTTCAACTGTGTAGTAGCAGAAAACTGCATGAAACCAGAGGTTCTGGCACCTGCAGAAGGTATCTTCGACTTCCGTGTAGCCGACAAGTTCATCAGATATGCCCAGCAGTTGGGACTGAAGGTCAACGGTCACTGCCTGGTATGGCACTCACAGGCTCCTGACTGGTGGTTCACCAATGGCTATACTGCCAGCCCCGCCTCAAAGGAGGTACTGAAAGAGCGCCTCATCACCCACATCAAGACCGTCGTAGGCCACTTCAAGGGTAAGGTGTTTGGCTGGGACGTTGTCAACGAGGCTATCGAAGATGACGGTTCTTTCCGTAAGTCACCCTACTATAGACTGTTGGGTGAGGAATTCATCGAGATAGCCTTCCGTGCTGCCCACGAGGCAGACCCCGACGCAGAGCTCTACTACAACGACTACTCGATGTCTGGTGAGAAGAAGCGCGAAGCCGTCTGCCGCCTGGTCAAGAACCTGAAGGCTAAAGGTCTGCGCATCGATGGCGTAGGCATGCAGAGCCACAATGGTCTGGACTATCCCAACCTCGATGAATACGAGAAGAGCATCGATGCCTTTGCCGCCTGTGGCGTGAAGGTGCTGATTACGGAGCTCGACATCAATGTGC
>OCTX012157504.1_pt1 | contig 18578 bp, 29 predicted proteins | sample 1539691 | NCBI WGS metagenome assembly OCTX01 (sample SAMN02144231, study PRJEB22623) | gut metagenome | biome: sheep rumen | host: Ovis aries | place: New Zealand | reverse complement strand
CAATCTTCATCAGTTTTTAAGGTTGCAGCTTCTTCTACGGAGGGGGCTATCTCTATTCGGATGACATCATTTTTGAGAGGTCGCTTACCTGTATTAGCTTCCTTTATTCTTCTCTTCATAGACCTCCAAATACCCTCTGGATCATTACCACCATCAATAGCTCCCAAAAGCTCATTTGGGAGTAAGTTAGTATTCAGAAGTTTTGCACCTTCTTTACTAACTGCATAATTTATGGCGTTGTATCCATGTGATACACTGGAGGCTTTTGCTACCATCTTAATCTAACTTTTCTAAGAGTTCCTTTACACATATATATATCTCTTCGACAATCTCAGACCAGGCACCCATAGTCTTACCATTCAGGATGAATTTATTCCTGTCTTCCGTTGTCATATTCTTAGTCCAACCCTTTAAGGCATTGTTAAATTTCTTAACATTCTCCGTCAGGGTATCTATGTTGTCAGCCAGCTTTCTTTCCTCTGGAGAGAGACGTTGTTTTGGTTCGTATCCCGCCAAAACCTTTCTACAAAAAGCCGACACAGGAACACCTGTTTCGTCAGCCTTTTTGTCGATTATTTTTTTCTCGGAAGCCGTAAGCCTGATATGGATTACCTCCGTAGCCCTTTCTTCTCTTTCCATATTACAAACAGGGTTTATCTGATTTTTTAATTGTGAGCCTGCGAGCAATTCAAGAAGATTGTATCACGCGTGACACATTGTGTCACAGGTGATACAATTCGGTTTTTGTATCACAAAAACACTTCTTGCTAAGAACTAAATTTCCGACGGCTATCATATCATAGTCGGAGGACGTTGTGATACAACGTGGGACAGACGGGGTCTGTCGTCCTGACTTTTGACCTAAAGGGAAATAACAAAGGCAGGGGCGGTGCGCTGGAGCGAATGGGGCGAACTGGGTAGAGTCTGCCTCTCTGTTTACCGGTGCGTAAACCTGTATCCCTATTTCCTTTGTCTGTTTCATCTGGTCTGAATTGATAGCTTTATTCTTTTCCCTTTTATATCTTTCCCTCTCGAAAATTTTGGTTTAGACATAAGGGAAAAAGCAATTTTCATTCTCAGTGCTGTTTCTTCAGCTCGGTTAATAATTCGTTAATAAATGTATAAATTTTGAGTATAGCGTATGTAACTGGAATGTAACTCAAATACCTTTCCTGGCACTTATACGCTGCTCTTTTTGTCTGCTTTGCTTCGGGAGCATCTGAACAACATTTCGTCTCTTAGAGGTCATATCTTGTTCATGATTTTCTTCCCTTGACTTTCTTCTCTTATCATCTATATATTTATAGTCGGGGTAAACCAGACACCAGAGAAGAATGAAACCGAAGGTCATTGCAGATGACAGAAAAACGACATCCCAATAAGCAGCTATAGTGACCGCTAAAGTGATCGTCATCAAGAAGACCGCAACAGGCTTTCGGTTGGTAACAGCTTTCGCCAGTCCGATAGTCCTGGTGAAGTTAGCGACGAAGATAAGCATCGCCGTAGATATCATTATACCATAGCTACGGGGCCAGGCACAGTTGATAGCAACGTGCATGAGAGTCAGGATGATAAAGAGAACCGAAGAGTAGAGTTTACACCAGTTCGCACGGTTATCAGATGGCTCTGCCAATTTGTCACGAATGATACGTATCACCTTCCAGTCTTTTGCGTAGGCGATACACCCTACAAGCAGCAGCGTAGGGAAAAACATAAAGAATAAAAATACTGTAAACGACATCATATCTTTTTAATTAAATGTTCAACATACATTATAGTTATCGAGACGGACATTCTTGTCCGATGCGAGGTAGATAATGTTAGCTGCCTGAGGATAGGAAATGCTATCTTCCTGTATCCGGTCTTTTCGACTTTTGCCACGGTTAAGTCTCTTGATGGCTTTCCGGATGGCTGGCTCGAAAATCAAAACCTCTCTGCCTTTCTTGAAGCAGAAATGCTCTTTTGTAAACTTCAAGTTGATAACGGCAGCAGGGGTTGAAGTGACCTGACCTGAGTCATCTTCATCCACATAGGGAACTGTATAATCAGGCACCTGAAGGTTAATAAAATTACACTCCTCGTTTACAACTTTTACGATATTATTTAATAGCTCATTTGTCATCGCTGAAAAGTATTGATTACACTCTCTTCTGACTTCAGACAGCTTGTAGAATATTTGCTTTCACAAAACTCTCTGTCTTCCAGAAGTTCACTCACCATTTCTTCCGGCGAAAGGTAAATCTTGGCAACAATACTTGCCACTTTACCGGAAGTGTCTGACACAATATTGATGCAGTTATAGAAACCTGGTTCAGGTTTTGAGTAACCGACGGCGTAATTGATGGAAGGAACACCCTTACTTTCACAGTTAGCCATAATGTACATTTCTGCATCATCCTCCAGCTGGATAACAGCATCATCAAAAGAGACGTTATCCTCAGGGAAGAAATTCAAGACAGCCTTGTCACCCTGCTCACTGATATCGTATCTCTTGCCGATAAGGTTAGGGAGCATCATCGAACCTAACCGAAGGAATTTTTCTACGTTTTCTTTTAAATTCTCGCTCATGGCTTTATGTATTAAATTGTGTTAAATAATTCCGCTAATTGATTTCCAGAGTCATCAGATACATCTTCAGTAAATGCTGCGGAAGAAGGTACTTCAAAACGTCCGGATCTATATCGAAGGTCTTGGCAAACTGAAGACTGCCAGGTAACACATTGGATATACTCTTAAAATCATTCTTACCTCTTTCAGTGAGGGTTGCAATACTGAAAGCGTCGATACTGGTATATGGCTGGATAATCATCCACAGATAGGCGTTACCCTGAGCCTTGCTCTTCATTCGATAGGTGTTTATATCATTTAGGCAAACGGTACTGTTAAGTAGAATACGCCTTGTAGTACGCATAGCCATATATACCATCACATCCTTTGCTGTGAGTTCTCCGTCTTTGACAGCACCGAAAATACCTGTGCATATTTTCTCTGTATTTCTCGTGATACCAGAGAGTTTTTCGTTTTCCATGTAGTAGAGCTGTGCAAGGAAAGCTCGATAGTATTTATCCTCTTCACGGATAAAATCCAGCATTTCCTTCTTCGTCTTTACACCGTTTTTTAAGGTGATCTCCAGAAAACCGCGATACTTGCTCAATAGTGCTTCCTTTTTCATTGTAGGAAGTTCTGTGTCGTCAAGAGACTCGAAGAAAGGAGTAGCCTCCTGGACGGCTTCCGCAAGATCCTTATCTTTTACCCATTCACTCGTACCCGTTTTAACGGTATAGACATCATCATAAGTAACCTTCCACGTCTCAGTGAGATTGATGAACTGCTTTCTGATTGAGTCGCCCAGCTGATAGTAGGACATAACTACGTTTTGCTGACGGACAAAAGCAGAGTCTTTCATAAGATAACGAAAGACAGTGTCTGAGAGTTCTTTCCACTCGTTAATATCTGTAACGAGTGTGTTAGCATCAGAAGTCTTCTTACCTTTCAGTTCATGGTAGTATTGTCGATAGACATCTACAGCCTGTTCCGAAGACTCAAATTTTAATTTGTCTCTTGAACAACTGAAAAAAGAAAGACCAAAGAGAAGTACGCCGATAAGGACGTTAGGTTTACATTTCATATCTGAACAAAGTTTTTAGTTTTAATACAGTATATTATATAGTATATATTATATACGATAATAAACGTATCGTTTCATGTTGCAAAGTTACGAAAAATTTTTGAAACAGCCTCAATATTTTGCGTAAAATGCTCAAAATCGTGTAAAATTTAACAAAAATCTTATTATACACATAAAAAATGAGGCAAAAAAGTTGATTTTATGCGTTTTAACTTGTATATATCAGATAATTTCCTTAACTTTGCACAAGAATAATTAAACAAACTATGACTTACGGATACCTTTTTAACGCTCAATATATTGAGTGTGACAAAATCAAAAAAGAAATGCAAGAGAAGTACGGATGTACGGAGTTCTTCTCAGATGCAGAGAAGGACGAGAAGAAACGCCCTGCATGGATTGCAATGACAAAGAAGATACAGAATAGTGATACTCTGGTAATCTATTCTCTTGACAATATTCTGCTGACAGTCACTGCACTTCCTTTCTTCCTCAGATGGCTCACACTAAAAGATATTTGTCTTGTGAGCATAAAAGACGAGATTGATACGGAATGTAATTTCTTCTGTCAGAAGAGCACAAGGGAGATATTCGACATTATAGGATTACTTCCTCAGAAGATAGGAAAGAATAAAAGAAAGGGCTTCAGCCGTAAGGTAACAGCTTTCCTGCCCTGTAACAACAAGGAAGATGCGAAAAAATCAGTAGCCATCAAGATAGTTAACATGTATAGATCCGGATACTCCGTATCTGAGATAGCAGAAACCGTAGGCTATAAGACGCGAATGTCAGTGTACAACGTCTTATCGAGGTTCAATATAGACCTGCGTCAGAACCGACAGACCGGGCAAAAGAGAACCGAAGAGAAAGAGGTAAGTTCACGTGCTCAGATAGCCTGCGAAATGCTCCAATCTGGAGTTAGCATTGCAGAGATAGTGAAGCTATACGGCTTTTCGAGTGAGGAAGAAGCGAAACAAGAGATAAGAGAATATCAACTACGGACTATGAAGTAAGTCCAGATGCTATATAACGTCTTGACCTTAATCCAAGGGAAAGAACATTGGGCCGGTTGTACGGCCATAAGCTGAGGGCGACGACCACTCGGCAAGTCACTTGAAGCGACATACAACTGAAGTGGACAGGGCATAGTGACTACAAGGGTGCAACTACCCTGCCAAAATGGGTGACATACAACAATTTTATAGTGAACGCACTTGCTGGCATGGTGCACCTACCCCACAAATTAACCAACAAAAACCAAACAAAAACTTATGAGAGAACATTCTTTTAGAGGAAAAGCGGTGGATACCGGTAGATGGATATACGGAGATCTGACCCGTCAGCCGATGAGGTATGAAGACCCCAGAGAGGCAGGTGATGAGAAGACGGGTGAGATACCGGTTATCATTGACTCCAACGGAAACCGTTATGCCGTCGATAAGAGAACCGTAGGTGAGCTGACGGGATGCAAGGATAAGAACGGATTTCCTATCTATGAGGGTGACATCCTGCGACACAGAATTAGCAATGCACCTTTTGGAGTAGTAAAATGGAACGAAGACGGATACTTTTGTATCGTCGAGGGCGCAAAGGATTTAGAGCCAGTGAGGTATAGCGAGGAACGACGGACTCTCGGCTCCATGCTGCGCATTTCCATTAGCGGTACTCCAGTGAACTTCGAGGTGATAGGAAACATCTTTGATAATATTGAACAAACAAAGAATTAGAGATATGACAACAGTATTTATAGCAGAGAAGCCTGACATAGCGGCTGCGATGGCAGGGTACTTATGGGACAACCATCCAAGAAAACTACAGACTCACTATATCGGTAAGTCCAGCTTTGGTGATGAGACTATTGTAACATGGGCCTACGGCCACATACTGATGCAGGCGATGCCTGAGAAGTACGGCGAGCAATTCAAGAAATTCGATACATACCCTATCATTCCTAATAAATGGATTAAGGAACCGTCACCGTCTGCTAAAGAACAGCTGAAGGCGATAGCCAATCTGATTAAGAAAGCAGACGTAGTGGTGAACGGCGGCGACCCTGACCGTGAAGGTCAGCTGCTGGTGGACGAGATACTGGAATACTGCGGATATAAGGGAAAAGTAAAACGTATCCTTATAAACGCAAAGGATAACGAGTCTCTAAAACGCGCTTTCTCCGACATAAGGGAGAATAGTGAGTTTAGGAGCCTGTACCTGGCAGGACTGGCACGTGAGAGGGCTGACTGGCTCGTCGGTATGAACCTGTCAAGGGCATACAGCGTAAGTGCAAGGAAGTGTGGTATGCAGGCGACATGGCGCATAGGAAGAGTGAAAGTACCGACGCTGTCTCTTGTAGTAGCAAGGGAGAGGGAGATAGAGAACTTCCGTGCTGTGAAGCATTTCCTGCTGACGGGAAACTATGTATCACAAGGAATAAAGTTCACGGCGACATTAGTACCTGGAGAGGATGCACCGACGGATAGCGAGGGAAGGATACTCGACAGAAACTGGGTGGAGGCACGAAAGGCAGAACTGCAGGGAAAGGTTGCAGTTGTGACAAAGTGCGAGAAGAAACAGGGAACGGAGAATGCTCCATTGCCTTATTCTCTGGATACCTTGCAGACGGAAGCGAATAAGAGATACGGACTGTCACCTAAGACAGTGCTTCAGACTGTACAGAACCTGTACGAGAAGAAGTATGTGTCTTATCCACGCTCCGACTGCAACTATATCCCAACATCACAGCATGGGGATGGTAAGAGGATATTGGCTTCGTTGTCAAAGATAGAGGCGTTTGCGTCGATTGCGACGGGTGGTAATACACAGCTCCGTAGCAAGGCATTTGATGATAGTAGGATTTCCGCACACCATGCGATAATACCTACAGGCGTACTGCCTAATGGATTGTCAGAGGTAGAACAGAAGGTGTATGGCATGATTGCCGTACGCTACATGATACAGTTCTACCCTCCATGTCGCTTTAACCAGGTGAAGTATGAGATCACCTCTGAGGGTCTGATGTTTGCCGGACAGGGAAAAGCGATTACAGAGAAGGGTTGGAGAGCCGTAGTAGGTCAGTCTGAGGAACAGAAGGACGAAGCACAGAAGGCTCTGCCTCAGATAGAGAAAGGACAGCAGCTGAACGGAGCGACGTACACCGTAGAGGAGAAGGTAACGACTCCTCCAAAGAGATTTACGGAAGGTACGCTACTGGCCGCAATGACGAATATATGGCGTTTCGTTTCTCCCGACAATCCTAACCGCGACAGGTTGAAAGAGTGCAAGGGATTGGGTACTCCTGCTACCAGAGATACGATAATATCGGAGCTGATGGAGGCAAAAGGTACAGTGAAGGCTTGTATAGAGAAGGACGGTAAGGAACTGGTGCCAACGACGTTTGGCTGCTATCTCATCGACCATATAGATGAGACGCTGACGAAGCCGGACTTCACAGCCGAAATGGAATACAACCTGTCCGCGATTGCCGTAGGCAAAAAAGGATTGGAGGAATACATGAGGGAAACGACAAACCTTGTGACGAAGAATATAAGTCACGCTGAAAACTGCGACTACTCAGGAGCGGAAGGTGTTACCGCTGAGGTGCTGCCGAAGGTACACCGGTGTCCTATATGCGGAAAGGAAACGCTCGTAAGAAGACTGCAGAAGGTCACAAGGAAGCCGTTCTGGGTCTGTCAGGACATGGAATGCCGTCACCCTGTGACGGGTAAGACGATGTTCTACGAGGATTACAGGAATAAGCCGAAGATAGGTCTTTGCCCTGATTGCGGTTCAGTGATGAACCATATCTATTCGCAAAAGACGAAGAAATACTACTGGCATTGTGCCAAGTGCAACGGCTTTAAGAATGATGCAAAGAAATATCAAGGTAACTGAATATTAACTTAAAAGTTTATTTTTATGAAGAAACTATTTGAAATCGTAAAGCGAGACGGAGAGAGAGAGGCTTTCTCTCTTGACAAAATCGCTAATGCCATAACGAAAGCGTTTATGGCGACGGGTAAGTCTGCTACCCTGGCAGATGTAACAAGAGTCATGTCACATCTTGACATCAAGGAGAGCATGACGGTGGAGGAAATTCAGAACCAGGTGGAGCGAGGTCTGATGATCGAGGGACACTTTGATACCGCAAAGGCATTCATGCTGTACCGCCAGCGTCACCAGGAGGCACGTGAGGACATCGAGCACCTGAAGTTCCTGCTTGAATATTGCAAGTCAGGCAATGCTGCGACATCGTCAAAGTTCGACCCTAACGCGAATGTGGAGAATAAGAATATCGCCACTCTGATTGGTGAGTTGCCTAAGGGTATGTACCTGCGACTGAACCGTCGTCTGCTGACTGACCGTATCAAGGAAATGTACGGAAAGAAACTGGCAGACAGGTACATGGACTTGCTGAAGAACCACTTCATCTACAAGAACGACGAGACTTCGATTGCTCCGTACTGCGCTTCCATAACGATGTACCCTTGGCTCATCGGTGGTACTAAGAGCATCGGAGGAAACAGTGTGGCACCGACAAACCTGAAGAGCTTCTGCGGAGGTTTTGTCAATATGGTGTTCATCGTCAGCTCTATGCTGTCTGGAGCATGTGCCACACCGGAGTTCCTGATGTACCTGAACTACTTCCTTGGTAAGGAGTTTGGTACAGACTACTACAAGAGAGCGAATGAGCAGGGCGACTGTACCCTCAGGAAGCGTACCATCGACAAGATGATTACGGACTGTTTCGAGCAGGTGGTATATTCACTGAACCAACCTACAGGCGCACGTAACTTCCAGGCTGTATTCTGGAACATTTCCTACTACGATAAGTATTACTTTGAGTCTCTGTTTGGAAATTTCTACTTCCCAGATGGAAGTCAGCCAGACTGGAACGGTCTGTCTTGGCTCCAGAAGCGTTTCATGACATGGTTCAACGAAGAGCGTACAAAGACCGTGCTCACGTTCCCGGTAGAGACGATGGCTCTGCTGGCAGAGAACGGAGAGTGCCGTGATAAGGAATGGGGAGAGTTCACTGCAGAAATGTATTCTAAGGGTCACTCTTTCTTTACCTATATGTCAGACAACGCGGACAGTCTCTCGTCCTGCTGCCGTCTCAGGAATGAGATACAGGATAACGGTTTCTCATATACTCTCGGTGCAGGAGGAGTAAGCACAGGTTCAAAGTCAGTATTGACGATAAACCTGAACCGCGTAGTGCAGTTTGCCGTGAATAACGGCATGAACCACATGGCGTACCTCAGAGAGGTGACGGAGCTGTGTCATAAGGTGCAGACTGCATACAACGAGAACCTGAAGGAGTTGCAGGAGCATAAGATGCTGCCACTCTTCGATGCAGGCTACATCAATATGTCTCGCCAGTACCTTACCATCGGTGTTAACGGACTGGTGGAAGCAGCGGAGTTCCTCGGTTATGAGATTACGGACAATCCTGAGTACAAGAGCTTCGTGCAGCAGACTCTGGGTATTATCGAAGACTGCAATAAGAAGTTCTACGATAAGGAGAAGGGCCTGATGTTCAACTGCGAAATGATACCTGCTGAGAACGTGGGTGTGAAGCACGCAAAGTGGGACAGAGAGGACGGATACAAAGTTCCGCGCGACTGCTACAACTCATACTTCTACAGAGTAGAGGATGAGAGTATAGATATCATTGAGAAGTTCCGTATGCACGGCAGACCGTACATAGAGCACCTGACGGGAGGCTCGGCTCTCCACATGAACCTGGAGGAGCATCTGTCAAAGCAACAGTATATGCACCTACTGAAGGTTGCTGCCAGGGAGGGATGTAACTACTTCACATTCAACATCCCGAACACTATCTGCAATGACTGCGGACATATCGACAAGAGGTATCTAAAGAAGTGTCCGGTATGCCAGTCAGAGAACGTGGACTATATGACTCGCGTCATCGGCTACTTGAAGCGTATCACAAGCTTCTCTGCAGGCAGACAGGCAGAGGCAGCACGTAGATACTACGCCGATAAGAAAGACCGTGAAGGTGTTGCGACTGATTAAAAGGGAAAAAGAAGTGGTGACTCCTGACGGATAGGAAGGAGTTGCCCCTTCTCCTTTTTAAAAATAAATTCTCATGAAAAAGAACAGAAAAGAGATAGGCACTATCCGACATGGATATAAGGTTATGCCATGTAATGATGTGACGGACTGTGAGGCACCTGTTTCATGGTGCCAGTCATGCAACTTATGCCTGGATCATAACCTTCACTATGAGGTGATAGGTGATGATGGGTTGACTTTGACTGAAAGGGAAAAGAGACTGGCACCTATAAAGAAACAGCCTTTTCTGCATCGTTACAGGAAGGATATATGCTTTGTATTAGCCTTACTGTTTCTCTTGATGTTTCCTTTGTCCGAATATATAAAGGGCGCGACGGTTGACACTTTGCATCTGATAAGTGGAATATGCTGTTTTGTTTGCGCCATACTTTATATGCAATACCGTATCGAGGACAAAAACAAAACATAAGGCTTTATGGATAAGAAAACGAAGTACAGAATAGGATCATTTCTTTTCTTCCCCGTCCTGAAACTTTTGAAGTCAGAACAGAGGACATTGAAGCTGTCAGAGAAACAAAATGCTCTGCTATTATTGCTTTATGAGAAAAGAAATAAATACCTCTCCCGTAATGAAGCATTGCGTAAGATATGGGAGAATGACAGTTTTTATACTGCCCGAAGTATGGATGTGCATATCTGCGCTCTGAGGCAGAAACTAAAAGACGATCCGGAGGTGAGGATAGTAACGAAGCGCGACACAGGTCACATGCTCGTCATTCCGTCAGCTCTTGATGACGAATGACTTTTTTATTAACCAACAACAAAAACAAAAAGATGTACGAGACACAGGCGACAAAAACAGATTGGATAGTGTTTTCCATGGCGGTAGTTCTTGTTATTCTTTCTTATGACGGTATAACAAAATATATCGGCAGCTGGTGGTGTGTATTCTGCTGTTCCGCTGCCTTAGTCTGCTGTTTTTATTTCGTCATGCGATTGTTTTTCCTCTGGCAAAAAGAAATGAAATCATAATTTATTGAATTTAACACAGAAACTAACATGAAGAAAGAAAATTTTAAATGGTGGGAAACTACTATTGCCTGCGACAGAATGCAGGAGGATGGTTCTAACCGACAAGTTAAGGAGCATTATCTTCTCCGTGCTAATTCGTTTACGGATGCGGAGAAGAAATCAATGACGGTAGCGGCAGAAACGGCAGCGTCAAACTTTACTATTGCCGATCTGAAGGAACGTAAGTACGTTGACGTATTCACGTCTGACAGCGTAATTGACGATAACTTCTACCAGGTGAAGGTCGCCCTTATCATCCTTGATGAGAAATCAGGGAAGGAGAAGAAGACCAATCTCCTGTATCTGCAACAGGCTTCAAGCGTAGTGAAGGCTGTAAATCTACTTGACAAGAACCTGAACAAAGAGGTAATGACAAATTACATCGTTCTGGAAGTGAAGCAGACTACCATCCTCGATGTCTATAACCTGGAAGCATTCAAGGAATAGACAAAGGAAAAGGGATCTTTTCATTGCGGCTCGTGGGATACTCCCATGAGCCGCGCGTTTTATCCCAACATAAGGGAAAAAGAATACCCCTGCCTAATAAGACAGGGGCTGACAATAAACACTTAACACGAAAACTGTCTCACGACAATTACTTTATCTTATCCCATAGGATATACTGCAAGGCATAATCACCAAGGTCATTCATATCCATGAGGTTGTTCCACTCGTCGCATTCCTTATAATTGCAGCAGCAATAATGAAACTCGATAGAGTTGTACTCAGGATTATAACGTACCTTGTCTATCTCTATTTTGTAGCAGTCTCCGTCCCCGTCCATGTCATCGAGAACTAAAGGCTCTATGCTCTCTTGTATATCCTCACCTACCGGTACTGGTTCACCTATCTCTTTGAGATTTTCCTTGATTGCGTCATACCAACGCTGCTGTGCTTCACTGATTGCCTTTTGCAAGGCGTTTAATGCTTCTACTGAATATTTCATAATTTATATGTTTTGAGGGTTAATACTTAAAAATGCGTATGAAGTAAGCCTCTGGATTGATGGCTCCACGATTAAAATCGGCAACAAAGGTGCTGCAACTCATATCATATCGCCATACGTGACGTTGAGACTTCTCTATATCAGCCAGCTCTATTGCCTCTTGCAAACTGATATTATTTACTTCCTCCTCAGAGGTAAACACTTTTTTATCAAACAGGAAAAGTTCTTCCTTTCCGTTTGTGATGTAGTCCCAGGAATAGAAATCCAGATTATACTTTGCCTTGATGTAATCTTCTTCTTCGCCATTATACAGAGCGAGTGTTTCATCTGATACTTCATCCACAATAAGGGTGTGGGTGTTGTGGTCTATAATTGCTAATCTTTCCATTGCTGTTATATTTTTATGGGGTTTATGCTTCGTTTACTTCCTTGAAATAATCCGTCCATTTATCTTGACAGAGGAGGTTGTTCTGAGGGTCATAGGGCCAGGCATGTGTCTTGTTACCGAAATTATTTGTTATATAACCGCAAGCGTATTTGAAATCTGCTGCTTTAGGAAGATAAGGTGATGATATTTCACTCTTGTAAATTTGTCCTTTGGTGTAGTAGGTTTTTTTGCTACTTCCACCGACTACTGATTTTTTGCACAAATAGCTGTGTCCTGCTGTAATTCTTGGTTCCATATCTTTTAAGAGTTTAGATTTCACATAGATTTTTTATCATCGTCTTGACCTGTTCTACAGTCTTTACATTCTCTCTACGGAATGCCTGTGCCAGCTCGTAGGTAGTGATGAAACGATTGCAAGCGCAATAGCTGTCCGGATAGGTGAGCATGATCGCTTTGAACTTGCCATTGTTTATGTTATAGTCGTTATAGTCAACGGCGCGGAAAATATCGGTGTCAACATGAAGACCATACATGCTACGGCTCATTTCAACCATCTTTGCTGTAACCGCAAACTTCAGCTCGTGGGCTGTTTCGTTAATAAACTTTGCGAATGACTTAGAAACTTGTACTCTCATATTTTTGTAGTGTTAAGTGAATTATTTGATTTGTTTTTTTCCCTTTTATCAAGACTTTTATGTGTCTTGCAGGAAGTATTTCTATGTGCATTCAACAGTTAGCGTCAAAGAGGCTCTGAAAAGACAAGGAATTTCCTAAAAGTTTTGTGGAATGCCTAAATCTATGATTTGGGAAGGTTGCCACAAAAGTTTTACTGAAATAGAGACTGTAAGGAACGGTACTTGGCGAGAGCCGGACGCACTAACTTTGTACATAGAAATCGACGTAGCAAGATACAGAGTCATAGATAAGTGACAAAGTCAAAAGGTGACAAAGTACAAGGGAACTTGTCGCGTCTCGACCTTGACATAATGGAAATAGTAACTGCATCAGAAGGGGCTGACGGAGGAACACGAGCCTGGACTTTTGCTTTGTCAAAAGAAAAGTCGAAATGAGTATTCCGGAGGAAAGCATGGCGTGGGTGGGCGTGAGAGTATTCGATTTTTAAGAGCAAAGGGAAGAAACATCATAGGTGCCACTGCTTGCAGGGAGCCTACGAAAAGACTCTTAGGGTTGACATGGAAGGAAGGAGGTTCGCCACAGGAAAGGAATACCTACGGGAAATGTCAGCGGACGAATGTCTGAGTTGGCAATTCACGCAGGTATGGGAAGGAATGTGAGAGGACTGACTGGAGGGAAAGGAATGAACCTAAATGTCTGGTAGGCTCAGTCCAAAAAGATGAGGTACTGAGATTGAGTCTTATCACATGTGTAAGACCCTATATCTGTACTTCATAAAAAGGACTGGCACCTATGATATTTCTTGGAGGGAGGGCGTGAGGTTTCCTGCAGGAAAGCTGCTTTCCTTAGTATCTGGAGTGTCCGTCATACAACGCAAAGAAATATCCGACTTTATGTACGGGAACGGGAATAAGTCAGATATTTATAAGATGGATGTAAGGTCTCTCCATAATAAATCGTTCTGGCAGTGTCTTTAGCTACATGACAGAGCCTGTCGTTGCCATTTAGATGAAGACTGTGTCAGAACGTGGAAAGTATGTCGATATCAGCAAGGCTCTTTCTCTGGAGAGATATTCTACAGCGAAACAGCCGACAGAGTCTGCTTGCAGACACAGGCAGCAGGACGGTATATCTATAACGGATCTGCTGCCAACGGGAAAAGTGATGGGAACCGGTAGTGAGAATGGACGGAGCGCGAGATTTTCCCGTTAAAGAGTGTATGCAGGTCTGATGGGAGTTTCCTTTAGACCAGGCATAGCTTTCAGATCCAAGTCTGCAGAGGCAGAGTTGAGATAAGGTTAGAGCCTGGAAGGTGACGGAGCCGGACGCTGCCAACGGGAGAGGACGGCGACGAGGTGAGAAGGGGAACCACAAGAAAAGCTCCTACCTATTCTCTCAAATAAGCAGGAGCTTACACAACTAAATCTCAATCGAAACGGTTTTGTTTATGATTGGTTTATCCTTCGGACAGAACATATATTGACAGCAGCTGGTATCAATACCTAACTGGTCTTCTACCTCAGACAGGAAATATTCTGGTTCATCATCATACTCCTCTTTCAATAGTTTTACTTGCTGAGGGGTTAAGTTTACATTGATTACTTCGCCTTTGGCAAAGTTTAGAACTATAATTTTAGCCATAGTTTATATATTTATTTGGTTTGACCTTATGAAAGCTACGCCATTCGTATGATTAGACCATAGCCATTATCTATATTCCATTGTTGCTTGAACTTCAGGGAAAGGATTCTCTCCATATCCGCTCTGGTGAAATAGCCATATTTTCTGAGCAACCTCGGAATTTTCTTTTTTTCGGCTCTGACTATGGTTATAATAGAGTCGTTATCTTTTTCATCAAAAGCAATTAAGGCATAAGCCATTATTTCGTTATTGTCACCTCCGTAGATCTGAATACGAGTACGTTGTTTGAGAATTTTAGCCATAGTTGTTAGTTACTTAAATGATACTTGTATCTGTTTGTCAGACATTTTATATGCGATAGCCCATGCCATTTGACGGAAGCTGCCTTGTGATAATTTGTTGATTTTATTAAATTCATCACGAACAGCCGGAAATCCTCCACTTCCTATTTCCTTAAACAGCTCAGTGAAATACCACCGCACATCATTAGGATCAGGAGCAGGTTTTGAGGAACACTCTCCGTTCAATAGACTGTGCATCATATATGCAATAGTAATATATTTGTTATTCAACAGCTGTTTCGAGTTTTCATCAAGAGCTTTTTTAACGCAAACCAGATGGTTGTTAAAAACCTCCATTTCCTGAGGAGAAAGTTCTGCACCATCACTGGGTTTTACCTTGATTATTTTATTCTTCTCCATAATTATTATCAATCGTATTGTTCATTTATAAACTCTGCTACCTGTTCCATGTTACGACTGGCAAGCATACTATCTCTTTCTTTTTTGACAAAGTTAAGAAAATCTTTTATGTCCGTTATTTCCTTAGCATCTTTTGTACCGAACCAGTTCACTACCTTATTGGTTTTTATGTCATAATGAAGGTTGATATAATCGCCGCCGAACTTATCGGTCATAAAGGCTATTCCAGCCCAGCCGTATTCTTTATATTCCTTCACCTCGCATATTGTATCAAGGACAATAGCTATTTTTTTGCAGATGCTTACGAAGAGTTCAAAATTCATTTTTTCCATAGCTGTATTTGTTTTTATTTATATTGGTCGCAAAGTTTAGGGTAGGATTTTTCTTTTTCATGTCTCAAACCTGACAGATAAGCTTCAATCATCATAATAGCCATATCATCTGTTTCAGTATTCTCAATACCGATAGGGAAATTGTGTCCTAAGTCATTTGTTGAAAGGGTGAGATATCCATAATCATCTATTCTTATTTGAGAGTTTATGAAATGTTCCTTCTCTTTCAACTCTTTATTAGCTTTTTTGAGAGCCTTTTCAAGTTTTTTACTAATCGTAATCATATAATTTATATTGTGGGGAGGTGGTTAAGCTCCCCGTTACCTTTTTTATTCCCATAGCTTAAATTACTTACGCTATCAAATAGTTATCTGATGTATTTCGGCTTCTCTGAAATTTTCCATCGTTGAAAGAGCTTCTTCAATTTCAGAGTTATTCCAATCCTTAGATTTGTCATAATCAGCAGCCTTTGCAGCGTATTTCTCCAGAGCCTTTTTGATGCAAAAGAACTCTTTTTGTGTTAACCCTACAATAGAGTAGCGTTCAGGCTGGTTAACTTTCAGTGTTATCATTTTCGTATATTTATATTGTGGGGAGGTGGTTAGACTCCCCGTTACCTTTTATTCTTCGTCTTCTGGTTCTTCGTCAGTTTCTACTACGCTGCTTATCTCGGTATCCAGATGTACCTCTGCAGTCTTAGCGTAGTACCAAGGGTTATCACTTACATAATTCTGAGCTATTGTTTTAGCCTGGTCTTCACTCTCTGCCTTTACAATGATATCCTTTGACATCGTGATATCAACAGTAACTTTGAAATTCTTTGCCATATTTCTATGTTTTAGTTGTGGTTTGTTTTTTTCCCTTTTATAAGACGATTGCTCATCTTCGGGGAAGTTTTTCTTTGTGCTTATCCAAGTTATCCGTAGGGCGCATGAAGCAAGGAATTTCCGAAAAAGTTTCTGGAATACCCAAATCTGTGATTTGTGGAAGGCTTGCCAGGAAGTTTTTCCTGAAATAGTGAACGTAAGGAAACGATACTTGCAGAATAGCACAAGGTGCTAACTTTGCACAAAAGAAAGACTGTAGCGAAGATGTAAGCAAGTGAGAAAAAAAAAGAGATAAAGTGACAAGGTACAAGGTGGATTGTCACGTCTTGACCTTAATCCAAGGGAAAGAACAACTGCATTGCAAATGGCTTTTGTGGTTGACCTGAGTATCAGGGGAACGGTATCAGATGGGGCAGACAAAGGATATGTGCCTGGTCTTTTTCCGTCAAGGAAAAGACGCAAAGAATATCCGCAGGCTGCATGGTGAGGGTGGGCGTAGGCTTCCTGAAGGTGTATTAAGGACCAGTATTGTGCCTTAATAATCCAGGGATAGAGGCATAGCGGATCTGTGCTATGCTGAAACGGGTGCCGACCATCGGGAGGCACGTCAGGGTTTTGGGCGAAACAGACTGTGGAGCACAAAACCCTCCCCCTGAAAAGAGGGAGGGCTGATTATTAGATAGTCCAGACACATTTTCCTTTATCATCATAAATCTCTATAGGCAGAGCTTCGTTGATATCTAATTCAGGCTTGTCAATGTTTACCATTTTTGCCTTGTCTTCTGCATCTTCGATGCTCTCAGCTTCAATTTCTACCATTTGGTAGCATGTTACTTCTAAATTTACACTGTATTTCATAATTCTTAGGGTTTAATCGTTATTGTCTATTTTAAGATAGGTTGGGAAGGTAGCTCCGTCAGGAGTGGTCTCCCCAAAAGGAAGGTGGGTCTTTGTGAGGAATGTGCCTGAGTGGTTAACCATAACGGTCTTCTCTATAGTAGAGTGATAGTTTTCTCCGTTGTCATCCTCTCTCAGGTCGTAGGCATGGAGTCCATGCTTTTCAAGCATTTCCTTCTTCTCTACTGCAGAAAGGCGCACATCCTGATAGTAGCCTTGCAGAAATTCATGCTTATCTCCGGGCATGATAACGATTAGTGTGAAGGGTTCCCATTCGTCATCATCAAGTGAGGTGTGGAAATTTTCAAGTATCTCTTCAAAAATTTTTCGCTTCTCACTATCATTAAGCAGGAGTTCTTCTGCGTACTTGTCATTGTCGGGGTTGCCACACCAGATTTGAATATTACCATCATCGGTAAGGTGGATGTTATCAACGTGCACACCATTAGCGATGATACCGAAATCTGATACATGAAGGACGCTGGTGTCAAATTCTTCAAACAGCTCCTGAATGTTGCTAAGTGTTTCTTTGCTCATAATTTATAATCTATTTAGTTATACTTGATGTTTTTACATTTCCCAAAACTCGATTTCATCGGTGCATTCGGTATTGCCTTTTAGCACCTGAAAGAAGATTTTCTCGTAGCGTTCATGCTCTGCGCCCTCGGAGTTGAGCATACAGAAGTAATAATCTTTCAGGGCTTTTTTACGTGAAACTCTCTCCGTGTGTCCGTAGCAAGTGATAGTAACGATTTCGTTAAATTTCTTCCTGATGCTTTGTAATTGCTGAATAATCATGATGTTTGTTATTTTTATAGTAAATAATCTTTTATAAGCCCATAAGGTCTTTAGCCAGTCCATTAGGCAGTCTGTCATCAAACCAATGCCAGATTTCATATCTATTAGTTCCTTTCTCCCAGATATGGAAATCTTCGTCTATGTTCTCATCTTTATCAATGGGTACATCTGCAAACTCTTCCCAAAGATTTTTCAATGCTTCAAATGTTAAAATGAAACGTTGTTTTATACTTTCCACCTCCGAAGAGAATTGAATTTGACTTGAATACTTGTGTATCTTATCATCTGAGCCAAGTACATCTATTTGGATTTCATAACCTCCATGCCATAACTGCTTGTAGCCGGTTATTGTTTCCTGCTTCCATGTACCAAAACCATAAAGCTTCGTGTTGGTGGTTTTGTATGGTCTGCCAACTATGCTTTTTAATTCTTGTTCTGTTACGTGTGCCATATTGTTATGATTTATTTGTTTTGTTTTTTTCCCTATTTTCAAGATTTGGATCTTGTCAAGGTTTTATATCTATGTACTTTCTCTCAGTTAGCCGTAGTGTGCATGAAGCAAATAATTTCCTAAAAGTTTTGGAGGAAACCCCAGATTGGTACAATCTGTGGATGGCGTTCCGCAAAAGTTTTACAGAAATAGTGACCGTGAGGGAGCGGTACTTGCTTCAAAGCACAAG
>OCTX011580117.1_pt1 | contig 18582 bp, 12 predicted proteins | sample 1539691 | NCBI WGS metagenome assembly OCTX01 (sample SAMN02144231, study PRJEB22623) | gut metagenome | biome: sheep rumen | host: Ovis aries | place: New Zealand | reverse complement strand
CTTCATGCAAAGCACGCACAACACTTTGAGCTCCGCCATCGCCATTCGCACCAAGTGTCACGGCTACAATATGACTTATAGCCAAGGCAAAGACTCACTCGATTGGGCACTTCGCGACGCTCGAAGATTAATCGAGACGGGCAAGGCGAAGACCGTTCTCGTAGGTTATCACGACGAAGCCACACCTTTGTTCCAGGAGTTCTGCCGCAGGATGGGAAAGCCCCTACCACAGGAGATTTACTCACGCAGCGTGGTGCTTCGGAAAACTTAACACGTTAAGTCATTCAACTTAACACGTTAAATTGCTCAACTTAACACGTTAAAATTTTATTTTAACCATGTTAAGTTTGGCGACACTCCACGCCTTGTTTTCTGACTCGACGAGAGCCGTCGGCATTCACTCCATAAGAAATGAGTGATTTTATTTGGCAGATTGCGCTCCTTTTCGTATCTTTGCAACATAATTTGGAATAGTATGCAACTTTTGCCATTAGCAATCATACAGAGCCTTTTGCTGGCAGGAGGACAGGTTTTCCTGAAGCTTGCCTTACAACACATGTTGCCTTTCGGGTGGAATTGGCAGTTCTGGGGCGACCTCCTCACTAACTGGCAGTTCGCTCTTTGCGGTTTGCTTTATGGTGCAGGCACAGTCTTGTGGTTCTACATCATCAAGCATTTCCCCTTCAGCATGGCGTATCCCATGGTCTCGCTCAGTTATGTATTCGGCATGATAGCAGCCATGCTGGTGTTCCACGAAGAGGTGAGTCTGACGCGTTGGCTGGGCGTGTTGCTCATCATGGCTGGTTGTTACTTCATAGCAAAATAAGGATATGAAACGATATATCTTGTTTACTATTTACTGTTTACTGTTTACCGTTCTAGCTGCGCAAGGCTTGAGCGAGCAGAAAATCATTCAGAAGATGGCTTCTTCGGCTGAAGCAATCAGGACCGTCGAGTGCAATTTTACCCAGACAAAGCAGTCGAAGATGCTCTCCAAACCGCAAATGTCGGAAGGCAAGATGTTCTGTCAGCAGCCCGACAAACTGCGTTGGGAATACACTTCGCCGCGGGCAAGCACCCTCGTCCTTGAGGGAACAGAGGCGCGTCTGCTCAAAGGAAACGAGCAAGAAGCGAGGAACAAGTTCATAGGTGAAATGGCGCGAATGATAATGAACTGCGTCGCAGGCAAGAACCTGACTGACAACAAGACATTCCAAGTCTCGGCAAAGGAAATGCCAACCGAGTATGTGGCAACCCTTGTCCCACAACGAAAAGACATGAAGCGCCTTTACACGAAGCTCGTCCTGCACTATGACCTCAAGCAAGAGACAGTAACCGAGATAGAACTTCACGAGAAGAACGGCGACCGAACCCTCATCGAACTGCACGACATAAGCATCAATGGAAAGTAAACAGACACTTCGCGACAGAGGCATCTGCGTGGTGATTCCGACATACAACAATGCCGGAACCATCGCCGATGTGGTTCATCGTACCCTCACACACTGCCTCGATGTGATTGTTGTCTGTGATGGTTCGACCGACGGAACACTCGAAATCCTGCAACAAATCGAGGGAATCACGGTCGTTTCCTACGCAAAAAATGCCGGCAAAGGCTATGCCCTGAAACAAGGCTTCAAGAAAGCTTTGGAGATGGGCTTCGCTTACGCCATCACTTTGGACGCAGACGGTCAGCACTTTCCTGAGGACATTCCACACATGCTTCGTGCCAACCAGAAACATCCGGGAGCCCTCATCGTGGGCCAACGCAAGGACCTCGACAAGGCAGAACGCAGTGCAGGAAGTAAGTTCGCCAACGCCTTCGCCAACTTCTGGTTTGCCATTCAGACAGGACACCGCTTGAAAGACACACAGACAGGCTTTCGTCTCTATCCACTGAAAAAGCTTTACGGCCTCTCGCTCCTCACCTCTCGCTACGAAGCCGAACTCGAACTGCTCGTCTTCGCCTCGTGGCACGGCGTCAAGCTCGTCTCTACGCCAATCAACGTCTACTATCCCAAGCCCGAAGACCGCGTGTCGCACTTCCGACCTTACGCAGACTTCTCGCGCATCTTCGTGCTTAATACCGTACTCTGTGTGCTGGCCGTCGTATATGGTTTGCCACTTGCAATTTGGCGTTTTCTAATGACGTTCCTGCGAACTTCCTACGCTCTTCTGTTCTTCATCCTGTCCGTCTTCCTCATCGTTACGCCAGCTGCAATGCTTTATCTGGCTTTCACCAAAGACTTGGAAAAGAAGCGAATGGGTATGCACAAACTGCTTTGGAACTTCTCGAGGTTCGTTACGTTGTGGCACGGAATACCTGGCGTGAAGTTCTCCGTCGGCAATCCTCACAAGGAAGACTTCACCAAACCAGCCATCGTCATCTGCAATCATCAGTCACACCTCGACCTGATGACGATGCTCATACACAGTCCGAAACTCGTTTGCCTGACGAAAGATTGGGTCTGGAACAATCCCTTCTATGGCTACATCATACGCAATGCTGAGTTCTATCCCGTGTCGGAAGGGACAAATACCTTAATGCCAAAGCTGCAGTCGCTTGTGGAAAGAGGTTACAGCATCGCTGTCTATCCGGAGGGTACACGTTCGCCGGATTGCACCATAACACGCTTCCATCAAGGCGCTTTCTATTTGGCAAAGCAACTGAACCTCGATATCTTGCCGCTCGTACTGTATGGCGCAGGCAAGGCTTTGCCGAAGAAAGAGAAGCATCTCCACAAGTGGCCCATCCGCATAGAGATAGACAAGCGCATCTCTCCCACAGAGTTGCAGTCGCTTGGAGACACCACATTGGCTCAAGCTTCGAGTCTGAGGAAGTACTACAAAAAGCGATACGCCGAAATGGCAAACAGAATAGAGCAAGATGTCTAAGGTCATCATCATAGGTTCGGGACTTGGCGGCCTCACTTGTGGCTTTATTCTGCAGAAGAACGGGTACGACGTAACCATCCTCGAGCAAGGCCATCAGATTGGTGGCTGTCTGCAATGTTTCTCTCGACAAGGCGTCAAGTTCGAGACAGGAATGCACTTCATCGGCAGTGCTGCCGAGGGGCAAACCATGAATCGACTGATGAACTTCCTATGCTTGACAGACGTAGAGCTCAGTCCTCTCGACCCAAAAGGCTACGACACCATCGCTTTGGCAGGTGAGATATTTCGTTTCCCTAATGGCAGAGACGCTTTCGTCGAGCAGATGTCGAGCTATTTCCCAAAGGAAAAGGACAACCTCAAGCACTATATCGACCTTGTAGCACGTATCGCTTCGGCTTCGACGCTCAACTCTTTGACGTCCGAGGAGCGCGACCTCGCAATGAATACAGAGTACCAGACGCGTAGCATCAACGACGTCCTCGAAAGTCTCTTCCGCGATGAAATACTGCGAAACGTGCTCGTAGGCAACTTGCCTCTCTATGCCGCAGAACGCGACAAGACGCCATTCGCCCAGCATGCCTTCATCATGGACTTCTATAACCAGAGTGCCTTTCGCGTCGTCGGAGGCAGCGACGTCATTGCACATTCCCTTGCGCGCTCTATAAAAGAGATGGGCGGACAAGTGCTCACGGACAAACGCGCCTGTCGAATCCGTTGCAATGAAACGCAAGCAACAGGCGTCGAGACTGCCGACGAGTGCTTCTTTCCTGCGGATTATGTCGTCAGCACGGTGCATCCGGCACGTCTTTTGGAACTGCTCGACACCAAACTCATCCGTCCTGCTTTCCGCTCTCGCCTCAGTAACATTCCCAACACGACAGGCTGCTTCACCCTATATGTCAAGTTCAAAGAGAACACGATGCCGTACATGAACACCAACTTCTACGGCTATCACAGCTCGTCTCCCTGGGATAGCGACCGGCACGACTTCCTTTACATGCATCACTGCCACAGGGACAAGGCGCGCTTCGCCAAGAGTGGTGTAGTGCTTTCATACATGAAGATGGACGAAGTGGCTCGCTGGCAGGGCACATGCGTCGGGCATCGTGGAGCGGATTACGAGGCTTTCAAGCACGAACATGCAGAGCAACTCATTCAAGACGTCGAGAGGCATCACCCGGGTTTCACTGCCGCAATCGATACTTACTATACCTCAACGCCCCTCACTTACCTTGATTACACGGGAACGGAAAACGGCTCGATGTATGGTGTGGCCAAGGATATCCACCTTGGACCTGCTGGTAGAGTGCCTTACAGGACAAAGGTTCCCAACCTCTTCCTTGCTGGTCAGAACGTCAACTCGCATGGTATGATGGGCGTCCTGGTTGGCACAATCGTCACTTGTAGCGAGCTTCTCAAGCAGTCAAACCGTGAAATAACGAACTTGTTCAATGGCTAAAGTACTCATCATAGGCGGCGGGCTTGGAGGTCTTTTCTGTGGTGCAATCCTCGCAAAGGAAGGCCTGAAAGTGACTGTTCTCGAGAAGAATGCGGCAATAGGCGGTGGCTTGCAGAGCTTCACACGCTTTGGCGAAGTCTTCGACACCGGCATGCATGTAGTGGGAGGGCTGCAAGAAGGCGGCAACATACGACGCCTGCTCGGATATCTTGGCATTTGGGACAAGGTACACATACAGGCCGTGCCTGCTGATTGCGCTGACCTGCTCTACTTTGCAGAAGACAGGCATTACTATCAGATAGCGTCGGGCAAGGAGCAATTCGTAGCGTCGCTCGCACAGGAGTTCCCTTCCGAACGGGACAACCTCGTTCGCTATGTGGATGCGATGTACAGGCTTGTCGAGGAGATGGACCTCTTTCATCTGCGTTCCTCGACGCGCGACATCTTCTCGCATAGCGAGGAGTTCAGCATGGCAGCCGACGCCTTCATTGCCAAGTACATTAGCGACGAGCGGCTGCGAAGCGTTGTGGCATACGTCAACCCGCTGTACGGCGGTCGAGCCGGCACAACGCCTGCCTACATTCACGCCACTATTTCGGTGCTTCACATCAACGGCCTTTGTCGCTTTGCTGGCGGCAGTCAGTTGTTTGCAGAAACGCTTGGCGACTTCATCAAAGAACATGGCGGAGAGGTCCTCGCCAGCCATGAGGTACAACACATCCACACCGAAGGCAGGAACATTACAGGCGTTACGACTCAAGACAGCAAGTGCTTTACGGCCGATTACTACATCTCGGACATACATCCCTGCAGCCTAATCAACCTCTTCGACGACTCAAAAGCTCTGCCGAAGGCTTACAAGACACGTCTCGAAGACATACCCAACACCTATTCCGCCTTTCTTATCTACCTGAAACTCAAGCCCGGGTCGTTCCCCTACCTTAACCACACAGGCTATTACATGCAGAGTTACGAAGGCATTTGGAACATCGCAGAAGCCAACCAACCGTGCCCAAGAGGTTTCCTCTACATGACGCCACCGGAAATTCAGCAAGGCAAGTACGCAAGAAAGATGATTATCGCGGCACCGATGAACTGGCAAGATGTGCCTCCGCGAGGCAAAGAATACGCTAATTGGAAACAGGAAAGAGCCGACCTACTCCTTACGAGAATGGAAGAGATGTACCCTGATTTCCGTGAGTATGTTGACGGCATCAACACTGCATCCCCGTTGACCATCCGCGACTATTACGGCACGAAACACGGCGCAATGTTCGGCTACGCCAAAGACTGCAAGAACCTCGCCCTCTCGCAAGTGCCCGTCGCAACAAAGATACCCAACCTCCTGCTCACAGGCCAATGCGTAAACCTGCACGGATTCTGTGGCGTACCGCTCACGGCAATCAACACCTGCGAGGCGATACTCGGGCGAAACCATATCATCAGCAAGCTATGATCATGTTTTATAGACTGACGATAATACTTATCTGCTGTAGTCTGCAAGCTTTTGCGCAGAGTCCCGTGCGCCTTTGGGACGGCACGGAGACCCGTGCGAAGGGTGTCAAGCTGACGCCTTACACGGCAGATACAGGCAAACCAGGCACGGCGGTCGTGGTCTGTCCGGGTGGCTCGTACAGCTGGCTCGACATGAAAACTGAAGGACATGATGTGGCACGATGGCTGCAGGCGAACGGCATCTCTGCTTTTGTGCTGAAATATCGTGTGCAAGGCATTGTGCCGTACATCACGCATTCGCGTCTTCTCTTCAGGGGGCATCAACATCCAGATGCTATCAACGACCTGCAAAGAGCCATCGTTTATCTGCGCGAACATGCCGAAGAATATGGCATCGACCGCCATCGTATCGGCGTGATGGGCTTCTCGGCAGGCGGACACTTGGCAATGCATTCTGCAGAGCATGGGGCATGGGGCAAGTGGGAAGAGGCTGGTCCGGCATTCGTGGCAGCCATTTATCCTGCAGTGAGTATGTCGCATCCCTGCACGCATAAGCGTTCCAGGCGTGCCCTGCTGGGTGAGTATGGCAAGCGTCTCAAGAAGATGCGCGACCTGCTTTCCCTGGAGAAGCACGTCCCGAAGGACTGTCCGCCAGTTTTTCTCGTCAATTGCAAAGACGACAAAGTCGTGAAATACCACAATTCGGAGCTTCTCGACTCTGCCCTCACGGCTCAAGGCATCGAGCACCGATACATACAATACCGCACCGGAGGACATGGCTTCGGCGCCTCCGAGACAAAAGGCACCGCTGAATGTCGTGCCTGGAAGAACGAGTTCCTAACTTGGATAAAAAGTCTCGCATTATGACGACAAACGAGTTCGAAGGCATTCGACCATATAACGAAGCGGAAATCCCTGCAGCCATGCAGCGGATTGCCTGCAGCAAGGAGTTTCCCCGGCTTGCCTCCTACGTCTTTCCTGACCGTCCGACAGAGGAAGTGCGGCAGGAAATGATGCGTTACAAGACTGTCCGCGAATTCCAGCTTGGCGTGATGTATCATGCCAACAAGCAGATTCTCAGAAGGAGCACGACAGGCTTCACACATTCGGGCATCGAGCGGCTCTTGCCAAAAAGGAACTACCTGTTTGTCTCCAACCATCGCGACATCATGCTCGACGCCTCGCTGATGCAGAACGTATTGACAGACGAAGGCTTCGACACGTGCGAGATAACCTTCGGAGAAAACCTGATGCGAGGGCAACTGGTCATCGATGTGGGCAAGAGCAACAAGATGTTCAAGGTGACTCGTCCCGGCGGAAGTGCACGAGAATTCTACAAGAAGTCGCTCCTCCTATCACAGTACATCCGCTCCACCATCACGGAGAAACACCAATCCATTTGGATTGCGCAACGCAACGGACGCACCAAGGATGGCACAGACCGCACGGACCAAGGCATCATCAAGATGTTCGGAATGTCGCAGACGACTGACCGTGTCGCCTCGCTCGCCGAGTTGAACATCGTGCCGGTCGCTATCTCGTACGAATGGGAATCGTGCGACGTCCTCAAGGCAATCGAGCTGTACAGGCGCCTTCAAGGTCCCTACACCAAGCAACCTGGCGAGGACCTGAACAGCATTCTCACTGGCATATTGCAGCAGAAAGGACGCGTGCATCTCGAATTCTGCGAGCCTGTCACGGCAAAAGACCTGCATGCATTGCCTGGCGGAACAGCCAACGAGTTCCACAAGCAAGTGGCGCAGCTGCTCGACAAACGCATCTGCTCGGCTTATCGGCTCTTCCCAAACAACTACATCGCCCATGACTTATTGTTCGAGGACAATGCTTACCGGCAGATGTACACTCAGGAAGAGAAGGAAGCCTTCGTGATCCGATTGCATGAACTCGACTGCTACAAGAACAACTACAAACTCTACGAGCTGAGGAACATCTTCCTTGGCATCTACGCAAACCCTGTTGAAAGCAAAAGATTGACACAAGATGATACTAAAGATATTTGACTATCTTCGCCGACACGCCTTTGCCCGTTGGGCATCGCTCCTCGCCATAACGCTAATTTTGGTGGCGTCCATCGTGCGTCTCAGCTATAAAGAAGACATCGAGGACTTCTTGCCTCTTAGCAACACAGACAGGGAGCGAATGGCTGTTTATCAGGACATCTCGGGCATGAACCGACTCTTCGTCGTCTTCGAGAGCTCAGATGATGCGGAACAGACGACAGAAGCGATAGAGCACTTCGTGAGCATCGTTGAGGAAAGCGACACTGCCGGCTGGTGCCAAGACCTGCAAGCGACATTCGACCTCGAGAGTCTCTCCGAGACAATCGACTTTGTCTATCAGAACGCTCCGCTCTTTCTCACTGAAAACGACTACAGACGAATGGACTCTCTCCTTTCGTCACCCGACTTCATGGACAACAAGCTTGAAGATGACATGGAAGCCCTGATGCTCCCGACTGGCAGCCTGTTGAGCGAAAACATCAGTCGCGACCCGCTCGGGCTCTTTGCCCCCGCAATGCAAGAAATGCAGCAATCTCAGAAGCAAATGCACTTCGAGATGTACAACGGCTTCATCTTCACGCCCGACATGAAAAGGGCGCTCGTGATGCTTTCCTCGCCTTTCGGAAGTAGCGAGACAGACCTGAACGCCCAACTCATTGCTTTGCTCGACAACTCTATCAACGCGATGCAGGCAGACTTCCCAGAGATAAAGGCACACGTTATTGGTGGTCCGCAGGTCGCTGTGGGCAATGCAAAGCAGATTCTGCGCGATAGTATCTTGGCGATTAGCTTGGCTGCGGTGCTCATCTTGGCGTTGCTGCTTTACGCTTTCCGCAGGTATAAGGACATCTTGCTTATCGCCTTGTCCGTCCTTTGGGGCTGGCTTTTTGCTCTTGGCGGTATGGCTTTGGTGCACGACAGCGTCTCGATGATTGTCATCGGCATATCGAGCATCATCATTGGTATCGCGGTAAACTACCCACTTCACCTCACCAGCCACGTCCAGCATCAACCCGACATCCGTCAGGCTCTAAGCGAGATAACGACGCCTCTGCTTGTGGGCAACGTCACTACCGTTGGCGCATTCCTTGCACTTGTGCCGCTAAAGTCGATTGCCTTGTGCGACCTCGGGCTCTTTGCTTCCATGCTTCTCATAGGAACAATCCTCTTCGTGCTGATATATTTGCCACACTTTTTGAAGACAACAGACAATAAACGACAGACAACAGACAATGCCGACCTCCTTACTCACCTTGCCTCCGTACAGATTGACAGGAAGCGATGGCTGGTCGTTTTGGTTGCTGTGCTGACGCTTGTCTTTGGCTATTTCAGCCTTTCTGTCGAGTTTGATTCCGATGTGTCGAACATCAACTACATGACTGCGACACAGAAGGAGGACATGAGCTACTTCCAAAAACTCTTCGACGGGAACAGTTCGGAAGACAATGTCTCACTTTATCTCCTCTCTTCTGGCACAGACTTCGACCAAGCGCTGGCTGCCTCGGAGGCAAAGCAAGCAGTCATCGATTCCCTGACAGCTGCAGGTTTGGTTGCCAGCCATCAAGGCGTGAGCCGTTTTCTTCCCTCATTAGAGGAGCAAGCAAGACGCATCAATCGATGGAACGAATGGCTCGAAAAACATCCTGACCTCTTGCCTGATTTGAATGCGAAAGCAGCAAAGCACGGTTTCTCGGCAGAGGCTTTCAGCGACTATGCTGACATCATCCAGTCAAAGCAAACGCCAAAGTCCTTCGACGACCTCACGCCCCTGACGTCTCAAGCTTTTGCGGGGAACGTCTCTCGAGCAAGCAAGGGGAAAGCCACCGTTGCAGAAGTGCTGACAATCAAGAAAGAAGATGCCGAAAAGGTCAAGGCTGTTTTGCCCGAAGCCTTCGACATCGCCTCGCTTCACGCGTCTGTGGCGGACGCCCTGTCTAACGATTTCAACTATATCGGCTGGGCATGTTCGCTGATTGTCTTCGTCTTCCTTTGGCTTTCCTTCCGCCGAATCGAGCTCGCCATCATTTCCTTCATCCCAATGGCAGTCAGCTGGATATGGATTCTGGGCATTATGTCTGTCCTTGGCATCAAGTTCAACATTGTCAACATCATCCTCGCGACATTCATCTTCGGTCAGGGCGACGACTACACCATCTTTATGACCGAGGGCAGCATCCAAGAGTACGTCCATGGGAAGCCCGTCCTAGCTTCCTTTAAGCGCAGTATTATCCTGTCCGCCCTGATAATGTTCATCGGCATCGGCACACTCATCTTTGCCCGGCATCCAGCCCTGCACTCGCTGGCAGAGGTCACCATCATCGGCATGTCTTCTGTCGTGCTGATGGCTTACCTCATACCGCCGCTGCTCTTCAAATGGATGATGACGAAGTTTCCTAAACGATTTAAAACGCTATAGAATATGAAAGAACACATTATTGAGCTGCTAAGTAAAGCGCTCCCAATGGTCAATCTCGACTCGGACTTCCTGTTCAGCGAACTCGACTCGCTCGGCGTGACAACCATCCTGATGCTCCTCTCCGAGGAATACGGCATCGAGCTCGAGGCAAAGGACGCAACGCCGAAGAACCTCAAGACCATCGATTCCATCGCGAAAATGGTGGAGGAAAAGTTAAGGGGGAAAACGGGGAGTTAAAACGCCGCGTGCGGCGTTGGCAATTTCCGCGTGCGGCGATGGCAATCCCCGCGTGCGGCGTTTAAATTTCCGCCTGCGGCGTTTTATTGCCGACCATCACAAAAGAGATAATAGACAATGCTTAAATTGAAAACATAATGATACCTCTGGAAGGACATATTGAGCAATATGCAAACCTGACGCCGGACAAAGCGGCAATCATCTGCGAGGGCAGGACGCTCTCCTACTCGCTTCTTTGGCAAAGCATCCAAGAAAAAGCAAGCCGACTGAAAGCAGAAGGGCTTCGTGAGGGCGAGCCGTATGTCTTCGTGACGACGCAGGATGAACACTTCGTCGTGACCTACCTGGCCGTACATCTCTGTGGAGCCATCGCTGTGCCTCTCGAAGCATCTATGCCTCAAGAACGCCAGCAACAAATCCGCGACAAAGTAAATGGCAAATCGTCAAATTGTAAATGCTCCGACATCCTATACACCACCGGCACGACAGGTCAGGCAAAAGGCGTAATACTTTCAGCTGAAGCATGGAACGCAAATGCCGAAAACCTCACCGACAGGCTGGGGTTCTCACAGGAACAGCTCTTCATCATCTGCGGTCCGCTCAACCATCTGGGCAGCCTCTCCAAGATATATCCGACGCTCATGAATGGCGCTACATTATATATAATGGAGGGCCTTAAAGACCTCGATGCGTTCTTCTCGGTCTTCGAGTTGCCTTACCAGAAGTTTGCGACATTCCTCGTGCCCTCGAGCATCAGGATGCTTCTGCAGGTTGCCTCAAAGAACTTGGCTGCCGTCGCCTCGAAAATCGATTTCATCGAAACAGGAGCTGCGCCCATCTCGCAAGCCGACATGGAACGTCTCCGCCAGGTGCTTCCCTCTTCCCGCCTGTTCAATACCTACGCTTCGACTGAAACGGGCATCGTCTGCAGCTACGAGTTCAGCAAGTACGGCTGTGAACCCGGACTCTTGGGCAAGCCGATGAAGCACTCTTCCGTTCGCATCAACGAGGACGGCAGAGTGGTTTGCTCGGGCGCGACCATCATGTCGGGCTACTGGGGCGCTCCCGAACTGACGGCACAAGTCCTGATAAACAATGAGATTTACACTTCCGACATCGGTACTATCAACAGCCAGGGAATGCTTCGCTTGCAAGGACGGCAGGGCGATGTCATCAACGTGGGCGGCTACAAGGTGAACCCTACAGAGGTGGAAGACGCAGTAAGCGACTTCGAACCCATTGCCGACTGCATCTGCATTCCTGCCCAGCACATCCTGCTCGGCACAGTGCCCAAGCTCCTCTATGTACCCAAACCCGGTCAGGAGGTAAAGCCAAAGGACATCGCAGACTTCCTCCGAGGACACATCGAAAACTACAAGATACCCCTACTCTACGAGGCCGTAGAAAACATCAAGCGCACCTACAACGGAAAGCTCGACCGAAAAGCATACCAAAATAACTAAGAATATGTTAAAACGAAACCTTTTTAATGCGAAATGGGTGCTTCTGCCCATGCTTCTTCTGCCTCTCTGCATGATGGCGAAGAAAGAGAGAATTCTGTCACCTGACGGTCTTACCTATCTCGATGTGAAACTCGAAGATGGCCGACTCACCTATTCTGCCGGCTATCGCCAACTCGTTATAGCGAAGAAAAAGGGAGCCGTTCCAGACACACTCGATGTGCCGATGCTCCTCGACTCGCCCCTCGGCCTCTACACCAATGTGGGCGACCTGAGCAAAGACCTCACTTTCATTCAAGAGGTACAACCTGAAGGAGGAACGCATAAGCAGCAGTATCACTTGCGACAAGGCAAGCAAAGTGAGATAAGTTCCGAAGAGAATGGTCTCGTCCTCATGCTCACCAATCCCGAAGCAAAAAAGCGAAAACTGATGATGATGGTCGGATTCCGAGTCTTCAACAATAACATCGCTTACAGTTACCGCATTGTGCAAGGACAAGGAAGCCAAACCTCGGCAATCGTTGTGACAGGCGAGGCTTCGGGCTTCCGTTTGCCTACCGATGCCACGGCCTTCATCTGTCCGCAGAGCGACCCGATGGTGGGATGGATGCAAACCAAGCCAAGTTACGAAGAAGGATACATCTGGGACGAACCCATCACGAAGCGCAGTCAGTACGGACACGGCTGGACCTTCCCTTGCCTCTTTCATGAAGGCGACAAGGGCTGGCTCCTGATAAGCGAGACAGGCGTTAGTAGTAACTATTGTGGAAGCCATCTCAGCGATGCCACACCCGACGGCCTCTTCACCATCGCCTTCCCCATGGAGGGAGAAAACAATGGCTTCGGCAGCACAGGCGCTCAGTTGGGACTGGCCGACTGCAACATCTCTCCCTACGACTGGATGACACAATGGACGCCCTATCGCACCATTACCTTCGGCCCAACATTGAAGCCCATCGTGGAGACCACCATCACGTGGGACGTCGTGGAGCAGCTCTATGAGCCAAGCATTGACTATAAGGGCTCGCGCAACACTTGGTCGTGGATTATCTGGCAAGACGCGAGCATCAACTACGACGACCAGGTGAAGTACATCGACCTGGCTGCCAGCCTCGGTTGGGAAGGCTGCCTCATCGATGGCGGATGGTACGAGAATATCGGTCGAACAGGCATGGAGAAGCTCTTTGCTTACTGCAAGGAGAAAGGTGTACGGCCATGGGTGTGGTACAACAGTAATGGCGGATGGAACAACGCCCCACAAAGTGCCCGCCAGTGCATGCACAACCCTGTCGTCCGCAAGAAGGAGATGAAGTGGCTACGCGATGGTGGTGTGGCTGGCATCAAGGTGGACTTCTTCGGAGGCGACAAGCAAGAGACCATGCGACTCTATGAAGCCATCCTCTCCGACGCTAACGACTTCGGCATTCAGGTCATCTTCCACGGCTGCACGATGCCGCGAGGATGGGAGAAGATGTACCCCAACTATTGCAGCTCGGAAGCCGTATTGGCCAGCGAGAACCTTTACTTCAGTCAAGGTTTCTGCGAAATGGAAGCACGCCATGCATGTCTGCATCCCTTTGTCCGCAATACAACCGGCTCGATGGAATATGGCGGCACAGTCCTCCAGAAGCGTCTCCACAAAGACCCAGACAAGGGCAATACGCGTCGCACCTCTGATGCCTTTGAGCTCGCTACAGCCATCGTCTTCCAGTCGAGCGGACAGAACTTCGCCCTCACGCCTCGCAACCTCACCGAGCAGCCTCAGTTCGAGATTGACTTCATGAAGCAGGTTCCTACCACTTGGGACGAGACACGCTTCATCGACGGCTATCCCGGCAAGTATGTCGTACTGGCACGCCGCCACGCCGACCAGTGGTACATCGCCGCTCTCAATGCTCAGAAAGAGCCGCTTACCTTGTCGCTCGACATCAAGGACTACAACGTAAAGAGCCTCATCACGGATGAAGCCGACATCACGAACACCGTATCTCTTCCTCTAAAGGCCGACAAGAAAGGCAACGTGAAACTGACTGTCCAATCTAATGGTGGAGCAGTTCTGTTCTAAAACAGTTTTCTCCTGACAAACAAATAAGGCTGGCAACCATGAGTTACCAGCCTTTCTTTGTGCCCAGAACAGGACTCGAACCTGCACGCCTCGCGGCACGCGCACCTGAAACGCGCGCGTCTACCATTCCGCCACCTGGGCAAAATAAAACGAGTCCCAGCACAAAATGCGCCTTGAGCCTCGTTTGAGCGGAAAACGAGACTCGATGCTTGGATGCACCTTGAGCTCGTTTTGCGCAAGAGCGGAAAACGAGACTCGAACTCGCGACCCCGACCTTGGCAAGGTCGTGCTCTACCAACTGAGCTATTTCCGCATAACATAGTGTGAAGAGGAGGAGACTCGAACTCCCACGCCTCGCGGCACTACCACCTCAAAGTAGCGCGTCTACCAATTCCGCCACCTCTCCAAACTAATGTCTGTTTCCAGTAATTTCGGCTTCCCTTTCAGTCTGCCTAGAAAGCATTTCCTCTGAAACGCGGTTGCAAAGGTACAGCTTTTTTTGAAACTGACAAAACTTTCAGCAACTTTTTTCACTTTCTTTTGAAATAAAATCGCTCGAGGCTGCGAATTATTCAGAAAGAAAGCGTAACTTTACACCCAAATGAAGAAAGATTAGAGAATAAGGAATAAAAGAGTATTTTACTATGGACAACAGATTTAAGTATGTGGGCGAGGCGTTGATTCTCGCCATTGGATTATTCCTCGCAGGCGGGGCAATCAGTAAAGGTATCGTGAAGTTCAAGGAGATGGACCGCACCGTAACGGCTAAAGGTCTCTCGGAGAAAGAGGTGAAAGCCGACAAGGTGACGTGGCCTTTGAAGTTCAAAGAGCTGGGAAACGACCCGGCGGAGCTCTACGAAACCATTGCGAAGGACACTCGCACCATCGTGGACTTCCTGAAAGCAAATGGCATCAACGACGAGGAAATCACACAAGCCCCGCCACAGATGGTTGACCAGCAGGCCAACATGAGCTACAGCAGCGAGACGGTTCGCTATCGCTACAAAGCAAACTGCGTGGTGACTGTCGTGAGCAAGAACGTGGACCTCGTGCGAAAGCTTGTCAACAAGCAAGCCGACCTGATGCGCCAAGGCGTCACCATCATCGGCAATGAATACGATGACGATGGGAACGTGAGCTACGAGTTCACGGGCCTCAACGAGATTAAGCCCGAGATGATTGCCGAAGCTACGAAGAATGCCCGGAAGACTGCAGAACAATTCGCCAAGGACTCTGACAGCAAACTCGGCAAGATCCGGACTGCCGACCAGGGTCAGTTCAGCATCAACGACCGCGACCAGAACACGCCTTGGCTCAAGAATGTCCGCGTCGTCACAACCATCGTCTACACCTTGAAGGACTAGGGCATTTACAATTTAGCTATTTACTATTTGACGATTTATTTACGATTTAATAATTTAGCAATTTACAAGGGGCTGTGTCAATTGACATAGCCCCTTGTTCGTTATCTTCTATTTCACCAAGACCTTGATTTCGTCGAGATCTTTCCCGCTCGGCATAGTAATACAAGCATTACTCTGCTCTCACTTAATCAAGACCTTTTTGCCGTCCTTGATGACAATGCCCTTGTAGCCTTCGCCTACCTTCTGACCTGCAAGATTATAGATGCCCTTGCTAGCGTTTAGGTTATCGTTATCGTCTGCGTTAACGTTGTCCACGCCGTCTATCAGTTCCCCTGTCGTCGCATTGTCGGGGCCGATGACAACCCAGTCGTTCGTCACTTTCGTGCCGTCGGCATAGTAGATATTATTATTGCTTCCAATATAGGCATCAGTGGGATAGCGCAAGGCAATGCCTTCGCCTAAGATGAACTCGCCATTGGAATCCAACCAGATGGGTTCATACTTGCCGAATGCAGCAAACACGCCTCCGTCCCTGATCTCGATGTTTGCGCCATCATTGTCCCAAACGGCGCTGTACCCATTTTCGCTCTTCGCTATTACGGTCGTGCCATCTTGTATTCTAAGCGTTGAAACAGTCGATGTCTCGATGGGATACTTGCCGGAAATGATGTTGAGCGTGCCGCCGCCCTCTACAGTAGTCGTACGTGCAATTTCAATCTCATGAGCAGCATAAGCATTGGGAGCCTTTATCGTGCAGTCGCCCAAGGCTTTGATAGTAAGGCCGTCCTGCCCTGTATCATGATTATTCAAGCCATAGCCGGTTGTGTCCCACTCGAGTGTGGCATTATCGAGGACGAGTGTCGGTGCACCCGATGCGCTTAATTCGATGTAGGCACGGCCTCTCTTGACTCCGGGCACATCGTTCAAATCCCAGGTTGTCATTTCCTTGCCGTTGATGCTGAAGCCGAGGTTTCGTTGGGGATTGGTTATCTTATATATCAATTCCTGAGTCTCTTGGTTGTCGGGACCGAAGACAACCCAGTCGTTCGTTATTTCGTAGTAGTCGTAATCAGATACGTAATATACATATTTTCCCCAGAGCTGACAGCTTACAGGATAGCGTATGCCGATACCCTCGCCCAGGGTGACAGACCTCTCGCCGAACGAGAAGGGATTGAAGTCACCGGCTCCAAAGGCAGCGAACACACAGCCGCTCTCGATGGTGCATAACGCGCCGTCGTCATCGCCTCTGTCATTATAGCCGTTCCAGGCGCTGCTGTGCGCCAGCACTTTTGTGCCACCGCTGACGGTGAAGTGGGCATAGTCGAATGTCTCGACGGCTGAGAACTTGGAATTGATTGTCAGTGTGCCGCCGCCCGTGACGGTTGCCCATCCCGAGATGCTGAGGCCGATATGGTCGGGAGCATTGATGACGCAGTCGCCCTGAACATTGATGGTGAGATGGTAGTTCATGTAGAGGTTGAGGGCTGCATTGGCATCGTTCCAATTGAGCGTAGCATTTTCGAGCACAAGCACAGGATCAGTTGATACGTTCTTTATGATGTAGGCCGAACCGCTCTCCACTCCGGGCACATTGTTCATGTTCTTGGCCGTCATGTCTGTGCCGTTGATGCTGAAGCCGAAATACTTCTCGTCGAAATCGACCAAATACGCCATCAGCTCGTCGGTCTTCTGGGTGTCCCAGCCTATCACTGCCCAGTCGTTCGTCATCTTGTCTCCGTCAGCATCATAGACATAGTTGCCCGACAGATAACCGCCGACAGGATAGCGCACGTCGGTGTAACTGTCAAAATGAATTGACCTGTCGTTGTTAAACGAGATAGGCCCGTATTTGCCGAAGGCAGCGAAGAGGCCTCCACCCTCGATGGTGAACCATGATTTTGTTTGTTCGTAGTCATAGCCTTCGTCACAGTAGCCGTAACTGTCACTGCTGTATGCAATGAGTGTTGTGTTGCCCTTCACAGTGAATCTAGTATCTTCCCAGTTCTCGATGGCTGCCCACTTGGAATTGATTGTCAGTGTGCCGCCGCCGGTGACGGTCGTATTTCCCGAAAGGCTGAGGCCTGTATGGTCAGAAGCATTGATGACGCAGTCGCCCAAGACTTTGATTGTAAGGTCGCCGGAATGGAGGTTGAGGGCATTGCTGGCATCGTTCCATTCGAGCGTGGCATTGTCGAGCACAAGGGCCAGCTCGCCTGATGCGTCTGTCGTGATGTAGGCATTTCCGCTCAGGACGCCGGGCACGTTGTTCATGTCCGCAAATGTCATCTCCTTGCCGTTGATGCTGAGGCCGAGAGGCTTTGCCTGGATGACGACATCGCCGTAGTAGGCATTTTTGCCATCCACGGTAATTCCTAAGCTGGGCTTGTAGTAACCGCCTGCAGGCTCGGAGATGCATAGATTACTGCCAAGGTTCACTTCTTTAAAATTATGAAAAGCAAGAGCATTTCCCGGATGAATTCTAAGACAAGTGCTATTGCCTTCCACATTGAGCGTATTATAATAATGTTTGGAACGGATAGATATGTGATCATTTGTAGTAAGGTCAATTTGCGGACCATTGATGGTGAATTCATTGCCTTGTCCATCTAGAAGAATGCTACTGTCGTCTGTCACAGTCGCATTGAGGCTGCCATTGCCTATAAGGTTGATGGGCTTCCATGAGTAGATGGTACATCTATTGGTATTGAAAGTGCTTGCGCCGACGAAGTTGACGTTGAGGCCATCTATTTCGTTTTCGATGCCATAGGCCACATCTTCGAGCGTGGCATTGCTGACGGTAAGCGTCTTTGTGGAGGCGTTGTACTTGAAGTGCCCGCCATCGTCCAGGATGTCGGAGGCATTGGCAGAATTCACCTGCGTCCCAGCCACCTTCAGGCCATACTCTGTAACGCCTGTGAAGACCATCTTTGTCTTTACATATTCGTCATTGAGGATAAAATTGCCGTATTTGTAGTTCTTCATATACTCAACGCCTTCCGGTTCAGTGATGATGCAGCTTTCGAGTATTGAATTGCCACCGTCAACTGCTTGCTCTTCGAAGCTTGTCGTCTCCTGGAAATTGCTGTTGCAGGGAACCAAAGTGATTGTCTTCCCGAACGAAGGATTGAACGTGACTGTGCCTTTGCTATAGTCATTGATATCTTTATATAATTCAATGGCACTTTCCACTCCACCAATTATTATGTC
>OCTX012253575.1_pt1 | contig 18587 bp, 17 predicted proteins | sample 1539691 | NCBI WGS metagenome assembly OCTX01 (sample SAMN02144231, study PRJEB22623) | gut metagenome | biome: sheep rumen | host: Ovis aries | place: New Zealand | reverse complement strand
GGGGATGTTCGGGATCATCAGAAGCGTCTCGCGGAGATCGTGGTCGACCTGCGCGAGCTCCTTGTCGATCTCGGCTATGCGGTCGCCGACCTTGCGCATCTCGTCCTTCGCGGCCGCGATGTCTCCGCCGGAAGCCGCGATCTTGCCGATCTCCTTCGAGGCGGCGTTGCGCTTCGCCTTCAGCGTCTCGGTCTCGGCGATGAGGGCGCGGCGCTTCGCGTCGAGGTCCCTCGCCTTCTGCAGTTTCTCTATCTCGACTCCGCGGCGGCCAAGCTCGGCCGCAGTCGCGTCGAATTCATCCCTCAGCTTCTTGATGTCGATCATTTTTTCGTTCCTCCGGCGGCCTGTCGCCGCCATGACCGTGAATTATACCATAAATTCAATCGTCGGACGGAATTGTTCTGCGAAGACGCTTCACTTCCGAATGGGCGTGCTTGTCGTCGAGCATTTTCTGCTTCTGTCGGCGACTGCGGCGGCGTTTCTGGCGGCGAATCTTCTCCGCCGCCTGCCGCGCGGCCGATTTGCGCCCCTTCTCGCGCTCTAGGATTAGCTCCGCAAGCATGCGCCGCGCGAGCCAGCGGTTCGTCTCGCGGCTTCTCGTCTCGCCGCAACGCACCATGAGCCCGCTCGGCTCGTGCGAGAGCCGCACAACGTTCGACGTCTTGTTCGTCTTCTGGCCGCCCGGCCCGCCGCCGAGGATAAAACTCTCCTCGAGGTCCTCGTCAAAGACCGAGGCCTCCGCCATCAGCGCCTTGATGCGCTCTATCGTCTCGGGAGAGATCACTTCGCGGCGGCTCCAGAACGCGCGGCGGCCTTCGCGGCCCTGCGCTTGGCGAGCACGAGGCGGAACGCGCGGCCGCGCACCACCAGGCGCTTGACGGTGAAATACGCGATCGGCGTCATCACGATCGCGAGAAGAAAGCCGCCGAGGAAGAACGACGCCATCACCTCCGCGCCGAGACGCCGCACCGCAGCCCATGTCCACTCCGTCTCCGCGAGCCTGGAGTAGGTGAGCGAGCCGCCAAACAGCAGCTTGTTGACGACGAACGTCTGCGCGGGATAGATGAAGAATATCGTTACGGGGTTCGTGATGAGCGTCCCGAGCGTCGCGCCGATCTTGCTGACGCGCATCATCATCGCGAGCGGAATCGAGATGATGAGCTGCAGACCGAACGGGATTGCGCACCCGACGAATACCCCGAGGGCCCAGCCGGCGGCTATGTCCTCAGGCGGAAGAGGGTCTCGGACCATCTTCTCGCGTAGCCGTCGGAAATAGCCGCGGAGATTCATCCTCAGACGGTGTGCACGAAGAGCCCCGAGCGGAGCTTCGGCTCGAACCAGGTGGACTTCGGAGGCATTATCGCCCCGGCGTCGGCTATGGCCATCATCTCCTCGACCGTCACCGGTTCCATCGCGAACGCGACGGCGGCTTCGCCCGAGTCGACCTTCGCGGCAAGCGCCGCGTCTCCGCGGATGCCGCCCATGAAGGAGATTCTCTTGTCGGTGCGCGGATCCCCGATGCCGAGGACTGGCGCAAGCAGATTGTCCTGCAAGTAGCTGACGTCAAGAGACGAGACGACGTCCGCGCCGGACGGAATGTCCCACGAAAGGTCGGTCCAGCTGCCGTTGAAGTACATGCGGCAGTTGCGCGCGCCCTTCTGGCCGATAGTGAAGTTCTCGCTGACGCGCGACATGAACTCGTACGGCGAAAGCCCGTTCAAGTCGGCAACAAGGCGGTTGTAGGCGAGGATCTTGAGCTGGCTCGCGGGGAAAGCGACGGCGAGGAACCAGCGGCTCTCGCCCTCGAAGTTGTGCTCCTTCGCGTAGCGCGACGCCGCCGCACTGCGATGGTGACCGTCAGCGATATAGGCGACGGGGATGCGCGCGAAGAGCTCCTGGAGCTCGTCACCCGCGCACGACGAGGCGGACGCGATTTCCCAGACCGTGTGGCCGATGCCGTCTGGCGCGACAAAGTCGTACAGGGGCTCGCGGCGGCACGCGTCGGCGACGATAAGGTCAATCGCCTTGTCGTCGCGGTAGGTGAGGAATGCGGGGCCGGTATGCGCCGAAAGCGTCTCGATGTGGCGAGTGCGGTCGTCTTCCTTGTCCTTCCGCGTCTTCTCGTGCTGCTTCAGGACGCCGGCGAGGTAGTCCTGGGTGTCGAACGTGGCGACGATGCCAGTCTGCGAATGGGAGCCCATCGTCTGGCGGTAGGCATAGAACTTCGGCTCGGCGTCGCGCACGAGCGTGCCATTGGCGACGAGCGCGTCAAGGGCCTTGCGCGCCTGGGCGTACGCCTCGGGCGACGAGCAGTCGGTCCCGTCCGGGAGGTCTATCTCCGGGCGCGAGACATGCAGAAAGCTCTTGGGGTTGCCGGCCGCGAGGGCTTTCGCCTCGGCCGTGTCTACCACATCATAAGGAACGGACGCGACAAGCGCCGCGTCCCCTTTGTTCGGCCTGACGGCCGCGAATGGATGTATGTTCATTTTCCTCAGAAGCCGACATTGAGGATCGGCATAAACTGGAATTCCGCGTCGCGGATTATGTTGATTGCGCCAAGCTGGAAGCCATACATCGTCTCGCTGCGGTTGATGAGGCCGATCTGGACGCCCTGCGAATCGCCGGAAACGTTGATTGCGCCAAACTGGATGCCGCGGTGGCTCATGGACTCGTTCCAGAGACCGACCTGGATGCCGAAGAGGTCGCCGCGCGCAACTGAGTTGTAGCAACCGACCTGGATGCCGGCGCAGGAATCCTTGACGTCGCTCCTAAGCACGTTGAACTGGACTCCTTCGAAATACTCGGAGCGGCCCCAGAAGCCGAAGTCGACGCCGGTCACGTTCTCCTGCTTGGTGGAGTACGGAATCGTCAGGCGAAGACCGATGAGATCGGGAGTCTCGGGGAAGTCCCAGACTGCGATGAAGGCCGGCCAAAGCGCAACGTTCTTGCGCGGCGCGTCTACCTTGACCTCAAGCCCGTTGTCCTCTTCCACGGAGAGGTCGTCGGCAACGTCATCGACGGTTACCATCTCAGATGCCGCTGGCGCGGCGCAAAGCGGAAGCACGAAAGCGGCGATTGCGGCAACTGCTATAAGTTTTTTCATATGTCACTCCTGTTGGCGGTATTGTGGTTATTATAAACTTTTCCTGTCGTCTTGGCAACCGTCAATCTACGGCAACCTTGCGAATGACGACGGCCTCCTCTGGCACGTTCTCGTAGTGGCCTACCGACCTCGTACGGGATTTCGCGATTGCGTCGACCACATCGAGACCGTCTGTAACATGGCCGAAAACAGCATATCCGTACCCCTGGACCGTGGGGGCCGTGAAGTCAAGGAAGCCGTTGTCGACGAGGTTGATGAAGAACTGGCTCGTCGCTGAGTTCGGGTCCATCGTGCGGGCCATCGCGATCGTACCGCGCACATTCGAGAGCCCGTTCATCGACTCGATCCTGATCGGCTCGCGCGTCTCCTTCTGGTTCATGTCGCGTGTGAAACCGCCGCCTTGGATCATGAACCCGTCGATTACGCGGTGGAAAATCGTGCCGTCGTAGAAGCCGCTTTTGGCATATTCCACGAAATTCGCCACAGTGGCCGGGGCCTTTTCCCCGTCCAATTCGAGGGTTATCGTGCCCTTCGAAGTCTCAATAGTAGCTTTCATGGTTGAAATTATATCACATTCCCGCGGATTTCTTCAAATGCTTTCGATATCTTCAGGAGCTTCGCCTCCTCGAAGGCACCGCAGATGAACTGGACGCCGACAGGCATCTTCGTGTCGCGCGAGAAGCCGGCGGGAACCGACGAGGCGCAGACGCCAGCGAGCGCCGAGGGGATAGTGAAGAGGTCGTTCAGGTACATCGTAAGCGGGTCCTGCAGCTCCTTGAACTTGAACGCTGGCGTCGGGGCGCAGGGAGAAAGGAGTGCGTCGCACTTGCCGAAGGCCTCGGCAAAGTCGCGCGTTATGAGCGTCCTGACCTTCTGGGCACGCCCATAGTATGCGTCGTAATAACCGCTCGAAAGCACGTAGGTTCCCATGATTATGCGGCGCTTCACCTCTGGACCAAAGCCTTCGGCGCGGCTCTTCGTGTAGAGAGAGAAGACGTCCTTCGCCTCTGCGGAGCGGTGCCCGTAGCGAACGCCATCGAACCTTGCGAGGTTCGCGCTCGCCTCGGCTGGCGCAATGATGTAGTAGACCGCCATCGCGTACTCGGTATGAGGCAACGACACCTCGACGAGCTCAGCACCCGCCTTCTCGCACTTCGAAAGCGCTTCTTCTGTGATGCGCTTCACCTCGGGATCGAGGCCCTTGACGTCGAAATACTCCTTCGCGACGCCAAGCCTCACGCCCTTCATCGACGCGCCCTCGAGAGCAGATGCATAGTCCGGAACGGGATCCTTCGGGGTTGTGCCGTCCATCTCGTCGTGTCCCGCGAGAGCACCGAGAAGTATCGCCGCGTCCTCGACCGACTTCGTCATGGGGCCCACCTGGTCGAGCGAGCTCGCGAACGCCGTGACACCGTAGCGGCTCACGCGCCCATAGCTCGGCTTCACGCCGACGCAATTGCAGAAGCTCGCCGGCTGGCGGATCGAACCGCCTGTGTCGGTGCCGAGCGCCGCAATGCAGAGATTCCCGCCGACCGCCGCCGCACTGCCGCCGGACGAGCCGCCAGGAACACGCCCGAGGTCGTAGGGGTTGCGCGTCACGCCAAGACCCGAGTTCTCGGTGGACGAACCCATCGCGAACTCATCCATGTTGACGCGCCCTGCGGGGATGAAGTCGTGCGACTTCATGTTCTTGATGACGGTCGCGTCGTACGGAGAGACATAGCCCTTCAATATCTTAGACGCGCATGTGCACGGCTGGCCCGCGACATTGATGAGGTCCTTGACCGCGATCGGCACCGCCTTCGGGTTCGCGCGGGCGAGCTCAAGCGCCTGCTCCTCGTCGAAGGTGAGGTACGCGCCGATTTCGTCGTTCTTCGCATGGTAGCGGTCGATGATTGCCTGCGTCAAATCGACCGACGAGAACTCGCCCTTCGCAAGCCCTTCGCGCGCCGCCTTGATTCCAAGTTCGTAGAGTTCCATATCAGCTCTCCGCTCCTTCGACGATCTTGGGGAGAAGGAATTCGTCGCCCACACGCGCCGGCGCGTTGGCAAGCGCAGTTTCGGCCGCAAGCGACGGACGCACCTCGTCTTCGCGGAACGCGTTGACGAGCGTACGGCCGTGCATCATCGGCTCCACGCCCTCAACGTCGACTTCCGAAATCTTCTCGACATACTTGACGATGTTCTCGAGCTGCGGCTGGAACACCGACTTTTCCTCGTCGGTGAGCTCGAGCCGCGCCAGCTCCGCGACATACCCAACATCGATCTTCATTCCTGACTCCTAACTCCTGACTCCAACTAAAAAATTCCCCTCCGCTCTCCAACTTCCCAAAACCTCTCTGCGTACTCTGCGCCTCTGCGACTCTGCGTTAAAAATTCTGATAGACAAGATATCCATTCCGTTCTCCAACTCCAACTCTTAACTCCAACTCCTGACCCCTACCTAATCCAGCTCGGAGTGATCCAGTTGCCGGCAGCGCGGAACATCTGCCGCGGCTCATCGCCGCCTTCAGACGCCTCGACTGAGTCGACGATGAAAAGCGCCTTGTCGCGTCCCGCGACGAGGTGGCGGCCGTCACGCGACCAAACGGGGTGCTCCCAGCTGCCAGGCGACGTCACGAGTTTCGCGGTGGAGTCGTCCGCCTTGGGGTTCATCACGGCGACCTGGGCAAGCCCGCCGCGCTTCGTTATGTACGCGAGGCGTCCGTCCGCGCTCCAGTCGGGATCTACATTCTGCGAACCCTTCGAGGTAATGCGGCGCTTCGCCTTCGTCGCGACGTTGACGACGTAGATCTGCGGGTGGCGCGTCTCGTCGGAGACATACGCGATCTCCGTTCCGTCGGGGCTCCAAGTCGGCTGGCCCTCGCTCGCGGTCTTGGTGTTTGTGAGGCGCGTGTAGCGCCCGCCCGAGAGGACGTAAAGCTCGGGGTTGCCCTGGAAAGACGCGGCGATCGCAACCTTGGTACCGTCGGGCGAAATCGCAGCCGGCGAAGAAATGCCCTTCAGGTTGAACGCGACCTTGCGCTCCCCGGTCTCGATGTTGTGCTCGAAGATCTGCTGGCCGCCGTTCAGGTAGCCGATGTAGTAGACGGTCTTCGCGTCCTTCCAGCGAGGCCCGACAGCCGCCTTGCCGTCGCTCGTCAGCTGGCGGACGTCCTGTCCGTCGGGGTAGCACATGCAAAGCTCGGACGACTGCGGGCTCTTGCGCGACACGAACACGACGCGGTCGCACGCAAAGCCCTTCTGGCCGTTCTCGGACATCGCGGCGCAAATCTCGTCGCTCATCCTGCGCGCGGCCATCCTCACTGCCTTGTCGTCGCCGGCAGGAGTCGGCGCGCTTATCGTCTTGCCAGCGCCCGACGCCGTGACCGTGCCGCCGATCGTGCCTGTCACCTTGATGGCGCCGCCGTTCTCGATCTTGAAGCAGCCGGTAAGCTCGAGGTTGCGCTTAAGGGTCTTCATGTACGCATCGGCGCCATTGCCGCTGACGTTGATCGAGACGGACTTCTTGTCACGCGCGCCAATGACGGTGACGTTGACGACGGTCGCGCAGTTTCCAGCGATCGCCGCCGCGATCGCACATGCAAATATCCAGCTCTTCATTTTATTGTCCTCCTTAAATTTTTAACTCATCCACTCACAACTCACAAACTCACCAACTCATCAAGTCGTATAGTCTGCGTTGATGTGTACATAGTCAAGCGAGAGGTCGCAAGTGTAGATTGTGCTCTCGGCGGCACCGAGATGCAAGTCGACGACTACCGAGAAGGCGTCCTTCTGCATAACCTTCGCGAGACGTGCGAGCTGCTTCTCGTCCGCGACCTTCCCGAAGCGGAACGCCCAAACGCCGTCGTAGAACACTTCCGATTTCATGTCTACGACTTCCGCGCCCGAGTAGCCGACAGCCGCGAGGACGCGGCCCCAGTTGGGATCCCTGCCGAACCAGCTCGTCTTTGCAAGCGGCGACTTCGCGACGGCACGCGCGGCGCGCTCTGCGTCGCGCTCCGTCTTCGCGCCCTTCACGGTGACGGTCACGAACTTCGTCGCGCCCTCGCCGTCAGTCGCCATCTGGCGGGCGAGCGAAATGCACACCGTCTCGAGTGCGGCGCGGAAAGCGTCGAAATCCTTTCCGGGGGCGTCGATCTCGCGATTCCCCGCCTTGCCCGACGCGAGAATGAAAAGAGAGTCGTTCGTCGATTCGTCGCCGTCGACGACGAGGCGGTTGAAGCTGCGGCCAACGGCGAGCTGGAGAGCGCGCTTCAGCATCCGCGGCGAAACTGCCGCGTCGGTCGTGAGAAAGCCGAGCATCGTCGCCATATTGGGCTCGATCATCCCGGAGCCCTTCGACATGCCGCCGACAGTAACCTTCTTGCCGCCAATCGTGACGGTTGCGCACGCCTCTTTCGGACGCGTATCGGTCGTCATGACCGCCTTCGCCGCCGCGAGGCCGTGGGCACCGGTGCGCCCAAGCGCCTTGGTGGCCGCTTTCATGCCTGCAAGAAGCCTGTCGACGGGAAGACGACGGCCGATAACGCCGGTGGACGCGACGAGCACGTGGTGCGGGTCAAGCCCGAGTTCGCCTGCGGTGACGAGCGCCGAGAGACGCGCGTCCTCAAACCCCTGTTCGCCGGTGCAAGCGTTCGCGCAGCCGGAGTTGGCGAGGATTGCCTGCACCTTGCCGCCCTTCACGACCGAGCGGTCATAGACGACTGGCGCGGCGGCGACCTTGTTCGTCGTGAAGACTGCGGCCGCCGAGCACGGCGCATCGGCGACGATCAGAGCGACGTCGTTGCGCCCCTTGTACTTGATCTCCGCCGCGACTCCCGCCGCGCGGAACCCCTTGGCGGAACATACCCCGCCCTTGACTTTCCTGCAAACTGCCATTGGGGATATTATACCATAATTGCCGCGCTCCAAATGGCCAGCTTCACACGGCGGATCCAGGGTCTCGCGGTTTACTCTGCGAGATGCGGCCCGAACGGCATACGGCCGAAACGCGGACCGTACACGGCAAGCCCGGTTTTTTCGGCGGCGAGGCGGATCGTCATCTTCCCGTCCTTCGACGCAGCGGCGACTTCGGCCGGGATCTTCGCCTCGAACGCGAAGTCCCATTCGCCGTTAAGGTTCACCCACTCGGCGCGCTCCCAGTCGGGACGCGGATGCTCCGGCAGCGGAATCGCTACGGCTTCTGAAACGAACGCCGCAAGCGCGGCCGCCATCAACATCGTCGTTTTCTTTGTCGTGTTCATTTTAAGTATTTTACCAAGAATCCTATCTGCCTTGCAATCACACAAATCACGACGGCATCATTTCACCCAGCGGGCCTTGTATATCTTCGCGCCGGGGATTACCAAGGACGGGGCAAACGCCGCCGCACACACAGCAAGTCTCATGTCCATGCCAGTATTATATCAGTTCACGCATCGATCTCCCACCCCCTCAAATTAGGGGGGGAGGAGTCAGCCAACTCGCTCGACAAGGGACTCCACGTCAACGGAAAGCGCGGCGGCAAGCGGCATAAGCGTGTCTATGCCCGCACGGTTGATGTCCTTTCGACCCTGCTCAAGCTCCTGTATCGTCCTTATCGACACGCCGGAGCGTTCGGATAGTTCGCGTTGGCTCAAGTTGATGCTGCGCCGGATGCGCTGCAGATTCCGTTCGGGATACTTCAGCCGGTAAAGTCTGTCCATCTCGTCGCAGAACCGCGAGATGTCCATCTCGTGATATGGATGATACATCGCCACGACGTCGTCTATCGGCGCAAACGCGTCTATGCGCGAGAAGGACAGCCCCCTGAACCATTGATAATGGGCGAGGGACCAGGCCGCCCAGAACTCCGGGGACTTTCCGTCCGACGGCGAAGGATCGACGACGCGGCTGAACTTCACCCCGCAGCGCTCAAGGACCTCGTAGGCGAGTTCATACCCGCTCATGCCGGCAATGAAATGCGCATCACCCTCTCCGAAGGACGCGGCAACGCCCGAGGCGAGAAACAAATCCCAAAAACCTCTTGCGGAATATCCGAAGACATGGCAGGAGAAATCCAGCATGCGTCCGAGCGACTGCCGGGCATGCAGAAGATACGCTCTATCGTAGGCGTTCGTCATCAGGCCCTATCTCCTCGTCGATTATGCGGTCGATGCGCAAGTCCCCCGGCACTCTCCGATGCCTTAATGCGCCCAGATACTCCTGACGGGCGGCATGGTCCCGGGCATTCTTCCGGCCAAGCCATTCAGAGCGAAGCGCAGGCCGCGACTCGACATGTCTGATCCTGCCGAATGCCCTCCGGCTCTTGAGAACATACTGGTCGCCGAGATGACCAAGGCGCATTGCGGACGCGAGCTGCGAATAGGAAATCGCTCCCGATATGAAGTCCTGAGCAAAGGTAAAGTAGCTGTCGTCCGCTCGATAGCCGATGATGGCGTCCGCCTCTTTGTATGGGACGGCAAACCGCGATGTCAGATAGTCCTTGGCCTCCAGGGGCAGACCATATTCCGTTTCAAACTGGCGGTTCTCCAGCAATACCGCGAGCCAGTGCAGAAGGCAGTATTCATTCGAATTCAAGTTGAGGACATCCAAACCGTCATCGTCCATCGAATAGACATTTGCCCATCCGTCATGATCGTTGGCAACGGCCCACTCTTTCGCAAGTTCCTCGCTCTCCGTGCAGTAGAAACCACGCCCGTAGTCGTTGTTGAGACGCCCCGCGCCGAACAACGGCTTTACGATCCTGTCCTTCGACCCATGATAGAGAACCCGCTTCATCGGCGCATATTATACGCCCACAGGCGGACTCTTGTCAATCCCCTGCCCTACTGGAGTTTACCCATTTTTTGGCCGACAAAGTGCATCTCATCTCGATGAATAAGGGGTGATGTGCGCTTTCGCAAGTGGAATGGGCATTTTTCTCCTGCAAAAAGAAACTCCGAGCGTTAGGGCTCCCGCGCGAGAGCCCTGCTGATCGGAGTTAAATTCGGCGCTCTGACGAGGGCTTGATCGGTAGAAGCTGAAAAAATGGGTGCCGACGCGCAATGGCAAAATGTCGGCTATTTCCAAGACTGCCAAATAGCCGACATTTCCTGTCTCGCCGCCCGTCTTGTACCGCGGCAGCGTCCACGCCAATCGCATTACTTACTTGCCGTCGGGCGCGTTGCGCATCGTAACCGTAACCGACTGAAGTGTATTAGGTCCGATCTCCACCTCAAGCGTATCATACTTCAACGCGTTCTTGTCGTTCGGACCAAGCGGCGCATAGCCGGTCTGCGTGTCCTCATAGGCGAATTCCTCCCAAAGCTTGGCTTCGCCGGGGACCTCGCGACAGTCGATGTATTTTGGATCCTTGATGCGGACGAGACGGTATGTCGGGGCGGCAAATATCTTGCCCGGCACTTTGACGGCGACCTTTTCACTTGTCTGCTTCGTGTTGACCATTATGAGACAGAGTTCGTCCTTACCACCGGTAAGCGCGATCCACTCGACCTCTCCCGGCACCGCTGGCGGCTGGACACCCCTCTTGAGAGCATTGCGATAGGAATAGACATCGCTCATAGTCTTGGCAGACGTATAGAAGCTCAGTTCGAAGTCCGTGTCTTTGGAAGTGCCGTGATGCCACAGGATCGGATGTGTGCGAAGTGCATTGCCGATGATGCGATAGACGGCACCCTGCGCGCCGACCTCCATACGAGGGCGGTTGAGCGGCGAGTCGAGGTCGGGATATTCGCCACCCTCATCGGACCACTGCACGTTCCAAGTCCTGCCATTGGAAATGTACAATCCCCCCGCGAGGTTGCACATGTTGTGGTGGAAGAATCCGTCCACTTCCGGCTGGCACGTCATCATGATGGCATAGTGGCCCATGACGAGCGCTTCGCGAAAGATTCGCTGGCATCGGTTGTCTTCGTCGGAACGCGGGCGCACTTCCGTCCACCACGTGCGCTTGCCCTTGATCTCGGGGAACGCCTCGGCAAAGCCGCGAATGCGCTTGACGCCGAAATAAGAACAGCTGTAGGGAATGTCCGCCCCGTAGGTATGGTAGGTGACGTGCGAAATCTTGTCGAGGACACCGCTCTTCGCAAGTCCCATGATGAAATGCGCTGAATACTTGTTGAACATGTCCGCGGCAAAATAGGTGTCGCGCTTGATCTCCCCGGCGGCAAGCATTCTGTTACGCACCTGCGTTATGTCTGGATTTTCCTCGAAATTCTCAGCCACCGGTACGCCCATCTTGCAGTCCGGCCATATCTTGAGCGCCGCCGAGACGAACTCCGTCCACAACCTGACAAGCGCGTCCTGATCCTCATAGGGCTGATAATACGTCTCGCATCCGAGCTCGAACCCCTGCACGACATCCTTGTAGCCGTTATCGACGATCCACTTGACGAGCGCAAGCTTGTTATCGAGATTCTCCTTGAAAGCGGCCTCGTCGGCAGCGGTTTTGGCCCGAATGCCCTGCATGCCTATCAGCACCCTGAAGCCGTTTTCCTTCCAGAAATCAAACTGCGCCTTTGGATTGGAGCGCTTCTTTGGGTCGGGGTCGTTGCGCCGCGCGAACCACACATCGGAAGACCATGTCGCGGTGCTGTAGCAGCCGGCCTTCTTCATGACCTCGGCCGTCTCCCACTTGTTGGTGACAAACCAGTAGTCGTCGCCGTATTCGTGCATCGCGCTGATGTAGCCGACGATCGATTTCGACGTCGTTTGCGAGAGGTCGCGCATTGGCTTCCCCGAAAGGTCAAGGTCGATCGCAAAGTCGGCCTTCGCCGCAAGCGCGGCGGAGGCGAGAACGGCAAGGGCAAGCAATTGTCTTTTCATGTGTTCTGATTTTTATTGTGTTTTGTTTCTGTGTCCTACATCCATATCGAAAATGCCGCAGACGAGTCGTCCACGTCACACGACGCGAAATCGCAGACATCGACCGTAAACGACTCGCCGCCTTTCGAAAACGTCGCCTTCCATGCGCGATGCGTCGCTTTCGGCGTCATCGGCTCAAGGCGGCACGTCCATCCGCTCTGGCCGCTGACACGCTCCGCCAGCACGCTTTTACGCGGCGTTCCGCACAACGTGGACTTCGCAAGCAGAAGCGGACCGAACGTCACGTACGTGCCAGCACCGCGCCGTGAAAGTCCTGCCATCTCCGGCGTACTCTCAAGCTGCTCGAAAAGCCGTGTCCGTACATCGGCGTCGTCGGCGACACGCCAGGAATTTACCGACACTTCGCCTTCAAGCCGCACGTGAGCCACGTTCCCGACGCATTCGACGGCAAAAGCCCGCGCCCATCCCGGACGACGCACAACGATCTTTCGAGACTTGGCGGACACTGCCGAAATCGAAATCTCGCCGCCAAACGGGTAGTCCCCGGCGATGCGGACGACAACATCTTCGCCGCCGTCGCGCAGCGTGTATCTCCCGGCGAAAAGAAGCGCGACTTCGACAGACCCGCCATCGCCTATCGAAACCGCCGCCTCCGAGACGTCCTTCCACGCGCGCGCCGCGTTGTCGACGCAGCAATGGTGATATTTCATTCCCACCTGGTGCGGAGCCGGAAAATGGCGTGTGCCGTGGGAACGGACGCCGTGGGCAGCCCACTTGCCATCCCGGAACACGCCGGGCAGAAAGCCGTTCAGGAACGCCGCCTCCATCGCGTCAATATGCCGTCCGTCGCCGGTCGCCGCGTAGAGTGCCCGCTCGAGCCGCATGAAATACACGACATCGCAAAGCTCGGTAATCGCATTCGGACAAGCGCGTGCGCCGGTGAAATGGTCGAAGTAGCCGACGCTACCCATTGGGTTGGACTCGTGCGCGAGAAGCTGCCGCTCAATGCGCAATACGGCGTCCGTCAACCTCGCTTTCCTTGCACCTTCCACAACCTCGGCATAGTCAAGAACCCCTTCAAGGCAACTCATCATCTCGTAGGCCTTCGCCCAATGCCCCGGATTCGGATACCACTCGTGGACTGGCCTCCCCGAAAATGCGTTCCGCACGAGATTCGGGACCGGATTGCCGTCGCAGTCCCACTTCGCGACGATTTCGGACGCGAAATCGAGATATTCCTTCCGTCCTGTCGCGCGGTAGAGGATCATGAGCGGCTTCAGGATGCTCATCGAGGGGAGTCCCGCGAAGTACCCCGTGCGGTCGATCGGTGGACCTTCCGGGCGCTTCAACTGCGCGATCGTCTGGTCCATCAGGCGAGAAGCCGCGTCGAGAAAAAAGCGGTCGCCCGACATGGAATGGATTTCGAGGAGCGCCCAGACGGTGTATTTCCGCCCCCAGATGTTCCAATTGAACTTTTCGGAGCCGTCCGAATTCGGCCCCGTGTCGAGAGGATCCGAACATGTGCCGATATAGCCGTCGGGACGCTGAAACTCGCGGACGAACGCGTGCGCGTTTTTTTCAATCCACGTCTTGAGGCCGTCGTCGGCGGAGATGGACCATGCGGCGACCGCGCCCAGCATATGCTTTCCCCAGTATTCGCCCTGCCACCATCCCTTGTCGTCGTCGTGCGAACGAAAGGCATTCACCGCCTCGGCGTAGATCGTATCGCGCATGTCGCCCGAAAAGCGCGCCGAGAGAAACCGGGATTCCTTGTCCTTCCAAAACCCTTCGGCGCCGCCTGCGACGGCACTCGCGGCCGTGAGCGCCGCGGCAAAGGCGACAAGGCGCGTCCTCACCGCACGAACCTCGCGACAAAGCAGCAGGAAAGACGGTCGTTCTTCTTCAGTTCCAGACGATTGCCCGCGACCCTCGCAGCGACAGGCGCGAGGTCGTTCTTGTCGTCGAGGATCCGGACGTCCTGAAGCCGCCAGCCGTCCGCATTCTGGAGCGAAAGGCCGATCTTGTCGAGCCCGCTCCTGTAGTCAGCAACGAGCACGATGGCCGAACGTCCGTCCGCGCTGACTGCGGCAAACGGCACAACGCCCTTCTCGGACGACGTGACATGCAGTTTCATCTTGCACGAACCGATCAGTTCGCCCATCGCCATGAGCGCGTGGAACGGCTTAACGTAGCGACGCTCGAGAACGTCGAAGCTGCCCCAGTCCCAGTCGAAGCCGCAACCGTAGAAAAACGCCTGAGAAAGGCAAGAGTCCTGAAGCTTCGCCTCGACGGCCATCGTGAACGCCGCGGAGTCGGTTCCGTTCATCGACGCAGGTCCCGAATGCGTCCTCAGCCATTGTTCGCGGTTGCCGCGAATCGCGTCCCAGCTGTTTTCCGCGAGAAAATGCCACTCGTCGAAGATCAGCTCCGTTTCCGGGAAGCCGCACTCGGCGACAAGCGCCTTCGCCCGCGCCGCCTGGCGCACGGGTTCGTCGGGATCGACGCCGTACCAGTGCCAGCTGAAGAAATCCGGCGCGACACCGGCCTTCTTGCACGCGGCGAAAAGCTCCCTCGCAAACGGCTCGTCAAGCCACGCAAGCGCGGGCCCGCCAAACTTCAGTTCCGGGAATTCGCCTTTCAGCCGCTTCAGGCACGTAACGAAGAGATCGATGAACTCGGCGCGCGTTCCGCGCCAGCACGGCGTGATGTTCGGCTCGTTGAAAAGCTCCCAGTATTCGATGTCCCACTTGAAGCCGTCCGCCCAGCCGCGCGTGTAGTGGCGGACGATCCCTGCGAGGGCCTCGGCGTATTTCGCATGGTCTGGGGGATTGTGCGTGTTGACGGCGTTTCCGTCGCGCGTGTGCTCGATCGACGTGCCAAGGCGATAGAAGACCTTCATCCGGTTCTCTTCGCGCACGGTCTTGAGAAGGTTGTCCGTTGCCTTGAAGTAGTAGTTCGCGGGATCCTTCGCGTCGAGATGCATTAGAGGGAAGATGAAATGCGTATCAACCACGCGCTGCCCGCCATCGACGAGCGGCGCGTCGTGGGACCGCCAGGCATGGAAATTCAGTTTCGCGAGATTGAAAGAGTCCCAAAGCTGCTTCTTGGGCGCAGTCGCATAGCGCGACCGCCAATGCGACGAATGGAGCTTCGGGTTGACATCGCCGCCTTTCGCGGCGAAATCAACTGTGACGCCTCCGAGCGCAACGTCGCCGGCGAAAGAAGCCAGCAGGAAGAGAAGAATCCTGTTCATACTGTGCCTCTATCTGACCATGATGACGAAGCCGGACTCCTTGTAGTACGGCGAATCGCGATCTACCATCCACATGCCGTATGGATGGTTGTAGGCGTCCATCGCCTTGAAAACGCCGAAGCACCCATCTGGCGCCGCCGCCTTCTCGTCATCAGTCATCTCCGAGGCAAGCGCCTTCCACCCCATCCTCTTTGAGCAGTAAATGGTTCCGTATGTCGCAATGGTTTTCATTCCCGTGCCGGAAAAATTGCAAATGCCATTGACGATTTCAGCCGACAAAGCCTCATTCTGGAACCAGTATGTCTTGACAGAACTTGGCCAACGGTAAACCGCCTCGACTTTCGGGACGTAGAACGTAACATTCGTTATTGCCGTGCAGTCGATCCATACGTAACTGCCGTTGAACACAAGGTTTGTGCACTCCGGGGCGACGAAGGTGACGTCCTTGAGCGAAGACATCCCGCGGAAACCCGCAGCCCCGGCGAGGCTTGTGCCGGTGTAGGTTATCTTCGCGTTCTCCACGCCCGAGAACGACTGGAAGTTCGCCGACTGTAGGTTGTTGAGGACAAGCGTCCCCCTGACGTCAGGGCTTGCATACTGCCCGCCGTTGTAGAAGTTCGTTACGCTCGCAGGAATGTAGTCGCCCACATCGCCTTCGAGTAGATTGCATCCGTTATAGATGTTCACCCCCATCCAAGTGAGGTTCGGGCAGTCGAGGACGACTTTCTTGAGCGCCGTGCAGTTGTAGAAGCCGCTGTTCATGTTGCTGCCGAGTTTCACAAGATTCGGGAGGCGGATGAGCGCGTTCGTAAGCCCGGTCATGGAAGCGAATCCGTCAATGGAAGTGACATTGCCGCCCGTAATTTCGATATTCTTCAGATTTTGATTGGTGCCAAACGTCAGTGTGTTGTGGCCGTCCGCCGCAACGCTATCGAAGGCATCAATGAGGAAATCCGAAATGTCCCAGGTCTTCCAACTCGTCGCGTATGCTCCGCTGTTCGAATGGAACTTGATTGAAGTAATGGCAGAACCATCCACCGTCATGTTGCGGAGATCGAGGACGCCAGATCCGGCGGTGATGTTGCCAAGCTGTATGACGCCGCTCTCTATGTCAGTATAGTCGTTGATGAGCTGGATTGTCCAATTGCCGTTGGAGATGGTTTTCGGATTAGTGGACGAGTCGTATGTCCAAACATTATCGGCGCGGGCAGACGACACCGCGCAGAACAGCGCGGCGGCGATCAGGAGGCTACGATAATTGCCCCCCTGGGTAAACCTGTTGTTTCGCGAAGTTATCATGGCATCCTCCTTTGCGAGTTTGGGAATATTCTACCACAACCCGCCCCAAAAAGCATACCCCCCTAAATTAGGGGGTGCACCGAGCGATTTATGTAAGGAACTTGCAAATTGATGGCTTTTGCTCAGTACGCATATATTGGCGTATATGTGTGTTTTGCGCTAACGCGCGACCACGAATGGGCGGCACGGGGGCGCAGTTGTACCGGACTCATTCGGCCTCGACCGGAATCCACACCCTGAAGAAGCTTTTCCCGTCGCGGGTATTGCCGGCTGACGCGAAATCACAGAATCCGATCGGGCGCGGCATCGCCGCATAGCGCGAAAACATGCCTGTAACGGCCATGTAAACTGACGCGCAGGGCGGCTGCGTCACTACAAACCTGTCCGCATCGGGCGCGGCAAACGACTCTGAAAGATCTCCGTCGCCGAAGCGCACGTCGCGCGCAAGCAGAACCGGACCTCTCGTGAACGCCATCATTCCATCGAGTTCATGCCGCTTCACGCGGCCGTCGAAAATCATTTTCACCTGATCGCCGCTCTTCCATTCGCGCTCGAATACAACATAGCCGCCACCGCCGAGCTTCTTCTCCTCGCCCCACGACGTCTTCACCGTCGTCGCCTCGCTCCATGAAGGCATTCTGATACGAAGTGAGAATCGGCGGGGCTCGTGCATCGACAGCGTGACGGCTGACTCGAGCTTCCGCGGATAGTCGTTGAACTGGTCGACGACAACGCCAAGCTCCTTTATCCGCACAGTCCCGCAGACATGCTGATTGACTGTAACGACAGGCCCGGACGACATGACTGCCGATTCGAGGAAGGCGACGAACCCGCGTGCGCCGTTCGAATCGCAGCAGTTAGCCTCCATGCGGCACTGCCGCGGATGAAAGCGCTCGCGCGTTCCGCCGAGAACGCCGTAGGAATCGAATGAGGAACCGTCTGCGGCGAGACCTCCGAGATAGGCGTTGTAGAATGTCTTCTCGATTTCGTCCGCCCACCTCGACTCGCCCGTTACCGAGAGAAGTTTTTCGCAGAGACGCATCCATGTTGTGAGAACGCACATTTCGGAAGCGACGGCGCAGTCGCGCGTCTGCCTTTCCGCGAAACCGCAGAACCTCTCGTGCCGCGTCCCGCCGCCGGAGATGTCGATCTCCTCGGCGGCGACTTGCGACGCGATTGCGACGATGGTGTCAAGAAGCCGCCTGTCGCCCGTTTCCTCGTAGTAGTCGAGGATCCCCTGACAGCAGCTCATCTTCTCGTACGCCTTAGTACCGCTCTTCGCAGACTTGCAGTCCTTGAGCGGAGTGTTCGCAGCGGCTAGACGGAAAATCTCCGGCCCTTCGGGATTGCCGTCAAGCTCCTCCGTGATCCACCGCGCAAAGTCGAGGCAGGCTCTGTCGCCTGTGCGTCGATAAAGCCATACGACAGGTTCAAGCACGGAGCAGTTCATTAGTCCGTTGAACGGCCCTTCCGCCGCAAGCGACCGCTTCCCCGGCCCAAAGATGCCGGTCAGCCAGCGAAACACGCCGCGGCAGGCGTCAAGCGCAGCCATGTCGCCCGTGGAGTCGTACCAGTGCATGAGCCCCATCATCGTGTACTTTGCGCCCCATACGTCACAGACCGCTCCGCGCACATCCTCCCTGTAGTTGCCGATATATCCGTCCTTCAGCTGCGTCGCAATCACGGCGGCAACGCTTTCGCCTATGCGCCGCTTCCATCCCTCGTCGCGGCAGTAGTCGGCGAGCGGCACTGCCGCGTGCATGTACTTGCCCCAGAACTCAGTCTGCCAGATGCCGGGCTCGACGACATCCCAGCTGCCCTGCTCGGCCTTCCACTCGTACGGCGAGGAGAGGTATGCGCAGTCCTTGCGAGACATTTGGCTGCGGATGCAGGCGTCGAGTCTCTCGCCCGCAAGAGCGAGCACCTTCATGTCCGAAAGCGGAAGCTCGCGCATCGCGGAGCGCGGCGCATCTGCCGCGATGGATTCCGCTGACATTACGGCGACAAAGGCCGCCACGACTAATGATGCTTTGTTGCTCATGCCGCTATTGTATCAAACGGCGACCACGTGTTCCACCCCGTAAAATTAGGGGGCTACCTGGCGCAGGCCTTTATGTCGGC
>OCTX012252510.1_pt1 | contig 18589 bp, 10 predicted proteins | sample 1539691 | NCBI WGS metagenome assembly OCTX01 (sample SAMN02144231, study PRJEB22623) | gut metagenome | biome: sheep rumen | host: Ovis aries | place: New Zealand | reverse complement strand
CAGCGATAATCAGTCCGCAGACAGAATTATATATTAATTTTTTCATACTATTCAAAGAATTAAAGATGATTAATGGGTATCCTCAGCAGTAAGACCTGCATATACGCTCTTAGGACAGAATTCGAAGTAGTTGATTGGCAATTCCGCCTCAGCATTTTCGATGACGAGCTTGATTCTCAGCCAGTATTCCTTATTCGGGTCGAGTGCCTGCGTGGTGAGAATCTTGCGGTATTTACCGTTGTTCGCCCTGAGGTTGTTCGATCCACCTTGGTTCCAAGAGTCCATATCCTTCATGTATCCACGGTTGTGCATAGCCTTGTCGATGGCTCTGTTCTCCTCCTCGTCGTCAGTGTCAGCCACCCATCCGATAGACGGGTCGCCACCCCAGATACGGAAGTCGATCGGCAATCCCATCGGCTGCATGTTGTCCTTCTCACCGAAGTAGATCTGCACGACTCCTCGGTCGTTGCCGGCTCCATATCCAAACCGGATCTCATAGGTGTTAGCCGGAACTGGAGGCAGTTTGAAGCTGACGTCGAACTGTCCGATCAGGTCAACGGCGTCAGAGTAAGTGGCCATCCAGACTCCACGTTCACGCAAAGCGAGTGTAGGGTTGATTCCATGGAAATCCCATCCTTCCACCTGCTTGAATCCCATGAGATGCTGTCCGTCGGTGTTGCCTCTGGCTCCCGCGTTGAGGAACTCCGTTGACATGGTTACCACATCCCATCTGATACGGTCGTTGAAGACGACATCGCGCGTGGTGGTGTTATAAGTGAGCACTTGGTCAATATAATGATATATACCGTTGATAGCCTGTTGGTTGAGCGTATCAGCATCATATCCGGCCTCAGCCATTGCCTGATCATGAACCGACTTCATCTCTGTAGGAGTGTACACTTTCACGCCACGTACCTGTGCTCTGGCCGCAACACCTTTTCTATTGATGAAAAGACCTTCGGACGGAGACGACATCTTCATGATGGTTCCTGGCATCATGGTCGTGTACCAGTCTGTGCAGTCGATGAGGTTCGGCATGGCACAAGTGGTCTTGTAGTCAATACCGCTCTCAGAGATTGTAAAGTCGTTGATAGCACCGTAGTACGGCAACATATGATATGCAATGAATCGGTTGAGCGGGTTCTTGCGGTTTGTCCAGTCCTGGTCGTAGAGTCCAGCATCCGCCGGATACATCTCATCGTAGATTTGCTTGGCGTAAGCTTTCAGGTCGTCCAGGTCATTGATGCCCGCCTCGCGGAACACATTGTCCGTCTCGGCGAAGACCGTGAATCGTTTCTGCCTGGTTTCCGGATAATACATCATATATGTTGCTCCCGTACGGTGGAAGGGCTGTCCCTTGTATACAGAGTCACGTCCGATGGTGTAGTTCGGGTCGAGATACTCGTAAAGGCTGTCGTTCAGTCCGGTGAGAGTAAGCGCAGAAGTGAAGAGGTCAATGGCCTTATCTTCGAGCATAAGCTCAGGCAGATAAGCGCTTGAAGGCTGAATCACCCGGTCAAGCGTATGTACCACTCCGTTCTCCACAGAGTCGTCGCGTACAACGATTTTGGAAGACATATTGATGAAGTACATCACGTTGCCTCCCGCCAGCGCGTCGCTGTCACAGGAGAAAGTGAGGAAGCGGTTGTTCATATTCGGCGTGGAGATATTTCCGTCGCTGAGGTCAGTGGTGAAATAAGTCTCCTGAATGATGTGGTTCCATGATATGGTGTCGCACTCCTCTTTCGTGAGTTCATCGACAGATGAAAGCCCATGCTGGCGTAGATAGCTGTCCACCGCGTCGTTAGTAGGTGCGAAGCAAGTGTACGTGCCGTATGTAGCCATCATTCCGTAGAGTCCGGACCTTCTGAGAATGGAAGTGAACTCGCTGTAAGTTTCTGGTTTACTGTCGAGATAGTCGCTGACCATCTGTCCAGTGAAGGTGTAATAGTTGTCGAGGTCAGGCTCATCCGAACAGCTGATAAAGCATTGTGCAGAGAGGGCCAGAGCTAAGACACCCGCAAAAAATTTAAGCATCATATTATGTTTCATAACTTCAATAACAGTTTAGAATTAGCTAAAAATTCTGTTCAGTATTATCCGTCTCGTAAGCCGGGTTCTGCACAAGATAAGGGTTCTGTTTGAGCTCTTCCTTGTTGTAAGGCCAATAGAGAATGTCCTGAGTGGCAAGTTTGATACGGATGACGCTGGCATTCTCCGTAAACTTTGGCAGCACCTTTGCAATCATCCTCGTGTTGTCGCCGTCACGTCTGGAGATTCTTACGAGGTCATACCATCTCTTCCCCTCGAACATGAGCTCTCTCTGTCTCTCGTCGAGCACAAGGTTTTCCATGGCAGTCCTGGACGTAGCATAATCATCATAGACGAGCGTGTCGGTTGTTGCAACTCGCTTGTTGTTCGCACGTTTCCATACGGCACTGACACACGCGAACGCATTGCGGTAGTGCTGTGTCTGCTCCTCTGTGAGCGGTGTGTCAGCAGTGACATCACCCGCGAGCTCCACTTCTGCCTCAGCCCTCATGAGCATGACGTCAGTAAGTCGGTAAATAATCCAGTTGGCAAAGCCGTTAGACCTAACCGAACTGTTCACAGAGGGCTGACTGCCGGAAGTCGTGCTGGTACGGAAAGAGACTGACTGGTTCACATACTTCGTAATGTAAATCTTGCTGTTGATTTCAGTCATGTTCTCAAGGTATCTGCAGTCCGTCTTTTTGAAATAGTCATTCAGTCCGGCATAGGCATCCGTATAAAGGAACGACGGTGCTCCGATTTGTCCGGTTTTGGATGTTGAAGACCCATAGAATGAACCAACTGCAGAGTTCGTTACCGACTGGTTATTCACGAAATTGAGCTCAAAGATAGACTCGAAGCTGTTGCCCTGTCCGAAAATCTCGTTGTAGGTGTTTCCAGCATAGTTGCTGTTAGCCGAAGACTCAGAGATGAGCGGATATTTTCCGTAGAGCTCGGTGGTGAGTGTCGTGGGATTTTCCTCGTAGTCTTCCTCGTACTCCTTGATTTTCTGCTCGATGACGAGGTCGCAATAATTGATACACTTCTGGTAATCCCCTTTCCAGAGGTAGAGGTCTGCCAGCAATGCGTAGCAAGCCCATCTTGTGATTCTGCAGGTATTCTCCACACTTTCCTCGCCATAGCTTCTGACTGCATCCTCCTTGACAGACTCCATGTCGGCAATGAGTTTGTCGAGCACCTCGTTGAAAGGAGTCGCAGGCACCTGATATTCCTGTGTGTCGTCGTTAGAAGGATCTGTGACATAAGGCACATCCCTGAAAGTACGGATGAGATAGAAATAGCAGAGTGACCTGAGGGTAGTAGCCTCGGCGATAGTGGCCCTGAGCTCGGAATCCGTGAAGTTCGGGTCAATCTTGTTGACCTCTGGTGCGTAGAAGATGACAGTGTTGCATCTGTTGATCACATTATAGAAGCACTGCCAATTGGTGTAGTTATTGGTTTCCAGAATATTCTCTTTCAGAATGTTGTTGAGGTTGTTGTTGGTACCCGACCCATTTGTCATGTTGTCGGAGCGCAACTCACCCCATACGACCATCCTCTGTATGCAGTCGACGCTCTCGAGTTGTGCATAGCATGAGTTGAGCACACTGTTGACGTCCGCCTCCTCAGTCCAGTAGTTCTCAAGCACGATATCATTCTGCGGCTCAATGGAGAGGAAATCGTTGCATCCTGTGAGAGTCAATGCGATGCATGACGCCGCAACCAATTTGGTTACGAAAGCTTTATGTTTTTTGATTATTTCCATAACAAGAAAAGAATTTAGAATTGAACCGTTACGCCCATAGTAACCGAACGGGGGTTCGGGGTCCTGGCGTTATCAGATGTGACACCGTATCCGCCGTATCCCACTTCCGGGTCAGCTCCAGAGTAGCTTGTGAGACAGAAGAGGTTGTTGGCAGAGAGATAGAAGCTGAGCTGAGAGAGTCCCCACCCCTTGATGAGTTTCGGGTCGAGAGAATAAGAGATCTGCGTGTAGTTCAGTCGCATGAAAGTACCAGACTCAATGAAGCGGTCGCTACCGAGCCAGTTGTACCCCGACTTATAGAGAGCTCTTGGAATCTGTGCGTCATCGCCCTCGATACGCCATCTCCAGTTGACAGCTGTGGACTGGTTGTTGTTGGTGTACATATTCTCAGCCCTCATACGCGCCTGGTTGATGATTTTGTTACCTACACGGAAGTTGAACTGGTTGTTCCAGCTCCATCTGCCGTACTGCAGCTTGAATCCCCATCCACCAGTCACTTTCGGCAGAGAGCTTCCAAGATATACGATATCGAGCTCGTTGATGTTACCATCGTGGTTGATGTCCTCATACATGGCATCACCACCCTTGAACTTATAGATATATGACTTGTCGTTGCTGTCGTAGCAGAATACCATAGGAATGGTGTAACCGTTCTTGTCGACTACGACCACGCCATTCTCGTCGCGAGCCACAGGAGCGTTAGGTCCGCTCACGCCCGGCACTTCCTCCGGCGTGTATTTGGAGTACTGATATACACCCTTGTACCTGAATCCGTAGATAGATCCGAATGCATTATGCAGCTGTACGCGTGTGAGGTAAGAACCGTTGCTCTTGTTGAAATCGCTGTTGAGGGAAGCAAGAACGGTCTCGTCCATCTTTGTGATTTCGTTCTTGTTGTTGGCGAACGTGACATTGAAGCTGGCTTTGAACTTACCTGCCTTGATGACATCCTGACCGTTGATATTGAACTCCCATCCGTTGTTACGCATGTCGCCCACGTTCTGGTAGTTGAGAGCCGTGTAACCAGATGAAGTCGGAATTCGGCGGTTAAGCATGAGCAGGTCGCTGGTGTTCTGTGTATAGATGTTGAAGTCAGCGGTAATCATGTTGTTGAAGAGTCCGAGGTCGAAACCGATGTTCCAAGTCTCTTTCTGCTCCCACTTGAGCGAGCTGAGTCGGATATTGGAAGGTGCAACGGATGTGTTGCCGTTATAAGCCGCTGCATTAGAGTACTTAGAGAAGTAGAGGTACTCACCACCCGGCTGGTTACCCACAATACCCCATCCCGGACGGATGGAGAGCATGTTAATCCATTTGATTTTCTGCATGAATTTCTCGTCGCTAATGTTCCATCTGAAGGAGAGTGCCGGGAAGTTACCCCATCTGCTTTCGTCACCGAACTTGGTAGAACCGTCACGACGGAAACTGAAGTCAGCAATGTACTTTCCTTTGTATGCGTAGTGAGCAGAGAAAGTGAGGTAAACACTTCTCCACTGACCGCTTGAAGTGCCGAGTCCAGACACGATACCGTCGGCGATAGGCGACTCGATTCCACCTGAAGGCAGACCCCATACGGTCTTGTTGGTGCTCTTGGAAGAACCGTCAGTAAGCTGGAACTGAGCGAAAGCCATGAATGAGTGGTCTTCGTTCTTGAACACCGGTGTGATGGTGAAGCGGTGAGTCGTCGTGATGGCAGTACTCTTATGGGAGTCAGCAGTGGTCTTGTTGTTGTTGGTGTTGGACCATCCCGCCGTCACGAGGCTTGAAGGATAGAATGTGTCGTTATATTTATTGAAGATGTTGAAGAGGATTTTTCCCTCGTACTTCAGTCTTGTCTGATCGTCGTGAGTACCGAGCAGGTCGTAGTGCAACTGGAATTCCGGCTGGATCTGATAGGTAGACTCATCGTTCTTAGCCTGCTTGGCAAGAGCCACGGGGTTGACATAGGTGTACTGGTCGTTACGGAATTCCGGGTTAGAGGTGCTGAGCATATGGTAGTAGTCGTTGAGGTCCTTACCATTGACGTCCTGCTCATAGATAGAGAGGTTTGGCATTTTCTGGTAAGCGATACTGAGGAGCTCGCTGTAGTTCTTCTGGTTTTCCGTATAGGTCATGTTGAAGTTGGTGACAATCTTGATACGGTCGCTGACGAAATAGTCGAGAGCAGCACGAGTGGTGAATCGGTCGAGCTTCTGCTCGATGACGGTACCCGTCTGATGGTCATAACCTCCTGCGATACGGAAGTTGGCCTTCTCACCACCACCAGAGAGGCTCACATAATGTTTCTGCTGCCAACCAGTCTGACGAATGGCCTTGCGCCAGTCTGTGTTGTTGTTATACATCTCATATTCGTTCCACGACTGGTCATAGTTGAACTCACGGATGTTGGCTGCCTCATCGGAAAGAGTCGGGTTGTAATAAGCCTCCTTCATGAGCATGGTGTACTGGTCACCGTTGAGCAGCCTAAGTCCCTGAGGCTGGAATGTGGCCATGGCGCGGTAAGAGTACTGCACCTTGGTCTTTCCCCTGCTACCACGCTTGGTCTTGATTTCGATGACACCGTTTGCACCCTGAGAACCATAGATAGCCGTACCAGCGGCGTCCTTCAGCACGGAAATAGATGCGATGTCGTCCGGGTTGACGTTCAGGAGTTCGGCGAACTGGTCCTCCGTGGCATTAGCGAAGTCGAAGTTGGCGTTGTAGTCGCTCTCGAAGATGTTACCGTCGACGACGATGAGAGGCTCGCTGCTTCCGTTGATAGAGCTGACACCACGCAGACGCATGCTGGTACCGGATCCGAGGTTACCCGAGTTGCTGATGATGTCGAGACCCGAGATACGTCCCTGCAATGCCTCATCGACAGTAGTGATTCCGAGTCCTTCAAATTCTTTGGCGTCGATAGTCTGGTGAGCCACAGACATTTCCCTGACGGGGATTGCCAGACCGCTGGTCTGCGTCCTTTTCGTGGCCTTAATGACGACATCCTCGATTTTGTTGGCGTCCTCCAGCTTGATGTTATAAGTAGTGCCCTTGATCGGTATGATCTGAGTCTTGTATCCCACATAGGAGATTTTGAGCTTATGTTTCGGATTGACGATACGGAATGAGAAGTTACCGTTGAGGTCGGTCTGTCCGTGCGCCACAATACGGTTAGCCTCGTCGATTTCGACGACGTTACACATCATGAGCGGTTCGATATCATCTCGTACCACACCGTGAATCATCGTTCCCGGGGCCTGTGCCTGGGCAACAAACGGCATAAATGCCATTGTCATCAAAAGAAATACTTTCAAATTTTTCATATCTTCACGGTTTTATTATTTATGTATTAATGCCCCATCAATCAGGTGAATGACAGCGAAAGAAGAGGTGTAGAGGTTGTTAGCCCTTGTTGCGTCTCCTGCGTCGTACTGATATTCACGCGCCATGATATTATAGAGATTGCTGGAAGTGTCGACTTTCCTGGTGTTTCCCTTCCCGTCGACGATGGTGATTCCATCATTGCTGACGGTGGTGTTGAGCTTATAATATGAAAGTACACCCTCATTGAGCTTGTAAGCCGAAGTCTCGAACTCACCGCTTACGTTGCCCTGTCCCACATAATAGGCGTTATCCTGAATGTGGTACTTGATGAAAGTCTCGATTTCGTTCTGCAGGCTGTCGCGCCTTTCCTCGTCAGGCTCAAATTCCACCTGTTCCCACGTAGGCAGTTTTCCAGAAGCCTGGAGTTGTTCGATTGCCTTGTTAGTCGGTACGTAAATGGTGTATCTGTAGGTGTTGAAGAGAGAAATGTTCTCGCTTGCGCAGGCATGTTCGTCTGTACCGATGACATGCTTGGTCTCCAGCAGAGAGGAGCTCTGAATGAGGTCGTGGAAGGCGCTGAACTCCTCATGTTCTCCGAGAACATCGAAAACCGACTTCCGTGCCGTCATGATAGGCTCCTCGTCGATGATATATGTCTTACCGTTACCTTCATAAGACTCATCATAAATCTGCACAACCGGAATGGACTTGCCGTTCTCAATCTGAAGACCACCCTGAACGGTCATGCCAGATGCCCCGGCAGCAGGGTTGCTGACCTTCACCATGCTACCACCCTTGGTCTGATAGAATGTGTTTCCGTCCTCCACGTTACCGATAACGATATGTGTGTCGAGAATATCCTTCAGGCGGTTGGTAATCTGATCGTAAGAAGCCTCAGAGATAGAGTCACCCACTTCGCCGGTCTCTGTGTCGTAATTCCAAATGCTGGCCCACACACGCTCCCTCTCCGTCTGTGCAGTAGGCTTGTAGTGGAAACGGAAAAGTTGAGTAGAGGTCTTTCCATAGGAACACGGGTCAATATACTCGAGCAAAGAGTTGTTGTTCGGCACGAAGAGGCTGTAGTAAGTGTTCTGCGAGTTGAGATACACATCGAATCCGTTCTGCTCTACGCCCCAATAGAGAATGTTCATGTTCTCGTTGACAAGAGCCGGGAACGTGACAGAAATGTAAGCCACCGGGTTGAATACCTTATTAGTAAGATAAATGGCTCCATTACAACAAAGCAGGACAGAATCCACGAATTCAGGAGCAAGTCCGAGTTCGTCGTTCGCGTCGTTGAGCACGGTGTTGAACTTGCTTGGCACAGAATTGGTGAAAGAGTTGAGCATGTTGACATTGATCATCTTGGACACAACCTTGTCCGGCACATTTTCCCAGCTTCCGTAGTAGTCCTTGAGCACCTTTCCCGCACCCTCGTTCCAGTACTTGTTGAGCGCCTCATCGCTCGGTACGAGCATGACAGCCATATTCTCCTGGAGTGCCACGTTGGCCGTTGTGCTATTGGTGGTGGCAGAATAGAACTTGTTCCACCCCGGGTCGAATTTCAGGAGTCCGTTGACTGGTCCCTCATCCGGTGTGAGGTCGAGTGGCTGTGCCCCCTTACTTCTTTCAGAGAAATAGCGCTTCTCGAAGAGGGAGTCGATATTGGCATTATAGAGGCGGTTATATTCCCTGGTTGCCTCGTCGCCGGCATAGTAAGGAGCGCAATAGCGGTTGAGCAGCTTTGCGTATCCTTGTGTATGTGGGTTGTTTGTAATCCGGTCTGCCATGTTCGGCAGAGGAGTGATGACATCCTCCATCCGATGAACGAATCCGTTCGAGCATTTGATGTTCTGCTCCACCATCATGGATCCGTTGACATTCGCGTCGCCCGACTGTCGTTCGCTCTTATAATTGAAAAGGAAATTACAGTCAGCGTTGGTGATGAGCTTATTCTCGAGAAACTGCTCCACGAAGTGAATCATAGGCGGCGCAGTGATATCGCTCATGCACACAATTGACTTTCCGTTTTTCTTATATCTTTCGAAATAAGGGTTGTCCGGCATTTGGCTTGGTTTCATAACCGGCACGGAGTCGTACTCGCTGGTAGCGGTGACCCTTCTCATGCAGTCTCCTTCAGTAGGTCCTTCGGAGCTGCTGAGGTAAGCCACCTGGCATGAGTTGTTGATCATGCTTCCGTAGAGGATGAGTTTCTTCTGTGCAAGCGACAACTGGTTGTAGTTTCTAACTCCCCAGTTGTTGTTTTTGTAGAAATTATCAAATGCCTTATCGTCAGCAACGAATAAAGTCTTGCTACCGGTCTTAGCCAGCACTTCGGTATATCCGAGGTCGTTGATGATGTTCACCATATTGGTGAAATCTCCTTCCGACTGCAGATAGTCGTAGATACTGGATCCGAGCCATGACGGGTCTTCCTTCGCCAGTTCGTACCCGTCCTCGCAAGAAGTCATTCCACCGGTGGCAATGATAGCCGCAGCCATCCATTTGCAGATGCTGCGTTTCCGATAAAATAAATTTCTCATAAAGGCCATATAAAATGATTAGTTATTATTTAGCGTAAAAAAAATGCGTTTTAAAACTGTTACAAAATTACACATAATTTAACAATAGAGAAAAAAACTTCGTTACATAGACTATCGGTTATGTTACATTTTTTGTACACAGCTGATTTACAATAAATTAAAATTTTACAAAAAATCAAGATGTCGGAATATTTCCATCATTTTTTTTGTAAAAATAAAAGAAATAAATTAATTTTGCAAAAAATTATTTGACAAAATTAACAAATTATGAGAAAAGCAACCCTATTATGTCTCTTGGTGTTCGTATTTACGAGCAGCTGGAGCAAGTGTTATCCCCTCCGCGTTCTGAACCATTGGGACAACCCAGACGGTACGGTAGAACGTGGCTATGCCGGGCGCTCGATATGGAAATGGGACTTGATTCCCACAGGAAAGAAAGCCATGCCCGACAGTCTTCGTCAGCGTTATGAGGAGTACGGCCGCATCAACCATGAGCTGGGTATCAACGGCAGTGTATTGAATAATGTGAACGCCAAGCCTCAGATGCTGACAAGCGATATGCTGAGCAAGACAGCCAAGATAGCTGATATCCTTCGCAGCTATGGCATCAAGGTATATTTATCCGTGAATTTCGCCAGTCCGAAAGCCCTCGGAGATTTGTCGACAGCCGACCCGTTGGACGCAAAAGTGCGTGAATGGTGGCGCAAGAAATGTGATGAGATTTACAAAAAAATACCCGATTTCGGTGGTTTTCTGGTGAAGGCAAACAGTGAGGGCGAGCCTGGTCCGATGGACTATGGGCGTACCCACGTTGACGGTGCGAACATGCTGGCCGAGGCCTTGGCTTCCCATGGCGGCATCGTGATGTGGCGTGCCTTCGTCTATTCCGCCCAAGCCAGCGACCGTGCCAACCAGGCCTACGAAGAGTTCGTTCCCTACGACGGTCAGTTCGCTGACAACGTAATCATCCAGATTAAGAACGGCCCGATAGACTTCCAGCCCCGTGAAGCCGTCTCTCCATTGTTTTTCAAGTTGAAAAAGACGAAGATAATGGCCGAATTCCAGATAACACAGGAATATACAGGCGAGAGCATCCACACCTGCTACCTGGCCCCGATGTGGAAAGAGTTTTTCCGTCAGATAGACGCATACGGCGTGAAATTGGAAGGCATCGCCGGTGTGGCCAATATAGGAGACACGCCGAACTGGACCGGCAGCGACATGGCGATGGTGAACTGGTGGGCGTTCGGCCGGTTGGCAAAGGACAGCGATGCCAGTTCCCGTGAGATAGCGAGAGAATTTCTGAGAAAAAGCTATAGTGAAGATCCCCGTTTTGTTGAACCGGTGACCCAACTGCTGATGAAGAGCCGCGAGGCAGTCGTAGACTATATGATGCCGATGGGCCTTCACCATATCTTTGCCGGCGGCCACCATTACGGTCCAGAGCCATGGTACTATGTTGAGGGTAGCCGTCCAGACTGGCTTCCCCGCTTCTACCACCGTGCCGACAGTATCGGCCTGGGGTTCAACCGAAGTGACCACAACGAGCCATGCGTCACTGGAAACGAGGGCTCCAACAATGTTGGTCAGTATCCAGAGCCATTGCGTACGATGTACAACGACCTGAACACCTGCCCCGAGGATTTGCTGCTGTGGTTTCACCACGTAAGCTGGGACTATGAAATGCGTAACGGCCTGTCGATGTGGGAGAATCTGTGCTATGCCTACGACCGAGGCGTACGTCAGGCCGAGTTGTTCGTGAAGACCTGGGAGTCAATAAAACCTTATATAGACGAAAATCGTTATCAGCACATGCTGGTTCGATTTGAGCGTCAGGCAAAAGACGCATGGTGGTGGCGTGACGCATGCCTGCTCTATTTCCAGCAGTTCTCAGGCAGAGCGTTGCCAGCAGATTGTCCAGAGCCACGCCATTCCCTGAAAGACCTGATGGCATATAAGCTAAGAATGGACAACTATACGGCAGCAGACATGAGCAAACTGCCTCAGTGATTAGACAGGAAACACGTACGGAAAAAGCCAGATCTTCCCTTGCAAGAATAGCGTAAAGAGACGCATCCAGCAATTAAACCCTCTGAGAACCAGCCCAAACAGGCATAGATAATGACGGCGGACCGATGCAATGAGCATGGTCCGCCGTCAATAGTTATGTTATAAAGGAGATTAATCCAGTTTTTATTCGATAGTGATTCGCTCGATGACGATGCCTGGTTCAAGAGGCTCAAGGGAGAGAGAATGATGACCAGGTGCAAGGTTCTCCAGACTGATTTTCTGGTTGTTGATGCGAGTCTTCTCCCATTCGTAGTTTTGGTCGTGGAAGGCATTGACGATGTATTTGCTTGCCTCGTTGACATTAAGTGTAGCCACTTCCTTGCCGTCGACCGACACTTTGAGCCGCTGTCCCCTGCCGCTGTTGAACGGGAAGGTTGGCGCGAGCGCGATGACCATGCGTTTTGTCTTGATAGTCTGAGGGACAGTGAAGTCGTAGATCAATGATGCCCCATCAGTAGGCTTGGTGTACGGGAAAAGCCCAACTGCGTCCTTATAAATACCAAAATCAGGAATCACTTGCCACTTTGCCTCTTTTGCATCCTTCCTGGCCTTGAAGTCAGCCGCCTCGATGACGACGTTGTCAGGCGGAGTGATAATGAGTCCTGGCGCGTTCTCTTTGGCAGACTCCTGATCGATGACGATAGTCGGTGGCAGGACATTCTCACGCGGATCGTTCCATGACCTATAGCCAATATGCACCTGGTCCATCATATGGTTCCATTTCCCGTTGGCAATCTCGTGGTTGTAAAAAGCACAGAGTTCCGCATCCTTGTCGAAGCACTCCTTCACCTTCTTTCCCCATTCATTGGCCTCGACATTGCCTTTGTCGGCCAAATAACGGTTCATGGCCTGAGCATAGTACATGTTGTAGATATTCGCCATGGCCGCCACAGGGAAGCCGATAAGCTGGTCGTAGGCATCGTGGTATTTCTCCGGCATCTTTGCGCGCAGTGTCTGGGCTTCATCATTGAGCTGATTGAACTCCTGCAGACGTGTGTTCCATTCACCGTTAGTAAGACTGTAGGTATTTGCCTCCATCTGTTCAGCCGTTCGCCGGTGAGTGTATTTACAGTTGAGGTTGAGAATTCTAGCCGCCTCCACAGCGAATTCCTCACCAAACTGCTGCCGGCAGAAGCGTTCGATATAGTTCTGCAGGTTAGATGCGTTGAACTGGTTGGGATTCCATGCCATGCGGAACCAGAAGTCGATAGGGAGTTCCATAGGCTTGAGGTCACCCACATTGAGAATCCACAGCTGACTGACTCCATAGTCGTAAGTCAGTTGCAGCTGTTCCCACATACGCTGAACCTGACTGATGTTGATCCATTTGCTGTTACGTGGAGCCCCTACATAATCGACATGATAATACATTCCGTATCCCCCCGGATGCCGCTTGGCAAACGCACCCTGTGCGTTGTTGCCGTCCAGTTCAGGCAATACGCGCACGTTGCCCCAGTTGTCGTCGCAAAGCAGGAGAATAACATCATCCGGCACTTTCATTCCCTTCTCATAATATTCCTGAACCTCTTTATATAAGGCCCACAGCTGAGGTGTCTGGTTCGCAGGTTTGCCTGTAGCTTCCTCGATGAGTCTACGCTGGTTGGACACAACTCTCTCGAGCAATGCCACATCTGCGTTCTCGCCCATCGGTTCGTCGCCGTTACCACGCATGCCGATAGTGACGACATCCTCAGTATTTTTCATCCGCTCCACCCCACTCTTCCAGAATGCGTCGAGCTCGGCCTTATTGGTGTCGTAGTTCCATGCGCCATGGCTTTTGTCGCGCGTCCATTCCTTATGTGCCTTCGCCATCGGCTCATGGTGGCTGGTTCCCATCATCACACCCATGTCGTCAGCCGTCTGCATATTGAGCGGGTCCTCAGCATAGAAAGCCGAGTTCCACATGGCAGGCCACATATAATTGCCTTTTAGCCTCAGAACCAGCTCGAAGACACGTGCATAGAACTCGTGGTTAAAGATGCCGCCATAGTTCTGCTGCACCCACCCACTGAGACAGGGCGCCTCGTCGTTGAGGAAGATGCCACGGTAGCGCACGGCCGGTTCCCCGTCGGTGAACACACCGTTCTTTATAAAGATTTTATCATGCCGCTCAACAGGTGCGTCCGCCCAGTCATACCATGGGCTGACCCCAATCTGCTCGCAGAACTCATAGATGCCATAAATGGTGCCGCGCTTGTCAGAGCCAGCGATGACCAGCTGGTTCTTGACGAACGAAATAAGGAATTTCTCACGTTTTCCTTTGAGTTCGTCAGCGTTAATCAGTTTTTTCTTTGCCAACTTATTGACAAGCGCACTCTTTCCGTATGTTCCCACCACGATAGGCAGGTTATGTCGCGAAAGCACTTTGTCGAGGTCTTTTTTCAGATTATCTACTGCGATAAGCACGCCCTTGAAGTCCTTATCGTCGACTTGAATATCGCCCTGCTTGTCAGAAAGGCACAAGGTATTTGGTTGTTCCCCGAAGAAAACGAACTGCTCAGCTGCCGAAGCATAGGTAGCGACGAAGGCGAGCATAGCTGCACATAAAAATTTAAGTATTCTCATATCTTGTAAAATTAATTTCAAATGAGAGAAAAGGATGAGTGGTCAGAACGACCTCCATCGGCAAGATGGCAGACGTGCCGGAAGTGAATAAACACCTGTTTTGACTCATCTTCGCGAACTAAAAATTTTTCAGTGCAAAATTAACGAAATCCCGCGAAAGTGGGTTTTCGCGGGATTTCGATATTTTTACGCATTGTAACAAATGCGACAGTCTTCGTTACATTATCTTTTTAAGAGGTAACATTACTTGAAATAAATGTCGACATAGTCGCATGCATCGATTATTTCAAGGTTTTGTGCACGCCAGTATTTTCGGTTCTGAGTGGACACGAAATCATACTGTCCAGAGCGTGTGTAAGGCTCGCCATCGTTGAGATGGTAAACCCTGATAGAGATGTCACCATCAAAAATAAGATGTTTTGCATCGACGATTGACACATAGCCGTCGAGCTTGAGGTAGTCGCCGGGATGTTCCTTCGACAGTTGCTCACCGACACAGCGTAAGCGTCCATCCGCTTCCTTCGTGATGTTGCAAGTGCCGAAATAATCCCATGATATCCATTGCAGACTGAGCATATGTCTTCCTATCACTTTCCGTTCGAGAGCAGATGCGGCCCCGGGACTGGTAGCTCCTTTTCTTCTAAGATACTGAGCAGATACCCATCCCGTACCTCCTTGCCAGATATCATCGGGATGAGCCACTTTCATAAAGCCGTTTTTGGTGACCCCGAGATACTCCACTTCCTGTCCTTTGAAGATTTGAGCCCTACTGGGTCTTGCAATGTTATGCATGACATTGGGATACTGTTTTCCTGGACCAGTTCTGACATTGACGTTGTCGCCGGTGCAAACGTAGATGTTTTGTGCATAAGCAAAGGTTGTAACGAGTATGCACAGAAAGAAAGATACTAGTTTTTTCATTTTGAAGATAATTTTTAAAGAGGTTGAACTTTAATTTTATGAGTGAAATGATTATTCTGCGTAAAGTTACGAAAAAAAAAGAATATAAAAAAAATTTTTTCACTATTTTGTAAATTAATAAAGTGATTCCATGTTGCGAAAGGATCAAGACGTAGAGAAATTTTGAAAATTAGTGGCATGATTATCGGCTGCACTCAACAAAGCCGGGGGCAAGCTTGGCTCCGTGTTCGTTTTCACGATAAAGAGGCAATCTGCACAAATTTACGAGGAACCGATTTTTCATGAAAGATAATTGACAGAAAATTAAATGAAAATTCTTATCAGAAAATTTGAATCTATAAAAATAGAAATAAAAAAGGAGCCGAGACATACAAGGAAAAAGATAAATGTCGGTCGAAGTAAGGAAAAGAGACCGCAAAAGACAGTGATAAAGAGGATAAATTTGTGAATGTGGATAAAAAGTTGTATCTTCGTGGAAATTTTCAGAAAATATGCTAAGAACCGTTGTAAGCGCCCAAGAGGCGACGAAGATAAAAGAGATGCTGGCTGAGAGCCGAAATGTGGTGATAACATGCCATACAGGCCCAGACGGCGACGCGATAGGCTCATCGCTCGCGATGTATGAATATCTGAAACGGAAAGGGAAGCAGGTGGTGGTGATCGTGCCGAACTACTTTCCCGACTATCTACGCTGGATGAACGACGCAGACAAGATTATCCAATACGACCGCAGACGAGCATTGTCGAAAAGCTATTTTCAGCAGGCCGACCTTGTCATCGCACTGGATTATAACGGCATATATCGTGTAGACGAGATGCAGCTGCCACTATCCCATTGTCGCTGCAAGAAGCTGATGATAGACCACCATGAGAACCCCGAGAATTTCTGCACGATCCAACTGTCACGTCCAGACATGAGCAGCACCTGCGAACTGCTTTACCGTCTGCTCATCGCGATGGGCGAAGAAAAACAGATAAGTCAACACTGCGCTGAGGATTTGTATGCCGGCATGTGCACCGACACAGGCCGTTTCACCTATAACTCAAACGACCCTGAGATATATGAGATAATCGCCGGGTTGATGCGGAAAGGCATAGACAAAGACAAGATAGTCAGAAATATCTACAATCAATACACAGAGGGCCGGTACCGTCTGCTTGGCCATATTCTACTCAACAAACTTGAACTTTATCCCGACCTTCATGCCTCGATATTTTCCGTAAGCCGAGAAGAGCTGAAACAATTCAAGTACATGAAAGGAGACGCAGAGGGCTTTGTGAATATTCCACTTGAAATTAAGGGGACGAAACTAAGCATATCGCTGCGTGAAGACACAGAGAAAGACCGTATCTTCGTGTCGATCAGAAGTTATGACGACTTTTCCGCTCAGGAAGTGGCAGAGAAATATTTCAATGGCGGCGGTCATTTCCATGCAGCAGGCGGCACGCTCTACTGCACGATGGACGAAGCATTGGATACAGCCAGGAAAGCTCTGGAAGCCTACAGGGAGACTTTAAGTCAATAGACGGATGGCTGGAGTCTATGTACATATTCCGTTTTGTGCATCGCGGTGCCTTTATTGCGACTTTTTCTCTACCACGGAGTCAGAGAAACGTGAATCGTATGTTGACGCCCTGCTGCATGAGATGCAATGCCGCAAGGAAGAATTGAGTGCAGCTCAGCACGTAGAGACTATTTACATAGGTGGCGGCACTCCGTCGCAGCTGTCGATTGACAACCTAAAGCGACTCTTTGACGGAATATACAGTATATATGATGTCAACGAAAATGCCGAAGTGACAATAGAATGTAATCCGGAGGACGTGACCTCCAGTTATGCCGCGGGACTGACCACGCTGCCAGTCAACCGGGTAAGCATGGGTCTACAGACATTTGACAACAACCGTCTTCGCTTTCTCCGACGCCGACATACCAGTGAGAAGTCCCTGGAGTCAGTTTATCTGCTAAAAGAGAAAGGGTATAAGAATATCAGCATCGACTTGATGTTTGGCTTTCCTGAAGAAACTCTTCAGATGTGGTCGGACGACATCGACAAGGCATTAAGCTTAGGCGTTCCCCATATCTCAGCCTATTCCCTGATGTATGAGGAAGGCACGCCTCTGACCCGCCTGAAGGATAGCGGAAAGATCAACGTAGTTGACGACGAAACCATGTTGTCGATGTACACATTATTAAAAAATAAAATGGAAGACGCAGGCTATGAGCATTACGAACTGTCGAATTTTTGCCTGAAAGGAATGGAATCGAGGCATAACATGAGTTACTGGACAGGCAAAAGCTATATTGGCCTGGGTGCCGGCGCCCATTCCTACGATGGCGTACATAGAAGATGGAACATAACATCCCTGGAGAAATACATAGAAGGAGTGCATGACGGAAGCGTCTATTGGGAATCCGAAACACTGAGCGCCACAGACCATTTCAACGAATACATCATGACACGTCTGCGCACCAAGAATGGGATAGACATTGACTATTTACACTCAAGTGAAAGCAAAGACATCATGACAAAAGAGTTTGAGCGATTGCTGGACCTTCATTTGTCGACAGGAAATCTTGTGGAGGAAAACGGCCGATTGCGTCTGAGCCGGAAAGGGCTGTATATTTCAGACAGTGTCATGTCGGACTTATTTCTCATCAACTGAAAAAGGAAACACATTTACCGCAAAAACGAAGTTGAAAAAGCAGGACAATTATTGCAAAATAAGAGATGTTTTTTGCCTAAAGACGGATAGTTACAAAAATGAGTGTTAAAATGACGTTAAAAAACGAAAAAAAATGGATTTAAGATGACAACGAATTAAAAAAGTCCTTAAATTTGCATCGTTTTTTAGTAACAAATCGTTTAACAATCAAATTTATCAAAAAAAGATGAAAAAGTTGGTATTGATGGCAGCCGTATTGGTAGGTATGTCATTCGTTTCTTGCGACCAGAAGAAGCAGGACGCTGCAAGCGACGCAGTTGCAGCAGCAGACAGTGCAGTTGAGGCAGTAGCAGACAGCGCAGCGGCAGTTGTTGACAGCGTAGAAGCAGCAGCAGACAGCACAGTTGCAGCAGTAGCTGACAGTGCAGCAGCAGCTGTTGAGGAAGTTGCTGACAGCGCAGCAGCAGACGCAGCTGAGGCAGTTGACTCTGTAGCACAGTAATCTTCAGCGAGAGACTACAAACAACCAACGCCAGGGAATGTTTCATCCCCGACGAGAGAATTGGAACCTGCAAGGCGAAACGCCTCGGCAGGTTTTTTTTTATGAAAAAAAATATTAATTTAAAAGAGAATAGTGAAGTAACTCCGGTAGTTGATTTATGAAACAAATAGTTGATGAATGTTTAAAGTCGAAAAAGACAAGCGGAGGGGATTTCAGCTGAGA
>OCTX012081282.1_pt1 | contig 18593 bp, 18 predicted proteins | sample 1539691 | NCBI WGS metagenome assembly OCTX01 (sample SAMN02144231, study PRJEB22623) | gut metagenome | biome: sheep rumen | host: Ovis aries | place: New Zealand | reverse complement strand
AGAAGGAGACGGTTGCCGATAATTTCGGCAGTCTCATAGTCCTCATCATTCCAGAGAATTCCTTCGTCACTTTCAGAGTCGGTGCATTTTTATATCTTTAAATAAATCATCCATCGTTACTTGCTGATAGATGCCACCAGAATATATATTGGTCCTCAGACCATACGTACTAACTAAAATTGGCACTACAGCATAGCGTGTTTCTGTCTCAGATACAAAAGCATTCTGTCTATTACGCAATTTTAAATCTTCTTCTTTATCAATGGTGATTTCACTCGTGCTGTATTTCATTTCACAAAGATTGATAATTCTATCTGCACGCTCTAAAAGCAAATCGATTTGTGCTCCTTCTGCACTTTGCTTACTTCGCCATGAATAATATTCTACGCTGATTCTATCAATGCCCAAAGCATGTTTAATCTGCGGAATATGTAACATGCATACACGTTCAAAACTCAAACCATACCAGCTATTCACTTGCGGTGTATTGATATGCATACTCCAGAAATGGTCTTCAGTCACAGGTCTGGTAAGGAATGTGTTGTAGAAGATAACAAACATATCCGTCAATTGATAAAAACCATCGTTCTTTTTGATTTTTGTGTTCTTTACAAAGTAATAACGTATAAAATCGCACTTGATAAGATTTGTAAGGTATTCCGAAAAATGTCCATTATCAGTCATAGATGTCCGCTTAAGTATCTCTTCGCGCGTGATACCTTGTTTATCGCGTGCGAGAGCACGAATAATCTCCAGATATGGCGTAGGATCTTTGAATAAGGACTTGAACAAACGGTCGTACTCGTTGGCCATTGTGGCATCACGACCAAAAAACAACCTATCTATCGCCGAGACTACGCTATCCGTCGGTTTCAACATCTCCAGATAATACGGTATACCACCCAACGCCATAAATATCTGCAATATCGAAAGTTTATCCCAATGCACATTGTGACTCAACAACATCTGCTCAGTTTCATACAGATTGAACGGATGTAGATGCATCTCATGCGTGATCCGGTCATGCAAACCTCCGTGATTGTCTATGATATTCTTAATCATCCAGGAGGTGGCGCTACCACACACGATTAGCATTACGTTCTTGTGATGTTGTGCCCAACTATTCCAGAAATGCCCCAAGGCTTTCACAAATCCGGCTTTGGGTGTGTCGAAGCAAGGCAACTCGTCAATAAAGATCACGCAACGTTTACCTTCTTGCATGTTCTTCTCTAATATATCTTCCAAGAGGAAGAACGCATCCATCCATTTTTGCGGTACACGACCAGTATAGCCGATATTGCGCAAACCTTTGGTAAACGCAGCAATCTGCTCGCTCTTATCTCCATCAATGACTCCTGTAATATAGAAGTCATAACACAAGTTGAAGAACTCATTCACCAGATATGTCTTACCAACTCTTCGTCTACCATATAGTGCAACGAACTCAGCTCTTCCGGAGTCATAGTAACTCTTTAAGTCTGCTAATTCTTGTGTTCTACCTATCATAATCGGATATATTTAATCAAAAACGCTGCAAAGATACTTATTTTTTTTGATATATGCAAATATTTTCGGGCGAAAGTTGCATTTTTTTGTTAATTTCCGCCCGTTATACGATTATTATTGGGCGAAAGTTGTAATTTTCTGCTGATTTCCGCCCGTTATACGATTGTTTTCGGGCGGAAGTTGCAAATTATTGTTAATTTCCGCCCGTTAATACGGTAAATCCAGTATGTCAAAGAGCACTTTGCGTTTTTTTGTCTCGGTCGGCTAAGGCTCCCCGCCAGCCTTTCCTTTTCGACGAATCAAAATAAGTCAAAAAAAATCATCTTGCAGGGCAACTACAAGATGATTTTTTGTTTGGCTTTATGAGTTCTATTGGATTCTATTGCGTCTATCGAATTGCTGCAAGATGTTCCTTATGCAAACGCTTGCGCTCGGCACGATTACGCTGTATCTCTTTATAAGTATTTGAACATAAGGCTATTATTTGTTTTTCAATTTACGCTTAATATACCTTGCACATCGTTGCTGGAATGCATACATTTTAAAACCTGAAATATTCATATAACTATATTACTATTTATTATATTTAAACTTGTTGGCATAATGGATACTTTTAATATATTTAATATATTTAACGAAATATTTTTTTAAAAAAAAGTCATTTTAACGAAATATTTTAATAAAAAATTTGCATTTTAGCGAAATATTTTGTATCTTTGCAGCGTTTTTTAAGAACTTAACATTATGAACGAAAAGTTATTACGAGAAGTCCTTGCACAACAGCAAGATGAATTGAAACACATGCCTATGAGCAGGTGGACTAGTCGGGAGGAAGAAAAACAATTAGAGTTAGATTCTCCTTTGGCGCAGATTGTGATTGGTGTGCGGCGTAGCGGTAAGTCCACTTTGTGTCACCTGTTCCTTAGCAAGCACAATATACACTACGCTTATATCAACTTTGATGATGAGCGCCTAAAGGAGTTTGATGCCGCAGATTTCGACACTATGCTTGTTGCTTTACAAATAATCTACGGTGAATATGATTATTTGTTCATGGACGAACCGCAGAATATTGATACATGGCATCTGTTTGTCAATCGTATGCTACGGATGCAGAAGCATATTTTCCTAACAGGTAGTAATGCTAAATTACTGTCCGGCGAGTTGGCTACGCACCTAACAGGCCGATATAATCAGGTGGTGCTTTATCCTTTGAGTTTCAAGGAGTATTTAGCACTGAAGAACATTCCACGAGAGCCCCTACTTATAAATGATAAAGCTGCTTTGCAGGTAGCGATGGAGGAGTATCTGCATCGCGGAGCCTTACCCGAGACGCTACATCTTGTCCGGTGGCAAAATTACCTGAGAACACTGCATCAGTCTATCATAGAACGGGATATTATCCAACGTTTTCATGTCCGTTTTCCTATGTTGATGCGTGACTTGGCAGCGCATCTTGTATCAAATTTCTGCCGCGAGTGCAACTATGCACAATTGGCAAAGCAGTTCGGTGCAAGCGATCAAACGATACGCACCTATATCGGCTTTATGACGCAGGCGTACCTGTTTATACCTTTGCAGAAGTTCTCCTATAAAAGCCGTGTTCGTCTTAGAAGCAGCAAACTATACCTCGTTGACGTTGGTTTTGCTTCGGCAATGAACAATATGACGGGAAATGATACGGGTTGGAAACTCGAGAATATTGTTTATCTGGAGCTACTGCGCCGCAGTTATCAAGAAGGCTATCAAATATATTTCTTTAGAGAGAATTATGAGATTGACTTCGTGCTTTGCAGAGGTAGAAAAGTGATAGAACTTATCCAAGTGTGTGCTGAGTTACAGGAAGGCAAGACCGAACACCGCGAGTTACAGGCTTTGGTTAATGGCGCAACGCAATTCTGTTGCGAGCAATTAACCCTCGTCACCCTATCAGCCTCTCGAACCGCAAGCCATTCAGGGCATACCATTCATATTGTCAATGCTAAAGAATGGTTATAAAGTATCCATTATGTCAAAGATTGCGTTCACAACCATCCACACGGGTGGTTGTTTTTTATTTAATTAAGCCGGCTCTCCGGCTTTTAGTTATTTGAATACAAGGGTTATTTACAAAGTGACGGTTTTGCAGGATGCGCTGGGGCAGAATATCTCTAACGTATCGCTGCAAGTTGCTCTTTGTGCAGACGCTTGCGCTCGGCACGTCGGGATTCAGAGATTTTATGAATGCGGAAGCCATCCATGCTGCCATGACCGGAGAAGCCCTCCACGTGGGAGATTTCTTCTTCCTCTTTGGCATCCCATTTCAATTCATCCAACAGAAAACGGATCTCGGCTATGAGGCGTTTCGTGTACTTAAGCATAACTATTTGTTTTTAAGATTTCGCTTTATGGTACGAAGTTTAATGAATATCTTAAACATCCATTCATACTGCGAGCAAAGACGTTTGAGAGGGCTGAGACTTGTGCTGTTCTTACCGTATTTCTTCGCCAACTCAAATTGCCCGAGATCAAAAGCCATAGCACATAAACGTCCATTGGCATACATATCCCACATCTCATCCGTAAACGGAAACTTTTCCGGGAATAATTCTCCTAAATACCGGCACACCTCTTTGTCGCCTTGATAACGTTTGGCGAGTCTCTCTACTGAATCAGGACGAGTAATAGACACGGTTTCTATACCAAAGGTAGCTGTAGATTCCGGTAAAACATCTACGTCTGTATAAGCCGTAAGGATGACCCATGCAGGCCAGTCTTGGAGAGACAAACGGCGTTTGATAAACTCATCCAAATCCAGATGCGCTTTCATAAAATCTGCCCGATACATAATGGTGGCATTACAGAAATGCCCTCCACCCCACATGTTCTGCTGTATATCGGTATGGTCTATCTCTGCTTTGCACTCACGAATCTCTCCAGTCGAACGGTTATGCGTACGGTGGTTGGTGATTAGGATGTTACAGTCCGGATGAGCACGCATATAGTCCAACTGAAGTTGCAACTTGTTCGGGTTATGCCAATAGTCATCATTGTCGCAGTTACAGATAAACTCCCCGCGACAGTCCTTGACGCATTGCGCCCAGTTAGCACCAAGCCCCATGTTCTGCTCACGCAGGAATAGACGGATGATGTTCGGGTATTTTTGCCGATATTGTTCCAACACCTCACGCGCATTGTCGGTTGAGCAATCGTCGCCTATAACAATCTCGATGTCTGCATCCACTTTCTGCGCGAGGATGCTCTCTATCGTCTCCCCCACCGTGTTGGCACGGTTGTAGGAGGGGATTACCACGGATATAAGAGTTTTATGCATCATTTCTTGTATTCAATTTCTCTTTAATTAGTTCATCAATCTTACCACTATACTTAATCAGTGGTGCAAACAATAAGATTCGGATTTTATCCAAAAGTACTGCGAACGCAAACACTCCCGCTATCAGAACGGTTTTTCGTGCAACATAACTCACATACGATAAATTTTGGAACCATTCTGCATTCCATTCCACAATATAATTAAAAGCCGGTGTGCAGGTATGAAAAACATAGACTGCAAGAGCTGATATGCCGATATAATTCACTACGTTGCTCTGAACTTTTAACCGATTAAACAATATCAACAGCAATACAGATGGAACGATCAACATGGGGCTGCAGTACCAAAGTAAACCCGTATTTGGGAAATACAAAAGCAATACCATCAAGGCAATCACGCACACGCCATATAGAGCAATAAAATACATAGATTTAACTGCATCTAAACATTCCAACAAATGTAGTTTTACATATCGTCCTACTACATATATCAGCATGAACGTTGTTACCGAGTAGCCCCTATTGAAATAAAACGCTTCGTGATTCCATATACATCCGAAATAGAGAGCGCATGCTAAGAAAATCGTCAAATAGAATGTAACTTGCCGGAATGTCAATTTTTCCATCAATGCATTCAGAGCGGGAGACAATAATATCAAAAACAAATAACATTGTATAAACCAATTGTCTCGTGAAAATGCTAAACAATTCTTTATGAAATGTTTCCAAGTAAATGCTGTTCCTTCTAATCCGCATTCCCACATAGAAGAACACCAAGCAACTGAATAACCTCATTAGCGATTTAACAGAAGGCCGAATCCCAAAGAAGCCGGAGATAAGCACAAAGCAATCCACACCGATACAGGTAATACTCTGGATCAAAGTTCTTGCGATAGCCACATTCGTTCCCCCATACCACCAATTATCAATACCCTTCAACTGCAGGAACCACCCGTTGCAGTGCAGGATAACAATAAACAAGGTCGCTACTATGCGAAATAGTTCAATATTTGATTGTCTGTTATTCACGTTTTTCGATTAGTGATTTTGCGATTTATGTCTTTTATGTGCTCGTAATTTGATAATCGTCCCATATACCACAGTCGCATACACGCCCCAAAAATGCAATAATATTTTGGCAACTATAGGATTGAGTCCGTACAGCCAGTAGTGAAACTCCCGGAATTGTTCGGTTTTTTCCTCCATACCACTGCGACAACGACAGCGTGCATGCTCCCAGAATGATTCTTTTACTCCTCTCCGTCCGTGCTGTTTTGAAGTCTTTTTATGTTTATGGATTTGAACGGTATCAGAATGCCAAGACGACTCTCCTTCCGGTAGTAATAACGTAGTTTTAGTATCCGGCATTTTCCATAATACATAGTATAATGTCAGTTGGTCGCGACGAGTGCTTTTTTCATATAAACTCCACCACATTCTATCTACCTTTTGCACTCTATCGTTGTGAGTTCGAAAAATGATATTGTTCTCAAATAATCCTCTGTGGCGCGGATAATTCTCTTGGCGCAAATGATGACACCAACGGAAGATATTCTCTTCTGCATCCAAGCCATAGATAACATACGCCTCATCATATATACAATCCCGATATGGATGTTTGATACCTGCCCAATCTACCCCTTGTTCATAACATTCCACCACTCTGTCATATATGCGTTGTCCTGTGATTTGGATATTGGCATCTATGTATAAGGATGCAGCATAATCCGAGAGCAATTCATTTGGATGCATTTTGGGATAACGACTAAGCCTCGTCAGGTCTATGTTAGCATAAGGAATAGATCGTACTTGCCATACACCCTTCTGCTTCACATCCGTCGCATCCGTAAAAAGGATATAATCGAATCGCTCATCAACCACCAATGGTTGCTGAACATTATCATATCCACCTGTTTGGACTGTATAGATTACAAATTGTTTACTATCATTAGAATGCATATGGATAGTCCTCCTCTTTATATAGCCTAAACGTAGATTTAAACCACATTTTAACGAACCCCATCCTTAAAGCTTTTGCTAAAGCATATAAGTACCATGGACAATTCTTATCACCATCTAATAAGCAATCTATAGTTAGATATTGCCATAGCCAAGTAAACGCATTTACCTTGTATCGTATAATTTGTTTCATATCAACATTAGCTACCATTGCAGTGCGACTAAAATATTGAATCTTTGATTGGTTAAGTTTTGTTTTACAATTCAAAGTCGCTTTCGCCCATTCTATCGGAAGATTATAGCCACAATGTGTGCTTAGATATCCATATCCGTCATTACGTAGATTAATTTCACAAAAATGTAATTTATTATTTTCGTCTCTCACCCATTCTATGCAAAATATACCATTATATTTCATACCCTTAACAATACGACATATATCATCAACTACCGTTTCTGGAATAGGAATAGTCCTCATATAAAAACCATATCCTTTATCTGAAAATCTAACATATTCCAAAGCACATGTACAAATAACTTTATCTCCATCATTGATACTAAATCCCTGAACATCTAATTCGTTTATTTTTCTAACAAATTCTTGAGCGAGAATCTCATCAGCAGAAATCTTATCCCACGCAGCAAGCATTTCTTCGTCATTTTTGCATATATTTACATCTAATTTCCAAGCACCAGAATTAGGATTCGTAACTTTTGTAATAATGGGATACCTAAGATGATGAGGTAGTTCCCCTCTCGTTAATAGTTCCCATTTTGCCGGAGCATTATACATGCGAACCCTGTCTGACAACTGATACATATTTTGCTTAGACATATACCAACTAACATTCCCTTTTCCACAACAATTAAAGAAATAAAAATTTTTAATTAATTCATCATAATGTTTATCAAGCATAGATACCACATCATCTTGACCAGTTAACAGAAAAGCTTTATGCTCATGATCTATAAAGTGTTGATATATATATATTACGCCATCCTCTATTGAATTAACTATAACACACGATGATGCATGCCGCATCATGAATTTAGATGGTTTGCGACCGGAAATCTCAATAAAAATGACATTATATCCCGCCTCGCGTATGCTTTTACACAAGCCTACATTATTGTAATGAGAAATGCCTAATACAATAAATTTATGGTTCATCAAGTCGTCTTTGTTCATCACTAATAACTATATTTATTTCCGTCCAATATAAAACCTAATATCACTCTCGATAATAGGAGATTGTTCTTATTTCATTATTTTTAATCCACTGAGGTTTCTCTACAACTAAATACCCTAAATCCGACCAACAAAATAAAGGAAAGTCTGATTCTGAATCAGAGTATGCAATAGAATAAATATCTTCCCTTTTAAATTGGTTTTGAATATAAGTTATTTTATTCTCACCCATACAATCTAAGCCCATTTTCCCAGTAAAAACATCATTTTCAAATATAAGCGGTGTTGCTAGAATATCATTAACATTTCCACCAATATATTGCATAAAATACCGAAGATATATATCATAGCCACCACTTACTATAACTATTCTATACCCTTCATTTTTTCTTTTCCGTATTTCATTTTCAATTTCTGGTATTATAGAAGGTTTAATGATTTGCACAAAGTACTGCTCTGCTGCTTTATCCATTACACTTCTATTAAGCCCTTTAAGTTGATAGAGAATTTGCTTTTTTACAGTCCATTTATTTTTAGACCATCTTTCAATCCTCCTTATCAAATGCAGTTTTGCTATGAGACGAAACAGAAATGCTCTACATCGAGTTGTAAAATTTGAGTTGTTTTCTATCACAAAGTCAACAAATCTATCTGCTGATTGAAAAGGGACACAAGTTCCACAAAAATCCAATAATACTATTTTTTCTTTATTACTATGCATGATATAATGAATCTATGACGGATAATACTTGCTGCATCTGCTTTGTTGTGCCCATCGTTATACGAAAGCAATTATACACCATCGGGGCTTGTGTTGTGTCACGGGCGAAGATATTATTCTCCGCCAAATAAGTCAGCAACTCCATCTTGTCTTCGTGAGAATTAAATTCAAGCAACAAAAAATTGCCATAACTCGGATGAACGGTATAATGATCTACATATTGTTTGGATGCCTCCATAAAATACTCTTTGCCGCGTTTCACATCCTCTACATAGCGCCACATATAATCCACATCAGACAAAGCTGCACAAGCAGCTTCTTGTGCCAATGAACTTAGGTTCTTGGGATTGCGAATTTTATTGATAAACTGGATGTTATCTTTTGAAGCAATCAAATACCCCAAACGAAAATTAGCAAGAGCAAAGGCTTTGGACATAGTTCGCGAAATCAGTAGATTGTCATAACGAAGCACTAAGTCTTTCACGGTTATTCCTGAAAACTCATAATATGCCTCATCTACAAGGAACAAGGTGTCAGGGTATTCCTCCAACAAATGCTCTATATACTCTTCGGAAAGTACATTACCTGTGGGGTTATTCGGATTGCAAATATATACTACAGCCGGTTCGCGTGATATAATATCGTTCTCAAATTGCTCGGCGTCAAACGTGAAATCTTCCTTGTAATAAGAGAAATGGACATCGGCTCCGTTTGCTTGGCAGGTCAAGCGGAAATTATCATACGAAGGAGCTAAAATCATCACAGGATCACCCACGCTAATGAATGCCTTGCAGATATACTCATGCAACACATCCGAACTTCCGAAATATTGCAAGTTCTCTTTGGGGAGTTCCACATATTGGGCAAGCAACTGCATCAGTTCTTCATTATAAGTCGTCGGGTACAAATTAAAGAAAGAAGGTTGTTGCAATACTTCCATGACACGCTCCATCACTTTGGGCGAAGGAGGAATGGTAGCCTCATTCCAATCCAGTTTGAGAATGTTAGCTCGTTCTTCCGGTTCTACCGCCCAAATCTTATGCGAAGCTAATTTGTATGGCTTCAGATTGCGTAGATATTTGTTAGGAAATTTCATGTCAATCAAGTTTTAACTTTTCGCCATATATGAAATCATATTTCTCAGGATAGAATCTATCCCAACCTCCACCATGGAAAAATGTTACCTCTCCAATTTTTAAATCTCCGTCTATATCGAAGAAATCAATCCTTACAAACTTGCAATATGAAGCAATTTCTTTCCCAATAGAGATCATTTCATCATACTTTTCCGGTCGCGGAACTTCTGATGTGTTAATATTTTCTCGATATGAAAGAGAAGACATCCACACGAAAGGCAATCGATTCCAATCCTTATCATAGGTACACCTATCATTTACGCCATCTCGGCCATAAGAGACATAAGTGAACAAAAATTCTCCATTTGCATAAAATAGTTTAATATCCGTAGGTAACTTGCCTTCCTTTGTCAAACAAAGAGGCTCAATAATAATGAGATGTTCTTTGATGCCTTTGTAAGGCCACTCACGATCATAATAAAAGTACGACTCTTTTAGTGCCCTTTTTAAATAACTCTGTACCATTTCCCAATCGCACCACAAACCATCCTTATTCATAAATTTTGCAGAATCCTTGTCGTAGCAAATAAATACACTTCCTGAGTCATGATTACACTTAATAACGAACTTTTTTGGCAACGTAGCATAATCAATCTCGTCTACCGAGCGATAATAATTTAGACAAGGTATTACATAATCTTCTTTGAAATAGTGCTTCATCCATAACTTCGCTTGATATTTATCAGATAGAACAGTATATAATGGATTATGGTCATGAAGTTTTAACCATTGTAATTTTTCCGTTAACGATATAGGATTTTTTAGATTAATATTTTTTCCACATCTTTTTTCCGCTTGCAGTTCAATAAACCACCTATCGGGCATCCACCATCTGCCATGGCGATATTTGTACATCTGTTTTGCAATAAAATGCTCTAATTTATTCATAGTCTTTGTGCTTTATTTCAAGTTATTATAATACCACTCGCAGGCTTGTTCAAATCCTTGTAATGCACTGAATTTCGGATTGTAGCCAAGAATACGTTGAGCCTTGATAATCGAAGCTTGGCTATGTGGAATATCTCCTGCGCGGTTCTCCCGATAAATAGGTTCAACAGACGCAATAACCGAATCGTATTTTGCCAAGTTCTCCCGCAAACAATGGAATAAATCGATCAACGTCGTGTTACCTCCATAAGCCACATTGAATACTAAATCCACTGGTGCATTCTGCGGCAGATTCATGTTATACAAAGATGCACGCTTCACTATCTCATCGTGTGAAACCGTTGCTGCCAAATAGTTCGCTTGAATGACGTTATCAATGTATGTAAAGTCGCGTGAATACGAACCATCACCATTGATAAACGGACTTTCATGATTGATAAGCGCTTTAACCCATAAAGGGATAACAGCTGCGTATGCACCATTTGGATCCTGACGACGACCAAACACATTGAAATAGCGCAAGCCTATTGTCTCTATTCCGTAAAGCGATGTGAATACATTGGCATATAATTCGTTCACAAACTTAGTGATGGCATACGGAGAAAGCGGACGACCGATATTATGCTCTATCTTCGGCAACTCTTTACTATCTCCATAGGTGGATGAAGATGCTGCATAAACAAACCGCTTCACCTTTTCATCGCGTGCGGCAACCAGCATATTAAGGAAGCCGGTAATATTGTTAGCATTGGTGTTTATCGGGTCATTGATACTACGTGGCACTGAACCGAGTGCAGCTTCATGCAATACAACATCGCATCCTTTTACAGCTCCGCGACAGGTGTCCAAATCGCGGATATCTCCCTCAATAAATTGGAAGCTCGTTTGGCTCATCAGCGGCTCGATATTATGCTTAAACCCTGTACTCAGGTTATCCAAGCACACCACATCGAAACCATTATTCACGAAATACTCACATAGGTTGGAACCGATAAATCCTGCTCCTCCGGTAATTAAAAGTTTCATATTTTCAAATCATGTTCAAATAGTTTCAGTAAATATTTTTTCTTTTCTTCTTGGTTATGATGATTTAGATAGATAAAATCTTTCTCATGCTTTTGACGATATTCATCCAAAGAGCAGATGACTTTACATGGATTTCCTGCTGCAACAAAATTGGCAGGAATATCCTTATTCACAATACTACCAGCTCCTATAATGCAGTTATCCCCAATATGAACACCTGCTAAAATGGTAGTACGACATCCAATAAAGCAATTCCTTCCTATTATAATAGGCCCAAAATATCCTGTGCTCGAATTTCCATCTGGTAAATTCCGTATGACCCGAGTAGCGGCATCATGAGTAACGAATGCCACATCAAAAGAAATGGTCGTGTTGTCTCCTATTTTGATGAGATATGGCTCTGAGCCAAAATTCGGAGTTCCTGCAAAATCAACATTCTTGCCGATTTGACACCCCTGCTGCTCTGCTTCGATTACTCGGATAGCTCCTCCTTTTTCGACCTGTAGCCATTCCCTGATTTTACGTCTTACTTTGTTAAACATATCATGCTGTGTATAGTTGTTCTACCTCTTTCAGTACATTCTTCAGTTCAAAACTGTCTAAAGAAGATATAGGTTTTCCATTGAATTCGTCATTAAGAATAATATCAGCCCAAGCTTGTGCTCCATCTGCTAAGTCCATCTGAATAGCATGAGTAGAGACGATGGCTTCATCCGTAATGGCTGAAGATGCTATACACTTTAGACCAGCAGCTTGCGCTTCTACTAGTGCTCCCGGCATACCTTCCAATAGGGATGGGAATACAAATACATCCATTGCTTGGAGAAGCGTATGGACATCACTTCGGTTAGATAATATCTGATATTGAGTTTTTAGTCCATAATGCTCAAGCTTTGATATAACATCACTAAAGTCTCCAGAACCTATCATAAGAAGATATGCTTTTGCGTTGATATTAGCGACTCTTTGAAACACATCCACTAAAAATGACTGATTCTTGATATAGAAACAACGTCCTACATGACCGATTACAAATGCATCTATTGGAATCCCTAATTGCTTTCGCACTTCTTTTTTGATTTCTAATGATTGCGCCTTAAATTTTGACAGATCAAACACGTTATGAACAACAATTGTATTTGAAATGCTGAACAATTCGTTTATGTCTGCACGCATTTGGTTATGAAGTGCAATCATCTGCAAGCCATTATTTGCTATGAGGTATCTTGCAGCTTCTAATTCTGATCTATCTAACTCATTTTCATTGTTAAAATATCTTTCCGGTTTGCTTGCACATCTATAGAAAATCTTTACTCCTTGCAATTTATCAGCAATGGGTAAAAGGTAGTGAAGCATTTTCAAATGAACATGTATGACATCTGGCTTAAAGGCCAAAATTTTCTTCTGTATATACCATTGGATATATGACTCTCTTTTTTCTGAAGGAATTAGTAGCCGTTGTATTTTATTAAGTATTTTCCTACAAAGATTGCGCTTGATAATCATAGCGGAAAATATAGGCGCATAATTATCTAAAAGCACACGCGCGTTAGCCGAAGAAGAATCAACAGATTTAGTTAACAGTATGCAGGAAAACTTGGACTTATCCAAGTACAACATATAGTTCTTCAATTGAGTTTCAGCTCCTCCGTCAGATATATTTTCAATCAGCTGTATTACTCTTACTTTTTTCATTATAATACTCTTTTAGAGTGCAACCTACATATCCCTTTTTTGTAACATATTCAAACAACAGTCGCATTGTTTTATATTCATTCTCTATCGCTTCTTCATTAGTAAAATATGGACTTCCACCAGGCATTAGTTCTGAAGAGTGAACCATGAACATTAGATAATCTTGTCTATAAAAGATCTCGGCATAATTGACCAATTGAATCATTTGTTTCAAACTTGATGATGCGGGGCGTAACCATATTGGGTATCCAAAATAAAATGTTTTCAGAATGCGTTTCAACTTCTGCCACCCTTTCCAACGGCTCACACGTATAGTCATAGGTACTTCTAAAATGTTATTTATCCATTGAGGATGATGCGGCGATTTTGAATAATCAGTTCCCCCTCGTGTTGCACCAATTGTACTTGACCAATTTACTCCCGGACAATAAGAACAATCCACCTTAATGCCAATTTCTTTTAGAACACGAAAATATACCTCATTCATAGCCCATTTGCCTGCACGATGCGAAATAGGTTTCACTCCAAATTTCTTATGTATAATTTCTTGTGTTACTAATAACTTTTCTTTAATAATGTTTTCGGGATATTCATACAGATATGCATGTGCATATTTATCTCCCTCTAATTGATAAAATGGAGGGTTATTCCATCCATGTACATGCAAACCTATCTCACATTCGCCTGCAAGCATCCATTGCCTTGCTTCTGACACGAATTCATCATCACATGCCATTTCATAATTGGTGAGATATACAGGCTTAAATCCATATTCATTGCATAACATCTGAAAACGAGGAATATATGCTGTATTACGTGTCGTAATTGGCTCGCCATGATGAGCCACCCACAAATTATCGCCCTCTGTATCAACGGTGATTATGAAATATTTCTTCTTTTTCATATCGGATTTTTATCACTCTTATACCATTCCATAAATTTTCCTATCCCTTCATGCAAACTTACATGCGGATGATAGTTCATATCGCATTCCAAAGCAGAACAATCCGCATTGGTTTGATAGACATCTCCCGCTTGCATTGGAAGAAATTCTTTCTTTGCTTCCTTGCCATATGCCTGTTCCATCTCAGAGATAAAATCCATTAGTTTTACCGGATGACTACAACCGATATTATAAATCTTGTATGGCACACCATGCTCGCATGACGCGGCATCAAGTGTATGATCAATTGCACGATTTGTTCCCTCTGCGATGTCATCGATATATGTAAAATCACGAATCATATCCCCATTATTGAAGACTTTTATCGGCTTAGCATCCCGCATGGCATTGGCAAATAACATAGGCGACATATCCGGTCTTCCCCATGGACCATAAACCGTAAAATACCGCAATCCTATTGTCTGAAAACCATATAACTTGCTATAACAATGCGCCATCAGTTCATTGGATTTCTTGCTTGCTGCATACAAACTAACCGGAGAATCGACCTTATCTTCCTCGTTATAAGGCACTTTTTCGTTCATTCCATATACGGATGAAGAAGAGGCAAAGACCAACTTAGGTACATTGTAATTGCGGCATGCTTCCAATATATTGAGGAACCCTACCAGATTACTCTGCATATAGGTATATGGATGTGTGATACTATACCGCACTCCGGCTTGTGCAGCAAGGTTCACAACTACATCGAAATGCTGCTTCTCAAATATCGCATCCAACGACTTTTTATCATCAATAGAGAGACGAATGAAAGACAAATTTGGAAAAATATTTGAAATATATGGCTTCCCCAACGGCATTTCTTCCTCATCAGTTGTCACTCCCAACAACTCGCGCAAACGCGCGTATTTAAGACGCACATCATAGTAATCATTGATGTTATCCACACCAACAATCGTATCTCCACGTTGCGCTAACATCTGAGCCACACGTGAGCCTATAAAACCAGCTATGCCTGTTAATAATATTTTCATTTTTTCTATCTTTAGTATCCGCCCTTTTAAGCACACTAACAGACTTTATTGAATTTACCATCCATACATTTGCAATTCTCTAAATATGCATTCATTCCTTTAACATGTAATTTTGCTTCTAACACTCTGTCAAGCATTAACGAATTATCCGCCACATCAGGATGAATCGCTATATTTAGGCCTGCCTGACCTTGAGTTTGAACAGATGGATATACTATCGCATCTATTGATTGTCCTTCTATTGTCCTTTCGTACATCAGTTTATAACACAGCATAGCTGTAGTATAATACTCCGATTCTGCTCCCCTCGGAACTTGTTTTGTGAACTCTTTATTTAGTTCACGCATCAGCATCTTCTGCTCCTCTGATAATGCCGATTTCTTAAGATAGGCCTCCCTGAATTTTCCTATGATACCATCCTTAATTGAAGGATATGTTTCATCAGAAATAAAAGTCAGCGCTACAATTGGTCTAATCGTTTGCCAACGTCCAAATGTAAATAGTTCTTCTCCATCTTTTTTCTCTCTCAATAATTCCGAACTTTCGGCTACGGCTATATAACGCGCATTTTCTAAATGATCATTATAGTCACTTAGTACTCCATAGAACACCGGATTTCCTGCAATATTTGCACGCTGCATGACCACCATTTTCTTATCTCGTGGATAGGACAACCCCATAGGATTGTTGTAGCCCCAATCTGGTCTGACTCTTATGATAAAGTCTCCGCGCTTAATCATAAACACCACTGGCGCAAGTCTTTGAATATTTAGCAGCTCATCCAAAATATTAACAATATTTTGCTTCACATTTTTAATTGTTTTCATTTATTTTCCTTCTTTTTACCCGTCATTTTCGTTCGCATCTCGTTCGCATGGCATTCCCATTGTGGACATCGCGATACTACTTTTGTCGCTGTGCTCTGCGGGCAATGAGTTATTATTTATGTTTGATGTTTTATTTATTATGTGTTTAATATTTGATTTTTTTGAATATTGCACACAAGAAATACGATTTTGCGGATTGAATTCCTTAAAAGTTATAGTTTTTATGGATTATTTTCCTTAAAAGTTCATTTTTATTTGGTTGTTTCATTTATTTTTTGTATCTTTGCACCCTCAAATGATTAAACAGCAGACAGAAATAGACTATATAGAAGAACAGGATGGCTCGCTTCGGGCATTTGAGTTCAAATGGAATGAGCGTAAATCTCCGCGTTGCCCATTAGCATTCTCAAACGCTTATCCTGACGCTTCGTTTAGTGCCATCACACCTTCTAATATCGACGATTTTCTGCGTTTATAAATCGCTATTTATGTACAATATTTCAAAGATCAAATTTTATCACAGACACCTCGTGTGTCGTGAATAGTATTTACCAAGGGATGTCTATGCTTGCATAAGCATTCCATTGGTAAAATGGTATTCGGGCTTTAGCCTTGATAAAATTTGCAAAGCCTCCCTCCTTATATTCGGGGGAATTGCTTTTAGCAAATCAACCTAATGAGGGAGAATTGCTAAAAGAAGGCGGAGTCCGAATATTTCAAAGATCGTGTGCCCTTGCGGGCAATGGGTTATTATTTATGTTTGATGTTTTATGTTTTATGTGTTATGTTTTATGCGCGCGAGGCGCGAGTATATACACAACAAAAAGCGGTAAACCGCTTATTGGATTTACCGCTTAATTGTATCTATATTGTAAATTGTTAAATCAATTGAGATGAGAGCAAAAATGGTATCACACCCATGTATGTAATCCCTTCATTGTCAGTCCATGGAAGCACATTGCCATCTAAAATGACTATCTTGCGGAAAGAGTCTTTAGTGTGGCGAAGCGAGAATGTCTCTTGATTTCTTTTTGTCTCGGTGTCTATGTTGAGTGCAGATTGTATGTAGATTTTGTCTCCGTCCATATTAACAATAAAGTCTATCTCGTATTGGCTTTGTTGTCGTTTGCCATCTACCATCTTTTGGATCTCAACAACACCGACATCGACACTATAACCGCGACGAACTAACTCGTTGAAAATCATATTTTCCATCAAATGGGAGCGCTCGATCTGGCGGAAATTCAATCGTGCATTTCGCAGGCCCAAATCCATAGCATAGTATTTCTTGATATTCTCAAAATAGCGTTTCCCCTTGATATCATAGCGCTCTGCAACGGATATAAGATACGCATTCTCTAAATACCCCAAATAGGCTTTTATCGTTTTATCTGTAGTCTTTTGCGCCAAAAGAGTACCAACGGTATTCGCCAATTTAGTAGGATTAGTCAAAGAGCCAACAGCTGAATAGACAGCATCTGTCAGTCCGTCTATTATGACATCATCCTTCAGTCTGTATCGCTCAACTATATCTTTGATATATACGTTTTTATGAAGATCTGCAAGATATCTTCGCTTTGCCGTCTTATCTGATTCCAAAACGGCTAATGGCATACCTCCATATAGGAGATATTGCTCCAAAGCATCCGGTTTTTCTAATCCCGAATAAGCATAATACTCGGCAAAAGACAGCGGATATACTTTGATTTCGCACCCTCGGTCACGGAAATTCGTAACAATATCGGTGGACAGCATTTTGCTATTACTGCCGGTGACATAGACATCCATATTTGACTCGGCTCGTAGTCCATTCAAGATATCATAGAAAGTAGTATATAGCAATTCTCTATCCTCTTCAGGAACCAAAGATTCATCAATGTCGGTGCTTTTGACTTTGTAACATAGCTGAATTTCATCAATGAAGACATAATACTTGCGGTTCTTGTCTTGACATTTCGACATGACATAATCATACAACGTATTTGGATTACGATACGCAATGTTGCGTTTGGGCTCTAAGTCAATCTCAACGAAACAGTCTTTTTCCACACCCTGTTGAAGTAAGTATTGCTTGTAAAGGTGTGAAAGCAGATAAGACTTACCACAACGACGTATGCCAGTGATTATCTTTACTTTACCATTCCAACTCTTGGAAGCTATTTGCTCTACATAATCATTTCTTTGTATATCCATCTCTCTTTATTATTACGGATTTAGTTGCAATTGCAACCATTCTCGGAGTAAATTCGCTGCAAAGGTACTACATTTTTTTGATATATGCAAATATTTTTGCACTTTTTTACTTTTTACGGTAAATCCAATATGTCAAAGATCAAATTTTATCACAGACACCTCGTGTGTCGTGAATAGTATTTTACCAAGGGATGTCTATGCTT